>Ga0209398_1000465_pt1 | contig 25134 bp, 15 predicted proteins | sample AshMeaBigSpring_FD_184125 | JGI IMG/M metagenome (GOLD analysis project Ga0209398, IMG submission 184125) | Groundwater microbial communities from Big Spring, Nevada to study Microbial Dark Matter (Phase II) - Ash Meadows Big Spring (SPAdes)... | ecosystem: Environmental > Aquatic > Deep... | reverse complement strand
CCCGCGGTCTTTCGCGGATGAACCGCGGGCTAGCGCCCGGCGGCTGATGAGTGATTTCGGCAACTTATTGTTGAACAGCGCCTTAGACGCTGCAAGACAATTACCTACCGGCTTTGTGGACCAGCCGCCGGGCGCTAGCCCGCGGTCTTTCGCGGATGAACCGCGGGCTAGCGCCCGGCGGCTGATGAGTGATTTCGGCAACCTATTGTTGAACAGCGCCTTACCGAGAAATCATCCCATGACACGTCAGATCCTGATCTGTGATGACGAGGTGCACATCATTCGCGCCGCCGAGTTCAAACTGAAGCGGGCCGGCTACGACGTGCGCTGCGCGGCCGACGGCGAACAGGGCTGGCAGGCCATCCGCGCGGAATGTCCCGACCTGTTGATCACCGATTACCAGATGCCCCGACTGGACGGCCTGGGACTGATCCAGCGGCTCCGCGCCGAGCCGGCGACCCGCCACCTGCCGGTGGTCATGCTCACGGCCAAGGGGTTCCACCTGCCCCGCCAGCAGATGGCCCAGGAATGGGACGTGACCGAGGTACTGCCCAAGCCGTTCAGCCCGCGGCAGCTGCTGGCGACCGTCGAGCGGCTGCTGGAACCGCCGGATGCTTGCCCCGTCTCCTGCCCCGATCCGCCCGCGGGCGGCCTGCTGCCGGCGAGGTCGTGATGCAACTGGCCACGGAAAACTTCGGCGAAATCGTCGTCGTCCATGCCCCGCAAGACGTCGGCGAGGAACAGGCGGAGCACGTGGCCGCCTACCTGACCTCCCTCGACCGGGCCAAGGTGATTGTCGACCTGGACGGCAGCGAGGTGATCGACAGCCAGGGGCTGGAGATGCTGCTGAACGTGCAGGACGCCCTGCGGCTGTCGGGAGGCGACTTGAAGATCGTGACGACCAACAGCACCAACCGCACGATCCTGGAGATCACCCGGCTCGACCAGCAGCTGGAGGTCTTCGGGACCGTGATCGAAGCGGTGCGGGCCTTCCTCTGAGACCGGTCTTTCCGGGGCCACCATGTCGACCGGTATCATCACGCTCCAGCGGCTCGGCCACGTGCTGGTCCAGCGCGGCTACCTGACGCCGGACCAGCTGCAGGCCGCCCTGGCCCAGCAGGCCCGCCAGGGACAGCAGCGGCTGCTGGGCGAGATTCTGGTCGACCTGGAATACTGCTCGGAACACCAGGTCGTGGAATGCCTGGCGGCCGAGTACGGCGTGCCCCACGCCAAGCTCGAGGCCCGGCTGTACGACACCCAGGTCGTGGAGGTCCTGCCGCGGGAGTACCTCGAGCGCAACCTGGTGTTGCCCCTGTTCCTGGTCCGCGGCGTGCTGACGGTTGCCGTCTCGGAACCGTCGAACATGTTCCTCATCGAGGAGCTGCGCAGCCTGACCGGGCTGAAGGTCCAGATCGTGGCGGCGTCCCCGAAGGACGTTCGCCGCATGCTGACCACGCTGCCCGACTCGAAGGTCTTCGTGCTGGATGACATCATCGAGGACTCCGACCAGGCGGAAGTCACGCTGATCGAGGAAGCGATCGACGATATCGGCAACGTGGAGGAGATCGCCGGCCAATCGCCCGTGATCCGGCTGGTGAACTACATCGTGTTCAACGCCGTGAAGGAGGGGGCCAGCGACATCCACATCGAGCCGGCGGACCGCTGCCTGCGGGTCCGCTACCGCATCGATGGCCGGCTGTACAAGTCGCTGGAGGTCCCCCTGCACCTGCTGGGCGCGGTCACCAGCCGCATCAAGATCATGGCGGGGATGGACATCAGCGAACGCCGGCTGCCGCAGGACGGCCGCGTGCCGGTGATGCTCCAGGGACGCAAGATCGACCTCCGCGTGAGCACCTTCCCCGGCAGCCACGGGGAAAAGACGGTGATCCGCGTACTGGATACGCAGGGAGTCTCGCTGCGTCTCCGCGACCTGGGCTTCGCCGAAGACCTGCTGCAGAATTTGCAGGCCAACATCCAGGCCCCCAACGGCATCGTGCTGGTCACCGGACCCACGGGCAGCGGCAAGTCGACCACGCTCTACGCGGCGCTGAACGAGATCTCGTCGATGGAGAACAACGTCTGCACGGTCGAGGACCCGATCGAGTACCGGCTGCCGCTGATCAACCAGTTCGCCGTGCAGGAGCGGGTGGGGCTGACGTTCTCGGTCGCCCTGCGGACCCTGCTGCGGCAGGACCCCGACGTGATCATGGTGGGCGAGATCCGCGACCCGGAGACCGCCCGGACCGCCATCCAGGCGGCACTCACCGGCCACCTGGTCTTCAGCACCCTGCACACCAACGACGCCGTGTCGGCCATTACCCGGCTGGTGAACATCGGCGTCGAGCCGTACCTGATCAGCGCGGCGTTGAACATGGTCCTGGCCCAGCGGCTGGTCCGCCGCATCTGCTCCCGCTGCCGGCACCCCTACGACCCGCCCAGGACCCTCCGCAAGACCCTCCAGCGGATGAACCACGCGATCGAGACCTTCTACCGCGGCGTGGGCTGCAGACGCTGCCGGAACACCGGCTACAGCGGCCGGATCGGCATCCATGAATTGCTCGTCATGGACGAGGAGCTCCGCGATGCGGTCGTCTCGGGAGCCTCGATCGGCCAACTGCGGCGGATGGCGATCGAGCGCGGCATGGTCGCGCTGCGGGACGATGGCTTTCGCAAGGTCCGCGAGGGCATCACCACCGTGGAAGAAATCCTGCACGCCGCGGGCGATGCACGCCTGGCGGTCGATCTCCCCCAGAGCTGACCATGAACTTTCAATACAAGGCCCGCGACCCGCTCGGCAAGACCCACGCGGGCACGCTGGAGGCGTTCAGCCGCGAGGAGGCCGTCCAACTCCTGCAGCGAGACGGCTTCCAGGTGCTGGACGTGCGCGAGGAGCCAGCCGAACTGACGCTGCTGCCCCGCGGCATCCGCAAGTCGGAAATCATCTACGTCACCAACCAGCTGGCGATCATGGTCGATACGGGCATCACGCTGGCCGCCGCCCTGCAGGGGATCGCCCAGCAGGAGGCCAACCCGCGGCTCCGCTCGCTGCTGCTGGAGTTGAAGGGCCGCGTGGAGTCCGGGGAGGACTTTTCGTCCGCCCTGGCCCGCTACCCCGCATACTTCGACGCCACCTTCGTGGCGATGATCAAGGCCAGCGAGCGGACCGGCGCGCTGGCCACCATGCTGGACCGCGTGGCCAGCTACCTCCGCAAGGAATTGGAAACCCGGGGCAAGGTGCGGGCCGCGCTGGCCTATCCCGCCGTGATGCTGGTCGTGGCCATCGCCGTGACGATCTTCCTGCTGACGTTTGTGCTGCCCAAGTTCGAGCCGCTCTTCAGCCGGCAGGATGTCTCGCTGCCCACCGCCACCGTGGTCATGGTCGCCCTCTCCGCCTCGCTCACCCACTACTGGTACCTGTGGGGGCTGACCGCGATCGGCCTGTCTGTCGGCTTCGTGCTCGGTCGGCGTACCCCCGCCGGCCGGCGGGGGCTCGACCGGCTCAAGCTCAGCCTGCCGCTCGTGGGACCGATGTTCCGCAAGGTCGCGCTCAGCCGTACCATCCGCACCCTGGGCACCATGACCCAGGGAGGCGTGTCGATGCTGGACGCCATCAGCCTGGCCGCCGAGGTCTCCGGCAACCAGCTCTACCGCCAGTCGTGGCTGCGGGTCCTGGAACAGGTGACCACCGGCAACCGCATCTGCGACGCCCTGCGCAATGATCCTCTCTTTCCCTCGACGCTGGTCCAGATGATCGGGGCCGGCGAAGAAGCCGGCAAGCTGGAATACGTGCTGCAGAAGGTCAGCGACTACTTCGACCAGGAGGTCGAATCCTCGCTGAAGACCATGACCAGTCTGATCGAACCGATCCTGATCACGGTGATGGGCGGCGTCGTGGGCACCATCGGCCTGGGACTGCTGCTGCCGATCTTCTCGCTCAGCCGCGCCGCCGGCGGCTGACCGCCGATCGCGGTCGGGTCCTCATTTTCGGCCGAGAGTTCCCGCCAGGCCAGCAAGCGCGGGCCGAACGAATCGACCTGCCCCCCTTCGAGCCGCCCCCGCGCAGAGAGGGCGTAACCGTTCACGGGTTGGGGTCTGGTCCATTTTTCGGCCGATCAACTCCACCTCGCGGATACGCGCTGGCCGAAAACATGGACCTGACCCCCTGGAATCAGGGAACATCTTCCACCGGGCTGTGAACGGTTACAAGAGGGCGCGCCATGCCAGCGCGCGCCGCTGCCGCGAGGACTATGGAGGCGACGCGTCAGGATGACGACGCCGCTTAGCCGGCCGGGCTCGGGGTAGAACGGCGGGCGCGACGCTCCGCGCGCAGGCGGGCGCGACGCTTGGTCTCGCTCGGTTTCTCGTAATACTCCCGCCGCCGCATCTCCTTCTTGATGCCGCTCCGCTCGACCAGCTTGCGAAAACGGCGGACCGCCTCCTGAATGCTCTCGCGGTCCCTCACAACCAACTTAACCACAATGCCTCCTTCCCGAATCGGATCCTGCCCTGCAGGACTTCACCCTGGGATGCAACGCCCGGGCTCCGGCCACCAGCCGGCCCTGAGCCCCGGGTCAATGCAGACCCGGCAGTGTACTCAAGCTGGCAGGTCTCTGTCCAGCCGTGTGCGACCGCGGAATCGGCGAAGGACGTGGCGAATCAGCCGGTTGGGACAGGGTGAAGCTGACGACGGCCGCAGAGGGCAGCCCACCGGCGGCCCGACCGCCCGGCGGAGGCATCCCGGACGGCCCGCACGCCGCCGTGACCAGCAGCCCAGGAGGGCCTGGCCGCAGCCAGCCCTTCGATTGCCGTTATCGTCCTCCCGACCGTCAGATCCGCCGGGGTTGCCCGGGACCGCCACCGCCAGTTGCCCGGCACGCGGCGCCAATTCAGAAGCGGTTCTCCAGGCCGCACAGCCGCCGCGCCGCGGTTATCGGCCGCCGGGAACAAGCCAGCCGGACTGGAATTTCCAGACGGCCCGGACCGATGGGTACGTCAATTGAAATGGCCTGGCGTGATCCCGGGAGATACGGGACGCGGCAATCAGAGCTGCAAAATCTTGGGGGAGGGCGAGGCTCCTGCCGAGCCGGCGCGCTCAACCGGTTCTCGGCTCGGCGGGAGCCTCGCCCTCCCAGAATCACGAAAGCCTATTTCGAGGCCACGACTCCCGGCCGATGGGACGGCCCGGACCGACTCGCGCGGCAATTCTTCCGCCGCGAGGCCCAGCGCCCGCTCGCCTGCCCGTCTTCCACCCCCGACCAATCACCATGTCTGACAAGACCGCCCCCCCGACGCTGCTGGACGAACTGGATGCCCGTCAGGACGAGGTACTGCGCGAACTCGAGGAGCTGAATCTCCGCATCGAGAGCCTGCTGAAGTCCGTCGCCCGCGGCGACTGAGCCGGCCACTGCCGAGGGAACCATTCCTTCGGCGCGGCAATCACTCCCGCAGGCCTCGCGCAAGCGACGTGCATGATCCTGCACGTCTGCGGGGACTGGCCCCCCGTGACCCACACGCTCGATCGGGCACGCGTGTCGAGCCAGGCCGTGCCGGGCCCTGCTGAATCCGCCGCGGCCGCCACGCAGCCGCCCGGCCCGGCCGCGGCCGGGTCGGAGACCACCGGGAACTCCGCGCTGGATCCCCAACCGCTCGACAACCGGCGGGGCCTTCGTGGGCGAACAAGGTGGCGGCCGATCGTTGCCGACGTCTCAAGGCAATTGTGGTCGTCGCCGCGCCGAACCGTCGTCGCTTAACGGGTAGACCGCCTGGTAATCGTCCAAGGCCGCCATCAGGCCGCGCATCATGCGGCGGAGTTCCTCGGGACGTGCGGCAGACAGATCCTGCTGCTCGAAGGGATCGTCGCCGAGCTGGAACAGCTGATAATGCGAGTTGTTCGAGGCGGCTGAGGGGAAATAGTGATAGATCACCTTCCAGGGTCCGTCCCGGTAACTCGTCCAGTAGTCACTGCGATGCGGGGCGTGCGGATAGTGCATCAGGAACGTCTCCGGCCGGCTCGCATCCCTCTGGCCGGAGAGCAGCAGGTCGAGCCGCCGGCCATCGACGACGTGGTCCGCCGGCACGTCGACGCCGACCAGGTGCAGGATCGTGGGGAACAGGTCGCAGACCGAGGCGACTTGCGACTGGATGGCACCCGCCAGGATCGGCAGCCGCCGCTGGTGTGCATTCTCGGGAGCGGCCTGGGCCCAGGCGGCGATGAACGGCACGCGCATGCCGCCTTCGTAATGCGAACCCTTCTTCCCGCGGAGCGGCGCCGCACAGGCCACCGCGTGCGCGTGACCGAGCGGCGCGTCGCTGCCGTTGTCGCCCAGGAAGAAGATCAGCGTGTTGTCGGCGACGCCCAGCGCCTCCAAGTGATCCAACAGGTCGCCCAGCGATTTGTCCATGCCGGAGATCAGCGTCGCAAACGCGCGGGCCGGTGCCGGCCGGCCCGAACCCGCATAGTCGCCGGCAAAACGGGGGTCGGCTTGAAACGGCCCGTGGACGGCATAGTGGGCGAAGTGCAGGAAGAACGGCTGCTCCCGCTGGACGGCGTCGGCCAGGAGCGCCTTGGCTTCCAGCGTCAGGGCCTCCGTCAGGAACGTGTCGCTGCCGTGGTACTTCTCCAGGTGCGGCACGGCGTGCGACGCGTGGGGTCCCACCTGGCCGAAATTCTTCCGCCCGTAGTAGCTGCCGGGTGCCCCGATCGCGGCGCCGCCCCGATTGACGTCGAAGCCGAGATGGCGGGGATCGGCGCCCGGCAGGGCGCGCGGGGCAAGGTGGCCTTTCCCGACATGGATCGTGCGGTAGCCGCGCCCACGCAGCAGCCCGGCCAGCGTGACGTCGCCCTCCCCCAGCCCGCGCCAGTTCCAATCCGGTGCGCCCCGCGGTCCCGCGTTGTTCTGATCGGGATGAATCCAGTTGGTCGTGCGATGCCGCGCGGCGTTCTGGCCGGTCAGGATCGAAATCCGCGTCGGCGAGCAGACGCTCATCGCCGAGAAATTGCTGAAGCGAATCCCGCGCGCCGCCAGCCGCTCCATGTTGGGCGTGCGATAGTAGTCGTTCAGCGGATAACGCCGCGGTCGGCCGGCCTCGTCGGTCAAGAACGGCACCGAGGTGTCCATCACGCCCATGTCGTCCACCAGGAAGATCACGATGTTGGGGGGCGGCGTGTCGGCGGCGGCTGCCGACGCGGCCGTTGCGAGGCAGATGCCAACCGACCCAAGGAGATGTGTGGCCTTCGTCATGGCTGTGTTTCCTGCTGCACCTCGCGAAACCGTTCACAGCCCAGTGGAGGATCTTCCCTGATTCCAGGGGGTCAGGTCCATGTTTTCGGCCGGCGCGTATCCGCGAGGTCGAGTCTATCGGCCGAAAAATGGACCAGACCCCGACCCGTGAACGGTTACCACTTTGCTGACAACCTGATCCCACCTGCTCAACAATCAACCAAGAGGCTCTCCCATTCCTGTCCTGCTGGGTCTTTTCCAGCACGGCACTCCAGGCGGGCCAAGGATCGTTCAGTATCAACCGCCGGCTGTTGGGCAGCAATGGGACGAGCGGCGGGCCGCGGGGCGGCACGATCGGCACTCCGCGAACGGATCGATGGGGCAGTTCTGGCAGGACGCTCTGTCAGCCTGGTGTTTGATGGGGCTTCCGCCTCGCGCCCGCTGCTGCCGCCGCGGCGCACCCCGGGCGCGATCATCGCCTGCCAGGGAACCGCCACCTGTCCAGGCGTAACCGTTCACAGGCCGGGTCTGGCTCATTTTTCGGCGGGAAGACGGCTCGGCGTCGCGGCACGCTGCCGCCAAAAAATGGGGCCTGACCCGAATGGCAATGTCGAGGACGTAAGATGAGTGACTGAAACGGATAAGCATCGCAGTCAATCCACTGCTACCAGAGTCTGACCAAAATGCGGTGGGAGCCGTCGCCGCCGATTCCCCAGAGAATGCGTGTGTGCTCGGTCGGCGCTTCGCCCCCTGGAGGCCGCCAGCGTCGGTGCGATGGCGTTGCTGAGGGGCTGTAAGACAATTACCTACCGGTTTTGTGCATCAGCCGCCGGGCGCTAGCCCGCGGTCTTCGTGCTCCAACCGCGGGCTAGCGCCCGGCGGCTGATGAGTGATTTCGGTAACTTATTGTTTAACAGCGCCTTAGGGCCTGTGTTCACTCGACTTGCTTCTTCGACAGTGCCATTCGTGCCTGACCCCTTGGGGTGCAGCCGATCTGGCGTCCACCCCGTGAACGGTGACGTCCGGGCGAGCACCCCTCGTCGGCGTCGTCGGCGGGCGAAAACCTTGCGGTCGCTCAGGCGGCCCACTTTGGCTACGCCCGCCGGTCCAGGTGTCCCGACTTGCCGATGGCCTGGATCAGGCGCAGGCCGAGCAGCACGCTGAGCACACAGCCGCTCAGCCCCAGCACCGACAGCTGCGACAGCCCCAGGAACGGCTCGCGGGGGAACAAGAGCGGCGGCACCTTCAGGCTGAGCAACAGCGACGAGCCGATGAACAGGGCACTGGCCAGCATGCCCAGCACCAGCCGGTTGACCGACGGTTCCAGGCCGCGGTGGTCCAGGTGCACGTCGAACTTGCCGGTCTGCACCTGTTCCAGGATGTCGATCAACCGCCGCGGCAACAGTTCGGCCAGGTGCTCCAGCTCGTCGTAGACGCGGCCCAGCCGCTTCAGCCGGCGGAGCGGACTCAGCCGCGCCCGCAGCGACCGGCGGTGGAACGGCTGCATCACCTCGATCAGGCTGAAGTGCGGATCGAGCAGCTGCGAGGTGCCTTCCAGGGTGATCAGCACCTTCAGCAGCATGGCGACCTGGGCGGGCAGCACGATGCCGTAGCGATAGAACATCTCGGTCATTTCGCTCAGCGCTCCGCCCAGATCGAACTGGTCCAGCGACTGCGTCCCGTAATGGGCGACAAAGTCGGAGACATCCGCCCGCAGGGCGGTCTCGTCCAGGTCGGGCGGCGCCGAACCGACGCGGCGGACGAGCGTGGCCAGGCGCACAGCGTCCTGGCTGGCGATGGCCGAGAGCATGTCCTCGATCTGCTCGCGCAATCGCTCGTCGATCCGCCCCACCATGCCGAAATCCAACAGCCCGATCACGTTGCCGGGCAGCAGCACGACATTGCCCGGGTGCGGATCGGCGTGGTACAGACCTTCGCTGAAGATCATCTCCAGGTAGAGGTGTGCCCCGTGGCGGGCGATCGCCTGACGGTCGAAGACCGCTTGCTCGATCCGTTCCAACTCGGCCAGCTTGACCCCCTCCAGCAACTCCATGGTCAGCACCTGCGGCGTGCAGAGGTCGGTAAACGGCCGCGGGATCGCGACGTGGGGGTTGCCGGCAAAGCGGCTGGAAAACAGCTGCAGGTTCCGCTCCTCGCGGCCGAAGTCCAGTTCCCGGCGGAGGGTGCGCTGGAATTCAGCGACCGTGGCGACCGGCCGGTACGGCGCGAATTCGGGCAGCCGATCGGCCAGCTGGGCCAGGGTGGAGAGCACGTCCAGGTCCTTGCGGACCTTCTCCTGGATGCCGTGGTGCTGCACCTTGACCACCACCCGCTCGCCCGAGGGGAGCACGGCGCGGTGCACCTGCCCGATGGAGGCCGACGCGATCGGCTGCTCGTCAAACTGCAGAAAGAGCTGCTCCAGCGGCAGCCCCAGTTCCTTCTCCACGGTTTCGCGGACCCGCCCGGGCGGATCGGCCGGGGCGTCGCTCTGCAGCGTCCGCAGTTCGTCGGCCAGGGCCCGGCCCACCAGGTCGGGGCGCGTGCTGAGCAGCTGACCCAGCTTGATGAACGTCGGCCCCAGCTCGGCCAGGGCCATCCGGATGCGTGTTTCCCGCGTGTGATGCGCCAGGATCTCGCCGTCCCGGCTCTTCAACAGCCCCTTGGCGAACTCCAGGTTCAGCCGGCTCAGCCAGTCCGCCAGGCCGTACTTGCTGAAGACCGAGAGGATCTCCGTCAGCCGGTTGACGTTGCGGTAGATGTGCGGGATGGAGCTGATCTTCATGGCAGCGACTTCCACGCCCACGACTCATCCGCGCGGGCCACCGGAGCGGATGGGACCGGAAGCAGCCTAACCCGGATGATTCATCAACCTGACGAGTAAAGTTGCAAGGTGAAGCAGAGAAACAGGTTGTGGCTATCTTCCCGAAAACACCGCGCACATCAGCCGGCACGCGCTAGCGTCCGGTTCTCCCCAATTCCACCAGAACCGGACGCTAGCGCGCTTGCGGCTCATGAATAATCCGGGCGAACCGTCGGACGCCGTCTGACGCGCGCGGTTCACGCGCATCGCTTGGGTTGCGGGGGACAGGCGGGAAACCTCTCCCACGTTAAGGTGTAACCGTTCACACCCCGGGTGGGCGATTCCAGGGGGTCAGGTCCATGTTTTCGGCCAGCGCGTTTGGGTCTGGCAGAGCTTTACAGCCGAAAAATGGACCAGACCCCGCCCTGTGAACGGTTACCGTTAAGGTTCACTATACTTAATCGAGTCCGACCGGGCCAAAGCCGACCTGCACGCGGCCTGCGGCAGGGCCTTTTATCCGCAGGAATGACCGCCCCGTGAGCCCGGACTATTCATGGTCCGGTTTGCGTTGTTGACAACGTATTGCCGGTACATGGGTTGCGGCCGGCTTACCCAAAGCGCCGTGCGGAACAGCCGAAACGCGCTAGCGTCCGGTTTGTGCCGTGATGGCGGTAACCGCGGGCTTGCGCCCTGCGGCTGATGAATTCTCGCGGTCGGGGCCTTAAGCCGCGGTGGGCCTGCATCTTTTGGCCTGCGGGAGACAGGCGGGAAGCCTATCCCACCTGAGGATGCCTTGACGAAACGGCAAGGCGTCACCCAAGATAGCCCCTCCGAGAACCTGCCGATGCGTCGCGACGACCTGAGAAATATCGTGATCATTGCCCACGTCGACCACGGCAAGACGTCGCTGGTCGATTGCCTGCTGCGCCAGAGCGGCGAGTTCCGCGAGGGCCAGTTGCGGGGCGAGCGGATCCTGGACACCAACGACCTGGAGCGGGAGCGCGGGATCACGATCCTGGCCAAGAACATCGCCCTGCCCTACCAGGGGATCAAGATCAACATCATCGACACCCCGGGGCACGCCGATTTCGGCGGCGAGGTGGAGCGGGTGCTGCGGATGGCCGACGGGGCCCTGCTGTTGATCGACGCCGCCGAAGGGCCGATGCCCCAGACCCGGTTCGTGCTCACCAAGGCCCTCGAGTGCGGGCTGAAGCCGATCGTCGTGATCAACAAGATCGACCGTCCGGACGCGCGGCCGCACGAGGTGGCCGACGCGGCCCTGGGGCTGCTGCTGGAGCTGGGCGGGGAGCATCACTTCGAGGATTTTCCGCATATCTTTGCCTCGGCCAAGGAAGGCTACGCCACGGACGACCCGGACCAGCGCACCGACTCGATGCGGCCGCTCCTGGACCTCGTGGTCCGCTCGGTGCCGGGACCCGAGATCGATCGGGACGCGCCCCTCCAGATGCTGGTCACCACGCTCGACTGGTCCGAGTACGTCGGCCGGATCGCGATCGGGCGGCTGCTCTCGGGCACGCTCCGCAGCGGCCAGACGGTTGCGCTCATGCAGGCGGAGGGGCGCGTGACCGTGGCCCAGGTCTCCACGCTCTACGTTTTCGAGAATCTTGGACGGCGCGAGGTCCCGCAGGCCGAGGCCGGGGAAGTGGTGGCCGTGGTCGGTCTGGGGGAGGTCGAAATCGGCGACACGATCAGCGACGACCAGGAGCGGCGGGCCCTGCCCCGGTTAACCGTCGACGAACCGACGCTGGAGATGACCTTCAGCGTCAATTCCTCTCCCTTCGCCGGGCGGGACGGCCGCTATGTCACCACCCGCCAGCTGCGCGAGCGGCTGCTGCGCGAACTGGAGCGGAACGTGGCCCTGCGGGTCCGCCCCATCGAGGGCACGGAGGCGTTCGCGGTCAGCGGCCGCGGCGTGCTGCACCTGGCCATCCTGATCGAAACGATGCGCCGCGAGGGTTACGAGCTGTCGGTGGGAAAACCCCAGGTGATCCTGCGGCAGCGGGACGGCGAGCGGCAGGAACCTTTCGAGACGCTGCTGATCGAAGTCCCCTCCGAGAAACTGGGACCGGTGATGGAGCTGGTGGGCCAGCGCCGCGGCGCACTGGTGGAAATGACCACCCGTGGAAACTACACCCAGGTGACGTTCTCGATCCCCGCGCGGGGGCTGATCGGCCTGCGAACGCGCCTGCTGAACGCCACCCAGGGCACGGCGGTCAGCTACCACCGCTTCGAGGCCTACCGGCGGATGGAGGCCGACATCCCCCGGCGGGCCAGCGGGGTGCTGATCTCGAACATCGCGGGCCGGGCCGTCGCCTACGGGCTGGACGGGCTGCAGGAGCGTGCCGAGCTGTTCGTGGCCCCGGGCGACGACATCTACGAGGGGATGATCTGCGGCGAGAACAGCCGCGCGGGCGACCTGACGGTCAATCCCGCCCGGGAAAAAAAGCTGACCAATATCCGCGCGGCGGGCAACGACGCGAACGTCCTGCTCAAACCGCCCCGCGTGCTGACACTCGAGGCGGCCCTGGAGTACATCGAGGACGACGAGATGGTCGAGGTCACTCCCACGGCAATCCGCCTGCGGAAGATCCTCCTGAAGGAATCAGACCGCCGCCGCGCCGCGCGCCAGGGTGCGTGAGCTGGTCCGCGGCAAGCGTCCGCGGCGCCATCACGCCTGCGGTCCACCGGCCGGCACCCCGAGCGACCGAGAAACCGTCGCCCCGCTCAGACGGCTCCCCCGTGAACGCCGGCCAGCTCAGCTGCCGAGCGTGCCCTTGGTGCTGGGGATGCCCGGCATCCGCGGGTCGATCTCCACCGCCATCCGCAGGGCGCGGGCCACGCACTTGAAGACCGCCTCGCTGATGTGGTGGCTGTTGCGGCCGTGGTGCAACGTCACGTGCAGGTTGCACAGGGCGTTGGCGGCCACCGCCTGCCAGAAGTCCTCGACCAGCTCGCTGTCGAATTCGCCGATCTTGGGGGCGGTCAACGGCGCCGCGAAGACGAGGAAACACCGGCCGCTCAGATCGATGGCCGTCGTGACCAGCGCTTCTTCCATCGGCAGCGTGAAGTGGCCGTAGCGGCGAAGGTTCGCCTTGTCCCCGACCGCCTCGCGAATCGCCTGCCCCAGGCAGATGCCCACGTCCTCGACCGTGTGGTGCTGGTCCACGTGCAGATCGCCTTGCGCGGCAATCTTCAGGTCCACCACCGCGTGCCGGGCGAACAGCTCCAGCATGTGATCCAGAAAGCCCACACCCGTGGCGACCTGCGCTTGGCCGCTGCCGTCCAGGTTCAGCTCCAACGTGATCCGGGTCTCGGCGGTCTGCCGCTGGACGCGGGCGGTGCGCGACATGGTTACACCAGGCCTTTCAACAAGCACAGAGCGGCCTCGATCTGCTCGTCGGTCCCGACGCTGATCCGCAAGCCGTCACCCCAGCCAGGATAGTTCATGTATCGGACCAGCACCTGCCGGGCTTTCAGCCCCTCGTACAACTCCCGGGCGGGCCGCCGGGCGTGCGTGCACCAGACAAAGTTCGCCTGCGACGGTTGCACCGAAAATCCGAGCTCCGCCAGGCCGTCGCTCAGCCGGCGGCGGGTGGCCAGCACGCGGGCCCGATTCTCCACCAGCCAGGCCTGGTCGTCGATCGCGGCCGTGGCCCCGGCGATCGACAAGGCGTCGCAGTTGTACGAGTCCTTGACCTTGATCAACTGCTCGATCCATTGCGGCTGAGCCACGAGGAACCCGAACCGCAGCCCGGCCAGCGCGTACGACTTGCTCAGGCTCCGCGAGACCATCACCCGCGGATTCTCGGCCACCAGGTCCAGGCAGTCCTCGTCGGCAAAGTCGACATACGCCTCGTCCACCAGCAGCGGGCAGGGCAGCCGGCCGGCCAGCTCGCGCACCTGCTGCCCCCCGATCACTGTCCCCGAGGGGCTGTTCGGATTGGGCAGGAACGCCAGCCGCAATTGCGGCAAGTCCGCCGCAAACTCCTCGGCCAGCGACCAGTCGTCGCGGAAGGGAACCTCCTGGAACCGCGCGCCCTGGATCTCCGCCAAGGTCCGGTACAACACGTAGCTCGGGTACGGCAGCCGCAACCACTGCCGCTCGCCGACCAGCGCACGGGTCACAATCGTCAGGATGTCGTCGCTGCCGTTGCCGCAGAGGATCCAGTCGTGCGGAACGCCCAGCACCTGTCCCGCGCGGCGGCGGAAGGCTTCGGCCAGCGGATCGGGATAGCGCTCCAGGCCGGCGTCCAGTACGTGCTGGATCGCCCGCTTGACCGCCGGCGACGGGGGATAGGGGTTCTCGTTGGTGTTGAGCTTGATGAACTTGCCGCCCTGCGGCTGCTCGCCAGGCACATAGCCCGCCAGGGCTTCGATCTCGGGCCGGAAGAAGTTCATGGAGTTCGCCGCTATCGCGGGACCATAAGCGTTCACAGGTCGGGGTCTGGACCATTTTTCGGCGGATCGGCGTCGCCCTCCCCGTACGGCGCGGGCCGAAAACATGTACCTGACCCCCTCGAATCCGGGGATAAGTCGAACCAGGGTGTGAACGGTTACCGCGGAACCACGCCGCAGATTCGCCGCGGAATGCACGCAGCCCGCCCCGCGCGTCGTGGCGCTTGTCGGGCGGAATTATCCCTCGCCAACGCGTATGTCGACACTGGCCCGGTGCGCCGTCAACTGCTCCTTGTCGGCCAGCACCCTCAGGTCATCCGCCGCGGCCTGGAGGGCGCCGCGATCATACTGGATCACGCTGCCGGCACGGAGGAAATCATTGACACTCAGTCCGCTGGCCCAGCGGGCGGTGCCGCCCGTCGGCAGTACGTGGGAGGGGCCCGCTACATAATCGCCCACCGCCACGGGGCTGAACGGTCCCACGAACGTGGCCCCGGCGTGCCGGATGCGCTCGGCCAGGCGCATCGCGCGGTCCGCTTCCACGGCGATGTGCAGGTGTTCCGGGGCCATCCAATCGGTCAACTGGCAGGCCTCGTCCTCGTCGCGGACGCGGATCAGGGCGGCGAAATCCCGCAGGCTCTCCACGATCAATTCGCCGCGGGACAGCCCGCCGACCTGCACCCGCAATTGCTCGTGTGTCGCCCGGAGCACCTCGTCGCTCCAGGCGATCAGCACGCTGGCCCCCGGTGCGTGTTCCGCCTGGGCCAGCATGTCCGCCGCGGCGAACGCGGGGCTGGTCGTGTCGTCGGCCAGGATGACCACTTCGCTGGGACCGGCGATCGAGTCGATATCGACCTCGCCGTAGACCTGGCGCTTGGCAAGCGCGACAAACAGGTTGCCCGGCCCGACGATCTTGTCCACGCGCGGCAGTCCGTCGACGCCGTAGGCCAGCGCGGCTACCGCCTGGGCGCCGCCCACGCCGTAGACCTCGGTGATCCCCAGTTCGTGGCAGACGGCCAGCAGGTCCGGATTGCCGGCCCCGAACCGGGTCGGGGGCGCCACGACGGCCAGCTCTGCCACGCCGGCCACCTGGGCGGGCACGGCCGTCATCAACAGGGTTGAAGGATAAGCCGCCGCGCCGCCCGGCACGCAGATTCCCACGCGATCCAGCGGCACGTAGCGCTGCCGCAGGGTCACACCCGCGCCCCGCGCAACCGTCACGTCCTGATGCCGGATCGCCTGCTGAAACTGCCGGATGTTGGCGGCGATTCGCCGCACGGCCTCCAGAAACGACGCTTCGGCCCGCGCGTGGGCCGCCGCCAGTTCCGCCGGCGGCACGCGCAGGGCACTGGCGTCCCGCGGGCTGCCGTCCAGCTGGCGCGCATACTGGAGCACCGCCGCCAGGCCACCCCGGGCCACGTCGCCGCAGATCTTCTCCACCACCTGCTGCGGCGTAAGAGGCTGGCCAAACACCTTCAATGTCAGCTCCCGCCCCCGGGGGCTGACGACGTCTCCGCGCGGACTGAGCGTCGCGCGCAGGGCCTCCAGGCGGCTGCGGACGTCGTCCTGGCGGGTGTCGATCCGGAGGATCTGCGGCGCGTCAACGCTCATCTTGATTTCCAGCAACCGTTCACGGGCCGGGGTCAGGCTCATTTTTCAGCGGAAAGATCGCTCGGCGTCATCTGACGCTGCCGCCGAAAAATGTGCCTGACCCCTGGGGCGCCAGCCCCGGTCCCATGGTGTTCCGGTCCCATTGTGTTCACGGACCGGGCACCGGAAAAGCCCGTGTGGGACCAGCTGTAACCGTTCACGGGTCGGGATCTGGTCCATTTTTCGGCCGATCAGCTGGACCTCGCGGATACGCGTTGGCCGAAAACAGGGACCTGACCCCCTGGAATCAGGGAGAATCCTCCACCGGCTTGTGAACGGTTACGACCGGATCATCCAAGTCCGGTGGGATGCTGCCTAATCCGGGGTACGTGTCTTTCAGGGACCAGGATGTGCCATCCCTCATCCCGCCGTCCGTGCCCCGGGAGACGCGACAGGAATGGGGGATGGCAAGTTCTCCTGGCAACATCAGCCGGCACGCACTAGCGTCCGGTTACAAATCGCCTTGCGTGATCCTGGGAGATACGGGAAGCGCTCATCAGAGCAGCACAACCTTGCGAGGGCGAGGCTCCCGCCGAGCCGGCGCGCTGAGCCGGTTCTCGGCTCGGCCGGAGCCTCGCCCTCCCAGAATCACGAAAACCTATGTGGCGCGGAAACCATGGGCTATCGCCCATCGGCTGATTCGGTCGCCAGGAATACTTGCCGCACCCCAGGATTTCGAATTGCTTGGCCCGCCAGGTGCCTTCTGGTATTGTGAGACGCTCACCTCGTGGGAGGAGCGCGCCTGTGGGCAGGTCTCAAGTTGTGCGAGACAACCGGGAAGCCTGGTCCACGGCAAATCTGCCGAGCAATGACCCATGACAATGGCCCTCGTCGATTTGCGCAGCGACACCGTGACGCGTCCCACGCCCGCCATGCGGGCCGCGATGGCCCAGGCCGAGGTGGGCGACGACGTGATCGACGTCGATCCGACCGTGGAACGGCTCGAGCAGCGCGTCGCCCAGCGACTGGGCAAACCGGCCGCGATCTATATGCCGTCCGGGTCGATGACCAACCAGATCGCGGTGCGCATCCACTGCCAACCGGGCGATGAGTTCCTCTGCGAGGCCAATTGCCATATCTACAACTACGAGCAGGGGGCGTTCGCCCAGCTGAGCGGCCTCGTGGCCCGCACCGTGGAAGGACAATTCGGCGTGCTCCGCCGGTCCCAGCTGGAAGGGCTGATCCGGCCCGAGAACGATCACCAGGTGCGCACGCGGCTGGTCTGCCTGGAGAACACCCACAACCGCGGCGCCGGGCGCGTGCAGCCTTACGACGAGGTCGTGGCGATCTGCCAGTGGGCGCGCGCACACGGACTGCGAACGCACCTGGATGGCGCCCGGCTGTTCAACGCGGCGGTCGCCTCGGGGATCGACGTGGCGGCCTGGGCCGCGCACTTCGACACGGTGAGTGTCTGCTTCAGCAAGGGGCTCGGCGCACCGGTCGGCTCCGCCCTGGCCGGCCCGGCCGACCTGATCCGCCAGGCGCGGCGGCACCGCAAGGTCTTCGGCGGCGGAATGCGTCAAGCCGGAATCATCGCGGCCGGGGCACTCTACGCCCTGGAAAACCACGTGGAGCGGCTGGTCGTCGATCATCAACACGCGCAGCAGCTGGCCGAGGCGGTCCGCGAGAGCCCGGGGCTGGAGCTGCAGCCCGACCAGGTCGACACCAACATCGTGATCTTCCACGTCGATCCCGGACTGGGGACCGCAGTGGAACTCGTGGCCCGGTTGCGGGACGAGGGCGTCTGGATGCTGGCCGTCGCTCCGCAATTGATCCGGGCCGTCACCCACCTGGATGTTGACCCGGCGGGCGTCCAGCAGGCCGCGGCGGCCATCCGGCAGGCCGCCCAGCGGCTGGCTGCCGGCCGAGTTCCGCCGAGGGACCGGCAGCGGCACGGTGGCGATGGCAGATAGGCTTGCCCCGCCCTTGCACTCTCCTCGCTTGCGGTGTGGTTTCGACGTTTTCACAAGGGATAGTCTGCCGACAGCTCGCACTGGCGTCGCATCGACAGCATCGTGTGGCTACGCCAACGGCCGCACAGCGGCCACGACTTCCCACCACTTCACCCTCCCTCTGGGAGGGTCGGCCGTGAGGAACGAACGGCCGGGGAGGGGCGTCTGCGATGGCGCACAGCCGGGCGCCCCGTCCCCTCCCCGAAGGCTCGTACCTCGCCTTCGACCCTCCCGGAGGGAGGGTGAAGCCGTTGAGGACGAGGACGCAGCTCCCGGAGGGAGGGTGAAGCCGTTGAGGACGAGGACGCAGCTCTATTCAAACCGCGATCGATGCAGCGGGCCAGGCGGCGCCGCCAGCGTCGTTTGTCAGCAGTGGCCTCCGCCGGTAGCATGAGAGCGTCCATTCATGCAGATGCCCGGGGTCGTCGTAATGCATGACTCGCTTGCGGTGTGGTTTCGACGCTTTCACAATGGATAGTCTACCGGCCGCTCGCACTGGCAGCGAGCTACCGCTCGCTGCCAGTGGCACCCAGAACGAGCAAGGGCGAGGCAACGTTTCTCTGTAGCACCTACGAAGTGAAAGGGCGGGGCAACGTCCGTGCCACGCCGCCGTGAAGTCGATGCAAACCGCCGAATTCTGGCAACTCGTCGCCACAAGCCGGCTCCTGACACCGGACCAGTGCCGGCAATTGGCGGAGAAGTTCAGCCATGTCCGGGGCGCGGCAACCCAAGCCAACGCCCGTTCGCTGGTCGAATGGTTGATCGCCGAAAACGTCCTCAGCCGCTACCAGTCGACGGTCCTGCTCGGCGGGCGCGCCGGACCGTTCTTCTACGGGGAGTACAAGGTCTACGACCGCCGGCAGGATGGCTTCTTCAAGACCAGTTTTCGGGCGGTGCACGTCCCTACCCGGCACCCGGTGCGGCTGGTGTTCGCGACCGGTCCCGAACTGCGGGGACCCCAGGATTGGGCCCGCGTGATCCACTGGTGCCAGGCGCACTGCCGGGTCACTCATCCCCTGCTGGTCCGTTGCCACGAGCTGGTCGATGTGGTGACGCACAAGTTCCTGGTGGTGGAGGACGTGACCGGTCCATCGCTGCGCGACCGCCTGGCCAACGGCCAGCACCTGGCGGAGGCAGAGGCCTGCCGGGTGGTCCGCGATGCAGCCCTGGGGCTGGCCCAGCTCCACCAGGCGGGCCTGGTGCATGGCGATATCAGCCCGTCCAGCCTCGTGGCGGAACCGGGGGGCTGGGTCAAGCTGCTGCGTAATCCGCTGCACGCCCCCTCCCCCGTCAACGTCGCGGACCCAGCCGCCGCCATCCAGCTGTTCGAGCGGGCGGACTACCTGGCCCCGGAACTGGCTCAGCCCGGACGGCCGCCCGACGTCCAGACCGACATCTACGCGCTTGGATGCACGTTCTACGAGTTGCTGGCCGGCGAGCCTCCGTTTCCAGGCGGCGATACGCGGGACAAGCTGACCCGACACGCCACGCAGCCGATCCAGCCGCTGGAGACCTCCCGCGGTGTATCGGAAGGGGTGGTCCGGATCGTCAAGTACATGATGGCCAAGAACGCGGTGATCCGCTATCGCGATGCGTCGGAGGTCGCCGACCAGCTCCAGCCGCATGCGGCACCGGGACCGACCGGCCCCGCATCGCTTCGGTCCTCGATCACCGAAGGCGCCTACGAGCGGAGCCTCGCCGAGCGGTTATCCACCCCCCCACAGCGTATCGCGACGGCGCCCGCACCCCAGTCGGCGGCGGCGCGTCCCACGATGCCAGCCGTCATGCCGACCAGCAGACCGGCGCCCGCGGCCCCCTCCAGCGCCCCGCCCGCGGCGCCTGTGTCGGCCGATAGCCGCCTGCGCCGTCGTCGATCGACGCTCAGCACGACCCAGATCGCTCTGGTCGCGGGCGCGGTCCTCGCGCTCGTGTTCATCATCGTCTTGGTGGCCAGCCACCTCCCGCCGCGATCTGCCTCTGGCCCCGGCGAGCAGCCCGCGCCGGGACCGCCCAAGGGCGGTCCGGTTACGAGCCAGCCCAGCGGTCGCCCGGTTGCCACCCCGCGTCCCAGCGACCGCGCAAGCCCCCCGCCTGCCAGCTCGGGCGGCTCCGCCACGTCGCCGCGGATCCCGAATCCCGTCCCACCGGTCGAACTGGTGCCCGATGACGGCCGCACGCTGTGGGCCTCGCCAACCAGCGGCCCGCCGATCGATTTGACCTACGTTCCCCAGGAGGCACAGCTGTTTCTGATTGCCCGGCCGGCCAGCCTGATCGCGGCCGACGGACGGCCGATCCTGGACGCCCTCGGGCCAGAGTTTCTCGCAGCGCTCGACTCCTGGCAGCGGGCAACCCGTCTCACGCTGGCCGAAGTGGACCAGTTGATCCTGGCCCTGCTGCCGCAGGACGACGGATATCCCCGCGCGGCGATCGTCGTGCGGACGGTGGAGTCCAAGAATCTGGTCGCCCTCTGGGACAATCCGCCGCCGATCCAGAAGGACGGCGAGGTCTATTACACGGTCCAGGACTGGAGTTTCTACGTCCCGCCCGCGGGTGGGGGTCGGGTCTTCGTGATGGGCGCCCAGTCCGACATCGAGGACGTCCTCCAGCGGAAGGGCGGACTGCCGCCGCTCCGCCGCGAGTTGGAGAAGCTGCTCCAGACAAGCGATGCGGACCGCCAGTTGAACGTCCTCTTCCTGCCGAATTTCTTCTTTTCCGACGGCCGCGAGTTGCTGCGGGGCAACCGCGAGAAGCTCCGCGCGCCCCTCCGCGAATTCCTGGGCGACCAGATTCAGGCGGGCCTGCTGGGATTGCACTTGGGACGGGATTTCCACGGTGAACTGCGCCTGGTCGGCACCCTCGACCTCGAACCGATTCGCCTGGCCGAGCAGCTGCAGGAACGCCTCGAGCAGATTCCCCAGGGAATTGAACGCTACCTGGGCACCGTCGGATTGAACCCGTACTGGCAACCGCTGGCGCTGAAGTTCCCCGGCATGGTCCGAATGCTGCACCAGCAAACGCGGGTCGGGTTTGACCGCGACCAGGCGGTCCTCAATTTCAACCTGCCGGCGGCGGCAGCGCACAACCTGGTGCTCGCCTCGGAGCTGGCCCTGGCCTCCACGCCAGGGCAGCTGGTCACGACGGGCACCGGCCCGCCTGCGACGCCGCTGACGATCGACGACGCATTGGCCCATCGCATGGACCTGGCCTTCCCGGCACAGCCGCTGGAGTTCGCCATCCGCGATCTGGCCCAGGAGGTCCGCGACGCCCTGCCCAGCCTGCCGTTCGAATTCCGAATCAAGATCATCGGCGCGGACCTGGAACTGGACGGCATCACCCGCAACCAGCAGATCCGGGATTTCAAGGAGCAAGCCAAACCGGTGTCCGAACTGCTGACCAATCTGGTGATGCGGGCCAACCCGATCACGACGGTCAAGGATCCCTCGGAACCCGATCAGAAGCTGATCTGGGTCGTGGCCCCCGATCCGGAGGTACCTGCCGAAACGATCGTGCTGGTCACCACGCGGCAGGGCGCGGAGAAGAAGGGCTACAAGCTGCCGCCACCGTTCGTGGCCAGGTGAGTAATCGTTCACAGCCCGGTGGAAGATGTTCCCTGATTCCAGGGGGTCAGGTCCATGTTTTCGGCCAGCGCAAGTCCGCGAGGTCGAGTTGATCGGCCGAAAAATGGACCAGACCCCGACCCGTGAACGGTTACCCAATTGACCCCCGTCGGCCCGGACGATCCGCGACGGGACGCACACTGCTCTCAGACGAGGACCAACGGTGGCCGTCGTCCGGCGGCCGAAAGAGACGAGTGCGCCGCCGAGCCCCCAGACGGGCTGGCCGGCGTGCAATGCCGCCGGTTTGAGGTACTATAGAAGGATTACCCGGGTCCTGAATCACCTTGGCCGCCTGATTGCCATTCGGACCGCGCTGCGGTACCGTCCTGAATAGCCTTGCGTGATCCTGGGAGATACGGGACGCGGCAATCAAAGCTGCAAAATCTTGGGAGGGCGAGGCTCCTGCCGAGCCGGCGCGCTGAGCCGGTTCTCGGCTCGGCGGGAGCCTCGCCCTCCCAGAATCACGAAAGCCTGTTGAGTTTCGGATCCAGGTAACCATTTCCCATCGCGCGCGATCCGCCGTGGAACCTTTCTCGATTTCCTGTACCACCTGCAAGGCGCGGCTCAGGGTTCGCGACCCGGAGTCGCTCGGCCAGATCCTGGCCTGCCCCAGGTGCGGCAGCATGGTGCTCGTCCAGCCGCCAGGAGCGGGCGCCGCACCGCCGCGCGAGGCGGGCGCTCCGGCGATCGCCACGCCGGGCGGGATCGGCTCGGCGCCACGCATCCCGCCATCGCCGTCACTGGCCCGGGAGACGACCGCGGCGGGGCACGCCGCGGCTCACGACCAGCTTCCCGCTGCGGCCGCGTTGGGAACGATGTCGGACATCGGCTATCGGCCCATCCCAGACGCCCCGCCACCGGTAGCCGCACCACCACCCGCGTCCGTGACTCGCTTGCCGATCCTGCCGGACGCCAACTGGACTTCGCCCACGCTCGCCGCGTGGCGATTCTACGGCGTCGTCTTCTGCGGCGCGATGATGGGCGCGATGCTCGCCGTTGGTGCACTCGGGTTACTCATCACCCACCGCTCGGGGACGGGACCAAAGTCGACCACCCAAGTGGACACTCGCAGCGACACCGCCAAACCCGCCGGCTCTCAGGATCTGGCGAGGGCATTGACGGACACCGACCGGAGTCCCGTGCCGGTCGTGGACCGGACGCCGGTCGTGGACGCAAGGCGTTCCGCAAAGTCCGGCAGCCCCACTCCAAACGCCGCGCCCGCCGTGTCCGGCACGGCCGGTCCCGCACCGGGCACCAGCTTCGATGGTCGACCAGGCGCGGAACCGGCAGCGGCGGTAACACGGCTCGACCCGGCGGCACAAGCCGTGGAAGCGACGGGTGATCTGCCGCCCGAACTCGATGGGTCGGCCGACGGGGCGGCGCGGCACGCAGCAGGAAAACCGGTCGTCCCGCCAACCGTTGAAAGCGGCCCGATCAGCCTGCCGGAGGACCTGCTGCCGCTGCCCCCGATTGACGAGCCCGCGCTACCGGCCGATCCCGCGCAGCCGGGGCCGCGCGCGGAGCCCGAGCCGTGGCCCTCGTTCGCGCAGGCCCCACGCTCGACCGCGCAACGCGTCGACGTGCCGGCGCGGCTGAACGACCCGGTCGCGGCGATCGAATTTGCCGAGATTCCGCTCCATGAACTGCTCCAGTTCGTGAGCCAGTTGAGCACGATCCCGATCACCGTGGAGCCCTCGTCCCTGGTGCTGGCTGGCGTGTCGCCAGCTCAGCCGGTGAGTGTCAACCTCCGGGACGTACGTGTGGGCAGCCTGCTGTCCGACGTGCTCGGTCGCGTGCGGTTGGACTACCGGGCCGAGGACGGTCACCTGGTGGTCACCTCCTCCCCGGACCCCGCTCAGACGCAGCGGGAGGTGCGCTACCGTGTCTCCGACCTGACAGCGGACGGCGCAGCACAGCGGGAGGAGTTGGCCGAGCGGGTGCAGCGGTTTGTTGATCCGGCCAGCTGGGCATCCCGCGGCGGGTCCGGCGGAATCGAAGTCGATGGTGGCGATCTGCTCGTGCGTCAAACCCTGACCGCCCACCTGGAGGCGATTACGTACTTCGAGAAGCTGCGGGTCGCCCGCGGGCTGCCGCTGAGAAGCCGCATCGACCCCGCTCGGTTCTCGATGGCCACGCGGACCGTGCGGGCACGAGCCGCCCTGGCCCGGCCGGTGTCGCTGGCCTTTCCCGGCGGGACGGCCTCGTTGCTCAGCGTCCTCGCGCGACTTGAGCAGCAGGCGGGCGTCTGTATTCTGGCCGATTGGCGGGCCCTGGAAGCGGTCTCCGTGACGCCTGCCGCGCAGGTCGATACCGGCTCACACCCGTCGACGCTTGGGGAGGCGCTCGCGGCCACTCTCGAGCCGCTGGGGGCCAGCTTCCGCGCGCTGGACGCCGGGCTCCTCCAGGTCACCACGCCGGCCGCGCTGGCCGAGCAATACGAGTTGGAGTTCTATCCGCTCCGGGCGGAGGTCCTGGGCATCGAGCTGCGCGACACGCTGCGGACGGAGCTGGAGCGGCTCCCGGCGCAGCCGGGCGTTGTGCCGCCCTCGGGCCTGGAACTGGAACTGGACCTGCCGAGCGGCTGCCTGCTGGTGCGGGCCCCGCAGCCGCAGCAGCGAGCCCTCGCCGACCTGCTCGGGCAACGGCACCTGTTGCGGGACGCCCCGTAAGCGGTCCGTCTGGCCGGATCGGCCCGTGGTCGATACGCCACCAGCGGCCTGGCAACGGTCCATACCGGCCCGACCAGGCCGCTGCACCCGGACCGCCGGAACGTGGAGGTCCGGCCTGGGAGGCGGCGGCCTCTGAATAGCCGTGCGTGATCCTGGGAGATACGTGACGCGCTGATCAGAGCAGCATCATCTTGGGAGGGCGAGGCTCCTGCCGAGCCGGCGCGCTGAGCCGGTGCTCGGCTCGGCGGGAGCCTCGCCCTCCCAGGATCACGAAAACCTTTTTAGAGCGTCTTGCCGATCGCGGCGGCCACCTTGCGGCAGCGGTCCAGCGTGTCGGCGAACTGGGCGAAATTGAGCGACTGGTAACCGTCGCTCAGCGCCCGTTCCGGATCGGGGTGGACCTCCAGGATCAGCCCGTCCGCACCGGCCGCGACGCTGGCCGCCGACATCTCTGCCACGAGATAGGTGTGCCCGGTGCCGTGGCTGGGGTCGACCATCACCGGCAGGTGCGTCTTCTGGTGCAAGTAGACCACGGTGGCCAGCGGCAGCGTGAAGCGGGTATGCGTCTCGAAGGTGCGGATGCCCCGCTCGCAGAGGATCACCTGCGGATTGCCCTCGTTCAGGATGTACTCGGCCGCCAGGAGCAGTTCCTCCAGCGTGGCGCTCGGCCCCCGTTTCAACAGCACGGGGCGCCTGGTGCGGCCCACCGCTTCCAGCAGACGGTAGTTCTGCATGTTGCGGGCGCCGATCTGGAGCACGTCGGCGTAGGACGAGACCAGGGCAACGTCCTCGGACGCGATGACCTCGGTC
>Ga0209398_1000463_pt1 | contig 25157 bp, 18 predicted proteins | sample AshMeaBigSpring_FD_184125 | JGI IMG/M metagenome (GOLD analysis project Ga0209398, IMG submission 184125) | Groundwater microbial communities from Big Spring, Nevada to study Microbial Dark Matter (Phase II) - Ash Meadows Big Spring (SPAdes)... | ecosystem: Environmental > Aquatic > Deep... | reverse complement strand
CTGAATTAGGCATTTAAGCAATAATAGATTTATAGGGAGCTGGAGCATGGTTAATCATCCTGATAATCAATTCTCTGAATACACCTGTCTTTTCCAAATGATTATTAAATCTGTAACAATATTCATCCAGATAACCTTGAAGCAAATTCACTTGATGGTGGGTGCCTCTAAGCCAACCTTTTAATCCCATAATGACTCGATGCATCAATTTGAAATTTCCGCCCTTTTTTTTCGATTTTTCACATTTCATTTTGGGATAGTCATTGCGAATACTTTCATATGTTGACCACTTATCTGTTCTTATATCACTCTCTTTTTCTATTGTCTTTTCCATAAAACCTCCTATTTCTTTTTTTGATGCCTTGCTAATTGTCTTAGCTGAAATACGACTTACCCCTTTTCCCTTTTTTTCGATGGCAATTACTACCAGTTTTTTGTTTTTATTTTTCCTGCCTACTACACCAGATTCTTTTTGCCCACCTACTAATTCATCCACTTCTACTTCTCCGGATAATTTTTGAAAATTAAGGGTATCCATGGCCACCATTACCTTTTGCTTAAATAACCAACATGTCTTTTGCCTTAAACCTAATTTTCGGCTTAATTCGCAACTAGAAAGACCTTTTATATGATTAGAAACATAAAAAACGATCCAAAATGCCTTTAACAGGTCAAATTTGATCTTATGAAAAACTGTACCTGCTGTTGGACTCTCTAGGTAATTACATTTAGTACACTGCCTATCAAGCGGCTTTATTCCGTTGCAAAACTTGTCATTTTTGCTTTTAGAACAAGAATAGCCAGCACCCCACTTGATTTCTGCCAAATATCTTAGGCAATCCTCTGTAGTCTTACATTCCGATTGAAACTCAAAAATAGTGTGGCTAATAAACTTTGCCTCCATAATAAAACTAAATATGTTGGCAAATATGCGGCATTTTGTTATTTACTAAATGACTAATTCAGTAATAAAATTTATTCCTTTTTTTTGACAAGATACGAAGAAATAAAAGAAAATATGCTATTTTTGTCAAAAGATTGTGAGAAGTTTTTTCAGAGTCTGCCGTTAAGGGCAAGTTTAAGGAACGATACAGCCGAATGACACAGACAAGCGAACCGCCAACTTTTGACACATCTTTTCAGTTATAATGACTGACAATAATTTTAATAATTTAAAAAGTGGAGACCAGTGACCACTGAAAAAACGGGGCGACACCGAAAAGTCAAACGAGTAGGAAAATAAAAATGAAAAAATGAAAAAAAATAAATTGACTCTAATGATTTTAGCTTTGACTGTTTTGATAGTAAGCAGTTGTTCTCATAGAGTTCTTGATTTTACTTTAATATCCTCAAAGAATGTGGATTTTTCAAATGCAACAACTTTTGTGAGAGGTAAGAATAGGGTTGAAGGTATAGATATGGTTCATTTGATTATTATTATTCCAACTGGAACTGTAAATATTAAAGAAGCTTTAGATAGAGCAATAGAAAGTACGCCAGGTTGTGTTGCTTTGCTAGACGGTGTTATTTATACGAAATTTTTGTATATACCATACATTTATGGACAGCAATCAGCCTCAGTGGAAGGAACTCCTCTCATTGACCCAGGTTTGGCTTTTAACTCAACTGAAATGTCAACATTCGGGAAAATTGAACTTAATAAAAAAGGGGAAATTAAAAATGTAGAAAGTATTTCAAATACTGAATACTATGCACTTAAAGACAAAATTGTAAAGGAATCAAAAATTACGAGGTTTAAAAACAATACGGAGACGGAATAAAACCAGCCCATAACAGCTAAGTCTTTGTTGCGGCTGAAAGCCAAGCAATATAGCCTCTGGTGTACAGAACCGTGGCAATGCGGGTAGTAATGATAACTATAGGGATTGCGTCTGAATTAGTCAGAGAGTTGAGCGGTTTATATCAGCGATCAGGGTGTCATAAAGCCATTTTTTCCAGCTATAGAAAGTCTGGACCTGAACTTTTCAATTATAATTGAAAAGTTTTGTAGCTTTCCTCAGGCTTGTTGCACAAAGTTTTGGTTACTTTTTTTTTTGACATCTTAAATCGGTTAAGATAACAAATTAGAGAAAATTTTACAAACTACTGGAGGTTTAGTGAAACATACGCTTGGCTCCATTTTTCTTCCGCGGGCGCAACACAGAAAACGGCACCAAGCGCCCGCAAACGCCATTGTAAAAAATCCTTTGCCTGCAAATTGAAATGAAAATCTACAGTATGACAAAATATAAAATTCTATTTATTGCCTCATTAACTTTTTTGACCTTGATAACTCTTTCTTTTTTTTACTACAAAGAAAGAACATGTTTTTTAGACATCTCTTATCACCTATTCCATATTTTGAAGGATGGTGATTTTGCCATTCAAAACAAAAGATTTGGAGCTTTCTTCACTCAGCTGTTTCCATTACTTGGCAGTAAATTCGGTGCTTCATTGAATAGTATTGCTATCGCTTATTCAATGAGTTTTGTCATATTGCATTTCCTTACATTTATTTTCATTCATCTTGGTATAAAAAATAGCAAAATAAGCATTGCATACATTTTATTTGTGATGATTATGACTACACATTCATTTTATTGGATACAGTCCGAACTACCACAAGCCCTTTCGTTTCTCTTTATACTAATAGCTTTATTGGATAATATTCTCAATAGGGATATAGCTCCATCACCCTATTTTTGGTCTTTTTCATGTGTCTTGATTTTCCTCGTCTGTTTCACTCATCCATTAACAATATTCCCATTTTCTTTTGCATTGATATACTATCATATTTTATATTCAAGTAAACGAAAAATTATTTATTCTATAGGGTTATTTTACTTTTCAATTTTGATTATTAAGTCTTTATTCTTTAAAACACCCTATGATAACCAAGCGATGGGAGGAATAAAAAACATCGCAACTCTTTTTCCGAATTATTTTAGCCTTCAATCAAACAAAAATCTATTATATTATTTTGTGCATGATTATTATTTTGTAATTATCTTACTTATTGTTTTATTAGTGTATTGTTTTAAACAATGTCAATACAAAAAAATCTTTTTATTATCCAGTTTTTTTGTGGGGTACTGCTTTTTAATAAATGTGTCTTATCCTAATGGCGCTGACCAATTTTATTTAGAAAACCAATATTTGATACTTGCTTTTTTTGTGTGCCTACCTTTTACTTTTGAGGTTTTACCCCAAATTAAAAATAGTAAAATTCAATATGGTATATTGTGTACGATATTTGCTATTGGCATTTTTAGAATAATAAATACACATCAATTTTATACAGATCGTCTGAATTGGAATAGAAATTTACTTTCACGGACAGAAGGGCTTCCTAATAAAAAGCTAGTCATTTCATCATCTAATATCCCCAAAGATACTTTGCTAATGACATGGGGTAGCTCCTACGAACTCTGGATATTATCAACTATGGAAAAAGGTGTTTCTCGCTCCATTATTATAGAAGAAATAGAAAATGAATTTGATTGGGCCTTTCCAGCGAACAAATCATTTATTTCCAAATGGGGAACATTTGACTACGCTACTTTGAATAAAAAATATTTCGTTTTTACAGATACAACTAGTTACTTTAAAACTCAATAATATGAACCACAAATTTAGATTGATTATTTATTTTGCCCTTGTTGCAATGAGTGCAAGAAGTAAACAAGTTACACCTCGCTTAATTTCAAATGGCATTGTACCAGGAAATTGTTCTTAATAGGCGATGCTTATATGTGTTAATCCTGTTAAAAAACTGGACACATAAACAGATATAAAAAGTAAATATTTACACTACCAGCGGATTTATTAGTTATTGAGCAAGCCCTATCATATTCATTCCAGTACTTCTTCTATGGAATAGAAGGGTCGTTTCTTTATTTCCTTATATGTTTTTCCGAGATATTCTCCTATGACTCCTATGCCCAGGAGTTGTATGCCGCTGAGGAAATAAATGGGGAGTAATGTAGAAGTCCAGCCAGGAATACCTGCACCTATGACAAAGCGATAAAGACTCCAAGTGGCTCATAGCATGCTAAAAATAAATTTATTAATAACGGCTATAGGGTCGATGTGCACCGGTTTTAAGCTGAATGATGTGACCCCATTGATAGCCAGCGAAATCATCTTGCCCAGGGGATATTTGTTCTGGCCAGCCTCTCTTTCCAGCCTTACATAGCTCACATGCGCGGCTTTAAATCTCTTCAGTGGAAAGATGCCTCGGAGAAAAAGACTCGTCTCCCCATAGTGCCACAGCTCATGGAGAGCATTAGAAAAAAAAGAGCCGATAGTCGCTGTGATTATAGATGATATCTACACCCATTATCTGCATAATAGGATAGAATAATAGGCCGATGCTCGCTTAAAAACACTATCGGTATCACGCACCCAGCGCACATCATACACGATCTCAGATCCCTGCCGGTAATGGGCTATCATTTCCTCTATTACGGATATGTCGTCCTATAAATCTACATCCATCGTGATAGAGACAATCGACTTTAGACTTAAACCCAGAAAGTATGGCCGACTGAGGTCCAAAATTTCGGCTGAGTTTTACTGCCTTCACGATGCTATTGGCTAGGCTGGCCTCAACTATGATGGGCCAAGTGGAATCACCACTCCCATCATCTATAAATACTAGGTAACTCGCGGGCCGAATGGCCTGCCGGCTGATGAGGCTTATGTTTTGACTATAAGTTTGGAGATATTTATGGGCAGTATTTCTTCTTCATTATAGCAGGGTAGAATAATGCCGAGCACGGGGATATCACGGATAGAAGCGGGGATCTGTAGCTATTCCTAATAGGGGTGAAATAATAAGATCAGTTAAAAGTAATAATAAATGGGTATATGGATTATTTATTAGAACACAAGAAGTACAAGAGCTTCATTAATGCATACTGAATGGCTTTCGAAAAAAAAAGATTTTCATAAAAAAAATACCGGCTAGGCTTCCTGTGCTATTAGCCAAAATGTCTAAAAAATCATAATAACGACCCTTTATGCAGTATCCCTGGATTAACTCTATCGCATAGCCAAAACTGATGACCGCAGCAGCAGTGAGGAATAGACCAGTAGCAGTACTTCTTCTGCGCCCCAATGCCATGAGGAGAAAAATAGTCCAAATAAAATACGCCATGAAATGAACAGCCTTATCTGAACTGAGAAATTTATAATGGGGTAAGTGCTTGCCTGGCGTGAGGCTGGCTAATACAATAATAACACCCCAGAATACGGCTAGAATAAGACCAATGATGCGGGAAGGAGAGGAACTGAAAGACAAGTAATAAGAAGCTATAATGAGGGGCTATACTACTAATGCCTCATAGGCAGCAGCATCCATTAAATTATCTATATCACAGGGATCTAAAGGCTTAATTTTAATCATCCACCCGGTACCATAAGGGTCTTGATTTACGGCTTCAGGCGCATAATTAAGGGATTCATTTATCTCTATAATGGTGCCGGATAGGGGCATAAACAACTCAGATACGGTTTTTACCGCATCGATACTGCCAAAAATCTGTTCTTTTTCCAGTGTTTCGTGGAGGGTAGATATGTCCACAAAAACGATATCACCCAGCTCGCGCTGAGCAAAATCCGTGATGCCCACTTTTACTAAATCGCCATCCATACAGGCCCATTCGTGGTCTGCGGTATATTTTAAATTTTCAGGGAATAACATAATGATATATGCGGGTCAATGATACAAAAATCTTACGAAACCTTGCCTCCCTTCTTACTGGGTGAGTGTGAAGGTGAGTCGCAGACCTCCGCGGTTAGTGATACGTGGATAGAAGGCGGAAGTTTTGGGTTTTACCCGCTCGCGGGTATAGTAGATCTCCGCTTTGAGCTTATTATTAATCACATAATTTACTGAAGGGGAAGTGGTGATAGTTTTAGAGCCGGTAGTAACCTCAGGAAGGGCATCGAATTTGTGATTAATGGTCACATTATCTCTTATAGAAAAATCAAATTTAAAATTCATCTCATTTTCCAGATTAAGGGTCTTTTTGCCCAGTTTAATAGGGAGGCTCATACCCGTGAGGCGATATCCGGACCCAAAAGTAAATTCTGTACTGCGCTGTTCTACCAGCTGAGGGAGGGAGAAATTCAGGTTTAGATTGCGCGTTTTCTTCATCTGAAACTTACCGGTAAATCCATTTTTCATAGCTACATCTATACCTATAAGCGGGGCAAACTGCTCGGAGATAACAATGTCATTCATGGTAAATCGGTTATAGAAATTGCCATTGAGGGTATCTACGATTTCTGGGTAATTATAGTTGTTGTCATAGGTGCCGCGAAAATCGGGATTAGTCTGAAAACGGTTTACGTTTAGGGTACTGTTATATCCGTGGCTGAGGCTTATATTAGAAAAATATTTCTTAAAGAAGTCCATCTTACTGAGCCCGTTATAGGTGAGTTTCCAGTTTGGCCGAGGAATAATTTTAGTAGGATTGAGCTTCACTTTGCCGGGGTCGGTTTTCGTATAGGCGGCCAGAAATGCGGGAATGAGTACCTCCTGGGAATAGGGTCCGTATCCCTGCGCATAATCCGCTAGTTCTACCGGTGGAATGGTATCACCGGGTGCGGGATAATAGATAAATGGCCCATTAGAATTGGCATCGTTTAGGACGCCTAATCGCTCCGAGATAATCGGTCGGTAGGCTTGCATACGGGTAAAAGTTTCGGATATAAACTGGGTATCTATTTTTTCAAATAGCGATCGCAGGGGAAGAAAAGAGACACTATAACTGCCCACATCCATCTTAGCCTGATGAATAAACTGCCCGGATTCATTGGCTTTAAAGCGCTCATTATGAGTATATCCGGATGTTTGGGTGAGATTTACATCTATCTTCACATCTTTCCAAGGTTCTAGCGTGGCTTTGCCGGAAAGGGATTTTTCTCTTTTCTGAATAACCTGATTATTCAGCCGGGGATTATTTGTAATCCATCCTTTAGCGGCGGCATTTTCCAGCCAGGTACTGTCCGGCTGTGTGCCAAAAATAAAATCGAAACCCGGTGCTTTTTCATCAAAATTCTGACCCAGATATTGATTTCTAAAATTAAATCCCGGTATACGAGTTCCCTTTTTATTATTATAAGTAAGGGATACACGTTTTATAGAAAGCAATGGCTGTACGAATAGTCTTTCTGCTAGGCTAAGACCCTGGGATGCTTTATTCTTATTTTCTTTGGCCATTTCTTGTCCGGTGATTGCAGCATCTTTCTGTTTCTCTTTCTCTTTCTCTTTATCTTTCTCTTTTTGGCGGTCTTTGGTAGTTTTGCTCACAGGTTTATAATTATCTACTTTTTTTAGATAGGGGATCTTAGTGTAGAGCTTTTTCAGATTAAGTTCACCATCAATGGTCCAGTTTTTATCGTTTTGGATAATGTGTTTGGTATCGAGGGAGTCCACTTCTTGCCCGGCCGCATCTCTCGGGGGGAGAGGGCCCGTAATCCAGTCGAAGCCGGCACTGTACTTGAGTTTAGTCTGAGTCCAGTCTGTGAGCGGAAATTTATCTAATGGCAGGTTATAGCTTACATTAGCCACCTGCTTATAATTAAGATTTCTTCCGCCGGTTTTCATATTATTCCAAAGCTGGTCTCTCACGATGGGCCCACAGGGCTCATCTATGCGCGATTTATTCATAGCCGAAAAATCCAGATTAAGGGATTTAGTGAGATCGTGCCTATACCCATATTTTCTTTCCCAGGTAAAATCTTTATTATAAGTAGGATCTATATGAAAATCGCCTTCTATGACTTGCCCAGGTATGCGTATGGTGCGCAATTGGGTTTGTATCGTACGTCTAGTTAAGTCATTAATAAAAGTGAGACTGGAAGGGATGAGATTAACATTAAACTCTTTCAGCAGATTAAGATAGCCTCCGGGTGATTTTATTTTACCGAGTGGGGTGATATATTTAGGTCTAGTGCTATAATTATATCCGAGAGAAAAGAAATGTCTTTTTTCTTCTTCACTTTCTACTATGGGATCTCTGCGGTCTATAATTGTATAGCTATAGGTGGTGTTCCAGTTTTCTATGTCATAAGCTCTCATCTTAGCACCGTTGCCACGTTCTTTGCGCACATTAGCAAAGTTTATGCTTTTTATAGATTCATAATCCTGGGCATTTTTTTTCACGGCTTTAGCAGCGGCATCTCCTTCGGTAGAGCGGGTGAGAGCTATTTTATCTTTTAATTTGAGATCTGTTTCGTATGGGTCATATTCAGGATTGCTCACCGCTTCTGACCAGCCTACTAACATAGGTATTCTAATGCCGGAGCCGGCGGGCAAAAATTTGTCCATATTAAAATTTCCTATCACATCAGATTTGTAGAAATTATCACGGAATCGCTCATTTATTTTTTGCTGCAGATTTCCAAATCCGCTGGTATGCATATCTCCGGATACGGTAAGGGTGCCCAGATCGGCTAGTTTTAAATCCATACGGGCGAGGGCACCTATGGCCGGACTTTCATCGAAGTCATAGAGTCGCAATTCATTAAACCACACTTCGGCACATTTAGATTTCCCATCGTTATTGAGATTAAAGGTAGAAGATTTAGGATTGCGCACGCCCAGCATAATGACCGGTGCACGACCCAGATCCGGCACCCCCACTACGGTAATTTTAGCTCCATCATTTACCAGTGTATCATAGGCTACCGTATAGGGTTTTGTATAGTCCGGAGCCTCTATGCGCTTATAATTTCGATCCAGCTTAGCATTTACTAATCGCTGTATTTCTATGTCAAAACGATTTTCGCTGGGCCATACGATATTGGCTATTTGCTCTAGTGCTGCATCCCGGGTAGGATTATCCAGGGAAGTGTTATTATAGGTCTCCAGCAGACTTTGGAGCAGATCTAGATCATCGGTGATGACTAGGGGTTTCTCATATTCATAGAAATTTTGTGTAAAGTCATTGCCTATACGGATAAAAGCGGAGACATCATAGTCATGGAGGTTTTCGCTAAAAAATTCATCTACATTCAGATTTTGAGCGGAGATCCAGCATTGCAGTCTCTTATAGAAACGCATATCCAGCATAGGATCCGGATTTTTAAATACCGCTTTGGCGTGCCCATCGGCTAATCCGCATACCTCCAGTGAGATAGACTGTTCGTTTTGTGCGAGTGGCTGTCCTTGCGTATTTACGATTTCGCGTTGTACCCCCGGGGGTATTACATAGGGAACCGGAGCGCGATTTCCATTTTCTTCTATATTTACAGTAGTGACATTAAATACTGTTTCGCCTCCATTATCATCTGGCATATAGAGCCCCGGCTGTATAATATCTGAGGTATAGGGTCTCCAGATATTGCGTACGAGGTTAAAATCTGCTAAGCGCAATACCACTGGCTTTTCGAATTGAGTGAGAACAAGCCGCATAAACTGAATATTACGAAAGTTTTGGATGGCTCCCTTTCTGTCCGAATATTCCTCTACGGGAATTTTAAATTTGAGCCAGCGGTAAGGCACACTTATATTGTCGTCTGTCTCTACCTGGCCTTCACGTATATCGGCAATAAATGGATCATTTCTATCCATATCGCTGTGCAGCTTTAATTTATATTCAAAAAATTCCTCATTTTTTTCTAATGTATTATCTAAGTTTAAGTCTTCCATATCCGGCAATGCGGTGGCCGCAGCTGTCTGGTCATCTGCCTGAAGGATAGGAGAATTTCCTTGGGGCTTATTCCATCGGCGATATCTTTCATAGATAGGTACATCGGCCGAGTTATCCGGGCTTATAAAGGATCTGAAATTATCATTAGCCGGATCTTTTATTATTTCTTCTTTCACATCTGAGGTGACTATGGCGTTTAGGTTGTTTAGATAATCTTCAAATTTTACCTGCTCTAATTCGTCATTTACACCATCGAATCCCACATCCTGGGCTACTCGATTAGCCTCATTGGTATCGAAATAATTACTTATGATCTGATTATTGGGAATACGGCTCCAGATGGTTTCATCTACATTGCCTACTTGACCTATTCCAGGCAATCCGTTTTCAAAAAATTTTCTTCCATCTTTAAGGATATCCTCGGCTATATTTCCTATCTGAAGATACATTTCGCCGGGATTTTCTTCATTCGATTGATAGTAGGGATCCATCATCCAAAATTCTATATACCGAATATTTGCATCCTCGAAGTCGGTGACATTGTCTATTTTTCTGGCAAATCCTCCCCAGCGGCTTTTGGGATTTTTGAGGCTACCATCAGTATTTATTCCCGCAGAATAGACAGTGGGCTGTGTATCAAAATTATAAGGTCCTCGCTGGGTGGGATCAAAATAAATATCGAAAGTGGGAAGGTTGTTTTGCCCCACTATATTTTGCCTAGCCGGAAATATTTCTGTAGCCCTTATTTGGCGTGTAGCATTAGTGATAGCGTGATTAGCTGTGCCTATGGAATAGTTTCGAAGGTCTATTTTATATAAGGAGATGCTAGCCCGGTTAAAACCATAAGCCCAATCATTGAGAAGGGAAGATTCCGGAAACTGACTCGTCTGTGGCGTGGAAGCCATAATCCAGCTATTTATAGGAAACTCCAGTGAGTTATTGCTCCTGCTTCCTTCAAAATCATCTATAAATACAAATCCTTTATCTCCTAATGCACGTGAGTGACCAGGAAAAAATGCGGCCATTTCGCCATTTATACTTATAGAGGAAGGCTCTTTTGTACTATACAAGGGCAGCTTATCTAATGCCCTGGTGATGGCTGGGGTTTCGTGAAAATACTTAAAATCAAAACCGACCATTTTATTAGATATAGGATCTTCGCCGAAATTTGTTTTTTGTGTAAATGGCCTTTCGCTCAATCTTACAAAGGTGGCGCCTAGGGTAAAATTATTATTTATCCAGTAGTCCAGTCTGCTACCTAAGAATCCTTTTTGATTAAAGCCTAAACTGGAATTATCGCGATACTGAATTTTAATGGGGATACCGGATAGCAGATAAGATTCGTTGAGTAAGGTGAGACGCCCCGCAGCATAATCTATGCGGTAATCTACGTTTTCTACTAGTGGTTTTCCACCGGCGGTTACGATTACATCTCCCGGCTGCAGATTAAAACTATTTATAGAATATTGGTTTGTGACGGAGGATTTAAATTCTCCCATTATCTGGTAGCGGTTTTGCTCCGGAAACTGGAGGCTAGCTGCAGGAGTGGTTTCATAGAGTGAGCTATAGGTATATTTTTCTGCTACAGATTGAGAAGCCCCTGCGGCAGTAAGTTTATTATGCATATTTGACCCAAAGGGTTCCAGCACAGGGAATACCAGCCTTCCGGTATTGGGCAATACGGTATAATTTTCTAGATAGTCAAACATGCCATCGGGGCAGGGATCGCGCTGCATATTCAGGCGATCTAGGTTTAAGAGGCGCAGGAGAATCTCGCCGCGAATACTCTCCGGTGCATCATCCGGAAGATATCGGCTCAGACCTATACCCGGATTTCGGTAGAATACATCCAGACGTAGGGCATTTTGTTCTAAGCGATAGGCACCGGGTATGCGATAGATATTTTTCATCATCAGATCCCATATAGGGAGCTCCGGGCGGTTTCCACGAGTTTTGAGCATTTTCATAAATACGACCCGCTTAGAAGAGTTTAGATTTGCCGAGGGATTAATAGCGGTAGAAAGGCTATCTAGACCCGGAGATTTTTCATTAGAAAATTCACCCACCTGCCGGTACACACCATTCTTATCGGCATATTCATAACTCACGGCGAGTACATCTGCATCATTGAGCCGGTAGTTAAGTATGATCATCCCCAGACCCGGATCAAAGGAGTATTCATTTGGCTGCAATTTGCGCCCTTCAAACTGTACATAATCCGAGTTTACATTTAGACCCTGCGCACCCAGGAGGCTCACGGCAGCATCCGGATCGCTTTCAGCCGGATTGCCTATCACATTGCGAAGGGTATTATTATTATTATCCGGGCCTATATCTGCCGGTATGGCGGAATCATAGACGATGGGATTGTTTAAATTTTCCAAGCGAGCTTCGCCCAGGTCCGAGAGCGCTACGATATCGCGGAGTTCGGGATTGGTAAGCACACGATTGGTTACCCACACTTCTAATCGTGTAATATTGTCTTCGGGCAATATATTCGGCAGTAAGGCCATACTGCTGTTAAAATTTTCTCGAAAATGATGGGCCAGAAGAAAGTTATTATTGGCATCATAATCGGACACATCTATGGTGAAATTTTGGGTGCGTCCGCCATTGTCTATCTGAAAAGCCTGCTGACTGGATTTTTGCTGGGCCAGTACATGGGTCATAGTTAGTCGCCCAAATTTTAGTTTGGCCTGTACCCCAAAAAGATTGGTGGCACTAGGGATAAGCGTAGTAGGCACCTGAAATGCTGTATTCCCTGCCTCTAGGCGTTGGATAATCTGGTCCTCATCCCCGGTATATTCTAATTTTATCTGCTGATTAAAATTAAAGGTTTGCAGCGTGCTGTAGTCCATGTTCATCTTCAGCTTTTCACCTATATTCGCATTGAGATTAAAAGTGGGAATATCCATATCGAAGCCAAACTGCAGAGGCTGATTTCGCTGGAAGGCCGAGAAATTAGGGTTTTGATTTTTCTCTTTGCTAAAGTAGAAATCCAGCACCACACTACCGGAAGGACGTATATCTATAAGATCGCCGCCGAAGATGTCCGAGGCTTTTTCCGGCAGTTTAGGCAAATTGAGTTTGCCTAAGATTTGATCGCCGGTATTTTCTATAAGTCCTCCTAATCCTCCTGTGCCTCCCCCTAAGGCCCCACCTGCTGTCCCTCCTTGGGCTTGATTCATCCAGTAGTTTTGCAGCGCCTGTTCTTGCTCATATTGCATATATTGTTCTAGGCTGAGATAGGTCGGATAGCGGTAAAGTGATCCGCCTATAGAGTCTGTGATGATGTATTCGTTATTAGCGGGATCATATTCCACATGGTGATCTATAATTGAAGGGTTGGGCAGATTAAAAGGATTCTCATTGCCCGGCTCCTGGTAATAATTTGGCTGATCTTCCAGTGGAAACAAAAGGTCTAACGAATCGGTTATAAAAACTCCCTTTTTTGAAATAAAGGTCTGAGACTCTTGGGAAGATTCTTCTATAATTGGCAAGAGCTTATTTACCGTATAGAGAAACTCCTCCTCATTTGAAGAAAATGCTAACACACCTAGGCAAAGAAATGCTGCCGCAGACAGGAGACTATAGGTTCTAAAAAATCTATTCACTACTTTATTTTATAATATTTTCAATGCTTCCTTTATCAGTAGTTCAGTACTGTTGATGTGGGGACTTGTTTGTTGGATTTTCTGAATGGCCTTTACCGCCTCGGTGCGGACAAAACCTAAAATGAGCAATGCAGATAACGCATCATCGGCATTTTTATTGTGCCCTGAATTGAGCAAGGTAAATTCTCCGGATTTATTTACCTTATCCCTAAGCTCTAATACTAACCTTTGAGCAGTTTTAGGGCCTATCCCTTTTATACTTTTGAGAAGTCCTATATTATCCTGAGCGATAGCAGCTCTTATTTCTTCCGGCTGATATGCAGATAATATCATCCTTCCGGTATTAGGCCCTATACCACTTACGGAAATGAGCAGCAAAAAGATGTCTCGCTCGGCGTTTTCTGCAAAACCATACATCACCGGCACCTCTTGTTCTTTTAGATAAGTATAGATATAGAGCTTCGCCCTAGGCACATCCTGGATTTTGGAATATGTATGCAGGCTTATATTCATCTGATATCCTATACCATTGTTTTCTACAATAAGCATAGTAGGACTTTTAAAAATTATTTCTCCGGTAATATAGGCGTACAATGGCTGCTAGGTTTAAATTGACCGCAAAAATAAGTTTTTGCACTCTTATTGTTGAAAAAATAAAACTTCGGGCAGTGGTAAAAACTTCTAACAATCGAAAAAAAGTAACAAACAGTGGTTATAGCCTAATAAAAAACGGATAAGGCGCAGATCAGGAAAATAAGGATAGAATGAATCGGTAGTTTCATTTTACCTTTGTGGCTAAATGATTTTCCAAGAATTTCTCCAAAGTCGAAAAAATGGCCAGAAATCGCTGGCAGTACTCATAGATCCGGACAAAGGAAATGAGACTGCCCTGCAGCACCTTGTGGTAGAGGCCGCTACGGCGGGAGTGCATTATTTTTTTTTGGGCGGCAGTCTTTTGGAATCTAATCGCATCTCACAGTGGATACAAAGGATACGTGAGTTATGTACCATTCCGGTTATTCTTTTTCCGGGCAATACCTATCAGATTGCTAAAGAGGCAGATGCCATTCTCTTTCTCAGCCTTGTTTCTGGGAGAAATGCAGATTTGCTCATAGGCCGGCAGGTGGAGGCCGCCCCCCTGGTGAGAGAGGCTGGCTTAGAAGTAATTTCTACGGCGTATCTGCTCATAGACGGAGGCAAACCCACCACAGTATCCTATATTTCCGGCACTTTCCCTATTCCGGCAGATAAGCCCCAGATAGCGGCAGCCACAGCTTTGGCATCGGAAATGCTCGGGTTTAAAATGCTCTATTTAGATGCCGGAAGTGGCGCCGATAATCCCGTTTCGCCAGAGATAATCAGTGCTGTAGCAGCTAATACACAAATGCCCATTATTGCTGGAGGAGGAATAAATTCGGTGAGCCGTATTACTGCCGCATTAAATGCCGGGGCAGATATTTTAGTGATAGGAAATATTTTAGAAAAAGAGCCTAACCTTATCTTTCGTATGGCCGAGGTATTCCATGAGTATAATAAAAAAAAGTATAATAAAAAAGTATTATAAAATACCTAACACCGGATGAATGAAATAGGAAGAGTGCTCTTGTCTACCGGCTCATGGTGCGAAGTGCTGCTGGAAAATGGAATAATTATTTCCTGCCGGGTAAAAGGGAAGATGCGCATAAAAGGACTAGACACCACAAATCCGGTAGCAGTGGGCGACAGGGTTAGGATAGAACTCGAATTAAATGCAGATACTGCCAGTATCATAGATGTTCTTCCCAGAAATAACTACATCATACGCAGATCGCCACACCATCGCAAACAATCGCACATACTGGCCGCAAATCTGGATATAGCCCTCCTCGTAGTTACGATAAAATCTCCCCGTACTTCTTTTGGCTTTACCGACCGATTTTTAGTAAATGCCAGTATGTATCATATACCTGTACTGATACTCTTAAATAAAATGGACTTGCTAGATGAAAACGAAAAGGAAATGGCTCGCCTATGGGAAGATATCTATAAGCCACTCGGCTACCAAGTATTAAAAATTTCTGCATTAAATAGGGCAGATATAGAAAAAGTAAGAACCGCTATTAAGGGGAATACGATTCTCCTAGCAGGACATAGCGGCACAGGAAAATCTACCCTGCTAAATAGTATAAGCCCCGAACTAAAGCTCAAAACGGCTAACCTATCCGGATATAGTGGTAAGGGTATGCATACCACTACCTTTGCTCGTATGATAATCTTAGAAAATGAAACCTTTGTGATAGATACGCCCGGGATAAAAGAGTTTGATATTCTGGATATTGAGCCTGCCGAAGTAGGTCATTATTTTCCTGAGATACAGGCTAAAATGGACCAATGCAAATTTGCTAATTGTTTGCACGAAAATGAACAGCTATGCGCGGTAAAAAAAGCAGTAGAAGAAGGCAGTATCGCAGCTTCTAGATACGATAGTTATATCAGCATCCTCCTCACTCGCAAAAATGATTATCACTGGAAATAATAATGCCAGCTACAGAAACGGTGAAATGCCATCAGTCTCTAGTATTTATGAATTCAATAGTAATATAATTCGTGTCCTATGAGAGCCATTATACAGCGTAGTTTATCTGCCAGTGTGCATATTTCTGGGCAGCTGGTAGCCAGCATAGAGAAAGGTATGGTTATTCTTCTGGGTATAGAAGAAGCCGATGAGCCGGAGGATGTAGCCTGGCTGAGTAAGAAAATTTGCGCTATGCGTATTTTTAGTGATGAAGAGGGTAAGATGAATAGGTCCATAGAAGAATCTGGCGGAGGTATTATCGTAGTGAGCCAGTTTACCCTATATGCCAGTACAAAAAAGGGAAATCGCCCCTCTTTTATTCGGGCAGCCCGCCCGGATATGGCTATCCCCCTCTATGAAAAATTTAACCAGGCTGTAGAGACGCTTACCGGCCAAAAAGTGCAGACAGGTATCTTTGGGGCAGAAATGCAGGTAGCCCTTATTAATGATGGGCCGGTTACTATTCTTATAGACAGCCGCCAGCGAGAATAAAAGGGGTAAAGCAAGTGCTCGCCTCTTTTAATTTATCCAAAAAATGAAAACAATAGGGTTTATCGTTCGTCCTGCTTTATATGAGCAGGATCGCAGCTGCTTCCTTTTTTACAGCAGGCGGGCAGTTTATTATATACTGCTTCATTGGCCTGTATTTCATCGGCATCATAGCCTACTGCACTCACCTTTTGTTTTATTTCTTCTACACTTATTTTGTTTGGATTATAGCTCACGGTGAGTATGCCAGTGAGATAATCTACTTCTGCCTTTTTTATTCCTTTGGCAAACTTAAGGGCATCAGAGATGGTTTTTACACACATAGCACAAATAGCTGAAGTTTTAATTTCTGCTATACGTAAATTTTTTTGTGCATTGGCGCTAAAAGTAGAGATGATCAAAAGACTAAAACTGATTAGAAAAAACATCTTTTTCATATACATTTATTTATCCTTAAAAAAAATTAATACGATGGACATTTAATAGCGCAGTTAGTGAGAGATAAAGCCCTCAATGTATTTATATTAATTGCTCATATAGACTTACCTTTCGAAATAAAGTTTAGAGTCGCCGCCATCTTATTCCGGTATAAATCATCCTCCCGCCTATGGGACCCCAGGTATTGCCTGCATTAAAGGAGGGAAGGTAAGGATTTTCGCCACTAATAATGGGATCTGGCATTAAATAATTTCCTATGTTTTCGCCTCCGGTATAGAATTCAAATTCTTTCCATTTATAAGTAATCTGGGCATTAAAAATGGCATATACTGGCGATTTTTCCCAAATGTTTTCATCTGAGAGCGGGAGGTTTTGCACCTGTGGTCCTTTTATCTGGGTGGTGAAATTGAGTAACCAATGGTTATCTGCACTTTCCCATCCTGCATTAGCCAGAAAGGTGTAAAACGGTGTTAGCGGCTTATAAAGCAAACCTTCATCTTTAAATTGTTGTTTTACTTGTTCTAGTTTACCAGCCAGGCGAAGATCCAGGTTATTAATGACTTCTATTTCTACCTGGGCTTGGGCAAAATTGCTAAAAGACTCACCATCCAAGTCATAGACAAAAAGGGTATCAGGCGAGTGGTAGGTATCTAGTATAACTTGATGGGTAAACTGGGTGCGATAAAAATCTGTACTAAAAGTGATGGGCTTCTTATACCATTCCGTTTTATAAGTAAAATTTGTTCCAAAATTCCAAGCAGATTCTAGTCCAAATAATTGGTCATCTAGAGCTATCACTTTTGCGGTGATCCAAAGCAAAGGATTTTCTGCCAGCACTCTTGCTTCGCGGAAACCTCGTGCTGCACTGGCTCTTAATACGGCTTTCTCATTAAAGGCATATTTAAAATGCAATCGAGGAGAGGCCTGAAAATGGTAAATATTATGATAATCGGCTCTCATGCCTGCTATGAGAGAAATGCGGGCATTAGGGTTAAAACAGTATTCAGAAAAAATACCCGGTACATGGCGCTGTCCGCTTTTATCGGCAATCATAAATTTTTCTATATAATCATCCCACACAAAACTCAGCCCACCTTTAAACACGTGCTCGAAGGTACCCAGCAATTCTTCTCCTTTATTTAGCTGGCTTATGAGATTAGCATAAAATCCATTTTGAATACCTTCATAGTTTCGCTGCCCAAAACTGGACTTTTGCTGGTAGTGGCTGGCGGATAATTGGAGTCCGGTACTCTGGTGTTTATTATGTACCCATCCGGTCTTAGAAAACAACTCGGCACGGCGAATATGATTTTGAATTCCATAGGGCATCCCAGGACCCTGATCAGTGCCTTTGTCATAGCTGATTTGCCCGGACAGGCGATCCTCGTCATAGTACCAGGCACCCCATTGACCTCCGAATTTTTTGCTCTGATATTCCCACCGGTTCATGAGATTCCACTGGGATTTGGCGGGATTATCTGTCCATCCATCCTTATTCATATCGCGTCGCCATTTTTTCCAGGTGCCGTGAGTGAGAATAGACCCGGCAAGCTTTTCGTTTATGATAATACGCTTTATGAGATTAGCTTCTATACGGCCATCGGTATCCCCAAAAATATCGGCATACCAATTTTCCATATTATATGGTCTTTTTATATCCAGATTTATCTGACCGGAGATGGACTCATATCCATTAGCCACAGAACCCGCCCCTTTTGATAGCAATATGCTTTGCAGCCAGGGGCCGGGTATGGACTCGAGGGCATAGCGTATACCCAGGCCCCGAATAAGCGGGAGATTTTCTTTGAGTATTTGGGTATATACCCCATCTAATCCCAGTAGTTTTAGTGTTTTTGCTCCCGTAATGGCATCAGAAAAACTTACATCTACGGTAGGGTTGGTTTCAAAGCTTTCAGATAGATTACAACAGGCGGCTTTCAATAGCTCTCGCCTGGTTATTTTTTCCACTTTCAGGGTATGGAGACTATTGATGACGGTGCTTTCAGTCTTAGCGGTGAGGACTACTTCTTCCAAGGTATTATCGAGAGAAAGCAGTACATCTATGCTGTTTCGGCCAGCTACTTCTATTGTATCGGTTTTATATCCGGGATAGGATATCACTATTTTTTTTTCGCCGATTTTGAGAGGGAGAAAAAAATGACCTTCTAGATCAGAAATAGTGCCTTCACTGGATACCAGCCAGTACACGGCAGCACCGATGATGGGTTCGGTAGTTTGTTTAGAGTTATGGGCTCTTATGGAGCCTGTAATGCCGCTTTGCTGCGGCCATAGGGTCTGGCTGAGTAACAGAGCAAAAGTAAGCCGGCAAAACCCTGCAATTTTTGAAAACATAGCAATATTGTTAAATTAGAAAATAAGAATAGCAGCCCATCAGGGCAAAAGATATTTTTTTCTAATTTCTAACAGAGAATCTTTCTCAGACGTATGACTTTATGTGCTCCGGTTTCCGGAGGGGGTAAGTCGTCAAAAAATAAGAGATGGGTGATAGAATATTTACCTTGAGGCAGTGCAGGTAAGCTCACAGTATAGCAATAGCTCGCTGGCTGTGTAAATGCTGGAATGAATAAGGCAGGCTTTTGTGTGTCCTGCGAAAGGTCTGTAAATAGTTTTAGAAAGGAGGATTCGGAGCGGCAGCAACCGGATTTGGCGGTAGTTTTCTTATTATAGGAGTTAGATTTTTTACAGCAGCTATTGAGATCGCAAGACGCTTTGTGGCACTGAGGTGCGATAAAGAACCGCTGGCTAACCAGATCGGCTTTGGTACAGAAATGATAATAAATGCTAATACCTCCAAAGGCTAGCCATTGGCAGCAGATAAGTACAAAAATAAAAAATTTCCTAAATCCGATCATTTCAGATTCTGCATTTTAATAGCAAAAATAAACAAATTATTTCAGAAATGGAATAATAACATACACCGGAAAATGATCACTGTATCCATCTACAAATTTATCCCGCACATAAGTTCGATTCGGAATTTTGCCCCATTGTTTATGATCAAATTGAATCCAGTCTGGCTTAAAAATATGGAGGGTCATCTGGTGGCTATTTTGTGTCTTATTTTGCAAAGCCGGCGAAACAAAAATTTGATCTACAAGCGACCATTTCCCATCATAGATATGCGACCCTTCACCTTTGGCTCGTACAGACTTTCCTAGGTCTATCAATGAAATCCTTCCGTCTTTTTCTTCGGTATTGAGCATAGAAGAAATACCGGCATCGGCAGGAGATTCATTGAAATCGCCCATAATTATTATGTTAGCCTGGGCATCGGCCTGAGATATTTGCTTTATTTTTTTATTTATGGTTTCGGCACATATCATTCTTTTGGGTTCGGATTCTTTTACACCGCCTCTTCTGCTAGACCAGTGGTTTACGAATATGGTAATCACTTCTTTTCCCAGTTTCCCGTTTATCATAAGAATATCGCGCGTTTTATCACCATCGGCAAATATGACAGGAATAAACTCTGTCTTAATAGGTGAAAATAAGGATTTATCAAAGAGGAGGGCCACATCTATACCTCTTTCGTCTGGGGAGTCCTGATGAATAATGCCATATTTATTATTGGGGAAATAGGTAGTATTTATCAAATCCTTGAGTACCTGTTTGTTCTCTATTTCGCAAAGCCCTATAAGTGCAGGGAATTCTGAATTTCCAACCCCCATAATTACTTTTCTTATTTTGCCTAGTTTGCTGAAATAGCGATCCCGGTTCCAATGATATAAACCCTCAGGAGTAAAATCATCGTCTGCGGTAAAGGGGTCATTCGAGGTATCAAAAAGATTTTCGACATTGTAAAACATGATTCTGGCTTCTCTGATCTGTGATGTGGAAGGATGTTTACTGGCACAGGATAGAAAAACAGAGATGAGAACAGAAAAGACTGGCAAATTAATTTTCATTGTTAAAAAAGGACAGGCGAAATTTTTCCCATGCCCAGGCAGAAGCACAGATATCGCGGATTGTATAACGAGGGTTCCAATTTAATATTTTATTTGTCTTGGTATTATCTGAATAGACGGCTATCACATCTCCTGGTCTGCGGTGGGTGAAAATAAAGGGAACTTCTACCTGATTTACTTCCTGAAAAGTATCTATAAGCTCTTTTACAGTAACCCCATTGCCATTACCCATATTGAGGACATCAAAAGCGGGAGCCTGCTCGTGATGTAGGAGATAGCCGATGGCCAGTGTATGAGCGTGGGCTATATCTGAGACGTGAACATAATCCCTTATACAAGTGCCATCGCGGGTGGGATAGTCAGATCCAAAAACGCTGAGGTGAGGCCTCTGTCCGGTAGCGGCTTCTATGATAAGGGGCATAAGGTTTTCTGGTTTGCCTAAAGGCAATTCACCGATGAGACCGGAGGGATGTGCCCCTACGGGATTAAAATAGCGCAGGGCTATATACTTGGCATTAGATACTTTAGAGAAATCTCTAATCATTTCCTCGCCTATTTTTTTAGTATTGCCATAAGGAGATTCGGCCGGAGACAAGGGTGTAGTCTCAGTTACGGGCAATTGGGTTACATTGCCATATACGCTGCAGGAAGAGGAGAAAATAAAAGCGGGAACCCGATAAGAATCAGCGGCTTCGAGTAAGTTCATCAGGCTCACAAGATTATTGCGATAGTAGCGCAGCGGATGAGAAACTGACTCAGGTACGGTCTTATAAGCGGCAAAATGAATAATACCGCTAATGGAGCCTTCTGCTTCAAAAATGGCTTTTACAGCTGCTTCGTCGCAAAGTTCAGCTTTATAATGGGTTATTTTCTGATGGGTTATATTTTCTACACCCACTAAAATTTTTGCATTAGAGCGCGATTCATTATCTACCGAAATAGGCGTATAGCCATTTTCTATGAGATCTATAAGCGTATGAGACCCTATATATCCGGTGCTACCGGTGACAATTATTTTTTTCAAAATTAGATTTTAATGCCGTATATAATTTTGGTTAACCCTTCGCGGAGGGATATAGGATTCCTGGGCAGAAGATTTCGCATTTTACCGAGATCAGGAACTCGTCGTTTCATATCGCCTTCTTTAAGAGGGGGAAGAAAGACGATTTTAGAACAAGAGCCGGAGACCTCAAGGATGGTATTGGCCAGCTCTAGTACAGAAATTTCTATATCGCTACCTATATTGAAAACATCATTGATGGTATCGGGTCGTTTTAAGGTGGCTAAACAAGCATCTACATTGTCATCAATAAAACAGAAAGTACGGGTTTGTGATCCATCACCATAGATGGTTATATCCTGATTTTCCATAGCTGCTTCTATAAATTTTGAAACTACGAAATCGGGACTCTGCTTAGCACCATAGGTATTAAAAAACCTGAAGAGGGTATAGGGCAGATGATAAACCTGCTCATAACTTCGGCAGAAAGATTCGCCCACATTTTTCACTACGGCATAGGGCAATCTGGAATTGAGTGGGGTAGAAAATTCATTTTGTGGAAAACTCACCGATTCTCCATAAACCTCGGAGGAGGACGCAAAGAAAATCCGTTTTACTCCGGTATTTTTACACAGCTCCAAAATATTTTGAATTCCTTTAATATCTTCTAATACCATCAATGGGTTATCGAGCGTGCGATTTACACCTACTACTGCTGCATAATGAAATACATAATCGAAGTGATGACTTACCATGATAGGGAGTAATTCTTCTTTCTTATTTACATTACAGTGTATAAATTTCCAGTTATTGAAAGAATCTGGAGGAAGGTTTTCAATTTTTCCGCTGAGGAGATTGTCTGCTATGACTATCTCATTTTCAGGATCTAGGGCGAGTTTTTCGGCCAGCGAACTGCCAATAAAGCCGCATCCCCCGGTAATGAGTATTTTAGACATATTTATTTAATTCTGGGGTTCTATCAGACTTAAAAGATAAATACCATATCCACTGGGGATAAGCGGTTGGGCTATTATACTGAGCTGTTCGGCATTTATAAATCCTTGTTTATAGGCACATTCTTCGATACAACCTATTTTATACCCTTGTCTGGCCTCTATTACGTGAACAAATTGGGAGGCTTGCATTAAAGAGTCAAAGGTGCCGGTATCGAGCCAGGCAGTACCGCGATCCAGTATAGTGACTTGCAATTCTTTATTGGCCAGATAATGGCGATTTACATCCGTTATTTCATACTCTCCTCTAGCACTGGGCAAGAGATTTTGAGCTATTTCTACCACCTTATTATCATAAAAGTATATACCTGGTACGGCAAAATTCGACTTGGGATTTTTTGGTTTTTCTTCTATGGAAATGGCTATTCCCATCTCATCGAATTCTACTACGCCATATCGCTCCGGGTCGGAAACGTGATAGGCTGTGATGTGGCCACCACAGACCGAACGGACATTCTTAAGAACAATGTCCAGATTTCCACCATAGAAAATATTGTCCCCCAATATCAGGGCTACCTCATCACCGGCTATAAAATCTTTGCCTATCACAAAAGCCTGAGCTAAACCATTAGGCACTGGCTGGGCGGCGTACTGAATATTGCAACCAAGCTGGTACCCGTTTCCAAGAAGATGTTCGAAATGGGGGAGATCACGGGGAGTGCTTATGATAAGGATGTCCCTTATCCCTGCCATTAATAAGGTGGAAAGTGGATAATAAATCATGGGCTTATCATAGATGGGCATCAGTTGTTTGCTGATTCCTAAAGTTATGGGATAAAGGCGGGTACCAGATCCCCCCGCAAGTATGATTCCTTTCATTTAATTGAGAACGCAAAGGTAATTTGATCTGAATAATAGCGGCTATCTTTTTGCTGGAAGCCCAGTTTTTTTACAAATTATTAGTTTAAATTGCAAGCAAAATTTGATGAGGCTTTCGTTGATTCGATTGTCTTTTTTTCATTATATAGTAAATTAGACACTGGCTGTCTGAAATTAGTTTTTTATTGCCAATGCAGCCTCCCGCAAATGAGTAAATCCGTAATATAGATTCAAAATTAGCAAAATTAGCGATGAATAAGGCTTAAAAAAGGTCAATTGACGATTTCAGGAAAATAAGGAACAATTTTTGCTAACTATTTGTGAGGATAAATCTTGAAATCCAAATTTATTCTAAAAAATATTGATTGTTAGGTCAATATATATTTTAAAAAAAATAATATAATTTGTCATATGTTTGTAAAACTATTACTCAAGCTGTGGTTATTGTTAAGCATACCGTTTTCGGCTCAGATGGCCTTTTCACAGTGTGATGCTTTTGCCGGGATTGATTTTGAGTCTTGTGCATACACTGCCCAACTTTCCGGTTCCAGCTCTACGGGACAGGGTTATTGGACAGGAAATGGCGTATTTGAGAATGCCAATAGTCCTATTACCATGGTAACCGTAGCGCAGTACGGATCATTCATCTTCACCTTTCATGCTGTCGGAGATGGGTGCACTGACACCGACATGGTAAATGTAATATTTGATGGCGATCCTACTCCGGCCAACGCCGGACCTGATGCATCTACCTGTTCGCTCACTTATACATTGGCGGGGAATACCCCTATAATGGGGATAGGTACCTGGAATGGAAACGGGATTTTCTCTAATCCCAATGATCCACATAGTACCGTCACAGTGAATACTCCTGGTTCATATACATTCTTTTGGACTACCACCAATTGCAATTGTCCACAGAGTACAGATCCGGTGACAATTTATTTTAATACCCCTCCCTCAACACCTTATGCAGGACCGGATGCTACGGTAAGTTGTGCGCTCAGTGCTAATCTGAGCGGATCGCAGATTCTTGCAGGAGCTACCGGTATCTGGACAGGTCCAGCAGGAGTGATTTTCTCTTCTGTGCATTCGCCCAATTCTTCCGTTACAGTGCCATCTCCAGGGAGTTACCTACTCACTTGGACCCAGACAAATGCTTGCGGTAGTTCTTCGGATCAGGTAATATTTAATTTCACTACTCAAACAATCACTGCCCATGCGGGGGCAGACTTTGATATTTGTCATAATTTATTTGGTAATCTCAATGCTACTGCCGCACCGGCTGGCAGCAGCGGCACTTGGAGCTCTTCTCCCGGGGTAATATTTGCAAATACACACGCACCTAACAGCAGTTTCACCGTGCCTACTTATGGCACTTATGTGATGACCTGGACCGTGAATGGTCCTTGTGGAACAGCTTTTGATAATGTAGTGGTGAGCATAGGCGACTATCCTACCCCCGCAAATGCCGGTGCTGATAATCTCGTGTGTGGACTCACCTATAATTTACAAGGCAATACCCCCGCCATAGGAAGCGGACTTTGGACCAGTACAAATGCGGGTGTAGTTTTTGCTAATGCAAATAATCCTACTACCCAAGTAACGGTGCCTTCTTATGGCAATTATACCTTTACCTGGA
>Ga0209398_1000462_pt1 | contig 25174 bp, 20 predicted proteins | sample AshMeaBigSpring_FD_184125 | JGI IMG/M metagenome (GOLD analysis project Ga0209398, IMG submission 184125) | Groundwater microbial communities from Big Spring, Nevada to study Microbial Dark Matter (Phase II) - Ash Meadows Big Spring (SPAdes)... | ecosystem: Environmental > Aquatic > Deep... | reverse complement strand
CTAAGATATGTGTAGTCTAGCTCTCCCGTAACTTGGTCAGTACAAAAAAACAGGTTTGTGCCTGCACCTTTTACGGTATTATTTTTATCCCATAGAGGCACACTAATCACCTCATACTTTTCTGCCATCAGAGAATACTTAGCCGCTGGCCAGGTCGGCTTAAATCCATCTACATCCTTATATCCTAATGGGTCTTCCTTTTTATATGCGGCCTGGGTGTTATGCCTTTTATAAAACATTTCTTTTGCCCTTTCGAGAGAAAGCTTTGTTTCGGATATGTTTTCTAATTGATCTTTACGACATCCATATCCCTGTATAAGAAAGAACACTAACAGCATTAGGAATGCACAATACTTACACTTTCCATCGAACCAGCTAGCTAATGAAAGCGTATTGCGAATGGGAAATTTTATCCCCCCCTCCCCCCATTCTAAAGAAATTCAAAAGATTTTTCATCATTCAATAAAATTTAAAAAGGTTTTAAAAAATAAGTTCTTGTGGCAAATATAACTGTATTTTTATTGTTTTTCACAGCACCGATAAAATAATATATTTCTACCGCACCCTCCTTTGTTTTTTGTCGTTTTTCGGTGTTTGGCCTCAGCCCATCAGCATATTCATTGCCACCGCCGCATAAAGGCCGGCGGTCTCGGTGCGCAGGCGGTTGGTGCCTAGGTTTATGGCTTCATAGCCCTGGGCTATGGCTGCCAGCTCTTCTTCCCTGCTAAATCCACCTTCGGGTCCTATGAGGATGATCGCTGTACTCTTCTGCAGTTTATGTTTTATATGATAGCTAGCAGTGGGTGAAGTGGCTATCATTTTTTGTGCCCTGCCATAATCGCATTTAATAAACTGATTAAAATTCTGTAGTTCATCTATATAGGGCAGGAAGGCACTGAGCGATTGTTTTGTAGCGGATAGTATTATTTTTCGCAGGCGATCGGTATTTAGCTGTTTTCGTTCGCTATGGCGGCAGCGCAGTAAGGATAGTCTTTGCAGTCCTATTTCGGTGGCTTTCTCGGCCAGCCATTCCAGTCGGTCGGCATTTTTAGTGGGGGCTATGGCTAGGTGCAAATGATAGGGTCGGCGGCCAAAGTTTTCTTCCACCTTCAATATGCTCAGGGTGGCGTTTTTTTTGCTTACGGCTTCTAACCGTGCTAGAATGAGGTGGCCATTTCCATCTATGAGATGGAGCTCATCGCCGGGCTGGTGGCGCAATACATTTATACAGTGATGAAATTCTTCTTCCGGCAGCGTGGTATCTCCTGCTAAAATATGGGGGCAGTAGTATAGCTGCATATAGGGATTCAGAAATAACGGGGGGTCACTACCCTGCTCTTGTCGTATCCAAAATCATAACCCAGCATCACTTCGTGGCTACCATTATTGATTTTCGCCACCTGGCTAAGGGTGATATCGTAGGCATATCCTATGCGTAGATTTTTATTAATATTCCACTGGGCCAGTAGATCCACAGAGTCTTTCCAGCGATAATTTGCCCCTAACCAAAACCTCCGTTTAAAGAGAAAATTTAGGCTCATATCAGCAGAAAAAGGTGCTGAGCCGGGAATGGATTTTATAAGAAATCCGGGCTTTACATAGAGTTTATCTGTAGCGCGTATGGCTATGCCTCCGGAGAGAAAATAGTGACGATAGCGAAAAGAATCTTCGGTGGGGGTTTCTATCTTTGTATTGAGGAGATGAGGTACGGACAGTCCTAAAAACCAGGTGGGTGCATAATAGTAAAGACCGGCACCGAAATTAGGGCGCAGATGGTTGGTATTTTCTGCAAATAACTGATCGGGCTGTTCTGTGGCGAGCTCGGAAAAATTGCTTCGCTGATGAAAAAGTCCGCCTTGTAGTCCCATCGAAAGTTTTCCCGGTCCCAGAGGTATGCGATAGCTGTATGACAGCATGGCGGTGATGCGATTGTGAATATTTATTCTATCATTTTCCAGATATACGCCCAGTCCATTTTTTTCTTTAAAGGCGGTATGAAAGCTGAGGGCTGCGGTATGGGGCGCACCATCATAACCTGCCCATTGGTGCCTATAGATGGCCATAAATGATTTTATGTCACGGGTGCCTGCATAAGCGGGATTTATGGACAGGGGGCTAAACATATAAAAGGAATATTGGGCGTCCTGCTGCGCTTGCACTCCTAAATACCCTGTGAAGATACATAATAGAAAGGTAAATATTTTTTTCATCCTTGTTTTTTTTTAATATAGATAAACGATATTTTTCACCACCGCATTATAGAATTTAGAAGCTTATGCCTTACTGCGATGAGCAGCTACAACACTTTTGGACTAGCTAGTATCAGTCCGCAGCTTTGCTCAGTTTATACGTATAGGACTCCATCACTTCATTAGTGAGGAGCTGCTTACAGGCTTTTTCTACCATCGCCCTAGCCGTGGCTTCATCCGCTGCTTCTACCTGCATGGTGAGGTGTTTGCCTATGCGCACGGCAGAGATTTGTGGCATTCCCATGTTTTTTTGCAATACAGCTTCTACTGCCTTGCCCTTAGGATCGAGCAATTCTTTTAGCGGCATTATATCTATTTCGAATAGAAAGATCATTCTTTATTTTTAAAATATTGAAACAATGAAAATAATACATAAAAGACATAGGTAACCACCAAGCCTAGAAAGCCGCTTATAGCCACCGATAGCACAAAGATAGCGAGAAGCAGCCATCTGGTCTTATTGTCCTTAAAATTAAATGCGCTTATCTTATTAGACACCATCGGCAGTTCGGCTAAGAGCATCCAGGAACTCAGCAGGGTGATGACCAGCAGCAGATAAAAAGAGAGATACCAGCTTGCCCAGGAGGGATGGAGCCAGGCCGTTCCAAATAGTCCCAGCATAAGCCCGCAATTAGTAGGTGTGGGCACGCCTATAAACCCCTCTGTCTGACGGGTATCCGAATTAAATTTGGCTAAGCGGAGAGCAGAAAAAAGCAGGATGAAAAAGGCGGGGAGGGCAGGATAATGCAGATCAACATGCTGCCAAGCTGTAGGGCCTTGCAGGCTCACACGCATAAGCTGATACATCATAAATGCGGGCAGCAGACCAAAACTGATCACATCGGCCAGCGAATCTAAATCCTTACCTATTGGCGAGGAAATTTTTAATGCCCTGGCTGCTAATCCATCGCCAAAATCGGCGGCCAGTGCCAGGGCCACCCATATCCACGCCTGCCCGGGATAGCCACTGCAAATAACTATGATGCCCATACTTCCGCAGAGCAGATTTATGAGGGTGAGGAGATTGGGTAGGTTAAACATATATACTGGAAAGCATAGCTACAGGGTTCAAAAATAAGCTATTAATTCCATCCACCCTGCCCTTGCTCAGGCCGCTTGTGCGCCAAAGAGGATATCTATAAAATCCGCTTCATTTAGGCGTATAATCTCTACCATATCGGCTCTAGCAGAACGGGACAATTGGGAAAAAAGGGCATAGCCCTGTCGCAGTATTCGCTCTCCCCAGGCGATGGCATCGGCCTCTTCTGCCGTGAACCGATCCGGGTTTTTTCTCATTTTTTCTACCACACCATTCATAATTTCGAGGGTACGGGCCAGCAGATCCACATTGGACATCAGGCTAAAGAGGGCGCACACATCCCCTACAAAGGCAGTCATCTTAGGCCGAGTAAGGGCACGCAGGCAGGCATAGAAATCCTCACGGCTGAGCGGTGGTGCTAGTTTCATAGTCACACCGGCCTCAACCATTTTTTTTTCAAAAGTGGTGGCCTTTAAATAGGCATCCACGGCAGTATAGCCAGCCTTGAGGGCCTGGGGAAACAGTAGCCCGTATTTGAAAATAGCCGAAGCCATATTGCCCAGTACAAACCAAATTTTAGCGGGTTGGGAGGTAAATTCACGCAGGATCTCAAAAGATTTTTCCAAGCGGGCTCGCTCATCCGGATGCGGATATATATAGTCCAAAAAGAAAGTCTCCAGCTCCTTTATCTGCTTTGCTTCTATCTCCTCCGGAAAGTCAAATAGCCTATTTAGCACATCAGGATCGTAACGCTCTTTTATAAGAGTCCTGTACTGCAAGATGAGCTCATCCCTTAGAGAGACATTCTTTTCTTTTTTCACGGCTATTTTCTTAGATAATTTTGGACAATTTTAATCTTTTTATCCCTATTAGCCAGAATTATTACTACACCCACCAAACGATTTGATCCTGCTTTGCGTTTATCCTATACTTTGGTGCTATATTAGTGTAACTTTGCGCCGCATTTTTTCTTTTTTATGAAAAATTCTGTATTATCTATAATTGCCCTTCTCAATTGTCTCCAGATAAAGGCCCAGATACAGCCGCCTGATCTTTTGTGTGTACACGATACTATCAATAATTATATAGCCATCTACTGGAATGATATAAACCCCTGTGGAGCCGATTTTAATGCCTATCATATATGGGGAGCTAATCAGCCGCTAGGACCCTTCAGCCTCATCGCCGATGTAGTAGATCCCACCATAGACCTCTATATACATTCATCGCCAAATCTCCAATACGGTGCCGTTTTTTACTACCTCACCCAGGAATGTAATGGCCTAGTATCCGGCCCCTCCGATACCATTTCTAATACCGAACCTACCCCCCCTTCACTCGATTTTGTAACCGTTACTCCCGACAATCAGGTTTTCCTTTCCTGGAATATGGATAACTATCCCAGCTATTTTGGCTCTAAGCTCTTTCGTTTTTTTAATAGCGGACCCACTTTTCTCACTAACCTAAGCGGCACTACAGCCAATTCCTATCTGGACATAAGTGCCCAGCCCAGCAATAAAGTGGAGACCTATGATGTAGCTGCCCGCGATGGGTGCGGAAATGCCGGCAGCTTTTCCGGCAATCCGCATAGTACCATACACCTCACCATAGACAATCATCTCTGCAATGGTTATTTTGATTTTGAATGGACACCTTACGTAGGCTGGGATCCCGCAGATATGCTCAGCTATAAACTCTACAAAAACAATGATCTGCTGGCCTCTCTGCCCGCCACAAATGCAGATCTCAGCTATCATTATGAATTATTAGCTGCAGACACCATAGATCTCTGCTATCGGGTAGAACTGGAAAACTCCAATGGCTTTACTACTTCCAGTAATCATCTTTGCTATGCACTCTCTAAGCCCCCTATGCCTTCTTACCTTAAGTGGAAACGAGCTTCGGTTATAAACAATGAAGATGTAGAACTACAGTGGTATGCCGAAGATGGGAAAAGTGCCTTTTTCTTTAACGTACTTAGGGGAAATGATGATACTTCCTTAGATGATATTCTCAATTTTGGTGAAGTAAATCCCTTTAGCTATGAAATGGATACCCTCGATATAGGAGCCACCCCAAATACCCGCTATTATGTATATCAATTAGAAGCCAAAGACACCTGCGTAGCTCAAGTATATTCAGATCTGGTAAAAACCATTTTTGTACGTGGAAAAGATAATTTTAATCTCACTAATGCCATTGACTGGAATGCCTATGAAATAGGAGACGGCACCGTCACGGCGTATAACATATACCGCCAAGACGCCGGATTCACCTCTCCCATCGCCACCGTGGATGGCAACACCCTCTCCTATACGGATAATGTAGATGGCATTACCTCTATAGACAGCCGTTTCTGCTATCAGGTAGAAGCTATCTATAATCTCACTACACCTACCGGTGCTAATGAATTGCTCCATTCGCTTTCAAATCTGGGGTGCATATCCCAAAACTCCAGAATACTCGTCCCAAATATTTTTACTCCAGCCGGAAATACAGACCAAATTTTCAAACCTGTAATCGTATATCCTGATCTGGATTCCTATCGTATGGTTATACTCAATCGCTGGGGCGAAATACTTTTTGATACCAATAATCCGGAGGATGGATGGACCGGAAGCGACCAAAATGGCAAGCAGGCACCTCAGGGCGTATATGCCTATGTGATAACTATGAAATCGCTCAATGGCATCCCGCTGGAAAAGAAAGGAACCGTAACACTCTTACGATAAGGTCTTATAGACCGCTTGTACACAACCATAAATAACCTATGGAGCACCCCCCCTATTCAGTAGCAGGCTTAGGGTCTTATTTATCATACCCTTATTTAGCCTATTTTTGCCCATAGTGAGCGATTTTAGTGAAATATATAAGCAGTGGTCATGGAACCAAGTTAGTGAGCGCATTGCCTCTGTAAAGTTACCTGAGGTAAAAAGGGTATTAAACAAAACTACCACACTTAGCTGGGAGGATTTTTTAGTGCTGCTAAGCCGTTCTGCGGCAGACTTTCTGGAGATTATGGCCAGTAAAAGTCGGCAGCTCACACGCAGATACTTTGGACAGGCTATACAAATGTATATTCCCCTCTATCTATCAAACGAATGTCAAAACATCTGTACCTACTGTGGTTTTTCATTTACAAATAAAATACCTCGCCTCACCCTCACCGATGAAGAGATTCTCAAAGAAGGCGAACATCTGCGGGCACAGGGTTTTGGACATATTCTACTGGTAACGGGAGAAGCCCAAAAAAAAGTGGGTACAGAATATTTGCAAAATGCCATCCGTCTGCTGCACCCCTTATTTGATCAGATCAGTATAGAAGTACAGCCATTAGAGGAGGCAGAATACCGCCGGCTTATAAAAGCTGGATTGCACAGTGTGCTAGTGTATCAGGAAACTTATAACAGCGAGCACTATCCCAGCTATCATCCGCGGGGCAAAAAATCCAATTTTGAATATCGCCTGCTCACGCCGGATAGGCTCGGGCGGTCCGGCATCCATAAAATTGGACTGGGCGTACTATTAGGGCTGGAAGAATGGCGCACAGATTCTGCCTTCTGTGGGCTGCATGTAGACTATCTGGAGCGCGTTTATTGGCAGAGCAGATATGGTATCTCCTTTCCTCGTCTGAGACCTGCATCGGGCGTGCAAGAGCCTAAGAACCCAGTAGGCGAGCGTGATCTGCTACAGCTCATCTGTGCCTGGCGCATTTTTAAGCCACAAGCTGAGCTGAGTATCTCTACCAGAGAGCGGGCAGAATTCAGAGACAAAATTTTGCCCTTAGGTATTACGGCTATGAGTGCCGGCTCTAAAACCGAACCGGGAGGCTATGTAACCCACCCCGGTGTGCTGGAACAATTTGAAATAGACGATAGCCGAAGTCCGGAAGAAGTAGCCGCTATGCTAAAATCCTTTAAACTACAGCCGGTATGGAAAGACTGGGATGCAGCGATGGGGTGAGGTGAGCATATAGATTTATGCCCAGAAGAGTATCATCTTTAAGAAAATAGAAAATGAATTGACCCATCTAGAAAACCCGTTACAAAATTATATCCCATTTTTACACTATGCCTCTACAATAATGCATTTAGCCTACACCCGATGATATTCATTGGTCTCATTATGAAATTATTTTAGCATTCTTGTCCGAAGAATGAAGACCTCAATAGAATGAACCTGATGATATACTGCCCCTTCCTACTGAGCTGATATTTTTGTGTGGCTGGAGTACAAAAACGCAGATGAAAAAAAATCATTTTAAGTTATATCGCAGGGGTTTGCTCCATAATTTAATATGATGTGATTAGGGCGATGCTTGTTCCCATCCCCCACGCGTCGCTCTGCGCCGGGAACAAGCCCGGGCTTCTCCGGGCTACGCTACGCTCCGGTCTTCCGCTTCGCTGCAGACCAAGCCCTCTGTATCCCTATCGCTTTTCATCTATCATAAATCAAAACTTAGGGCATGCTAAATAATTGCAAAATCCTTTCTATAGTAGGGTTGCTGAAGAATATGGGCAAATCTTATACAGGGAAAAACACACAAAATCGCCCCTGAAGCTTGCATCCTAAATAGGAGATGTCGTCTCTTACCTAGTGTTCTTTCAATTTGTATTCGCGATAGGGATCGCAGCGACACCCCACAGCGGTTCCCTGATGAGGGCTGAGCGCAGTCGAAGCCATCGAAGGGGGAGCGAGGAGTATAGCGAAGAGCCCGGGCCTGTAAGGCATCGCCAAATATTTTATAAGGTTAAGTTATTTAGCATACCCAGACTTAATTCGCATTAGATATATAGTTTCGATATATTGCCGAGCAAATAGTTAGTATCATTTGCATTGGAAAGCTTAGGCAAAAAATGTTAGAAACAACTTATCGTAATGGGCAATATTAGTTCAGCGTGCGCTTCACCTCTACTTGTTCAAATCCTTCGATAATATCCCCTTCGCGAATATCATTAAAGTTTTTGATATTAAGCCCGCATTCCATCTGTTTTTTCACTTCTTTTACATCATCCTTAAAACGTTTTAGGGAATCGAGCTCTCCGGTGTGTATTACTATGCCATCACGAATAACCCTAATCTTAGTATCGCGCTTGCAGATGCCATCCAGCACATAGCATCCGGCGATGGTACCCACTTTAGATATTTTAAATACCTCTCTTACTTCTATATTACATACGATTTTCTCTTCCATCGTAGGCTTGAGCATGCCTTCCATAGCAGATTTAAGCTCTTCTATGGCATCATATATGACTGAATAGAGGCGTATATCTATGCTTTCGCGCTCGGCTATCTTGCGGGCATTGCCAGAAGGTCTCACTTGGAAGCCTATAATTACCGCATCGGAGGCAGAAGCGAGGAGTACATCTGATTCGGTAATCTGTCCTACAGAGCTATGGATTACATTGATCATAATTTCTTCGGTAGAAAGCTTAAGTAATGAGTCTTTGAGAGCTTCTACGGATCCGTCCACATCTCCTTTTACGATTATTTTTAGTTCCTGGAAATTGCCCAAGGCCAGGCGGCGGCCTATCTCATCTAAAGTGATATGCTTTTTAGTGCGGATCCCTTGTTCGCGGATGATTTGTTCGCGGCGATTAGCTATCTCTTTGGCCTCGGCTTCATCTATATAGACTTTAAAATTTTCTCCGGCCTGAGGGGCATCATTAAGCCCGAGTATGCTTACCGGTGTAGCAGGACCGGCAGCGACCAATTTTTGGCTGCGCTCATTAAACATAGCTTTCACTTTACCGGCGTGTGGTCCGGTGACGATATAATCACCTACCTTGAGGGTACCCGAAAGCACCATCATCGTAGTTACATATCCCCTTCCTTTATCGAGAGAAGCCTCTATAACGGTACCGGAAGCAGGCTTGTTTGGATTGGCTTTGAGTTCGAGCATTTCGGCTTCGAGGATTATTTTTTCGAGTAATAGGTCTATATTTTTACCGTTTTTAGCGACTATTTCCTGACATTGGTATTTTCCGCCCCAGTCTTCTACGAGGATATTCATCTGGGATAGTTGCTCGCGTATGCGCTCGGGATTGGCACCCGGTTTATCCATTTTATTAATGGCAAAAATCATAGGTACCTGAGCAGCCTGGGCGTGGGAAATAGCTTCCTTAGTCTGTGGCATGACGGCATCATCCGCCGCTATCACGATCACGGCTATGTCTGTGACTTTAGCACCCCTGGCGCGCATAGCAGTAAAGGCCTCGTGCCCGGGGGTATCCAGAAAGGTAATTTTCCTTTTATTTTCGAGGGTTACTTCATAGGCGCCTATGTGCTGGGTTATGCCTCCCATCTCCCCGGCTATGACATTGGTACTGCGTATATGATCCAGTAGGGAGGTTTTACCGTGGTCTACGTGACCCATAATGGTGACGATGGGTGGACGAGAAATAAGATTTGTAGAATCCTCCGCATTGTCTTCGCCTTCTTGGTATTCGGATTCGGACCGGACATCTATAAACTGAGCGTCATACCCAAATTCATCGGCCACAAGCACAATAATTTCTGCATCTAAGCGCTGATTTATAGAAACCATAGATCCCAGGCTCATACATACGGAGATAACCTGAGCCGGCGACACATCCATAAGGGAAGCTAACTCGCTCACAGAGATAAATTCAGAAACGGACAGTGGTTTTTTAGCACCATCATCCTGCTGATCTGATCCAGAAATGTCGTATCTGGTTTTCTTAATTTTACCCTTAGCCGGGCTTCCGCGTTTTCCGCTGCTACCCTGTAATTTAGCCATAGTGGCTTTTATTTTATCCTGAATTTCCTTTTCAGATATGAACTCCTTTTGGCCATCCTTTAAGGGTTCATTTCTGCGAGGACCTCCCTGTAGCTCACCCGGTCGGTTTGGCTGTGAGCCTCGGTCTCCGGATTGGGGACCGCGGCTATTATTATTACCGGCATTAGGGTTTCTATTCTGTGTACCGGGCTTAGTGGGTCTGTTTTGCTGTCCGGCGGGGCGATTTCCAGGGTTTAGACTTCCGAGGGTTTTGGATCTATTATCAGGGCCTCCGCTATTTCCAGGACCTCCGGAGATGGCACCATCTTTAGAAGATCCCACTTTATTGGCACTCTTTTTTATCCGCTTGCGCTTTTTCTTAGCCGCCTCATCAGAATCTGAGAGGGAAGAGAGATCCACTTTTCCCACGATACGGGGGCCTTCCAGCTTCACCTTTTCCATCTCTATAAATTCTCTCTTATCACCGGATACGGGGGCTTCTGTGTCTGGCGTAGGATTAGCAACCCCAGTGACCGGAGGCGGTGCATCCAGAGAAGGATTTACCGGCTTGGTGAGGTCTAGCTTTCCCACTATTTTAGGTCCTTCTACTACTACTCTTCTCTCTGTTTTTTCGATGGGTTTTACAGCTATTATTTCAGCAGGGTTATCTTTATCATGTATTTCTATTGGCTTGTCTTTCTCCTGGGGTTGTGCGAAGAGATCGCCGGTAAGATCTTTGGATTTAGAAGCGGTTTTTTTCTTTGAGGTGGGCGTTTTAGGTGATACTTGTACGGCCGGTAAAGGGGTCACAGGCTCAGAATCTGCCGGAATAATTTTTCCCTTCACGGGCTTTTCCGATACTTTTCCGGTAAGCGCAGGCATAGATATTTCCTCTTTATCTCCTACTTTTGGAATGGTTATCTTTATGGGCTCGGCCGGCGATTCGGGTTGGGGAGGGGTCGCCGGTTTTACAGGATTGGTCTCCTTATTTACTAATTTATGAGGGGGGGGGTCCAGTTTTATTTCTTGGGATATCGGGGCATGGTGTATGACGGTGCCGGCCTCATCGAGTTCTAGCGAATCTCTTTTTTTCGCTCCCAGGGTGATGAGATCTTTTTTCTCCTTCATCGCCATTTCCGAACGAAAATCTTTGAGCAATACAGAATACATTTCTTCTGTAAGCTTATACATAGGTTTAGACTCTACATCTGCAAACCCTTTTTTATGCAGATGCTCTACTACTGATTCCAGACCTAGATTAAAGTCTTTGGCTACAGCAGCCAGTCTTAAATTTTTTACCGTTTCGGACATTGATATAATTAAAAATACAAATCTTTCTTGGTCAGAAAAATAAGTGTAAAGTTACACTTTTTAACTGTTAATGGCAAAAAAGCTACTCCGGCGCATATAGCTTACTACCGCAGCTGGGAATAAAATTTCCCGGACAGAGCTTGTATGAGCTTACTATATCACAGGTATAATATCATTATCACCCTGCCTTACATTTTTGCCTTACCAGCATCAGTAGCAGAAAAAGGTCTAAGGGATACGGGAAGTAAAAGGGCTATTCACCTCCGGTATTATCTTCATCAAACTCGGAGCGAAGTATTCTGAGTACCTCATCTATGGTTTCCTCTTCGAGATCGGTGCGACGAATGAGCTCCTCACGGCTGAGGTCTAACACATTTTTAGCAGAATCACAACCTATTCCTTTGAGGATATTTATAATCCACTGATCTATTTCATCGGAGAATTCGTCGAGTTCTATATCATAATAATCTTCTTCATCAATATCGCGAAAGACATTTATTTCATATCCGCACATACGGCCGGCGAGTTTTATATTTACTCCTCCTTTGCCTATGGCCAGAGAAACCTGATCGGGATCTAGAAAGACGGAAGCTTTTTTATTTTCTTCATCCAGCTCTAGGCGATTTATTTTTGCCGGGGTGAGGCAGCGTTGAATAAACAACGAGGTATTAGTGGTGAAATTTATAATATCTATATTTTCATTTTGCAGCTCACGTACGATGCCGTGTATGCGTGATCCCTTCATACCCACGCAGGCACCTACCGGGTCTATGCGATCGTCAAAAGATTCTACCGCCACTTTAGCTCGTTCGCCGGGCTGTCGCACTATTTTTTTGAGGACGATGATGCCATCAAAGATTTCAGGTACTTCCATTTCCATCAATTTAGCCAGGAATGAACTATCCGTGCGGGAGAGGATAATAACGGGATTATTATTGCGCATATCTACTCGCTGTACAAGTGCCCGTATGGGATCTCCCTTGCGAAAAAAGTCGTTTTTTATGAGTTGGTCTCTAGATAAAATGAGTTCATTCCCATCTTCATCGTGTATTAATAACTCATTTCTCCATATTTGATACACTTCGCCGGTGATCACATCGCCCACGCGATCTTTGTATTTTTTATAGAGTTCATCTTTTTCCAGCTCACCTATACGGGCGATAAGTGTTTGGCGGGCAGCGAGTACATTACGTCGGCCAAAATCATCAGGATCTACCACTTCATAAGATTCCTCGCCGGGCTCTAGGCTATCGTCTAGTTTACGGGCTTCGCTCAGGGATATCTGGGTATTGGGGTCGCTAACCTCACCATCCATTACGATAGTACGACGGCGATAGATTTCTATTTCGCCCATTTTATCATTAGCGATGACATCAAAACTTTCATCGGAACCATATTTTTTGCGAATAAGATTTTTAAACATATCTTCGAGTACCTTCATCATCGTGGGCCGGTCTATGTTTTTAAACTCTTTAAATTCCGCTAAGGATTCTACGATTTCTGATCTTTTCATAACGGGACTATTTTAATTTTAACTTTCTTCTAATACTTTTTATTTTCACTAAAGGGAGCGAGACAGCAGAATATATCCATTTTTTCATCTGATTTAATTGTCTCTCATCTACTAGGATGTGGTCTTCTGTCACCTTTCGCAAAATTCCCACGGACTTACGGCCATCGGCAAGTTCATATTCTAGTTCCTGCCCGATGTTTTTGTGATACTGCTCTTTCACTTTAAAGGGCTCCAGCGCTCCCGGCGAGGACACTTCCAATAAATAATTCTCCGGCACGAGCTGTTCGGCTTCCAATTTTTCTTCTAAAAAACGGCTTATGACTTTACAGTCATCCACGCCTATCCCTTCGGGCTTATCCATAAAAACGGCAATCCGGAAATCTTTACTGACCTTCAGATCTACGAGAAAAAAATCTTTTCCCTTTATCCATTCCTGTAATAAATCACGTATCGCTTTTTCTAACATCCGGATATAAAAATAAAAGAGGGGACTACTGCCCCCCGTTTCAAGATGCAAAGCTACATTAAAAATACAAAATCTGCATATTTTTTTATGGAGCGGGCTCCTGCGGGCATAGTTTTTCTAAAATCAGATCATAGTAGCGGCGTCCGGTGATCTTAGATTCCAGCCACAGCTGGTAGTTTATGGACTCATTAGAGCCTGGCTCCGGCTCTGGCGACTGCTGTATAAATTCATTAATCTGGACTAGGAGCTTATTATTATCGCGTATACGGGCGGTGGTACAGATGCCTAAGAGAATTTTTAAAAATTCCTTTTCCCGCTGATAGCCTTCCTCATTAATAATAGGAGAAAAGGTGCGGCGGATATTTCGCAGTCGGTTTTCGGCAAAAGAAAAATCTCTGTTTTCTATGTGCAGGATCATCTCCACGATGCTAATATTTAACTTCCAATTGAGGGGGAGCTGGTCGTACATTTCGCTAGATAGAAACAAGGCGATATAGCTGAGTGCATTCTCCAAATCCCCTTCACAGTAGTGAAAGGAAGCCAGATTTAGATAGATAAATATCTGGTATAGCGGTACTTTGTGAAACAGAGGCTGATCTTTTATTTCATTGAGTACTTCTATAGCTTGGCCGTTCTTGCCTAGTAAGGCTTGATTTATAATTTGTCCCTGATAATAAAGCCAAGCATATTTTTCAAAAAACCGCTTATCGTGATCCAGAAGGGCCTTGTAGAGTTCGTCATTATAGTGTAAAGAAGTAGCATATTTTCTGTTTTTAAAGCAGGTATTAACGGTCCAGGCTAGTATAAGTACTTTATCTTGGTGTCTTGCTTTGGTATAGATTTGCCTTGCTTCAAAATCGTGGTAGGTATTTATAAGATAGGTTTCTAGGCTTTTAAAATCCTTTTTCTGGAGTAATACTTTTTTTACACAATTGAATATTTTTATTTGTAGATCAGGGCTTTGGAGGTGGTTTTCATTAAACTGAAGCCGGGTCAATATCTGGTTAAGTGTGCCAATAATATTTTTGTTTTTCCCGGAAAAATTGGTTCGGAAAAGATCGTAATTAATGGCTGCTATCACGGAGTTTATCTGTACCATCTCTTGATATTTATTAAAATTTTCATTTCTTTTTTCCAGATAGTCGGCAGGATTAATGAGGGTAGTATTAGCAGCTAGCTCTAAAATCTGATCATAGATAACCTGGAGATGGTCGTAATATTCCAGTTGCAGAGCTTCTTTTTCGGCCTTATACAGGTATTCCAAAGCCTTTTTATCATCGGATTTATAGGAAAAAATACGCGAAAGGGCTAGGTAGTTATTGAGTTTTATCTTTTCATCTTTAGTGCGGTGCTGGAGCAGAAGGGAGCTTTCGAGGTCTTCCATCAAGCGGTTTTTTATGCGGTAAAAAGAATTTTTATTTCCCCGGGTGATCGCATTTACCGTTTCCTGAGCATATTCATCGGCCTTATGCTCCCTGATCTGTTCGAAAAGCTGAATCAGTTTTTTCTCGCCAGTGCCGAGATTTATGCGTTGGCAATATATTTTAAAAGAGCGCACTTCCTCCTTGGATAGTGATTCTATGACACCCGTGAGAAAATATTTATGCATAAATTACTATTTTTGAACCTGTAAGATTACAAATAAATTTGTAATTGCGATTTAATTTTTTTATATTAATTTTACGGCATAAACTCAAAACCTGCTCTATATGAAAAAAATTTATTGGGGATTGGGAGCATTTTTATGTGCTTTGTGTTTTTTTTTAGGATGCCAAAAGAATGATTTTTCAGAATTTGATGCGAATGGCTCCAAATCTGATATCACCCAAACGGCTAGTCCGGAGCTGACCAGCACCGGTGGCTCGGTGACTGATGATGATGAAAATAATTCTATAGCCACCCGCGAAAACGAAATTTTTTCGGATATAATAATCATTGATCCAGTAGATACTACTGATGCTGGTTTCACCTGTCAGGCTTGCGATATTCGTTTCGATGAATTTGAATTTCCGAGCGGTAAGGTTTTTGCTGGCGATGAATTTGTAATTACCGGCATTATTAGAAATACGGGAGGTGGTAGTTTTAGCGGCACTGTAAATATGGGTTTGATGATAGAATTAAATACTACTGAACAAAACGAGACACCTATAATTCCGGACATCTTAGAAGCCGACACCTATTATAATATACCTAATATACAAATAGAAGCGGGAGGGGAAAAAGCCATATCCATCTCACTTATGGCCAGCGGTGATTTGTTTTTTATAGGCGAAAAAAATGTAGTAGTTATATGGCCCAATAATGTGGTCATTGATCCTGATCCAGCAAATCAGATAGCAGCCGGTATCGTATGGATAGATTAATCTAATAAGAGGGATCTCATCACTGGCGATAGTGATATTTAACCCAGAATCAGCATTAGAAATTTTTGGCAAGAATATTCTACTTCATATCTATTTCTGTACTCATTTTTCTTTCCTCAACGTGGTTTTTACTACGTCTGCGGGAGAAAAATTCCGTGCCTCATAGGCTATTTTGTATAATTTCCTTTCATCGCAAAGTCTAACGCTGATTCAGGTTTTAGCCATAATAAAATAAAAAGAGGGCTAGTAGCCCTCTTTTTTTTTGACCTTGCACTCGCCTCCTATCAGGGATTGTAATGCGTATCCTTAGGAGGTAGGCTGGCGTGGTATTCTTTGGAAATCAATCTGGTATATTTTTCTAATAGGGTGAGAATTCTCTCTTGGCTATCGGATTTGGTGATGAGACCTATGTGCCAGTCTTTTCGCATCCTCCATACGATTTCCGGATCCTTAAACAGACTCATATCCGGATTTAGATAACGGGATAGAGACACCACTATGCCCCCATAATTTTTTTCGGCTTTGGGCGTTTTATATTCCTGATTTAGAAGGACAGCTATTTCTATTTTAGCCCATTCTGCCCAGAGATTGATTCCAGAAGAAGCTTCCACCATTTCGGCCAGATTAGCTCCTCCCACACGTGAAGAGGTTTCTAGAAAATAATATTTGCTATCTTCCTTGTTTTTTATGTACTCCGAGTGATAAGCACCATGTTTGAGGCCAAATGAAGCGACTACCTTTTCATTCAGTTTTCTAAGCTCCTTATCGTCCTTAGAATTAAATGGCACAGTAACCGATCGGAATATACCTCCGCCATGTGAAATGGTAAATGGCGTATCTAGATACTGGCTCACCCTAGCAAATTTTACCTCATTAAAATAGGTGAGTCCATCTACGTGATAGACATCTCCGGGTGCAAATTTTTCTAATAAATAGCCGTGGCGATTATGGCTCAGTTCATTTAACTTAGCCCAGACCTCCTGTTCATTATAAACCTTGCTTATGCCGAATGCCGAAGCAGCGGAACGTGGCTTTATCATATAGGGGCCCGATACTTTTTTAAGGAATTTATTTACCTCATTGTCATTAAATATCGGGGTAAATGGGGGCACGGGTATTCCCTCTTCAGCCGCCTTTATGCGCATAGCTAGCTTATCACGAAAATAGCGGGAAGTGGTTTCACCCATACCTGGTATGCGGAAATGCTCGCGCAGATGGGCCACTTTTTCTACATCATAATCATCAAGTGCTACGAGAGCATCGAAGGTAAGGGTACGCATAAAATAGGCCAGCCCAGCTATCACGTGATCCATGGTCCAGCGTCCTTCGGAATCCTCCTCCATATAATAGGTATCCGTAATGGCATCCCAAGGCCAGCCCTCATTGCGCAACTTGCTGGAGGTGAGCAGAAATACCATGTGGCCTTGCTTATGCACAGCCCGCAAAAAATCCTGGCCTTTATAAAAACGACTTATGCATAAAATATGCAGCGGAGAAGAAGACATATATATATAAAATTTAGAATCCTAAAGGTACACTTTTTTTGTAGCTTCCGTGCGGCCTACTTAATACGAGCGGAAAACATTTTCTGGCGTAGACATCCCTGCTGCAATTACCTGTAATACACACAGATCAGGGTGCACTGCCATGTATATCCCGCATCCATTCTACTAGGAGTCTGGCTCCCCAGCCGGTAGCACTTTTCATCTTAGTAAATTCAGAATCTCCAAAGGCCACTCCGGCTATATCGAGATGACACCAGGCTGAGTGGTTATCTGTAAAAACTTCCAAAAATTTTGCAGCACTTATAGCACCACTCACTGGTTTTCCACTAAAGTTTTTCACATCGGCCACATCCGATTCTATATCGGATTTATACACATCCCAAAGCGGTAACTGCCATACCCGCTCGCCAGTGATATTTCCTGCACGGCTAAGACCGGCTGCTAATTCCTGGTTATTTGTAAACATCCCCGCAGCGGCATATCCTAAAGTCATAACACAGGAACCGGTGAGGGTGGCGAGATCTATGAGGGTATCTGGCGTATAAGTTTTGTTTAGATAGGCTAATCCATCGGCGAGTACCAGCCGGCCCTCGGCATCAGTATCTATTACTTCTATGGTTTTGCCAGAATAAGATTTTATAACATCGCCCGGCCGGATACTGTGGGCATCTACACTGTTTTCGGCCAGCATAAGGACTCCACAAAGGTTTACTGGCAATCGCAGGGCTGCCGCCAGCATAATAACACCTAATACCGCAGCAGCTCCTCCTATATCCGATTTCATATAGTGCATATTTGCAGCGGCTTTTATAGATATACCGCCGGTATCGAAAGTTATGCCTTTGCCCACGAGCCCCAGGGTAGTCATTTTTGTTTTGGATCTAAGACCCTCATAGTTGAGCTGCACCATCGCAGGCGGATGTATACTTCCCTTCCCTACCGCCAGCAGGGCATACATACCCATTTTTTCTAATTCTGTATGATCAAAAATTTTTACATCAACATTCTTTTTTTTACTAAGTGTTTGTATATAATTGCACAGGTATCCGGGTGTTTTAATATTAGAAGGCAGGTCTATCAGGTACATCATTTCTTTTTGTACAGCTGCCGTGGCTATTCCTTCTTTAGCCAGTTCTGCAGCCCGCTTATCGGGGTGGTAGAAGGTGAGCTCAAATTTTTCACTATAAAAATCGGTTTTTATTGTCTCCTCCGTTTTAAGACTATCGGGCTTATAGGTAGCTAAAGAAATACCCAAAGCCGCATCGAAAGCAATATCAACCGGCAGATGGCTCAATTCTACTGACACAGCATTCTCCCACAGCCCATTTCTGGTAGCCGCCAATGTTCTAAAAACAGTAGCATGGGTGGCGATCTCCGTCCGTTTTCCCAATCCCAGAAGATATACCTTACGATACTGCTCACCATGATAGAGTACCTGCACTTCTTTAAGATTTCCCTTAAAATCAATTTTCTGTTTGATAGCCGCAAAAGCAAAGATGAGATCGTCCTTTACTTCATCTAAGAAAAAAGGAATAACAATATTTTTCGCAAGACTATCAAACTCTTTTTTATATATCAGATTCATTATGGTATAATTTATCAATATTATTTAACGGTATTCAGGAATTAAAAAACAGCCATTTGATGGCCACGGGAAATTCACGCTCCCAGCAAGTTTCGCTATGTATTCCCTCCGGATTTATGGATACCTCCATATTGAGTTTATCCATTATTTCTTTGTTTCTCCGGAGGGTAATATAATAGCGCATAAGATCCGGTATATGGTTTTTACTTTCTCTTTCACCAGCATAGATATAGAGATCGGTAAGGCCGCTTAGTTTCACTTTTGAGGTATCCTCAAACATTTGCGGAGCTACCCAAAGACTGGGCGAAAAAACCATTAATTTGCCAAAGATTTCGGAATGTTTTAAGCCAGCATAAAGGCTTATAAGTCCTCCCATAGAACTGCCACCGATACCCGAATGCCGGCGACCTGGCAGGGTGCGAAATGATTTTTCTATATAGGGTTTAAGGGTATTAATTAAAAAGTCCAGATATAAATCGCCATGGGCTTCCCCAAACTTCTCATTTTTATAGGGCGAATACTCAACTATCCGCTCCTTTCCACCGTGATCTATGGCTACCACTATCAAATCGCCCGATCCTTCCTGGGCCAGTTTTTGGAGGGTGGTGTCCACAGCCCAGTTTCCATAAGGAGCATCATCACTAAACAAATTCTGACCATCATTTAAATAGATTACCGGATAGCGTTTATCTGTTTCATAATAATCATGTGGTAAAAGAGCAGCAATGCGCCGTTTGCGTCCTAGCTGAGGTATCTCATAGGCTGTGGCTAATACGCGTATGATAGGGTAATAAGGTAACATCGAGGATTTTTTTATTCTAGGGGCAAAGACCATTCCATCTGCATTTATTTTCGGTGGAAAAAAAATTTAACTCGCAAAAATAGCCTTTTCAGTGGAGGATATTTTTTTATAGTTTTGGGTTTCAGGGCAGCTAATAAATGTGCTGATATTACCAGGTCACTTATAGAGTAGCTATCCGGGCTGCTATTTTGTTTTTTTCATTATTAGCTCATTATAATTAAATTATTTTCATAAACTCTTACAGATTTCTTATATTTTTGTTTTCCAAAATAAAAATTAATCATTCCTTACTATGTCAGTTCAAAATCAATTTCCTGCGGTAAAAAATTTTATTGGTGGCGAGTTTCATCGCAATGGGCAACCGGAGATGGAGGTAAACTGTCCGCTCACGGGCGAAATTCTCTCTACCCTTCCGCTATCTGGTTATGCCGAAGTAGATGCCGCAGTAAAGTCTGCGCTCGCCGCACAGCCGGAATGGGCGGCAAAGCCTCTAAAAGAAAGGGTACAGGTTTTTTTTCGCTATAAGCAACTGCTGGAAACCCATAGCGATGAGCTCACTAAACTCGTGCATATAGAAAATGGCAAAACCTATGATGAGGCAAAGGCAGAGATAGATAAAAGCATAGAGCTATGCGAATTTGCCGTTTCTATGCCCCAAATAGTGGCCAATGAATTTCAGGAAGTGAGCCGTGGGGTAGAATGCCGCATAGAGCGCAAACCTATAGGCCTAGTAGCCTGTATCACACCTTTTAATTTTCCAAATATGGTTCCGCACTGGACCGTACCCAATGCGCTGGTGCTGGGAAATGCCGTGATCCTAAAGCCTTCTGAACTGGTGCCACTGAGCGCTGTGCGAATGGCAGAATTACTAAAAGAAGCCGGCTTGCCCGATGGATTATTTAATGTGGTAAATGGGGCTCGTGAAGTAGTAGAAGCCCTCTGTGATCATCCTGGCATACAGGCAGTATCCTTTGTAGGTTCTACTAAGGTGGCAAAAATTGTATATCAGCGTTCTACCTCTCACCTCAAAAGGTGTATAGCGCTGGGTGGTGCTAAAAATCACCTCATCGTATTGCCGGATGCACACCTAGAGATGACTGCTTCTAATGTAGTGTCTTCTATGTCTGGCTGTGCTGGACAGCGCTGTATGGCCGCCTCTGTAATGGTGGCGGTAGATAGGGTGCAACCGATCATAGATCGCATGGTTACAGAAGCCCAGCAAATAGTGCCGGGAAAAAACCTGGGGTCGGTGATATCTGCCCAAGCAAAACAGCGTATAGAACGCTACATTACCGAAGCAGAAAAAATGGGTGCTAAAGTGCTGCTGGATGGCCGCAGTCCTATAGTAAAAGGCAAAGAAAACGGCTTCTATGTGGGCCCTACTATCATAGATTATGTAACACCGGATATGGCCATCGCCAAAGAAGAAATATTTGGGCCGGTAATATGCATAATCCGTGCTAAAGATATAAACGAAGCAATAGAAATAGAAAACAGTTCTAATTATGGCAATGCTGCTTCCGTATTTACACAAAGTGGTGGTATGGCTAAATTAGTGATAGAAAAGGCTAGCGCCGGTATGATAGGCGTAAATGTGGGCGTACCCGTACCCCGCGAGCCCTTCTCCTTTGGTGGCTGGAATGAATCTAAATTTGGTGTAGGGGATATCACCGGCAAAAGTTCTATTGAATTTTGGACCCAAAATAAAAAAACCACCGTAAAATGGAATGCTGAAGCCAAGGTAAACTGGATGAGTTAAAATAAATTCCTTCTAACCCGGCAGGTATGGTTTAAGCACCTTCTCTCCTGCAATTTTCATTTTGCTTACATTAAAAGGCATAGTGATCTTAAGTCTTTGCTTTTTTTATTTTAATAAATCATCTATTTCCCTAATCATATTATTTTCTCATTAATGGATCGCAAAGAAATCGTTCAAAACAGTTTTGATTATACCCTCTTCTCCTGGTCTAAGCAGGCCGGATTAAATCCCATAGCCGTAGAATATGCAAAAGGTGTATATCTATATGACTATGATGGAAAAAAATACCTCGATTTTTCATCGGGCCTTATGAATGTAAATGTAGGGCACGGCCATCCCAAGATAGCTGAAGCCGTACTGGCACAGATGCAGCAGGTGTCTTATGTAACGCCTACTTGTATAACCAAAGCCCGTGGCGATCTGGGCAAAAAATTGGCCGAAATAAGCCCCGGAAATCTAAAAAAAACCCTCTTTACGGTATGCGGTGCCACCTCTATAGACAATGCTATAAAACTGGCTCGACTCTATACGGGCAGGCATAAAATCATCGCCAAATACCGCGCCTTTCACGGTGCCAGTTATGGCAGTATGACCGCGGGAGGAGACCCCCGAAAACTCGCTGCGGATAGCCAGCAAATGCCCAATGTAGTACATATAGAAGATCCCTATTGCTATCGCTGCCCATTTGGGCAGGATGGTCCGGATAGTTGCAGGCGTGAGTGTGTTCAGCACTTAGAGCGGGTTATACAATTCGAAGGACCCGGAAACATAGCAGCCATTCTTATGGAAGGTGAATCCGGCTCCTCTGGTTGTATAAAATATCCGCCAGATTATCTTCAAAAAGTGAGAAACCTCTGCGATCGCCACGGCATTCTGCTCATCATAGATGAAGTGATGTCCGGACTGGGCCGCACCGGTGCCTGGTTTGGCATAGATAATTATGGCGTGGTGCCCGATATGATAGCTACTGCCAAAGGTCTCACAGCCGGCTATCTGCCCCTGGGCGCCCTTATCGTGAGCGATAAGATAGCCGCTCACTACGATGATATTCCCCTTATGCTGGGTCTCACCTACTCGGCACATCCGGTGAGCTGTGCTGCCGGAGTAGCTACCCTACAAATCTATGAAGATGAAAAACTCCTAGAAAATGCCCGTAATATGGGCCTATATCTGGATATACGCATAGAAGAAATGAAGAAAAAACATATATCTATAGGCGACTGGCGCAATACCGGACTACTGGGCTGCCTAGAAATCGTAAAAAACAGAATCACCAAAGAACCGATGGCACCTTTTAATGCCAAACCCGATGAAATGGCGGTGATGAATAAGGTAGCCGCTAAAATAAAGGAGCTGGGAATGTACACATTCGTGCGCTGGAACTATGTATTTATAGCACCTCCGCTCTGTATCACAAAAGAACAGATAGAAGAAGGACTGTCCATCATTTCCCGGGCATTATCTATAGCAGATGAGGCCTGCTATGCCTAGGTAGCTAACCATTAATGACAATAATCAAGAGCCTGTATCACCCCCAGCGGTGAGCCGGCTCGGTTGTTATTATTCATACGCATAATGGCAGCTTTCATCTCTGGGAAACTCTCGCTGTGTAGTAACCTCCTAGATACCGAAGGCGAGTTGCTCGCTATCCTGTTCTCATTGCCAGAATAAGACATTTAATTAATCAAGCACTGGTGGGACAATATCTTCAAGTACCCGGCCTCCTAGATTGGTTTTTATCATTCATGGATACCTGATGCCGGACTAGAGAATTAATGACTTATAAATACCCGATTGCTTACTCTTCTTAAATGATGATTTTCTTTACTTAAAATGTAAATATTCTATTCCTTTATACGGCAGAATGACAGGCAATAAATTCATTCTAATCAGTAAAATTTATATTCCCTTCACTACTAAAAATGTCCCTGCACCTTACCTCATTCAAATAGATCGGTGCTGAGGTATTTGTCTCCCCTATCGCAGATGATGACTACTACTACTCCCTCATCTATGCGGGCTATAAGACGCATAGCGGCAGCTACGGCCCCTCCACTGCTCATACCCCCAAACACAGCTTCTTCTCTTGCTAACCTGCGGGTCATAATGATAGCTTCCTTTTCTGATACTTCTATGATATCGTCCAATCGGGAGCGATCAAAAATTTTGGGTAAATATTCTTCGGGCCACTTGCGTATGCCGGGTATTTTGGCACCGTCTGCGGGTTGTGTGCCTATGATCTGTATAGCGCTATTTTTTTCTTTTAGGAAACGCGAAACACCCATTATCGTTCCCGTAGTACCCATAGCAGATACGAAGTGAGTAACGCTCCCTTCCGTATCCCTCCATATCTCCGGACCGGTAGTGAGATAGTGCATCTTCGGATTATCTTCATTAGCAAATTGATTAAGCATAAGATAATCACCTTGTGCCACTTTCAGGTGGGCATAATCTATGGCCGCTTCCATTCCACCGGCATCGGGGGTGAGAATGACTTTAGCCCCGAAGGCCTGCATCGTGCGTACGCGCTCACTTGTGGCGTTTTCGGGCATTATTAGCTCTATCTCTACATTCATAAGACGGGCTATCATAGCCAGGGCTATGCCGGTATTGCCACTGGTGGCTTCTATGAGTTTTATGCCGGGTTGAATTTCTCCACGATCTTGGGCCCCTTTTATCATCCCATAAGCGGCGCGGTCCTTTACACTGCCGCCCGGATTATGTCCTTCTAATTTAGCAAAAAGCTTTACCCCCGGTTTTTTATTTATAATGGCCAGTTCTACCAGCGGTGTGCATCCTATCCAATCTAACAATGTAGCCATAGATTAGTCCGGATTTTTATGGATGGTGATTTTATGGGTTATTCTAGCCGTAGGTTCTAAAGTTTTAGCTACTGAGCAATATTTTTCTAGTGAGAGGACCACCGCTTTTTCCACTTTGGCTTCTTCTATATTTCCACTCATTATAAAATGCAGAACGATGTCTCTATATAAACTATAATCGCCTATTTTTTCCCTTTCGCCCTCCACCTGCACCTCCAAGGAATTTATTTCCTGCCTTTGTTTTTTTAAGATGAGTATCACATCTATAGCACTACATCCGCCTAAGGCAGCCAGCAGTAGCTGCATAGGACGCATCCCTTTTCCCTCTCCCCCTATATCGGACGAGCCATCCATCATAAGGGTATTGCCTTCTTCATTAGTAGCTTCCATAAGAAAGGCATCATCGAGTCTTTTAATATTTATTTTCATAGTGCAAAGATAGACAAAAACTCCTGCATAATGGCACGGAGGTTTCTCTTCCAGAGGTGCCTAAATAAGTTCGAAAAAAACAACCTTGTATTTGCCTATACCCTCTTTTCTGTGCGGGCTTATCCAAAGACTATTTCTATGACCAGGTGTGTCGTCATACAGGAATGATGTACAGCACGTAACGATAGGAAATACAGATAAAAAACGACGAGCCATCTCTTAACTTTCTGCTATTTTAAGGATTATTACTATTTGATTATCCGGTATAGGAGACATAATCCAACACCCGCTTAGTACCGTCCAAAATATCATAGTTTAGAAGCAGGAGGGCAGCAGATTTGTTGTATTTGCTACTGATGAGGGTGAAGATTAAATCCTATACTGAAAAATTAGTGGTGAAGCAGGAAGTATTATGATAAATGAAATATTATCCCTGCATTAATAAAATGGAGGGGCTTTTTTTTAGAGGATGCAAAATATAGTTTATAAAAAATATCACTATTAACCGACAAAAATAAAAAATAGCCGAAAATATATCCAAAAGCCTTTATAGTAAAGCTTTTTGATTTTTACTTGAAATAGTTACCCCCCC
>Ga0209398_1000461_pt1 | contig 25298 bp, 20 predicted proteins | sample AshMeaBigSpring_FD_184125 | JGI IMG/M metagenome (GOLD analysis project Ga0209398, IMG submission 184125) | Groundwater microbial communities from Big Spring, Nevada to study Microbial Dark Matter (Phase II) - Ash Meadows Big Spring (SPAdes)... | ecosystem: Environmental > Aquatic > Deep... | reverse complement strand
CCTCCCTCGTCGCAACGTCTGCACCCTCCCTCCGGGAGGGTCGAAGGCGAGGCACGAGCCTTCGGGGAGGGTGCGGGCCGACCGGCTGTGCGCTATCGCCACCGTCCCTCCCCGGCCGTTCGTTTCTCACGGCCGACCCTCACTCTCCCGGTGGGAGGTTGACGTATCCGGGCTTGCTTTCGCGTCCCGCTGCGGCTGATAGAATCGGCGGCGGCGGGTGGCGCGTGGCCAGCCGATCAACGCGAGGCTGGGCTTGTCCCCCACGCGGACCGGCGACCTGCGGAGGGACTGCTTGATGCGCGACCTGCCAGCCGCTCCCGACGCCCCAGCCGATCGACCGAGTTCGACCGCCACGGCGGCCCCGGGCGGCTCGCTGGGCCAGGAAGTTCCCGCCGGCGTTATCCCGCCAGGGTCGTTGCCGCCGCTGCGCTACCGCGACTTGCCCGACGCCTTGCCGCTGCGGGCGATGGTCGGCCCGGGCATCATCCTGGCGGGGCTCGCCTTGGGCAGCGGTGAGTACGTGCTCTGGCCTTACATCACCTACAAGAGCCAGTTCGTCTTCTTCTGGGCCAGTGTCGTCGGGGTGACGATGCAGTATTTCATCAACATGGAGATCACGCGGTGGACGCTGGCCACCGGCGAGACCGCGCTGACGGGTTTCTGCCGCATGAGTCGGCACTGGCCGTGGGTCTTCCTGGTGATGAACGTCGTCCCGTACCTGATCCCGGCCTGGGCCAAGGGCGCCGCGCAGCTGGTCAGCTGGTTGATCTGGGGTCCCGGCGACCAGGGCGGCGGCGCGTTTGTCACCGAACTGGCGATGGCCGGCCTGGTGCTCTGCGGTGTGGTGCTGGCTGCCGGTCCGGTCGTGTACGAAACCGTGGAGCGGCTGCAGATGATCCTCGTGACGCTGGTCATGGTCCTGGTCATCGTGATTGCCGGCTGGCTGCTGTGGGACCGTCCCGACGCGATCGCTGCACAGGCGCGGGCCACGGTCACCCTCGGCTATCCCTCGATCATCCCCCCGCTGGATGACGATTTGACGGCGGCCATGTTGCTGGCGGCGCTGGCCTTTGCGGGCTGTGGCGGCACCCTGAATCTGGCGCAAAGCGACTATATCCGGGATAAGGGCTACGGCATGGGACGGTATATCGGGCGGATCACCAGTCCGATCACCGGGCAGGAGGAGCCGATCAGCGAGGTGGGTTATCACTTTCCCGCCACGGCGGCCAACCTGGAGCGCTGGCGGCGCTGGTGGCGGAACGCCGGCTGGGAGCATTTCCTCAGCTTCTACTTGACGTGCCTCGTCTGCCTGGTGCTGCTGACCCTGATCAGCTACACGCTCTTCTACGACGAGCAGGGGCAGCGGCTTCCGGGCGCTGCCGAGTATCACGAAGACATGAACTTCATCCTCGGCCAGGCGAACGGGCTGGCCGAGCGCATCGGGTATCCCGCCCGGGTGATGTTCCTGGTGGTGGGCATCGCCATCCTGTTGACGACCGAGTTCGGCATCCTGGACGCGGCCAGCCGGATTTCGACCGACATTGTGAAGGTCCGTTGGTTGCGCGAAAATCCGCGGTGGACGGAGAGCCGGCTGTATTATCTTTTTCTATGGGGCACCATCGTCTTGGGCTGCCTGGTGTTGTACTTCGGCACCCAGGGCAACTTGATCTGGTTCAAGACCGTGGCGGCGATGAACGGGGGTGTGATGTGGCTCTACAGCTGCACTTTGATGTATCTGAACATCCGCTGCCTGCCGCCCGCGTTGCGGATGTGCGGCTGGCGGCGCGCGGTGATGTCGGCGGTGATTGTTTTCTTCGGCTTCTTCGCGATCTGGGCCACCTGCGACACCTTGCGGGCGGCCTATGCCCTGCTGGGCGGCTGAAGGGACGTGGGAACGGGGCAGGTTCAGGGGCCGGCCGACTTCTGCGGCGTGCTGCCTGGTCCGGCCGGCGGTGAGCTGTTTCATCGCCGCGCCCGCGCCGCTGGCGTTGGCGTGAAACGCCCCGGCCGCGCATGCCGGCTCGCGCGGTTGAACCCCGACGGTGCGCAGCGGAGTGCAGCGCGCGTGGCGTGCGTCGCGTTGGGTCCCGGCGGCGACGTCGGCGCCGCGCGGCGGCCCCGGATTTCCCCGGGCGACGCGCCCTGCGTTTCGACCGCGCTCCCCGCGCCCCGCCGCCAGCGGACCAACGTCGCCGGGACGCGGGCGAGGCACGGTATCCGTCGTCGCAGGGTCGGCCGCCGCGTGCGTTGGGACGCGGGTGGAACACCGGTTCGTCTGGTCACGCAACGGAGGTCACGCAAGGGACGGGGGTGTCCCCGCGCACCAGGCTGCGCCACCGGTTTCCGGACGCCGTTGCGGTTGGAACGGGAGAGGCGTAGAATGCCCCGGCTCGCCTGAATTACCCGCTCTAACCGATGATTTGCGTTTGTCGGTGGCGCCCGCCGCGGCTAAGATGGTAAGCTTGTGCAGGTGCCGTCTCGGCAACCCCAAGGCACCGTTGGGTTTGGGGGGAACGGGCAAGGAGAACTGGCGGTGCAGATCAATATTTCGACCCGTCACGGACACATCAGTGCGGCCACCCAGGAGAAGTTGACAGCCAAGTTGGAAAGGTTGCCCCGGTTCCTCGATCGGGTGACCGCGGTGAACCTGACGCTGAACCTGGAGCACGAGGAGACGCCTGACGTGGAGCTTTCGGTGTCGGTCGAGCGGGCCGAGGACTTCGTGGCCAATGACCGTTCCGAGAGCCTGATGGGATCGGTGGACGCGGTGATTCATAAAGTGGAGCAGCAGTTGCGCCGGCACAAGGAGAAACTGACCAACCATCGGCCGGGCGGCCGCCGCATTCAGCGGGTACCCGCGGAAGGTGACGAGTTGTCCGAGTCCGAATGAGCGTATTCCGCCGCACCGGCGGCTTGGCTGCCGGGTGGGCAGGACCCACCGTGAAAGGAACCCGTGATGAAGTTTGCCGACTTTGTATGTTTGCAAGCGATTCGCTCACATCTGGAGGCTGACGACAAGGAATCCGTGATCCGGGAGATGGTCGCCGCCCTGGTGGAAGCTCGGAAGCTTCCCGAAGCCGAACACGAGAGCATCGTCAAGGCGATCATCAAACGCGAGGAGTTGGGCAGCACCGGCATCGGCAAGGGGGTGGCCGTTCCCCATACCAAGCACCCCAGCGTGGAGAAGCTGGTGGGCACCGTGGGCATCAGCGTCGACGGCGTGGACTTCAACAGCCTGGATGGCGAAAAGGTCCAGCTCTTCTTCCTGCTGGTCTCACCGCCCGATCGTCCCGGTGACCATCTGCGGGCCCTGGAAAACATCTCCCGCCAGCTGCGCGACGACACCTTCTGCAAGTTCCTCAAGCAGGCGCGCGGCTCCGAGGAGATCCACCAGTTGCTGGAAGAAGCGGACAACAACCAGTTTGTTTCGTAGCTCACATCTGTTGTTTCGTAGCTCACGTCACGGCGTGGATTCCATGGGCGAGCCAAGCCTTACCAGGCGTGTGACGGTTGTCAATACGCAGGGTCTCCACGCGCGTCCCGCGGACCTGTTCGTCCGGGTGGCCAACCGGTTCGCTGCGCGGATCGAGGTCGCCAATGGCCGGGAGTGTGTCGATGGCAAGAGCATCCTGGGCATCCTGACGTTGGCGGCCGAGCAGGGCACCCAGCTGGTCCTGGGCGCAACGGGTCACGATGCCCACGACGCCCTGGACGCCCTGGCGCGCCTGATCGAACAAGGGTTCGTTACGGACGAGGCCGAGCACGCGACGGAGGGAACAGGGTAAGGACGCCGGTCGCAGGAAGTTTGTGCCGGCAGCCGATCGATCCCCACTCGCAGAGATGCTTCACAAGACAACTTTTTGAATTCGGCGCATGGACGGTGGACCCCCAAGGCGGTCGATCGCGCCCGATGCCTGCGGCATCGGGCTGGCGATCCCGCGGTCGTGCCGGCGCCGCAGATCAGGATGCAGACACTTCAAGGTATCGCCGTTTCACCCGGCGTGGCCATCGGTGAGGCGCTCGTCTTCGACGTCGAGGGATTTCGCATTCCTCGCCGGTTCGTAGCGCAGGAGGTCATCGACCAGGAACTGGCGCGGCTGCGGAAATCGGTCGACGCCGTGGCGGTCGAGATCGCGCGGAATCGCGACGCGGTCGAGCAGCAGCTGGGCGCGCAGTACGCGGCCATCTTCTCGGCCCATCTGCAGATGCTGCGCGATCCGCAGCTGACGCAGGAGGTCGAGGAGTTCATTCGCCAGCGGCACTATTCACCGGAGTATGCCGTCAGCCGCTGCCTGCGGCGTTATGCCCGGGTGTTCCAGAACCTGGAGAACACCTTTCTCGCGGAACGGGCGCACGACATCTTCGATCTGGAGAAGCGGCTGCTCCGCAACCTGCTCGGCCGGGGCCGCGAGGAGCTGGCTCACCTCAGCTCGCACGTGGTGGTCCTGGCGCATGATCTCACCCCGGGGGAAACCGCCAGCCTGGACCGCCGCTTCGTGCTGGGGTTCGTGACCGAGGTGGGGGGGCCCGGCGGTCACACCGCGATCATTGCCGAAGCGATGGAACTGCCGGCCGTCGTCGGGGTGGGGGCCTTCCTCAGCGACGTTTCCGGCGGGGACCTGGTGATCATCGACGGCCACCACGGACGCGTGGTCATCGATCCAGACCCGCCGACGCTGGCGGATTACCGGCACCAGGCCGAGGCGCACCGCGTGCAGGCCGGGCGGCTGGCGGCCCTCCGCGATCTGCTGACCGAGACCCGCGACGGTACGCGGATTGAGCTGTGTGCCAACATCGAGTTCCCGCGGGAGGTCCCGGCCTGCCTGGCGCGCGGCGCCGACGGCATCGGCCTCTATCGCACCGAGTTCCTCTACCTCGCCGCGGAGCACGAGCCCACGGAGGAGGACCACTACCAGGCATACGCCCAGGTGGCCCGGGAGATGGGCGGACGCCCCGTCGTGATTCGCACCCTTGACCTGGGCGCCGACAAGATGGGGCTCCAGCCCGCCGCGGGCGAGGAGAAGAACCCGTTTCTCGGTCTGCGCAGCATCCGGCTGGCGCTCCGCAACCTGCCGCTCTTCCGCACCCAGCTCCGGGCCATCCTCCGCGCGAGCACCTTGGGCGACATCCGCGTGATGCTTCCCCTGATCAGCACCTTGCAGGAACTGCGGCAGGCCCGGGCCGTGCTGGCGGACGTCATGGAGGATTTGGAAGAGGAGGGGGCCGCCTTCAACCGCCAGATCCGCCTGGGAATCATGGTCGAGGTGCCGGCGGCCGTGATCATGCTGGACCGGATGATCCGGGAAGTCGACTTCATCAGCATCGGCAGCAACGACCTGATCCAGTACACCCTGGCCGTCGACCGCAGCAACAAGGACGTGGCCGGTCTGTACAGCGCCAGCGACCCCTCGGTCCTGCGCCTGATCCAGATGGCCATCCAGTCGGCCCAGCAGGCAGCCGTCCCCGCCTCGCTCTGCGGGCAGATGAGCGGCACTCCCTGCTACACGATGCTGCTGCTGGGCATGGGGCTGCGGAGCATGAGCGTCCCGCCGAGCGCGATCCCGGAAATCAAACGCATCTGCCGCGCCGTGTCGGAGGCCCACTGCCGCCAGGTGGCCAACCGCGCGCTGGGCATGGACAGTGCCCGAGAAGTAACCCTTTACCTGACGGAGGAATTGCGCAAGATCGCGCCGGAATTCGCCGAGACCTGAACGGCGAAGCACGGCGTGACGCGCCAGGCTGATGGTTGTCCAGCGGTTACGTATCCGATTCTGTAAGCAGGGCGACTTGCGCTGGATCAGCCATCGCGACCTGGTGCGGGCCTTCGAGCGGCTGTTCCGCCGCTGCGGGTTGGAGCTGGCGCTGAGCGAGGGCTTTCATCCGCACGCGCAACTGCTGTTCCCCTCCGCCCTGGCCCTGGGCATCGAGGGTACGGACGAGGTGATGGAAGTGGCCCTGGCCCAGCCGGTCGACCCGGCGGCGGTGCGCGACCAGCTCCGCCACCAGGCGCCGGCGGGGCTGGAGATTCGCGACATCTGCCTGCTGCCGGCGCAGCGGCCCAAGCCGCGGGTCGCGCGGACCACCTACCAGCTGCCGATCCCGCCCGCACCGGCGGCGGGTCTCCAGCAGGCGATCGCCCAGCGCCTCGCGCAGGAGAGCTGGCTGATCTCCCAGCCCGACCGCCCCGCCCCGGTGGATGCCCGGGCCTTCCTCGAGGAACTCACGCTCGCCGAGGGCGTGCTCCGCATCCGCCTGCGCGTCCCGCCCCAGGGCGGTGTCCGCCCCAGGGACCTGCTGCAGGACCTGGGCATCGCGCACCTGGAGCAGGAGGGCTGCTGTCTGCGCCGAACGGAAGTGGAGCTGGCCACATGAAAACTCTCAGCCACCGCCCTGGCGGACGGGGCCCCGCGGCCGACGTTTCCGCCCACCACACACCCCAGGACATGATGCTGCCATGAAAAAGGAAATGCTGATCAACGTGTCGCAGCCGGAAGAGTGCCGGATCGCGATTGTCGAGGATGGCGTGCTGGAAGAGCTGTACGTGGAGCGCGCCAGCCAGGACAACTACGTCGGCAACGTTTACAAGGGCAAGGTGGTGAACCTGGAGCCCAGCATTCAGGCGGCCTTCGTCGACTTCGGCGTGGGGCGGAACGGGTTCCTGCACATCAGCGACGTGGAACCGCAATACTTCCGCCAGGGCGGCTACGATCCGCGCCAGGTCGCCTCCCTGGACGCGGCCGGCACCCATGCCGACAACGGGGGCGAGGCGGGCGGCCGGGGACGGGGGCCTCGCCCCGGCGCACGCCCGCGGTTCAAGCCGCCGATCCAGGAAATCCTCCGCCGCGGGGATGAAGTGCTCGTCCAGGTCATCAAGGAAGGGATCGGCAACAAGGGCCCCACCCTCTCCACCTACATCAGCATCCCCGGCCGCTACCTGGTGCTGATGCCGGCCCTGGGACGGGTCGGCGTGTCCCGCAAGATCGAGGACGATGCGGTGCGCCGCAAGCTGCGCGACATCCTGCTGGAACTCAATCCGCCCAAGGGACTGGGGTTCATCGTCCGCACGGCCGGCCAGGAACGTACTCGCCGCGAGCTGGCCCGCGACCTGGTCTACCTCCTGCGGCTCTGGAAGGTAATTGTGCGCCGTCTGCGCAAGAGCCCGGCCCCCCTCGACATCTACGAGGAAAGCGACATGATCATCCGCACGATCCGCGACATCTTCACCGCGGACGTGGACGCCATCCTCATCGACGAGCCGCAGGCCTATGCCCGGGCCCTGGAGTTCCTGCAGCTGGTCATGCCCAAGTATGCCGACCGCCTGCAGCTGTACGAGGGTCGCGAGCCGCTGTTTCACAAGTACAAGCTCGAACAGGATATCGCCACGATCCATCGCCGCGATGTACCGCTCAAGGAAGGCGGGTCGATCGTGGTCGACACGACCGAGGCCCTGGTGGCGATCGACGTCAACAGCGGCAAGTTCCGCACGGATGAATCGGCCGAGGAAACCGCCTACCAGCTGAACCTGGCCGCGGCCCGCGAGATCGCGCGGCAGCTCCGCCTGCGCGACCTGGGCGGCGTGATCGTCAACGACTTCATCGACATGCGCAAGGAACGCCACCGCCGTAACGTCGAAAAGGCGCTCCGCGATGCCCTCAAGCGGGACCGGGCGCGGACGCGCATCCTCCGCACCAGCCCCTTCGGGCTGATCGAGATGACCCGCCAGCGGGTGCGGCCCAGCATCAAGCGCAGCGTGTTCACAGATTGCCCCTGCTGCAAGGGAAGGGGTGTCGTGAAGACCGCCGAGAGCATGTCCATCGAAGTGACCCGCCTGTTGATGCTGGCCGGCCAGGACCCGCAGGTCGCTCGGGTCACGGTCCGTGTGCACGACGAAGTCGCCGCCTATCTGAACAACAAGAAGCGCCGCGAACTGTCCGTCCTGGAGGAGCAGGGACACATGAACGTGCAGATCCTGGGCGGTGACAACGTCTACCCGGAACACCTGGAGATCAAGTGCCACGCGGCGGACGGCAAGGAGTTGCGGCTGACCTTCTGACCCGGGACCCGCAACCGCGGGCGGCGGATGCACCCGGGCGGAGATCCCAGCCGGCGCGGGCAGGGCCCGACGGGGCTCGACGCCGCCGCCCCGGCAGGCTATCATGTCCCCTTTCGTATCGTAATCCGCCCGGCGAGTGCCTTGGGCCGCGCCGGACGTTCACCCGCACCAGGACCAGCACGCAGGTGCCGCCATGTACGCCATCATCGCTGACGGGGGCCGCCAGTATCGCGTCGAAGAGGGGCAGGAGCTGCGCCTGGACTACCGCGGGGCTCCCAAGGGCACGCAGATCCAACTGGATCGGGTCCTGGCCGTCGCCACCGACGCGGGGCTGCAGGTTGGAACGCCCACCGTCGCGGGTGCCTCGGTCACGGCGGAGGTACTGGGCGTCGAGTTGGGTGAAAAGCTGGTCGTGCAGAAGCTCCGGCGCCGCAAGAACTCGCGCCGCAAGACCGGCCACCGGCAGATGCACACCCGGGTGCGCATCGACAGCATTCGGGTTTGACCTGGATCCGGCGACCGCCATCTTATGCCTCGTGCGGGTAGGAATGGGGCGTCTGACCGTTCCTTGCCAACGCCCACGGCAGGATCGCTCGCGCGGAGGGCGCTGCGGCTGAATATCTTGCTCCTGGCCGCGCGTGGCGATCGTCTTTGCACGCCCCCATCCGATCCGGGCAGCCGCGGACTTTGCGGGTCGTAGCGGTCAGGCAATCTTGTGATGCAACTGGTTCGCTCGTGCCAGCTTGCATTCAGCCGAGCCGCGCACTTGTCGGCAAAGGCGGCAGGCCACTTCAAACTTTTTTTTCACGAGCTAAACTCAGATAGCTGGGGCACTTGATGCGTGTCGCCGTCGCTCCGGCTTCGATTTGCGTTTGCGGACAGGTCGAACGTCGGTCACACTCGAAAGGGCCCGGAATTTCGTGGTAACGGCGATCGACACGGCACCGCGCGGGAGCTGCGGCCGGTCGGCCACGGACGCCACCGGATCGGAGTTCCCGCCGTCGGGCCCCCGTGAGGCATGGGAAGGAAGTTACCGCCATGAAGTTGCCATTTCTGCTTCTCAGTTCTCTGTGTGCCGGGGCGCTGTCGGCCTCACTGGCGGCAGCTGATCCGCTGTGCGGGTGTGCGCCCCCTGCCTACCGCGTGGTGTACCAGCCGGTCTACGACCGTGAACAAGTCACGGCGTACCGGCTGACCTACGAAACGCAGCTCGAACAGCGCACCGTCACGTCCTGCAAACCGGTGTGGGAAACGCAAACCCGCGAACGCCGGTATACCGTGGCCAAACCGGTGTACGAGACGTCTTCCCGCGAGGAACGGTACACGGTGCTCAAGCCGGTCTGGGAAACCGAGGTGCGGGACGACAGCTACGATCGCGTGCGCACGCTGACGGAAACCGAGATGCGTGAGGAGCGTCACACGGTGCTGCGGCCGGTCTGGGAGACTTCGATGACCGAACAACAGGTCACGGTGCGCCGCCCCGTCACGGAAACCGTGATGCAGGACCAGGTCCACACGACGCTCCAGCCGGTGGTGACCTACCGCACGGAACTGGTCGACCAGGGAGGACTGGTGAACCAGTGGATGTACGAGCCCGGACCGGAACGCAACCGGCTCCGCTGGCTGTCGCGAACCGACTACGTCAATCCGCAGACGGGGTTGCCCACGACGCAGCGGGGCGGCCTCTATTGGGTGCCCACCCAGGCGCCGGGCAACCTGCAGATGCAAACGGTCTACGTGCCGAATGTGGTCGCGCAGCAAGTCCCGCAAACGTCCTACGTGCCTCAGACGGTGACCCAGAAGGTACCGGTACAGGTCACCTCGTATCGCGACGAGGTCGAGGTCCGGCGGGTGCCGGTGCAGGTCTGCCGGATGGAGCAGTACGAAGAGGTGCGGCAGGTCCCGCACACGGTCCAGAAGCAGGTTGTGGAGCGGGTGGAGAACAAGGTGCCGGTCCAGGTCTGTCGCTGGCAGGAGGAGCAGGTGGTCCGCCAGGTGCCGGTCACCACCGTCCGCTACCAGTACGAGGAGCGTGTCGAGCAGCAGCCCGTGCAGGTTTGCCGGATGGTGGCCGAGCAGCGCCAGGTGCAGGTGCCGCAGACGGTTGCTCGCTGGGTGCCGTACACCTACACGCGGCTCGTGCCCCGCACGGTCGTGATGCGAGTCCCGCTGGACGAGGCTGCCGGTTGCAGTCACGTGACCGAGGCCCCCGGCGTCCGGTATCTGCCTTCCAGTCCGCCGCCCGCCCCGGCACCACCTGCCCGGGTCGAAGCGGGCAAGACGCCGGTCCAAGGCAAATCGCCGGAACCGGCCGCGGCCGACGACACCCCGCGGGAGCCCGGCGCGGCGGAACCGCCGTTTGATGCCGAGACACCGCCGGCGTCCACGCCCGCTGCGCCCGCGGACACACCGCCCTCGCTGGACGAGAAGGGGACCTCGGACCTGGACCTGGGGACGCCCAACGGCGCGGAACCGCCACGGAAGCCGCTGGAGGATCCGCTCGATCTTGGCATCTTGCGTAACGATCCGAGCCCGCCGCGAAGCGATCCGATCCAGCCTTAGGCGCTGTTCAACAATAAGGCGCTGTTCAACAATAAGCTACCGAAATCACTCATCAGCCGCCGGGCGCTAGCCCGCGGTTCATCCGCGAAAACCGCGGGCTAGCGCCCGGCGGCTGATCCACAAAACCGTTAGGTAATTGTCGTGCAGCGCCTTAGGACTGCATCCCGATCGCTCGGGCCCGCCCGAATTGACCGGAGAGTGCCGCGGAGTGATCCGCGGCTTTTTTTTGCGCGCGGCTGTCTTCGCCGCGGCCTCCGTCCGATTGACAGGTGGCGCGGGGGGAGCCACACTGCGTGCGCGTTCCGCGGCCGCACGTAATCCACGTAATCCAGGGGAAAGGGCACGCGCCGTCACCTGCCAGCCTGAGTTGCACCATGGTGCGAGGGCGAGGCTCCTGTCGAGCCGGTGCGCGGCGCGGAATTTCGGCTCGGCGGGAGCCTCGCCCTCCCGGAAATGCGCAACCGTATTTCAGGGGCAAGCCATCGGCGTGGATGCGATCGTTCGGCAGGCCTCGCCGTCCGGGAAGTACGCAACCGTATTTCAGGGGCAAGCCATCGGCGTGGATGCGATCGTTCGGCAGGCCTCGCCGTCCGGGAAGTACGCAACCGTATTTCAGGGGCAAGCCATCGGCGAGGATGCGATCGTTCGGCAGGCCTCGCCCTCCCGGAGACACGCCGCCGTAATTCGGGGCCGAGTTCGGGCCGATTGCTCGGCGGGACACGAGGTGGACGATGTCCGTACACATCGAGGATTCCGTGGCAGCGCCTCTGGCCGGCAAGCGGGTTTGTTTTGTCGGCCGGCTGGGGGGGATCAATCGCCGCGAGGCGCAGCAGCTGGTGCGGAGCGGCGGGGGCTGGCCGGTCGACGCCAGCGATGAGCAGCTTGACATGGTGGTGATCGGGGCGGACGAGCTGCCGCCGAGCGACGATGAGTTGCTGAGCGACACGGTGCGGACGGCCGCCGCCGAGGGGCGGCTGGAGATCATCACGGAGGACCAGCTCTGGCAGCGTCTGGGACTGGTCGAGACCGAACAGCATGTGCGGCGGCTGTATACGCCCGCCATGTTGGCCCAGTTGCTCCGCGTGCCGATCGCGGTGGTTCGCCGCTGGCATCGCCGGGGGTTGATCGTGCCGGCGCGCGTGGTCAAGCGGCTGCCCTATTTCGACTTTCAGGAGGTGGCCACGGCCCGGCGTCTGGCCCAGCTGCTGGCGGCGGGCGCTACACCGGCCTCGATCGAAAGGAAGCTGGCTCAGTTGGCGCGTTACGTGCCCTGGGCCGAGCGGCCGCTGGCCCAGCTCTCGGTGATCATCGAGGGACGACAGTTCCTCTTGCGGCAGGGCGAGGGACTGATCGAGCCGGGCGGTCAGCTGCGGTTCGACTTCGAGGCGCTGGAGGCTGCCGCGGCGGGCCGGGACGCGGCTCCGGCCGACGGCCGGTTCTCGCGGGAGATTTTGTCGCTCGAGCAACTGCGGCCTGACGCACCGCCGACGCCCCACGAGCTGGCCCGAGCGGCGGCCGGCCTGGAGGAGCAGGGCCAACTGGACGAGGCCGCGGACATGTACCGCGCGGCCCTGATCGCCGGGGGGCCGACGGCGGAGAACTGTTTTCACCTCGCGGAGCTGCTCTACCGGGTGGGCGAAACGGGCGCGGCGCGCGAGCGCTACGCCATGGCGGTCGAACTCGATCCAGACTTTGTCGAGGCACGTGCCAACCTGGGCTGCGTGCTGGCCGAGTCGGGACGGCACGAGCAGGCCGCGGCGGCCTTCCAGGGTGCCCTGGCACATCATCCCGACTATCCCGATGTCCACTACCACCTCGCGCGGACGCTGGACGAACTGGGTCGCGACCCGCAGGCCGAGGTCCACTGGAGGGCCTTCCTGAACCTGGCCTCCAGCAGTCCCTGGGCCGAGGAGGCCCGGACTCGCTTGGGCATCATCTTCGAGTAGAATGAGGCCGTCCCGCCAGCCGGCGTTTCGGGCGGAAACCGCGCCCCCCGCCGGCACCTTGGCACACCCGGCGTTCCCCCTGGAAACGGGCGTCCGCGGATCGGCACGGGCGCGACCAGCATCGGGCGGCCCGAGCCCGCGGATGGTCCCGACAAGGAGCAACACGATGAGATGGCAATTGTGGGCGTTCACGGTCCTGACGCTGGTCCTCGCCAGCGGCCTCCGCGCGGCCGACGAGGCGCCGGCGCCGGCCACGTCGCAGCGGCCCAATATCCTGTTCATCATGTCGGACGATCACGCGGTCCACGCCCTGAGTGCGTACGGCAGCCAGATCAATCAGACGCCCCACCTCGACCGACTCGCCCGCGAAGGAATGCGGTGCGACAACGTCTTTGCCACCAACTCCATCTGTACTCCCAGCCGGGCCACGATCCTGACCGGCAAGTACAGCCACAAGAATGGGACGCCGGTCTTCAACCGTTTCAACCCTTCGCAGCCGACGGTCGTCAAGTACTTGCAAGCCGCCGGCTACCACACCGGCGTGGTCGGCAAGTGGCATCTGACCAGCCAGCCGACCGGTTTTGACCGCTGGTCGATCCTCATCGACCAGGGACCGTACGTCAATCCGCCGCTGCTCGAACCGACCGGCCGCCGCGTGGTCCGCGGTTACACGACCGACATCATCACCGACCTGGCGATCGAGTTCCTGCAGCAGCGGCCCCCGGACAAGCCGTTCCTGCTCATGTGCCAACACAAGGCGCCGCACCGCAACTGGCAGCCGGATGCGAAGTACAAGGCGATGTTCGCCGACAAGGAGATCCCCGAACCTTCCACGCTCCGCGACGACTACGCGACCCGCACGGATGCCATCCGCGAGTGTCGCCAGAAGGTGCTGGAAGACCTGAGTCCCCACGACACCAAGGGGCCGCCTCCCGCGGGCCTGGCGGGAGATGCGCTGCTGAAGTGGAAATACCAGCGCTACATGCAGGATTACCTGGCCTGCGTGCAATCGATGGACGACAACGTGGGGCGCCTGCTCGATTTCCTCGACCAGGCCGGGCTCCGTGAGAACACGGTGGTCATCTACACCAGCGACCAGGGCTTCTTCCTGGGCGACCTCGGCCTGTACGACAAGCGGTTCATGTACGAGCCCTCGATCCGCATGCCGTTTCTCGTGCGCTGGCCGGGCGTGATCCAGCCCGGTGCGGTCCAGAAGGCGATGGCGATCAACGCCGATTTCGCCCCGACCTTCATGGAACTGGCCGGCCTGCCGGTGCCGGAGGAGATGCAGGGGCGCAGCCTGGTGCCGTTGCTCCGCGGGGAGCGCCCCGCCGACTGGCGCACCAGCTGGTACTACCGCTACTACCACGATCCCGGTCACCACAAGACGGCCGCACACTACGGCGTCCGGACGGAAACGCACAAGCTGATCTACTTCTGGAGGAAGGACCAGTGGGAGATGTACGACCTGGTCCGCGATCCCCACGAGCAGCGGAACCTGTACAACGATCCCACCCAGGCCGAGACCGTCGCCCGGCTGAAGGAAGAGCTGTATCGGCTCAAGCGGGAGCTGCAGGACGACGATCAGTTCGCGGACGTCGCCTCGTAGCAGGCCGGCGGTCCGGGGCGCATCGACCTGCACGATCCGGCGAGTTTCCTGGCAAAGCCAGTGGCACACACCTCCCGTTCCCAGATCGCTCCGTGCCACCCCGCCGGTCAGGAGCGAGGTCTTTTTATGGGAGGGCGAGGCTCCCGCCGAGCCGAAACGGCGGTCAACGCACCGGCTCGGCGGGAGCCTCGCCCTCCCAGAATTGCGGAACCTTTCTTGGGCACGCCGGGGTCGGCGCTGGCAAAGCCAGTGGCACACACCTCCCGTTCCCAGATCGCTCCGTGCCACCCCGCCGCAACAGGCTGGTCGTCGCGTGCGGCTCAGCAATGCTCGCTTTCCGCCCCTGCACGGCCCCTCTACAATGCCCGGCAGCGATCCGTGTCAGGTCGCGACTCGGGGAACGTGTTGGCCGCTGCTGGGCGGGCCTTCTGCCAGCTAGCCAGTAGTTTCTAGCACTTTGGTGAGCAAAACTGCGGCATTCCGAATCTTTCACAGGTTTTCGCATGTCGCAGTACCGCCGCGAGACGTGCGAAAACCTCGACGAGGGGCGCATAACGCAGGGATTTCAGGGGTTTCGCACGCGCAAAAGTCCTAGAAACTACTGGCTAGCAGCCCGTTGAAATACGAGCACGACGCGCAAGCGAGTGGGTCGACCGACAAAAAAAGTCCCCGTGATTCCGGCACACTCGCTCGCGCTTCGTGCTGGTAGTCGATTTTTTCAACGGGCTGCCAGGGGGCGGTCCGAGGCGTGGCATGGTCTCGGTCCGGGACGCTGCAAGAGGGCCTATCATGCGCCGCCCCGACGCTCAGACGGTCTTTCTGGGGTCGGCGATCCTGGGATCGTTGGTGCTGGTGGCGTACCTCACGCTCTGGCATGGCGACGGCCAGGCCGAGTCGCCGGTCCCGCGGGGGGCCGCGCTGTCGCTGCGGGACATTTCCTTCGATGGAGCACGGGCCTGCCAGTTCCTGCAGGACCTCTGCGCCCTGGGTCCGCGGCCCAGCGGTTCGGAGGGGATGGCCCGCCAGCAGCGGATGCTGAGCGAGCACTTTCGGGGCCTGGGCGGTTCGGTCGAGCGGCAGGAGTTTCGCGTCCGCGATCCGCGGGACGGCCGACCCCTGACGATGACCAACCTGATCGTGCCCTGGCACCCGGAGCGCCGCGAGCGGATCCTGTTGTGCGCCCATTACGACACGCGTCCCTGGCCCGATCGCGATCCCGACCCGCGCCAGCGGCGGGGCGTCTTTCTGGGGGCCAATGACGGGGCCAGCGGCGTGGCGGTCCTGGCCGAACTGGCCCGGCACATGCCCAAGCTGGACATCCGCTACGGGGTCGATTTCGCCTTGTTCGATGGCGAGGAGTTCGTGTTTGATGACCAGCGCGATCGGTATTTCCTGGGATCGGAGTATTTTGCGCGGCAGTATGTGGCCCAGCCGCCGCCGCACCGATATCGCTGGGGCGTGCTGCTGGACATGGTCGGGGACACCCACCTGGAGATCTACCAGGAGGGGTACAGCGTCGGCTGGGCCGATACCCGCCCGCTGGTGCGGGACATCTGGGCCACCGCCGCCCGGCTCGGGGTTACGGAGTTCATCGCCCGCCCGAGGCATTACCTGCGCGACGACCACCTGATGCTGCACGACATCGCGGGGATTCCCACCTGCAACATCATCGACTTTGATTACGTCAGACCGGGCACGCGACAGTCCTCCTGGCACACCACGGCCGACACGCCGGACAAGTGCTCGGCCCTGTCGCTGGCCAAGGTCGGCTGGGTAGTGCTGGAGTGGCTCAAGCAGGTTCCCTGAGGAGGGTAACCGTTCACCGCCCGGGGGACGATTGTCCCTGATTCCAGGGGGTCAGGTCGATGTTTTCGGCCAGCGCGTATCCGCGAGGTCGCGTTGATCGGCCGAAAAATGGACCCGTCCCCGACCCGTGAACGGTTGCTGAGGAGGCTGCGGGGACGGATGTACGGGACGATCGCCGTGGCCGTGCTGCTGATGACCGGTTCCGGGTTGTTGCTGCGGATGCACCTGGGCGCGGCGCGCGGCGCGGCGGCACGGGCGATGGACGAGCGGGAGCGAACCTTTCTCGAGCAGCAGCGTCGCCGCCGCGTCTGGTCCAGCGTCGTGATCGGCTTGATCGGCGCCGCCCTGCTCGGCAGTCCCTGGTTCCAGCACCCGGCCGGGCTGCGCTTCTGGTGCTACTGGCTCGCGCTCCTGGCCGGCGTCGGCTGGATCACGCTGCTCGCCGCGGGGGATGCCCTCAACACGCGGCGCCATTATCGCGCGCAGTTGCACGACGAATTGCGGCAGACGGTGCGGCTGCAGGCGGAGATTCTCGGCCGGCTCCGGCATCGACACAATGGCGATGCGTCCGCGGACATCGATCTCCCGCGGAATTCCGCTTAGTGCATCGTCCAGGTTGAATTCTCGGATCAGCCGCCGGGCGCTAGCCCGCGGTTCATCGGGGAAAGACCGGGGGCTAGCGCCGGCCGGCTGATTTGCCGAACCCGAACTCTTGAAATGGACAGAACACTGGCACCGGCCCGTGATAAGCCGTCGCCCCTTGCGCGTGGCATGGCCCTGCCGTTCCGGGCCGGCTGGAAAGGCCGACCGCCGGGCGCCGGGGATGGGCGGGCCGATCCTGGGCGCGGATCACGCGCCCAGGCGTGAAGCGCGCCGGCGCGACATCCCATCCCCGCCTGCGGCCGACCGCTGTAGAATGCGGCCACACGGGGCCGGCAGTTCTACCGTCCCTGTCGGTTGACGGGTGGCCGGGCAACTCTCATGGACGCGCTCCATCTTTGCATTTCGCTGGGCCCGCTGGCCGCCTACCTGTTTCTCCTGGGGCTGATCAATCTCGCCCCGCGGCCCCTGTTGACCAGCGGTGCCCGCGACATGGCGGCCCTGGCGATCGCCGTTTCGGGATTCATCATCGCGGGCCCGCTGGACCTGTTCATGCCCGAGATGGGGGTCGCGCGGTTCGGTGCCTACGTCTGGTTGCCGCTGATCGCGCTCTACGCACTCTGCGTCACGCTGGCCATCCTGCTGCTGCGGCCGCGGCTGGTGATTTACAACATTTCGTACGATCAGGTGCGGCCGATCCTGGCCGGGGCGGTCAGCCGACTGGACGCGGAGGCTCGCTGGGCCGGGGACACGGTCTGGCTGCCGACGCTGGGGGTCCAGTTGCACGTGGAACCGGCCAGGGGGATGCGGAACGTACAGCTGGTGGCGGTCGGTGCGCGACAGAGCTTCGCCGGATGGCGCCGGCTGGAGCGTGAACTGGCCGGCCCGTTGGCCCGGATGCGGGTCCAACCCAACCCGCGGGGACTGAACTTGCTCTTCTTCGCCGCGATCATCACGGTCGCCGTCGGGTACGCACTGCTGAACGATCGCGAGGCCCTGGCACCGGCCCTCCGCGAGCTGCTCCGCCGGTAGGACCACAACCGGGCGCCAGTTCCCTTCCCCTCCGCGCGGACCCGGCTCGATTGCCAAAGCCCGTTTCGCTGACATCTCGTCTCGATCGGCCCTCCGCCGTCCAACCGGCAAGCGCGCGGTTTCGTGCATCTGAGCGGATGTGCACGCCTGGTGGTGGGCGGTGCGTCACGGGAGCGGCAGCGCGGCTCGCACGCCGTCGTTGACCCGGTCCATGGCCGCTGGGGGACTGTCAGGAATTTTGTGGCAGAGGTTTTTCCTGCCTGTGTGGAATCAGGGTGAGAGGTCTCTGCAGGTCGCCCTTCGACACGAAATTCGGTAAAGCTCCCCCGCCGGCTGCGAGCCGATCGCCCGGCAGTGGCAAGACCGGTGCGGTAACCGTTCACAGCCCGGTGGAGGATTCTCCCTGATTCCAGGGGGTCAGGTCCATGTTTTCGGCCAGCGCGTAGCCGCGAGGTCGAGTTGATCGGCCGAAAAATGGACCAGACCCCGACCTGTGAACGGTTACCCGGTGCGGCACACAAGTTGCTTTAAAGACCTCAAAGACCTGCCGCTTGGCTCGCGGGAGGGACGGGGGCACGGGCATAATTTTCGACCAAGCCAAACGGGAGCCGTCGTTCTGCGGCCGAAGGTTCATCGAAGCAGTCTTGTGTGATTCTGGGAAGAGAGTACCAGCCGGCACGAGCGAATCAGAGTTGCACGATCTGGGGAGGGCGCGGCTCCTGGCGAGCTGGTGCGTGGAGCCGGTTTTCGGCTCGGCGGGAGCCTCGCCCTCCCGGAGACACGCAGCCCAGTTTTTCATCGCCGGGTGGGGACGCTGACGTTTATTTCTTCGGTCACCTTACGCGTGCGGCGGGCCAGGGACGATGGACAGATCCGCAGCATTGGACCGTGCGACTTCCGGTGGCGCCGGGGCCGGTTGCGGCGAGCGTTTGCGGTGGTGCCTCCGCGGCCAGGTCCAGGGAGTTGGCTTCCGGCCGTTCGTCTTGCGCATGGCCCGCCGCCACGGGCTGACCGGCTTTGTTTGCAACGACGGTGAGGGGGTGACGGTCGAGGCCCAGGGGGCGGCCGCGCAGCTGGAGTTGTTCCAACGGGCGCTGGCCGACGAGTTGCCGCCGCTGGCGGTGGTCGAGCATGTGGACTGCGCGCCGGTCGCCGTGGCCTGTGGTGAGCGGGAGTTCACGATTCGCTCCAGCGTGGAAGAGGGGGCCCGGCGCGCGGCCGTCACGGTCGACACGGCGGTCTGCGACGACTGTGCCGAGGAACTTCTGTCGCCCGCCGATCGGCGGGCCGGCTATGCCCTGATCAACTGTACCAACTGCGGACCGCGGTACTCGATCATCCGCCGCATACCGTACGACCGGCCGAACACGACGATGGCCGGTTTCACGATGTGCGCGGCTTGCCGCGCCGAGTACACCGATCCGGCGGACCGGCGGTTCCACGCCCAGCCCATCGCCTGTCGCGATTGCGGTCCGCAGGTGCAGCTGGTTTCACCGCGGGGGACTCCTCGGGCCGGCGATCCGGTGGCCGGTGCGGCGGCTCTGCTGCGGGCAGGGGGTGTGCTGGCGATCAAGGGCCTGGGCGGGTTTCACCTGGCGGTGCGAGCCGACAGGGCGGGGACGGTCGAGCGGTTGCGGCGGCGGAAGCACCGCGACGCCAAGCCGCTGGCGTTGATGTGCGCGGACGTGGCGGAGGTCGAGCGGCTGGTCGCGCTCGGGTCGGAGGGGCGGCGGATGCTGGTCTCGCCCGCCCGTCCGATCGTGCTGGCCGAGCGCCGCCCGGGTGCGGCGGTGGCGGAAGCGGTAGCGCCGGGCCAGCAGCGGTTGGGGGTGATGCTGCCCTACACGCCGCTGCAGTTGATCTTGTTCGCGCAGCCAGACTGCCCGCGGGTGCTGGTCATGACCAGCGGCAACGACAGCGAAGAGCCGCTGGTGATTGACAACCAGGAGGCGCTCCAGCGGCTGGGGCCGCTGTGCGACGCGATCCTCTGGCACGACCGGCCGATCGAGCGGTGCGTGGACGATTCGGTCGTGCTCGACCGCGGTTCGCACGCCCCGCTCATGATCCGCCGAGCCCGCGGGTTCGTTCCCCACCCGGTGCCGCTCCCGGTAGCCGCTCCGGCCGCGCTGGCCGAGGGGTTGTGCGTGGGTGGGGAGCTGAAGAACACGGTGGCGGTGGTCCGCGGCGGCGAGGCGATCGTCAGTCAGCACCTGGGCCAGCTGACGCATCCGCTGGCCTATCGCGCTTTCCAGCGGGCGGCGGCCGATCTCGCGTCGCTGTGGGACGTGCGGCCGCGGTGGATCGCGGCCGACCTGCACCCGCTGTACGGCAGCACGCGGTATGCCCGCGAGCTGGCGGCGCGGGCTCAGGTGCCGCTCATCGGCGTACAGCACCACCACGCGCACGCCGCGGCGCTGTTGGCCGAGCACAACCTGGCGGCGCCGGTGCTGGCCGTGGTCTGCGACGGAGTCGGCTACGGCAGCGACGGTGCGATCTGGGGCGGCGAGTTGCTGATGGCGGACCTGGTCGGGTTTCGCCGCCTGGCGCGGCTGCGGCCGCTGTGGTTGCCCGGCGGTGATGCGGCGGCCCGCGATACGCGGCGCTGCGGCCTGGCGCTACTGCATCAGCTGGTGGGGGACGACGTCGAGCGGCATGCGGTCGGGCGGGAGTTGGTCCCGGACACGCACGAGCGGCGGATGCTGGCGGCGATGCTCCGCCGCGGCACGGCCTGTGTGGAGAGCAGCGCGGCGGGGCGGGTCTTCGATGGCGTGGCGGCCCTCTTGGGCGTCTGTCGGTTCAACGACCACGAGGGCCAGGCCGGCATGTGGCTGGAAGCGCGGGCGGCGTGGGCGTCGGCGGCCGCGGGGCGAACGCTGATCGGCGGCAACGGGGACGACGACGCGACCGGGTTTCGTCTGGGGCCGGACCCGCGGGAACGGCAGCTGCGCTGGCTCGATCTGGCGCCGCTGACGGCGGGCCTCTTGCAGCTGCGGGCGGGCGGCGCCGCGGTGGCCGACATCGCTTGGTGGTTCCACGACCGGCTGGCCGCCGCGTGGGATGCGGCGGTGGCGTGCGCGGCACGCGAGACGGGGCTGACGTGCGTGGCCCTGACGGGCGGCGTCTTCGCCAACCAGCTGCTCAGCGATTTGCTGCGGGCCCGGCTTGTGCGGCGCGGGCTGCGGGTGCTGGTCCACGCCGACTTTCCGCCCGGTGACGGTGGGCTCGCGCTCGGGCAGGCGGCCGTGGCTGCGGCGCGGCTGAGCGCCGAGCGGCAGCGCGGCGGCGCGGGAGACGTCGTGGTGCGTGGTGATTCCCGGGGGGCAGGTCCATCTTTTCGGCCGATGCGTTGAGAGCCTGGGGAAGCCGATCGGCCGAAGGATGGATCGGACTCCAACCGCGGAACGGTGAACGGTTACGGGGGTAGTGCCATGTGCCTGGCGGTGCCAGCCCAACTGGTCGCGCGGGATGGGGACGAGGGTGTCGCCGACCTGCACGGAAATCGCGTCCGCGTGACGACGCTGCTGGTCCCCGAGGCCCGTGTGGGGGACTGGGTGCTGATCCATGCCGGGTTCGCGATCCAGCGGCTCGATGCGCGGGCTGCGCGGCGGACCTGGGCCGTGTTGCGGGACGCCGTCGAGGCCGCGGACGCCGCCCAGGCCGACGGCGGGGGAGAGACGTCATGAACTCGGCGGCACACGCGGCCAGGGTCCAGCGCGATCTGGAGGCGCTGCACGCGGCGGCGGCAGCGCTCGGCAGGCCCGCGACGTTCATGGAGGTCTGCGGCACGCACACGATGAGTGCGTTCCGCTGCGGGCTGCACAGCCTGATGCCGGCCAATGTGCGGCTGCTCAGCGGTCCCGGCTGTCCCGTTTGCGTCACGGCCCAGGGCGATATCGACCAGCTGATCCAGCTGGCGGCCGAACCCGGGCTGACGCTCTGCACGTACGGCGACATGCTGCGCGTGCCGGGGCGGCGCGGCAGCCTGGAACGGGCCCGCAGCCGCGGAGCGGACGTGCGCGTCGTGTACAGCGCGATGGATGCGGTGCGGTTGGCGGAAAACCACCGCGGGCGGCAGGTCGTGTTCGGGGCCGTGGGCTTCGAGACGACGGCACCGGCCACGGCGGCCACCGTGCGCCGGGCACGTGAGCGCGGCCTGGACAACTTCAGCGTGCTCGTGAGTCACAAGCGGGTGCTGCCGGCGATGGAGGCCCTGCTGGCGAGCGGCCAAGTGCAGCTGGACGGCCTGCTCTGCCCGGGGCACGTGTCGGTCATCATGGGCTGGGAGTGCTACCGGCCGCTGGCCGCGCGGCACCGGCTGCCCTGCGTGATTGCCGGGTTCGAGGAACCGTTGCTGGCGGCCGCGCTGGCCTGGCTCGCGCGGCAGGTGCTCGAGGGCCGGGCGGAGCTGCTGAACCAGTACCCCGAGGCGGTGACGGCCGAGGGGAACCTCGTCGCCCGGCGCGTGTTGGACGAGGTCTTCGAGCCGGTCGCGATGCGCTGGCGCGGGTTGGGGCTGATCCCCGACAGCGGGCTGGGGCTGCGGTCGCCCTATCGGATGTTCGATGCCGCGCGGCGCTTCGCCTTGGGCCCGCCGCTCGACCGTGAGCCAGCCGCCTGTATCTGCGGCCAGGTGATTACCGGCACCGCCACGCCCGAGAATTGCCGTTTGTTCGGCGATCCCTGCACGCCGATCCATCCGGTGGGGCCGTGCATGGTCAGCAGCGAGGGCACGTGCCAGGCCTGGTTCAAGTACCGCCGACCGCCCGCCGGGCTGCGCAGGGCGGCGGCCTTGGCGCCGGCGGAGGAGATGTGCCGATGAACTTCCTGCAGGCGTCCGAGCCGATCGTTTCGCAGCGCTTGGAGTCGGCCCACGCAAGTCGTCTCGACCGCGTGCTGCTGGCGCACGGCGGCGGTGGGCAGTTGTCCGATGAACTGCTGGCCGGATCGATCCTGCCGCGGCTGGGGAACCCGCTGTTGAACCAGCTGCTGGACTCCGCCATCCTGCCGGCTCTGGGCGCGGAGCGGCCGGCGTTGACGATCGACAGCTACGTGGTCCAGCCGTGGCGGTTTCCGGGCGGCGACATCGGGCGGCTGGCGGTCTCCGGCACCGTGAACGACCTGGCCGTGGCGGGTGCCGCGCCGGTGGCGATCGCCCTGGGGCTGATCCTGGCCGAGGGGCTGCCGGCGTCGACGCTGCACGCCGTGCTCGATTCGATCGCCGCCACCGGGGCCGAGGCGAACGTGGCGGTGGTCACCGGAGACACCAAGGTGGTGGGCCGCGACCAGGCGGACGGCATCTACATCACGACGGCTGGGCTGGGGCGCGTCCCGGCCGACCGTCAGCTGGCCCCGCAGCGGGTGCGGCCCGGCGATCAGTTGCTGATCAACGGCCCGATCGGCGACCACGGGCTGGCCGTCATGTTGGCCCGCGAGATGCCCGAGGTCCAGAGCGTGCTGCGCAGCGACGTCGCGCCGCTGGCGGGTCTGGTGGACGATCTGCTGGCAGCGGTGGGAGACGACGTGGTGTTCCTCCGCGATCCGACGCGGGGTGGCGTGGCCGGCGTGGCTGCCGACCTGGCCCGCGACAGCGGCTGGCACGTCACGTTGTGGGAGGAAGCGATCGCGGTCCGGCCGGCCACGAGGCACGCCGCGGAAATGCTGGGGCTGGATCCGCTGGAGGTGGCCAACGAGGGCAAGGTGGTGGCCGTGGTGCGGCCGGCCGCGGCCGGCCGCGCCTTGAACGCGCTCGGGCAGCATCCTCTCGGGCAGCAGTCCGCCGTGATCGGCTGCGTGACCGATCCGCCCGATGGTCTGTGCGAGTTGCACACCCACATCGGCGGACGGCGGATTGTGCACAAGCCGTATGGGGAACAGCTGCCCAGGATTTGTTGAGGAGGATGGCGGCCTTTCCCCAGGGGCCAGGCAGATTTCTCGGACATGGTCGAGCGGGAGGTGCCGTCGAACGGTGGTGCAGAGAGCGACGGAGCCGTCACCGTTCACAGGCCGGGGTCTGGCTCATTTTTCGGCGGGAAGACGCGAGCGCTCGGCACGAACGTCTCCGCCGAAGAATGTGCCTGACCCCTTGGGGTGCAGCCGATCAGGCGTCCACCCCGTGACGGGTTACGACGGAGCCTTGCGTGATCCTGGGAAAAAAGCAGGAGCCGGCACGCGCGAACCAGAGTTGCACGATCTTGGGAGGGCGAGGCCACCGCCGAGCCGCTGCGTGGAGCGGGTCTTCGGCTCGGCGAGAGCCTTGCCTTCCCGGAAACGGCAACCCGACCTGGCTCCGGGCGCGGCCAGTCCCCGGGGCGCGGGAGCGCGGCGTTCGAGTGATCAAGAGGTGGTGCCATGGCAGCCGTGACGTCGGCCGAGAGAGTGCGCCTTCGGCAGTTCCTTCCCCGCGCGGCCCTGGACGACCTGATCCAGCTCCTGCGGCGGCAAGACTACACGGTGATCGGCCCGACGGTCGTGGACGGGATCATCTCGCTGCGGCCGATCGAGTCGGCGGCCGAGCTGCCACATGGGCTCCAGGACGATCAGGATGGCGGCCATTACCGGTTGGTGGAAGGCGACCTGGCGCTCAGCTTCCAGTATGTCGTCGGCCCGGACGGCGCGAAGCGTTACCTGTTCCCGCCGTCCCAGAAGTTGATGTCGTTCTACGTGCGCGAGGACCGGTTCGAGTTGCAGGCGGGGGCGGCCGACGTCCCGCGGCTGGCCCTGCTGGGGGTGCGCCCCTGCGAGCTGGCCGCGATCCAGGTGCAGGACCGGGTCTTTGGATCTGACGATCCGCGCACGTTCCGTTGCGAGTCGGACCCGTGGTACACGCAGATTCGCCAGCAAACGCTCTACATCGCGGTCAACTGCACGCAGCCCGGCGGCACCTGCTTTTGCGCTTCCTGGGGCACGGGACCGGAGGCCCGCGCGGGGTTCGACCTGGCGCTGACCGAGCTGCGGGAGGGCTTCGTCGTGGACATCGGTTCCCCGCGGGGCGAGGCTTTGGCCAGGTCGCTGCCGCTGCGGGCGGCGACGGGGGCCGAGTTGGAGTTGGCCGAGCTCAAGCTGACGCAGGCCCGCGAGCATATGGGGCGCGAGCTGGAGACCTCCGACATCAAGCCGCTGCTGGACCAGGCGATCGATCACCCGGAGTGGGACGACGTGGCACGCCGCTGCCTGTCGTGCGGCAACTGCACCCTGGTCTGCCCCACCTGTTTCTGCTCGACCGTCACCGATTCCACCGACCTGGCCGACGGCCAGGTGACGCGCACGCGGCACTGGGAATCGTGCTTCACGCACCAGTTCAGCTACACGGTCACCGGTCCGGGGCGCGAGTCGATCCGCGGCCGCTACCGGCACTGGCTGCGGCACAAGGTCTGCACCTGGTGGGACCAGTTTGGCATGAGCGGCTGCGTGGGCTGCGGCCGGTGCATCACCTGGTGCCCCGTGGGAATCGACCTGACCGAGGAGGTGGAGCGGATCCGGCAGTCGAGTGCGACGACGGCCAGCGCGAGCGCGAGTGGGAGCGGGAGCGCGAGTGGGAGTGGGAGCGGGAGCGGGAGCGGGACAGATGGTGGCAGAACGTGAATGGGCTTGTGCGATTCCGGGAGGGCGAGGCGTTCATGGGAGGGCGAGGCATTCATGGGAGGGCGAGGCATTCATGGGAGGGCGAGGCATTCATGGGAGGGCGAGGCAT
>Ga0209398_1000460_pt1 | contig 25302 bp, 24 predicted proteins | sample AshMeaBigSpring_FD_184125 | JGI IMG/M metagenome (GOLD analysis project Ga0209398, IMG submission 184125) | Groundwater microbial communities from Big Spring, Nevada to study Microbial Dark Matter (Phase II) - Ash Meadows Big Spring (SPAdes)... | ecosystem: Environmental > Aquatic > Deep... | reverse complement strand
TTCTCGACGCAACGGCGTCAGTCGGGCATTCTTATGAATGTTCATTCGGAGCGATCCTTGAAACTGAGGTGTGATAACTCCAGTCTCCTCGATCTGCTTCGAATGGACAACCTATGGAAAGCTCACAGCTAGAGCGTTTCCGGCGAAGATTGAATCGCCTGAAACGCTCTACTCTCACGTTTTGATGCAATTCCGGGCGCGAAACCGGTTCCCACCCCCGCCTTCGCGGGGGCATGCTTTCGCTGGAATTGCTCTATCGGCGCGTTATACCAAAGGTCATTAACAATGACTCTTTGGTATTCCGTCCTGAATTTATCAAGCGATTGACTGCATTTGATCAATTCAGGGTCTTCAAAGGCCCCATGCGTCAGCATCCGGGGCCTTTGGTATTATGGGCTCAATCAGAAGACCGTGGCGAAGTGGCGCAAGCGTATATCGGTTGCCGATCTGCCGACCGGGCCAAGGGATGCAAAATCCACGGTGCTGACTCTCGACGAGGAGGCGATCATTGTTGCATTCCGGCTTGACGTGCCCCCGTTAAATTGGACCATTCGGAGCTGGAATTTTCCACTTATGATCCCGGGATCGGGACAAGGAGGGTTCCATGAAAGCATCGAAGTTCACTTCAGGCAGATAGCGTTTGTGTTGAAGCAGGCAGAGGACGGCACACCGATCGGCGAAGTCTGCCGTAAGGCCGGCATCAGCGACGCGACGTTCTACAATTGGCGGAAGAAGCATGCCGGCCTGATGCCCTCCGAGATGAAGCGGCTGCGCCAGCTCGAGGAGGACAACGCCAAGCTCAAGCGGATCGTAGCCGATCTGTTGCTCGACAAAGCCATGTCGCGGGACGTTCTTTCATGACAGCTCTGAAGCCTGCCCGCCGACGGGAGCTTGTCGACAAGGTCGGGGGCGATTCGAAGGTCTCACACGGCGCGCCTGCGCCGCTCTGCGGATCGACCGATCGCTCTATGTCTACAAGTCGAAACGCGGCGGTCAGGCTGACCTCAAGCAGCGCATCAAGCACGCTTCGCGCAATTCCTGCGGAATTTTGCGAGACCCGTGTCCGTTACGGGTATCGGCGCGTGCATGTCCTGCTGCAACGGGATGGCTGGCCGGTGAACCCGAAGCGGATCTATCGTCTTTACAAGGAGATGGGCTTGCAGCTCAGGAACAAGATACCAAAGCGCCGGGTGAAGGCGAAGTTGCGTGAGGACCGGCAACCCGCCGTGCAGGTCAACGAGACCTGGGCGATGGACTTTGTGCATGACCAGCTGGCTACAGGGCGAAAGCTGCGCGTGCTGACCATCGTCGATACCTACTCGCGGTTCTCGCCCGCCGTCGATCCGAGGTTCAGCTATCGGGGCGAGGATGTGGTCGCGACCCTCGAGCGCGTTTGCCGGAGCGTCGGCTATCCCAAGGCAATCCGGGTCGATCAGGGCTCGGAGTTCATCAGCCGGGATCTCGACCTCTGGGCCTATCAGAAGGGCGTCATTCTCGACTTCTCGCGGCCTGGCAAGCCGACAGACAACCACGCTTCGCGCAATTCCTACGGAATCATCGAGTCATTCAATGGCAAGTTCCGGGCAGAGTGCCTGAACACCCACTGGTTCATGAGCCTTGACGACGCCCGGACGAAAATGGAGGATTGGCGTAGAGACTACAACGAAGTCCGGCCACACAGCGCTATCGGCAACAAGCCGCCGATAGCGCTCATGAATGGCTCTCCGGCGCCCCTGCCGGCATGAGCCTTAAACCCGGAAAATTCCAGCCAAGGCTGGCCTAGTTTCGGGGAGCACGCCACCAACCCCGGAAACGAACTTAAAACTGGATAAAACCTGGGGGCAAGGTCAGCGACCCAGATAACCGCTAACGTGGCGCAGGGTGCTGGAGTTTCGATCCACGCCTGTGAATCGGCATGCAAAATTGCCCCCTTGATGTGTGGGATCGGCGTTCAAAATTGACCCCCTGGTTTTTTGTTAGACTGTCTGCTTTTAGCTAAGCGGGCGGAGCGGGGATGAAGGGTGTGGATACGATAGCACGGGTTCGTCGGGAGCATTTTGTTCGCGGCCGTTCGATCAAGGAGATCAGCCGGGATCTGCACGTGTCACGCAACACGGTGCGCAAGATCCTGCGCAGTGGCTATCTGCCCTTTGCCAAGGCCGGTGGCCAGCTGCTGTTCCATCTGGTCAGCAAGCTCTACGAGCGCACCTCCATCGTCGTCACCACCAATCTCACCTTCGGAGAATGGCCCTCCGTGTTCGGAGACGCCAAGATGACCACCGCCTTGCTCGATCGCCTCACGCATCACTGCGATATCATCGAGACTGGCAACGACAGCTGGCGCTTCAAGAATCGCGTCTGACCTGCCTCATCCCATCATATGACCAACCAGCACTCAGCAAGGCAGAGCAACCCCGACCAGCTCAGCCGAGCCCTACGACAAGGGGGTCAATTTTGGACGCCGATAGGGCGTCTGTTTTGAAAGCCGATTGACAATCATGTTTCGATCCACGCCCCCGTGAAGGGGTGACCTGGACGCGGGACGCCAAGCACATAAAAGCGCACGCCCGTTGCCAGTTTCGGGTTGATTGTCTCCAGCCTTTCGCCATTGCGCAGGCGGTTGAGCGTGTCGCGCAGGCGAGGGATCGAGATTTTCTCTTCCTTCAGTTGAGCCTCAAGTTGATCCTTGGCACGTTCAGCCGCTTGTTTTGCCGTGTCCTCTTTCTCGTTTGGCGGATCAAAACAAAAGCGGAAAATGGCCTCGGCATCCTCTGCCATATCCGACGCATCCGCCCAGAACACGGTGGAGGCATCGCCGATCTGCAGGCGATGGCCGCTCTCGCGCTCCAGAAAGCGGTTGTGCGGCGTGGTATAGGCAAAGGCCGCCCCTTCCGAGACGAGAGCGTTATCGCCTTGCTCATGCCCATAGGAGGTGAAAGCATCAAGATTGAAGGAGACAAGCGCCGCACCGGAGGATTGCGCCCCCCATACCCCCTTGATGGAGGGGTGAAGCCGCGCAACCGGCGCGGGTTCCCCCGTGACAAGGCAGATTTGCGCGGCGCTCCCCGCCTCGCCCCCCAGCCGCGTCCAGATGCGTTTGGCCTCTGGCCGATCATGCAGGCAGATGTTGGAAAGCCGCTCGCTCTCCAGCGCGAAAATGATGTTCTGATCTTTCGCGTCATCCGACCAGAGCGGCGCGATGAATTGATCCGGCGTCCAGTTTTGAAGGAAAAGAACAAGGGCTTTCAGCCCCTCATCCGCACTCGCGCCGAGGAGGCTCACATGCCGCTCGATAAAGGCTTTATGCTCTTCCGCTGTGCGCTTGCCTTCCCCCGCCGTCACGCCCAGCACGTAGGAGCTTTTATCCCACAGGAAGTTGGGGGCAATGCCCGCCGTGCGCTTCACAGCCTGCGGCACCGGCATCTGGCGCGGCTGCTTCTTCTTGCCCTCACCGATGCGCAAGTCAATCACATGCGCGACGCTGCCATCCGCATTGAGAGAGATCATAAAGCTGATTTTCTCCGCCGAATAGCCAAAGGGCGGGGCGTTGGGCAGCCGCGCATAGGCGTTGACGAGGGATGCGAGAATGCTCATCGCCGCACCTCCGGGGAGGTGGGGTGCGGCACTGTGATAATGCCGTTCTCCATCCGCGCACGAAAGAAGAGGGAGGGGTGGCCCGCCGCGTCATGGTCAATATCATAGAGCATGAAGCCGAGATCACGGCTTTCCGCAATCGTTTGCGGCAAGGATTGATCGGGCCGGAGAAGCTCGAACCGCGCGGCAAATTCCCGCGTGCCAAGGCAAGGTTGGTGAAAGCACTGCCCCCGCGCGGCGCGACGGTTGAAGGTATCGAGGTGTTTGCCCTCGTTATCCTCATCGCCCGCCTTCGCCGTCATCTCGAAATGCGCCTCGATGATATAGGCGGGCTTCACGAGCACGGTTGCGGCGCGCTGCTGGCGATCCTCATCGACGAGGATATTCAGCCCCGCAAGATCACCGCGATTCATGGCGGATTTGATTTTGCCCGCCGGGGCTTTATGCCCCACCTCATTGCGGCGGATGGATTGGAAGCGGACGGGCGCAAGCACATGAATAGCATCCACCACCCAGCGGATGGCAGGCTTCCAGTGGATCGCCTCCAGAATGCCCCGCGCGGCAGAAGGCGTGATCACATCATAAGAGACGCGCTCCACCTTCATTTCCGGCCGGGTGAAACAGGCATAATCACCAGACACTTTGAGACGGATTCCGTATGCCATGCAGCCTCCTTAAGTGATTGAATTCTCCAGCGCCAAATACTCTGCATCGTCCCACAACAGGCCGACATCCTCCTGGTAGAGGCTCATCGAGTTCAGAACCACGAATTGATCTCCCCTGAGTTTCGCCTCCGCATAGGCAGCATGGCCGCAGCTGATCAGCTTCTCGCGCGCCTTCGGGGGCACCAACACGATGAAGCGTTGCAGATCCCGTGCGATGGTTCCAGATAGGATGGCCTCAATTCCCAGTTTTTTCACAGCGTCTCGCGCCTTCTCCTCCCGCGCGACAATCACGGGAGCAAGGTCGCTCTCGATCATACGGAATTTCCCGGCCACGCTGCGGTAGTTGAAGCAGGAGCCGCTTTGGGCGATTTGAAAATCATTCAAAATCTTCTTTTTATCCAGCCCGGCTGCACCTACGCGCCAATAAACCTCGCCAAAATAATCCTCAATCGCGCTGAGCGACGTTAAATCGTCATGTTTGTCGATCATGCGTTTCATGTCGCTGATGAGGTCTCTGATTTCCCCCGGCGGCGGGTAATCCGGCGCCGTGAAAATCGTTACGATACTTGCCTCGCGCGGGCGTTTGTTCTCGCGGTTGACGCGCCCCGCCGCCTGGATGATCTGATCCAGCCCCGCTTCGGCGCGGAACGCGACGGGAAAATCCACATCCACCCCCGCCTCGATCAGGCTGGTGGCGATGAGGCGGCAGGGGCGATGATCTTGCAGCCGCGTGCGCACATCCGCCAGAATCACGCTGCGCTGCGCCGCGTATTGCCGCGTTGAGAGATGAATGAGGCCTTCAAGCCCTGCGGCTTTGGCTTGCCTGTAAAGCTCCAGCGCGTGCCTGCGGGAATTGACGATCACCAAGGCTTGGGCGTGAACCTCTAGCGCGGAAACAAGCGCGGCATTCTCCATCGCGCCGCCATGGCGGATCTGCGTGCGGGCAAGGCGTTTGGCCAACGCTTGCGGATCGGGCGCAAGCTCCCGCCCCGCCAGCGGCAAACCGGGGAAATTGTCTCGCGCCCCCAAGGCGGGCTGCGTCGCGGTGCAGAGGATAATCGTGCAGCCGTAATGGTTTGCCAGTTCCTCCAGCACACGCAAAACGGGCAGGAGCAGGCCACGCGGCAGGGTCTGCGCTTCATCGAGAATGATGATGGACCCGGCGATGTTATGCAGTTTGCGGGCGCGGGAGGTGCGGGATGCAAACAGGCTTTCAAAAAACTGCACATTGGTGGTGACGATGAGTGGCGCGGCCCAATCCTCCATCGCCAGTTTCAGCTTGTCCTTCTGCGCCCCGCTCTTCTGTTCATCCGGCTCATCCTCCTTCTCCTCAATGGCGGAATGGTGTTCCAGCACATGCGCATCGCCCAGCAGATCGATGAAAATCCGCGCCGTCTGGTCGATGATTGAGGTGAAGGGAATGGCATAGATGATGCGGCGATGGCCGTGGTGTTTGGCATGGTCCAGCGCGAAACCCAACGAAGCCAGCGTCTTGCCGCCGCCCGTCGGCACGGTGAGGGTGAAGAAGCCGGGGCTCTCGCCCGCCTTGGCGCGCAGATGGGTGAGAACCTCGCGCCGCAGGCGGTTGAGGTCACTCTCCTTGGTGCCGAATTTGGCCATACGCGCCTCAAACCGCGCGATGAAATCGGGCAGGAGATCAGGCAGGCGCGCCCAATCCCGTGGCGGGTTCTCACCCTTGTGGCGGGCGTAAAACGCTTCCGTATCCTTGAAATCCGCATCGACAAGGCAGGAGAAGATCATCCGCCCCATAAAGGCGAGGGAAAAATCCTTTTTTTGCGGGAAGCGGCGCACCAGATCGGGCATCAAATTGCTGACATCCGGCGTGAGTTCATCTTGCCATGCCGCGTCGAGGGGGGCTTTGCGCTTCATCCGCTCGTCATACGTGGCTTGGCCTTCCCCAATCCGATCCGGCAAACCGGCATGATGGCCAAGAATGGCATAGGCGATGATGTCCGCCATCACGCGGTCATTCCCCTTCGCCATTTCGCATAAAACCTGCGCCCCGGCGGTGGAATGATCGACGCGGATGTTTGCCCCATCGAGGCGGCGCTGAAACTCCGGATTATATTTACCCAGATCATGCAGCAAACCGGCGATGAACGCCGCGCGTTCCAGCCCCAAAGGCCGCGCAAGCTCTGCCGCACGCTTGGCGACATCCTGGGCGTGATCCCGCAGCAACTGCCACTCGGATTTTGGCACTCCTTCAACGCTATGGGCATAATATTGCATGCATCCCCCTTAAATTGGCTGATATTCAATAAATACTGTCAACGGTCTGAATGCTGACGCACAAGGCCATCGGTATCAATGCCACAAGCACGACAATGGCGCGGCTGCTAACTTGTCAGAGAAGGGTACGAAATCACTGCTGTCATAAAGCACGACGCCGTAGGCAAACCGATCTCCACAGGCCTCAGCCATAGCTCGCAGCCCGCCGAAATCGCCAGCCTTCACCGTGGCGCTGGCCTTGACCTCGATTCCGACAATCATGCCGTCATCGCGCTCCAGCACCATGTCAACCTCACGCATGTCACGGTCCCGGAAGTGATATGGAGACAATCGCAGATCCGAAGCGCCTATCAGCTTCAGAATTTCAGAGAAGACGAAACTTTCGAGAAGAGCACCGAAGGTTCCCCGATCCGCCTTCACTCTCTCGAAGGTGAGCCCTCGGACGGTCGCCAGCAGACCGGAATCGAGGAAGTGCAGTTTGGGCGTCTTGGCGATGCGCTTCAGGGCATTGGTGAACCAGGGTTGCACCGTGGCGATCAGAAACACCTGTTCGAGCAAGCCCAAATAGCGCTGCCCCGTCTTGTGGGTGACGCCGATCCCGGCGGCGAACTGCGAATAGTTGACCAACTGTCCCGAATGCTCGGCCAGCAGTCGCACGAACTTCGGCAATTCAGTCATTTTCTCGATATCGGCAATGTCGCGCAGGTCGCGCGTGAGAATCGAGGTGAGATAGGAGCGCAGCCAATCCTGCCGTCGCCGTTCGGTCTCACGTTTGATCGCCTCCGGAAACCCACCCAGCAGGACGAGTTGGACCAGATCATCGCCGATGATTGCGTCCCGCTGGCTCTGGAGCTTTCCGTCGAACAGGCGTTCCAGAAAGGTCGGTGTCCGGCCTTCTACCTCGGCCCTGGCCAGCGGCAGCATTTGAATGGTTTCCATCCGGCCAGCCAGACTGTCCGCGATCCGCGGCAAGGTCAGCACGTTCGCTGAACCCGTCAACAGAAATCGCCCTGGCCGATTATCCTCATCAACTGTTTTCTTGATGGCCAGTAATAGGTCGGGCGCGCGCTGGATTTCATCGATAATCGCCTGATCCAGGCCCCGGATAAAACCGGCGGGATCGGATTGAGCGGCGGCCAAAACCGTTTGATCGTCCAGCGTGATGTAGGTGCGGCCAGCCTCGCCCATCTTTCGTACAAGCGTTGTCTTGCCGACGCGGCGTGGCCCCACAATCAGAACCACAGGCGTATCCAACAGGGCTTCTTCGGCACATTTTTTTACGAACCGTTCGTACATGCCAACTCCAAGACTCAGAAGATTGAGACTATCAACCTCGACAAATTGGGAGTCAATGGCCCGCGAATTGGTAATACGATGAGCGCAATCCGGGAAAAGTGGGGGGGGGGGAAGCCTTCCCCTATGACCGAGCCTGTCATCCGCGCCGCCTCTCATCTCGCGGGGAGATTCCCGTAACGCCCCTTGTAGAGCGAGAGTGCGGACGGGTTTTCCGTGACGGGTTTTGGAGCTGGAGAAGAGGTTTCCGGCGCCCGTCGCGGAGAACAGCGATGTTCAGGAACACGGATAACAGGCGCGCCGGATCAGACCGGGTGAGCCTCTATGACGACATAACAGGCAAGATCATCACCGAGCTGGAGGCTGGCCACGTCCCCTGGGTTCAGCCCTGGGGCGCGGCCAAGGCACCCCTTGCTATGCCAAGGAATGCCGCAACCGGGCGGCACTATTCCGGGATCAATGTCCTGATCCTCTGGGGCGCGGTGATCCAGCACGGTTTTGCCAGCCAGAGCTGGCTCACCTTTCGTCAGGCTCTCTCGCTCGGGGGCAATGTCCGCAAGGGTGAACACGGCACCACCATTGTCTATGCCGACCGTTTCACGCCGGAGGATGAGAAGCGCCGTGCCCGCGAGAGCGGCGAGGAAGCCGCTGCGATCCCGTTCCTCAAGCGCTTCACGGTTTTCAACGCCGCGCAATGCGATGGTCTGCCAGAAGACCTCGCAGTCGTCGCGCCGCCGCCACCGCCCTGCCTCATCGAACCACAGGTCGAAGCCCTGATCCGGGCGACCGGCATCGACTTTCGCTTGGGCGGCGATCGCGCCTACTAGAGCATGTCCATTGAACGCGGAATCGAGTTGAGGATTCCCCTGGCTGCCGAATTCTGATTCCATGGCTCCGACGGGTGATTTGGTCGGAGGCAATATGACCCGAGCTATCAGTGATGATCTGCGTAGCCGCGTTCTGGCTGCGTCACGCGATGGCACGTCGGCGCGATCGGCGGCGGCCAGATTTGGTATTGGCATTTCAACGGCCATCGCCTGGATCGCCAGCGCACGGGCTGGTCGGTTGACGCCTGCGAAGCAGGGCCGACGCATTGGCTCACGCCTCGATGCCCACGAGGACTTCATCATCGGCATGATCGAAGGGGCAAAGGACATTACGCTCAACGAGATGGTTCTGCGACTGCGTGAGGACAGAGCCGTATCGATCGGCCGCAGCGCGCTTGACGTCTGGCTGCGAAAGCGCGGCTGGACTTTCAAAAAAAGACCGCACATGCACCGGAGCAGGAGCGTCCTGACCTCATGAAACGTCGTCAGGACTGGTTCGATGCCCAACTCGATCTCGATCCGGCGCGGCTCGTCTTCATCGATGATCCCGAAGGGATTGCGCGAAGCGTGGGCCTGAGCACGAAGATGTCCCGGCTTCGCGGACGGGCCCCTTGCGGAGATCGATGCCGCTCACCGGTCCCGCACGGCCATTGGAAGACAACGACGTTTACCGGATCCCTCAGGCTATCCGGAATGACCGCACCCATGGTTTTGGACGGTGCGGTGAACGGGGCAGCATTCCAGGCCTAGAGCATTTTCAAGCGAAGCGGGAACCGGTTCGCGTGAAGAAAATGCGATAAAACAAAAAGATAGAGCGTGTCTTTGAGTCAATCAAAAACAAAAACGCTCTAACCTTCTCATGACGAGATATTCCTCCGTCATTGCGAGGAGTGGAGCGACGTGGCAATCCAGATAAAATTCCGCCGCTATCCGTAAAGGCGGCAAAAAGTGGAAGAAAGTCTGGACTGCTTCCCGCCACGCTTCGCTCGCGGTCACAATGACGGGAGACAGGAACCGCCTTCTTCAACAACCTGCCAGAACATTTTATGATTAATACCAAAGGTCATTAACAATGACTCTTTGGTATTCCGTCCTGAATTTATCAAGCCATTGACTGCATTTGATAAATTCAGGGTCTTCAAAGGCCCCATGCGTCAGCATCCGGGGCCTTTGGTATAAGGCCTGTCCCCGCGAAAGCGGGGATGGAAGCCGGTTGGCGATCAGAAAATGCGATAAACCGAAAAAATAGAGCGGTCGACCTGATTCAATCAGGTCGACCGCTCTAAAGCATTCGAACGTGACGGGAACGAATCTGCATCGAATCAGCGACACGCGATGAGTCACCTTTTGTTCTGACACAAGATATGCCTGAGTCTAACCGCACTTCGTCCAGATGATGTTGTTTGACAGGAGTCACGCTGTTGACCCTGTCTTGCCCGTTCGACTCGAAAACGGCAAACCCGAAAAAGCAGAGTCAAGTCTTTTTTGATGCAGAACATGGTTAATACTTATCCTGCCTTTCCCCGGTTCACACGCCTCGTCTGCTTAAGATTTGGGGAAAGACGGGAACAAAGCGCTGACGAATCAGCTTTTCATGAGAGCTATCAAAACCGGAGCATGCTGCACGAAGCGGATACTGGAGCAATTCCAGCGAAAGTGGGAACCGGTTTCGCGTCCGGAATTGCGACAAAAGAAGGAGAGAGCAATTCCAGCGAAAGCGGGAACCGGTTTCGCGTCCGGAAATACTCTAATCTCTGGTGCCGGATTGGCACAGGCTGGGGTGATCACGGCCCGGCGCTGATAAACCGCCGTGCTTCGATGACCGAGGTGCCGATCATCGTCCTGACGGAAATGCGATAGGGCACCAGCACGCTACCGCCATTGACCGGGGCGAGCCAGGTGTCCATGGCGCGGTTTTCAGCCATGAATTTCAGCACCTTGCGATCGGGCCGATGCCCGGCAATCGGCACATAGCGCGCCGCGCAGACCAGAACCGGGCCGGAATAGCCTCCATCGCTTTTCACCTGCTGCGTTCCAACATAGCTCAATACCACATCAAAGCGCTGTGTGCCGTCGAAGACCTGTAATTTTCGGTTGCAATTGGCCTTGTCCATCGGGTCGGCGGCGCGCGAGGGCATCACCAGAGCGCCGAGCGGATCAACAACGCCGATCTTGTGCTGGTCTTTCACAGGGATGCGATTTTCATTCGGCTGCGGCTCGAAGGGCGGCTCGATCGCAACCGCGCGAATGCTGCCCCCACTGGCGCTGATTTGCAGAACGCGGCTTTTCTCGCCGCTGCTGATGGTGATGGAAAACCCGTCCGAAAGGGCGTTGCCCTGTAGAACACCGCCGCGCGCGCTGGCTGCGCCCTGGCCCCTGGCAACGGCGCCCACCAGCCCCGTGAACGCGGCATTCATGGTGAGGGCAAAGCCCTTGTCTTCGAGCGCACCTGAAAGGTTCGCCTTGCCGATGGTCAACCCGGCGAGCGTGATAGTGTATTGCGCCTCGATGGTTCCGGCCTGCGCGGCGCAAAGAGATGCGACAAGAACGCCAACCGCCCTGAAGGCGGGCCTGATCATGCAACCCATCAACCGGCTATCCTTCCAAATCGCTGCATAATGCAGGATACCCTCGCGCCATGGCTGATTCGTGGCAGAATCTACAGCGCTGCGCCAGATAAAATCTGCGCCGGCCGATGTTTCCGGCATCTTCCGCGCGTGATGTGGTTGACCCCGATGCCCGCTTCGATTATAGCCCACGCTCTGATTGGCGTAGAACCTTGTCTTCCGTGTGTTGTGTTACAGGGTTTTCAGCAATGCTGCGTGGTTCATGCAGCGTTATAAATGTCTCGAGAGGGTTTGATATGTCTCGTCGTTGTGAATTGACCGGCAAGGGTGTTCAGGTTGGGCACAAGGTGAGCCATTCCAACCATAAAACGAAGCGCCGGTTTTTGCCGAACCTCGTTCAGGTCACACTGACCTCGGATGCCTTGCAGAAAAATATCCGCCTGCGCGTTTCTGCCAATGGGTTGCGCTCGGTCGAGCATCGCGGCGGGCTGGATGCCTTCCTGATCAAGGCGTCAAACCTTGATCTTTCCCCCGGTGCGCGTGACCTCAAGCGCGAGATCGAGAAAAAACTCAGCGCGTAAGCATTATGCACCTCGCGTATCCAAAAGCAGCTTCGGCTGCTTTTTTCGTTTGAAGTGCTTCTCACTCATCCATCATGAAGCGCAAAACGAGATTGCGCTGCAAAAGCGAGAAATTATCATCCGACATCAAGGTGAGGATGATTTTGCCGTTTTGCGCCTTATGCACCATCAAAGCCTCCATGTTATCGATGGTGTTTGTCAGGCCCGCCTCGATCAGGACATCGCCATCAAGCACCGCGCCGGGTTTGATGCTGCCAAGCGGCACGCGGCGGATGCGGAACGCCAGCCCGAGAAATGGCGTGAAGCGGCGCTCCAGAAGAAGAAGATCGCCGCCGGGCAGAAATGCAAGGTCGGCAATGTCAAACGAATCACGGTTTTTGACGCTCAGGCGCGAGGAATCCTTTGGGCCGATCAGCCAGCCCGGCATATCCTTGTTGCTGTCATCCTTGGGCGCGCGTTCCGCCAGCGCGATCAGCCGCCCCGCAGAGGCGGAGGCGTGCGGCATCACGCCCAACGCCTCGATGCCCTTGTTGCCGCCAAGGCGTTTCATCTCTTCCGGCACGGGAAGGAGCGTGCCGCGCCCTGAAGGCCCGTTCGGCCCTGCCTCGAAACGCAGGATATCATGCACCCGCTCGACGCTGACAAAATAGCTCTTGCCCCGCCTTGCCAAACCCTCGCTGTCATAAAAGCGGGTCTCGCGCATGGCACGCCCATCCGGCGCGATCATCGGCGCGATCCGTATGGCTTCAACGCCGGTAAGCACGTTATTTTGTTCGGTAAAGCGCCCCATGATCCAATGCGCCTGATCTGTCAGCGCAACAAAACCCTTGCCATCGGCATCGATCAAGGCACTGGAAAGACCGCCGAATTCCGCATCCTTCGAACGTAACTCAAGCCCGCCGAGAAAGGTGAGCTTGCCAAAATCGCGCCGCGCCCCGTCGAAAACCGAAAAACGGGCGACGGGATAGGCTTCGACCGCAACGGGTCGCTCCTTGAGGGCTTCGGCAGCAAAGCCTTGTGATGCGCCGCTGGCACATGTGAGGGCAAGCACGAGCCGCAGCGCGAAGAGACGCGGCGTGAGAACAGAACCTCTCACGCGGCGCGCCTGCGCGGGGTCTTGCGGCCCGGTGCTGCCTCGCCCGGCGTTTCGGAGAAAAGCTCGGCGAGCTTTTCCGTCATCACCCCGCCCAGCTCCTCGGCATCGACGATGGTGACGGCGCGGCGATAATAGCGCGTCACGTCATGCCCGATACCGATCGCGATCAATTCGACCGGCGAGCGGGTTTCGATCTCCTCGATGACGGAGCGTAAATGCCGTTCGAGATAATTGCCGGAATTGACAGAGAGCGTCGTGTCATCCACCGGGGCGCCATCCGAAATCATCATCAGGATCTTGCGCTGCTCGCGCCGCCCGAGCAGCCTTTGATGCGCCCATGCGAGCGCCTCGCCATCGATGTTTTCCTTGAGTAGCCCCTCGCGCATCATCAGGCCGAGGTTGCGCCGCGCCCGCCGCCAGGGCGCATCGGCGGATTTATAGATCACATGCCGTAAATCATTGAGCCGCCCCGGCGCAACGGGCTTGCCCGATTGCAGCCAGAGCTCGCGGCTTTGCCCGCCCTTCCACGCCTTGGTGGTGAAGCCGAGGATCTCCACCTTCACGCCGCAGCGTTCGAGCGTACGCGCGAGGATATCGGCGCAGGTGGCGGCAACCGTGATGGGCCGCCCGCGCATCGAGCCGGAATTGTCAATCAGCAGCGTCACCACCGTATCGCGGAAATTCGTGTCCTTCTCGCGCTTGAAGGAAAGCGGCGCGAAAGAGCCGTTGAGATCATCGATCACCACCCGCACGAGCCGCGCGGGGTCGAGCGCGCCTTCCTCAAGATCAAACTCCCAGGAGCGGTTCTGCTGCGCCAGAAGCCGCCTTTGCAACCGGTTGGCGAGGCGACCGACCACGCCCTGCAAATGGCTCAACTGCTTGTCGAGATAGGCACGCAGCCGATCAAGCTCTTCCGTCTCGCAGAGGTCTTCGGCGGCAATGGTTTCGTCGAATTTTTCGGTATAGGCCTTGTAGGTCTGCGCATCGCGCGCATTGTCCTTATGCTGGGGCGGGCGCGTGGCCTCGGCGGGCTCTTCCGCATCCACCATCTCGTCGTCTTCCGGAAAATCACCGGGCGGGGCGTCGGCGGCATCTTCCGCGCCCTCGCTCATCGCATCGGAGAGGGATTCGGTCTCCTGCAACTCGAAACCCTCATTCTCCTCCGCGTCGCCGCTTTCCCCCTCCTGCGGCTCTTCCTCGCCCTTGTCGGTTTTCTGATCCTCGCCATCCTCCGGCGCATCCGCACCGAGCGGATCACCCTCTTCAAGCCCGAGATTGACGAGCATCTGATGCACGCCCCTGGCGAAGGCCTGCTGATCCTGCACCTGGCCGGAAAGCGCAGCGAGCGCCTTGCCTGCGCGCGCCTCGATCTCGGGCCGCCACAAATCGGCGATGCGCTTGGCTGAAGGCGGTGGCGCTTCGCCGGTCAAAGCCTCACGCACCAGCATGGCGAGCGCGTCCTCCAGCGGGGCGTCCCCGCGCTCGATGATGGCGCCGAGATTGGCGCGCGCGTAGCGATCCTCGAGCATGGCACCAAGATTGGCGGCAACGCCCATCATGCGGTTAGCGCCGATCGCGTCGCAGCGCGCCTGCTCGACGGCGTCGAATGCCTTCTTGCCATCCACCGTTTCGGGCATCAGCCTGCGATGCATCTTCGCATCATGGCAGGCAAGTTTGAGGGCGTAGGAATCCGCGTGGCCACGCAAAATGGCGATGTCTTTCGCCGAAGGCTTCCTCGGCGGCTCCGGCAGGCGCGCACGCGCCATTTCGCCGGCATCGATGAGGGATGGACGGTCGGCCGCGAACTGCACCCCGATCTCCTCCCTGCCCGCCATGGCGCGCAGGGCCGAGGCGACCGCCTTCTTGAAGGGCTCGACCGGTGAGGCTTCCGGCTGGCCGGGCTTGCGGTTGGATGAACTCATGCGCGCTCCCCCTCCAGCATATCCGCAAGATGAGAGATGTCGCGCGCGGCATAATCTACCGGAACGCTCGGGCCTGCCTCTCCAAGGCCAGTGCCATGCTCATCCGGCCGTGCGATATGCGCGGTTTTGAACCCGAGCGCTGCCGCCGCCGCAAGATCAGAGGAATGCGCCGCCACCATCATGCAAGCCTCGGGTTCAAGGTCAAACGCGCGCGCACCGGTGAGGTAAACCTCTGGCTTGGGCTTGTAATCCCGCGCGACCTCCGCCCCGAGAATGGCGTCCCAGATGAAATCGTTATGCCGGGCGAGATCAGCCATGAGAGAGATATTGCCGTTCGACATCGGCGCGAGGCGGAAATGCGGCCTCAGGCGCAGCAACCCCGCCGCCACATCCGGCCAGGCGTCGAGCCTGTGCCAGATGAGATTGAGCGCTGCGCGCTCCGCCTCGCCCATGCTCTCAAGCCCGAACTTTGGCAGGATGCGGTCGAGGTTTTCGCGGTGCAGGATATCAAGCTTGACATAGCCGCGCCCGCCCGAGCGCACGCGCTCCATCGCGCCTTGATATTCGCCGCGCCAGCTATCAGCGAAGGCTTCGCCATCAATGTTTAGTCCAAGCCGCCGCACCTCGCGTGCAATCGAACCGCGCCAATCCACCAGCGTGCCGAACACATCGAAGAACAGCGCCTTGGTTGCCATCAGCTCAGCGCCACATTCACCGCGCTTTCCTTCAATTCCACCCCGAAGGAGCGCTGATAAAATTCCGCCACGAGCGAACGTTCGAGTTCATCGCATTTGTTGAGGAAGGTGAGGCGGAAGGCCATGCCGAGATCACCGAAAATCGCGGCATTTTCCGCCCAGGTGATCACCGTGCGCGGCGACATGACGGTGGATAATTCGCCATTGATGAAGGCGCTGCGCGTCAAATCCGCCACCCGCACCATGCGGTTCACGATATCGCGCCCCTCCTTTCCCTTGTAATGCCTGGCCTTGGAGAGAACGATATCGACCTCCTTGTCATGCGCGAGGTAGTTGAGCACGGTAACGATCGACCAGCGATCCATCTGCGCCTGATTGATCTGCTGCGTGCCGTGATAAAGCCCGGATGTATCGCCCAAACCCACCGTATTCGCCGTTGCAAACAAGCGAAACGCCTTGTGCGGCCTTATGACGCGGCTTTGATCGAGCAAGGTGAGCCGCCCGGCGCTTTCCAGCACGCGCTGGATCACGAACATCACATCGGGCCGCCCGGCATCATATTCATCAAACACCAAGGCCACATTATGCTGGTAGGCCCAGGGGAGAATGCCGTCCCTGAATTCGGTGATCTGCTTGCCATCCTTCAGCACGATGGCATCCTTGCCGACAAGGTCGATACGGCTGACATGGCTGTCAAGGTTCACACGCACGCAAGGCCAGTTGAGCCGCGCCGCCACCTGCTCGATATGCGTGGATTTGCCGGTGCCGTGATACCCCGTCACCATCACACGGCGATTATGCGCAAAACCGGCGAGGATTGCGAGGGTCGTGTCCTTGTCGAAGAGATAATCGGGGTCAAGCTCGGGCACATGCTCGGTGCGGGTTTTATAGGCAGGCACGCGCAAAGCGCTCTCGAAGCCGAACACCTCTTTGACAGAAACATCGGTATCAGGCTCGTTATGGGGCAAGGGTTCGGCCAAAGCAGCTACAGACATTCATCACCTCCGGCCCGGAACCGCGCCGATCTCGTTTTTTCCATAAAATGGGTTTGCCCGAAAAACCGGCTTACGCCAAGCCCACGCTCTTCAGATAATTATAGGCATCGATGATCGCGCGCAATTTATCCTCGCGCGAACGGTCGCCTTCATTGAGGTCGGGGTGCAGGCGCTTGGCGAGGTCCTTGAATTTCTGCCGCACCATGGCTTTATCCGCATTTTCATCGAGCCCCAGTTGATCAAGCGCCTTGATCGCGGCCTTGCCGGGCCGTTTGCGCTGCTGCGCGGCGGCTTCCTCGCGCGCCCGGCGCAGGCGCTCCATGCGGGTGCGCAGCAGGGTGCCGGGGTCGACCACGGATTCAGGCGCAACCGTGCCATTGACGCCAATCGTCCAGGTCGGGCGATGCCCGGTCAAAGCGTCCTTCTGGTAGGCGGCGACGGCATGATCGCTCATCCCTGCGAAATAGTTGTAGGATTGGTTATAGTCCTTCACGTGCTCCATGCAGAAGCGGAAGAACTTGCCCTCGTTGTCGCGCCCCATCGGCGCGCGAAACTCGCCCTTTCTGCCGCAGCCGGGGCATTGGCAGAGCGGGCCCTGCTCCGGGCGCAGCTCTTCCGCCACCGGCTTGGAGCGTATCCTGTCAAAAAGGGGCGAGTTGAGGTTCATTGCAAAATCGAGTGTAAGGGGGAGCACGTCTTTGGAGCAAGGGCTTCGGTTATAGCAAAAGGATCATCTCCCATGAGCATGAAGGAACGGATAAAGGCAAGCTTGAACGCGCTCGAACCGGAGGCGCTGATTGTCACGGATGAGAGCGAGAAACATCGCGGCCATGGCGGCTGGCGCGAGGGCGGAGAGACGCATTTTCACGTTGAAATACGCTCTAAAGCCTTCAACGGATTATCACGCGTCGCCTGCCATCGCCGCATCAACGCGTTGCTGGCAGATGAATTCGCGCTTGGGTTGCACGCTCTGGCGATTGATGCGCGCGGCGTTGAGCCTGCCTGAGACTGTGAAAAGACAGAACACCCGCGTAAAGCGCATGGCAAGGCTGGACTTTTCCCGCCAAGCATGGTGAGAGCGTGAGGATGGGGCCAAGGCCCGCTGGAGAGGTTTATCCTGTATCGCCATGGTTGCGATTGAAATTCTGGTCGTTCTCGGTTTGACGCTGCTGAACGGCTTTTTCGCCATGTCGGAGCTGGCCATCGTCTCCGCGCGCCGCGCGCGGCTCGAAGCTCTGGCCGAAGCGGGCGACAAGGGCGCAGCGCGCGCCGCCGAGCTTTCACGCGACCCCTCGCGGTTTTTGTCCTCGGTTCAGTTCGGCATCACGCTTCTGGGCATCATTTCCGGCGCGTTCGGCACCGCGACCTTGGGGCAGAAACTTTCGGATTATCTGCAATCCTATGCGGTTCTCGGCAATTATGCCGAGCCGATCGCCTATACGGTCACGGTGATCGGCATCACCTTCCTGTCACTGGTCTTGGGGGAACTCGTGCCCAAACGCATCGCCCTGGCACAGCCGGAAAGGGTTGCTGCGCGCGTTGCGGCCCCCATGGCATGGGTTTCTGCCATCGGGCGGCCGGTGGTGACCTTCCTCGGCTTCACCAGCAGCATGATCCTGACCTTGCTGCGCATTCCGCAGGTGCGCGACCAGAGCGTGACGGAGGAAGAGGTGCAGACCATGCTGCAGGAGGGCACGGAATCCGGCATTATCGACCCTGCCGAACGAGCTATGGTGCATGAGGTGATCGGGCTCGCCGAACGCCCGGTTTCCGCCATCATGACGCGCAGGCCCGATGTCTATTGGGTGGATGTGTCAGATGAGCCGAAGGTTCTGCGCGCGGAACTGCGCCAATGCCCCTATAGCCGCGTGGTCATCGCCAAGGGCGGCTCGATTGATGAACCCCTCGGCTTCGTGCATAAAAAAGACCTGCTCGATCTGATGCTGGAAGGCAAACCGCTCGATATCGAGAAAAACGTGCGCGAGCCGCTTTTCGTGCCGGAGGTTTCCTCGGTTCTCGATGTGCTCGAGCTTTTCCGCCAGAAGCGCAACCATTTCGCCTTCGTGCTCGATGAATTCGGCACCTTTGAGGGCGTCGTCACCCTCACCGATGTGCTCGAAGCCATCACGGGGGATATCCCCGAGGAGCATGAGGGCATCGAGAGCCGCGCCATCATCGAACGCGAGGATGGCAGCTTCCTCGTGGATGGCCGCACCGAGATCGACGAGCTTGAAGAGCGGCTCGGCATCGATGTTCCCTCCGATGCGCGGTTCCGCACCGTGGCAGGGCTGGCGCTGGAGGTGTTCGGGCGGCTTCCCGGCGAGGGGGAAAGCGCGGATATCGAGGCCTGGCGCATCGAGGTGATGGACATGGATGGCAGGCGCATCGACAAGCTGCTCTTCAGGCGCAGGGAGGCGGCGTGATGGTGCCTTACGCCGAAGGCCGTTCCGGCGCGAAGGCATAAACACAGGCTGCCACGAGCAAGGTGACACCAAAGGCAAGGTGAAGCAGGCCATAGGTTTCTATGGTGCTGTATCCCGTGCGCTGCATCCCCGCAATCGCCGCGCCGGAGGCGTATTGAACAACGCCCGTGCCGCCGATCGAAAGAAAATTGGCGAAGGTGATGCCCCGCCCGATCACATGACCTGGCATGAAGAGCCGCGCATGCGCGAGCATGACCGCGAAGGTCACGCCAAAAAGCCCGATGAGGCATAAAACCAGCATGGCAGGGACAAGCGGCATCGCGGGCCACAGCCCCAGAGCCAGAAACCCGAAACCCGCCATGCCCGAACCAACCAGCACCACGCGCTTGGGGTTATCGAGCCGTTTTGCCAGAGGCCCGGCAAGGCTGGCCGAGAGCGTCATGGCGATGGCAAAGGCCAGAATGGCATGCCCGCGCGCCACAAGATCAAGCCCATGCACCGCGCCAAGGTAAGGGCCGATCCAGAGCGCGCGCTCGGTAAAAACCTCTGCCGTGATGAAAACGCTCATGAACAGGATCGGCCAGAGCGCGGGCAATTTAAGAAGCGTGATGAGCGCGCCGAACAGGCTTTGATCCACCCCCGGCTGCACCTCTTCCTGCGGCGGATCACGCATCACAACCGCGATCAAGAGCAGTGACACCAATGTCACGCCCGCCAGAACGAAAAGCACGATCCGCCAACCAAAAGCCGCCACCAGCACGGCCAGCGGGGTTGCCGCCAACAGGCTGCCGATAAGCCCGACGCTCAGAAACACACTGCCCAGCATGGCAAAGCGCGCCGGGTCCTCGGTTTTAGCGAAAACATAAAGCGCGCCCATCAGGATCGGCGAACAGCCAAGCCCGATCAAGGCCATGGCAACAATACCCATGGTCACGCTGCCCGCCTGCGAAAACAGCACCGCGCCCAGCACGGCAAACAGCATCATGCCCGCCACGGAGCGCCTTGGCCCCACCTTGTCAAGGAGAATACCGACAAGAAACTGCGCTGCGGCAAAGGTGAGAAACCAGGCCGAGCCCATCGCGCCGAGATCCTGCGGGCCCGCGCCAAGGTCACGCGCGAGTTCATCCGCGATCACGGTGAGGAAGGAGCGGAAAAACTGGCTTAAAACATAACCAAGGCCCGCCGCCGCGAAAATGGCGCGGCGACGGCCAACCGAAAAAACCTCTGCCATGATTTAACGCAACCGCTCCAGCACCGAAACATAATTGGCAACCGCCGCACCGCCCATGTTGAAAATGCCGCCGAGTTTTGCGCCCTCGATCTGCATATCACCCGCCTCACCGCAAAGCTGCATCGCGCTCAGGGCATGCATGGAGACGCCCGTCGCGCCGATCGGGTGGCCCTTGGATTTCAGCCCGCCCGAAGGGTTCACCGGCAGGCGGCCATCCTTCTCCACCCAGCCTTCGAGAATGGCGCGCGCACCCTCCCCCGGTTTGGCGAGCCCCATCGCCTCATATTCGATCAGTTCGGCAATGGTGAAGCAATCATGCGTTTCAACGAAGGAGAGGTCATCCAAAGTGAGTTTTGCCGCATCAAGCGCCTGTTTCCACGCGAGCGCGCAGCCTTCGAAGGTCAGAATATCGCGCTTCGACATTGGCAGGAAATCCTGCACATGCGCGAGGCTGCGCAGCAGAACCGCGCGCCTGGCCTGCATCGCGCTGTCGAGATCCGCCAGAACCAGAGCCGCCGCGCCATCCGAAACGAGCGAGCAATCCGTGCGCTTCAAGGGCCCGGCGACGAAGGGGTTTTTCTCGCTTTCCGTGCGGCAGAAGTCGAAGCCGATATCCTTGCGCATCTGCGCATAGGGGTTTGAAACGCCGTTTTTATGGTTTTTCGCGGCGATTTTCGCCAAAGCGTCGGATTGATCGCCATGGCGCTGGAAATAGCCCGCCGCGATCTTGCCGAAGACACCGGCAAAGCCGCCGGGCGTGCCGCCATCCTCGGGAAGATAAGAGGCCTTGAGAAGGGTATTGCCGATCTCCGCCCCCGGCGTTCGCGTCATCTGCTCGACACCGACAACGAGAACGATGCGCGCGGCTTTGGCGGCGATGGATTTCGCGCCCTGATGCACGGCGGCAGAGCCGGTGGCGCAGGCATTTTCCACCCGCATGGTGGGCTTGAATCGCAGGCGATCATCCGCCTGCAAGACGAGCGAGGCGGTAAAATCCTGCGGCGAGAACCCGGCATTGAAATGCCCGAGAATGATCTCGTCGATAGCGCTGGCCTCAAGCCCGGCATGGGCGATGGCCTCGCGCGCGACGGTGACGATCAATTCCTCCAGGCTCTCCTCCTTCCTGCCGAAGGTGGTATGCGCCCAGCCGATGATTGATGCGCTGCTCATGACATCCTCCCGCAAAGTCTGTTTAATCCTTCTTCTGCAATAAATCATGTCGAACACAGGAAAGCCATATTCACCTTGCCAGAGAGCCGGAGATTTTTTCAAGCTCGCGCATTGCAGAAGGGTTGCGATCGTGACCCGAGACTTCTACGAAGAAAACAGGATTTTTTAAATCATGACGGTTTCAAAATGAGCCTTGAAAGAAGAAAACCGTGTTCAAAGCGCCCGCTTTGGCGCGGCCTTCAAGGGCTTCTCGCCCTCGCCTCGCTTTGCATGGGGCTGGGCCTTGCCAAGGCCGACCCGATGGTGCCGACCCTGATCATCGACGCCAAAACCGGCGAGGTTCTGCAGGAGGAAGCGGCAACCCGGCCGTGGTTTCCGGCTTCCACAACCAAGCTCATGACCGCTTATGTCGCGCTGCGTGCCGTTCAGGCGGGCGAGATCAGCTTTGAAACCCCGCTCGTCGCTTCAGCGCTTGCGGCGAAACAGCCGCCCAGCAAGGTGGGCATGAGGCCGGGGCAGGAGATCACCCTCGAAAACGCGCTGAAAATCCTCATGGTGAAAAGCGCGAATGACATTGCTTACGTGATCGCCGAAGGGGTTGGCGGCTCGGTGCAGGGGTTTTCGGGCATGATGAACCGCGAGGCGCAGCGCCTTGGCATGCGCGAGAGCCATTTTGTCAACCCGAACGGGCTCCATGCCGAAGATCAGGTGACCTCCGCGCGTGATATGGCGGTTTTGGCGCGTGCGCTTCTGCTCGAATTTCCAGATTATGAGGGCTTGTGGTCAATCGGCGCCGTCAGGCTCGGCACGCGGGTTTACCAGAATACCAATGGCTTGATCGGGCGCTATTCAGGCGCGATGGGCATGAAAACCGGCTTTGTCTGCACCTCCGGTTTCAACCTTGTTTCCGCCGCGCAGCGCGATGGCCGCACCCTGATCGCGGTGGTGTTCGGCGCGGCCACCGCAGCGGATCGGACGCTGAAAGCCGCGCAATTGCTGGATCAGGGTTTTGGCGCAGGCGGCGGCTTCTGGGGTCGAAAATCCGGTGTCAAGCTCGCCAATCTGCCTCAAAGCATCGAAGGCAGCGCGCCCAATCGCCGAGAGGAGATTTGCAAGCGCGGGCGCAGACCGGCGAGCGACGAGGATGATATGAGCGGCGCGCAGGCCGCAGCAAGCGCGGCGGTGGATCGTCCCTCCATGCTCGTGGGCATCGGCCAGCCTGTGGGCGAGGCCGCCGCCGTAGGGTTGCGCATGGGCGGGCATATCGCTCTGGGGCCGCGCGCCAGTTTCGAGCCTCTCCCGGTTTATCTTGGCCGCAAGCCGGGCAGCACGGCGCTTGCGCGCGGCCCGCTTTCGATGCCGGAGAGGGTGCAAAGCGCACAGGCCTTTGCGCCGCAACGCAATGCCAAGGCCAATGCCGCCTTGCCGGGCGCGATCACCAACCCCGCAGCGCCTGCGAAAAAAGCCGCGCCCCTGCGCCCCGGCGCGCAGGCTTCCCTGCATCAAAGGGCGAAAACAAGCCCGGCCAAAGCCGCACCAAAAGCGATTGCCGCCGCCAGCGCAGACCAGAAAACACCGAAAAAGCTGCCACCCGCTCCCGCCAGGGCGACGGATGTCAAGGCGACGGATGGCAGGGAGTGAGCCAGCCTTCAGCCGATCACGGGTTTGATGCCTTCCGGCTCGCCCGGCGCAGCCTCATTCCTGGCACCCTCCTCGCGCTTTTGAGCGCGGGGCTTTACGGCGCGAATATCCCCGCTGCGCGCGTCGCTTCGCAGGCAGGCATGCGGGGAGCGGATCTCATCGCCTACCGCGCGATGATCCTCGTTCCGCTGCTCTTCCTCATCGCGCGGATAGCGGGAGTGAGCCTGCGCCTTTCCCCGGCGCAGCTTTGGCCAAGCTTGCGCCTCGGGCTTGCCGCGAGCCTGACGGCGACATTTTACCTCTCCGCGCTCGATCATCTTGCCGTGCCGATGGCGGTGGTGATTTTCTACACCTTCCCGCTTTTTGTCATGCTGCTCTCGAACCGCATCGCGCGGCGCAGGCTTTCGCTGACGCAAATCGGCGTTTTCATCATCGCCTTTTGCGGGCTTGTTCTTGCGGTTGGCCCTTCGCTCAGCGGGCTTGCGCCGCTCGGTGTGCTGTTTGCGCTTTTTGGCGCGCTGGCCTGCGCGGCGTTGTTTTTGGTCGCGGGCGATGTGGAAAATGCGCCGCTCCGCAGCTTTTTCTGGACACAGGTCATCGCCGCCCCTGTGGCTCTGGGCTTTGCGACGCTGAATGGCGGGCTCGTGCCGCTTTCAACCTTCGCGAAAGCGCCCATCGCCATCGCTATCGCCATGGGCGCTTATGCCGTGGCATTCGTTTTGCAGCTCATGGCCTCGGCGCGCATCAGCCCCGGCCGCACCAGTCTTTTGTTCCTCTTCGAGCCGGTGATGGCGATTCTGGTCGCAGGGCTCGTGCTCAATGAACAGATCTCCTGGCTGCAAATCGCCGGGGTCGGGCTTATTCTTGTCGGCCTTGCGGCAGAAATCCTGCTCGGTGCGCGCGAACCCGGAAACGCGCCCGATGCTTGAACCCATCCCCCTCACCCTTCTCACCGGCTTTCTGGGCGCGGGCAAAACCACGCGGCTCAATCTCTGGCTCAAGGACCCGGCCTTTAAAGAGACCTTGGTCATCCTCAACGAATACGGCGCGGTGGGGCTTGATCATCTCCTCGTCGAGGCCGCCCCCGGCGAGGTGGTGCTGCTCGCGGCGGGGTGCCTCTGCTGCTCGGTGCGGGGTGATCTGGCCGCCGCGCTCGAAGATATCCTGCGGCGGCGCGATAATGGCCGCATCGCGCCGTTTACGAACATTATTCTGGAGACGACCGGGCTCGCCGACCCGCTGCCCGTTTTGCATACCGTTTTGCAGCACCTGTATTTTTCGAAGCGCTTCGCCATCAGCGCCATCATCAGCGTGGTGGATGCGGTTCTGGGTGCGACGACGCTTGCAAACCATGCCGAAGCGCGGCGGCAGGTGGCACTCGCGGATGCGCTGATCCTCAGCAAAACCGATATCGCGGATAAGGCCGCGCGCGCAGCAAGTGTTGCTGCCATCCGCGCGCTCAACCCCGGCGCGCCGCTGCTTGAGGCGCCAAGGCCGGAAGATTTGTTGCTGCCGCGCTTCGACCCCTCACGGCTTGAAGGCGATGCTCTGGAAGGCTGGATCGACACCAGCGCAACCCCTACCCATCAGGGCGCGGGCATCGAAGCCTTCGGGTTTACAAGCGCGGATTTGATCAGCGAAGGGCAGCTTCGCGTGTTCCGCGAGGCGATGCGCGTTCTTCATGGGCCGAAACTTCTGCGCATGAAGGGGCTGATCGGCCTCAAGGAAAACCCGGAGCATCCGGTGGTGATCCACGGCGTGCAATCGGTGCAGCACGCGCCGGTTCAGCTTGAATGCTGGCCGAGCCGGGACAGGCGCAGCCGCCTCGCCTTCATCACCGACGGCGTGCCCCGCGCCACCATCGAAGGGTTCTGGAACGCTTTGGTGAAGGGCTGATCCCGCAGCATGTTCCAGCATCGTTGCTGCCGGTTCGCGTGAAGAACAGAGGGGCCGCGAAGCGAACCGTAGGAGCGCGTCAGCGAAACTGCGATAAAACCGCTGTGAAAGCCAGAGCGTTTTGTGATGAGAGCAATTCCAGCGAAACCGGTTCCCACTTTCGCTGGAATTGCTCTAGAGCGGCTTCCGACCTGACTGAATCAGGTCGACCGCTCTATCTTTTTGTTTTGACGCATTTTCTGATCATCAACCGGTATCCACTTGATCGGAAAACGCTCTAGCTGTGGAGCCTCAACAGGTTGTCCTCTTTTAGATTGAGGCGGCTGATGGGTGGCTTTGAGTTTAAGCTGCCGTGCGGCCGATGCCAATTGTACATATGGGTCCAGTCTGGCAGGTGCTGTTTTCGTTGATCTGAGCTCTGGTATGCACGCGCGTAGGCCCATTCTCTGAGGGCTG
>Ga0209398_1000458_pt1 | contig 25362 bp, 13 predicted proteins | sample AshMeaBigSpring_FD_184125 | JGI IMG/M metagenome (GOLD analysis project Ga0209398, IMG submission 184125) | Groundwater microbial communities from Big Spring, Nevada to study Microbial Dark Matter (Phase II) - Ash Meadows Big Spring (SPAdes)... | ecosystem: Environmental > Aquatic > Deep... | reverse complement strand
GAGGGCGAGGCTCCCGCCGAGCCGGCGCGTTCAGCGGACTCTCGGTTCCGCGGGCGCCTCGCCCCTCCCCGGAATCACGAAACCCTACCGAGATGCGCGCAAACCACGCGCTTCAGCCGGCGTAAGACACCGCGCACATCAGCCGGCACGCGCTAGCGTCCGGTTCTCCCCCATTCCACCAAAACCGGACGCCAGCGCGCTTGCGGCTCATGAATAATCCGGGCTAACTAGAGCGGTACGATCTTGGGAGGGCGAGGCTCCCGCCGAGCCGGCGCGTTCAGCGGACTCTCGGTTCCGCGGGCGCCTCGCCCCTCCCCGGAATCACGAAACCCTACCGAGATGCGCGCAAACCACGCGCTTCAGCCGGCGTAAGAATCTAATGCCAGCTGCTGCACGCGTTTCAGGTCGACCTTGCCGCTTCCCAGCAGCGGCAGCTCGTCGACCTGCAAGAAGCTGTCGGCGGACGGGAGATAGAGATTCGGAAAACCGCGCTGCTGCAACTCCTGCCGCAATGTCTCGGCGGTCTGGGTCATGGGCAAGTGCACGACCACCAGCCGCTCGCCCTTCTTCTCGTCGGGCACCGCGGTTACGACCGCCTTCAGTTCGTGGTCCTCCCCGCCGGAGATGATCTCGTTCAGCGCCTCCTCGATCGCCACGTGCGGCACCATCTCGCCCGCAATCTTGGAGAAACGGCTTTCGCGGCCCGTGATCCGAAGGAAGCCATCCTCGTCGATTGCGGCGATGTCGCCGGTGACGTACCAACCATCTCGCACGACTTCGGCCGTCTTCTCCGGCTGGTTCAGGTAGCCCCGCATCACGTTGGGACCCTTGATCCAGAGCATCCCGGGCTGGTCGGCCGACAACTCGTCTCCCGTCTCACGATCGACGATCTTGGCCGTCACGCCGGGCACCGGCCGCCCCACCGTGCCCTCCTTGCAGCTGACCTGGAACTCGCCCACGGACCGGCTGGGCGGCAGGTTGACGGAGACCAGCGGCGACAACTCCGTCGCGCCATAGCCTTCGACCGGCCGCACGCCAAAATGCTGCTCGAAGCTATCGGCCAGGGCCGCCGGCAGCTTCTCCGCTCCCACGATCACGCTGTCCAGGGTGGCCAGCTGCGCGTGGGTGCAGCGGCGCAGGTACGCCCGCAGGAACGTCGGCGTGGCGACAAGAATCGTGGCACCGTGCGCCTGGCACAGCTTGCCGATCTGGCGGGCGTCCAGCGGATCGAAATGGTAGATGCCCTTGACATCCAGGGCCGCGATCGCCCACAGGGTGATGGTATATCCAAACGAATGAAAGAACGGCAGGACTCCCACCAGCACATCGGCTGGTGTCAGGCGGAACACCTGCTGCACGGCCAGCACGTTATGCATGATATTGGCATACGAGAGCATCACGCCCTTGGGGCGGCCGGTCGAGCCGGACGTGAAGATGATCGTCATCAACTCATCAGGTTTCACGCGGTGCAGCCCCAAGGCCCGGTGCAGCACGGCCGTCGGCACCAGCTGGGTCGCCAGCGCGCCGGCCAGCTTGTCGCCCAGGCGGACGCGCGGCCGCAGGTCCTCGAGGTAGACCAGTTCCGTCTGCAGTTCGTTCACGTCCAGGCCGCGGACGCTCTTGATCCGCTCGGCGAAGCGGCGGCTGGTCAGCACGTGCCGGATGCCGGCTTGCGCGATGCAGTCGTTCAGCACCTCCGCCGTCAGCGAGTAGTTCAGGTTGATCGCGACGCGGCGGTCGAGCGTGAGGGCCAGGTTGGTCACCACGGCGCCCACGGCGGGGGGCAGCAGCACGCCGACGTTTCGTTCGTCGGGGGCCAGTGCGTGCCGCCGCAGCAGCCGCCGCGCAAGGAGGGCTCGCGTCAGCAGGCTGCCGCCGCTGAGATTCTCGCCGCTGGCATCCGCGACCTTGGAGCGCCACCGCCGCCGCTTGCAGATGCGGAGGGCCAGGCGGGTCAGCGACGGCTGGCGGGCACTGCGCTGCTCCACCGCTTGGGCTCCCAAGGCACCCACCGCCTGCCGCACCCGATAGAGATCCTCCGCGTCGGCCACGGGTCGCCCGAAATGGATGGAGATCGGATACCGCCAGCGGCGGGGCAGTTTCCAGAAGAACTTGCCTCCCTCGAAACTGAAGATACTTCCCCACAGTTCGTCCAGGTAGACGGGGATCACGGGCACCCCTGTCCCCTGGATGATCTTCAACAGGCCGGGCCGGAAGCCTTGCAGCTGGCCGCTGCGGGTGATGCCGCCCTCGGGAAAGATGCAGACCAACTCGCCATCCTGCAGTGCCTGGCGGGCCGCCTGCAGGGCCCGCGCGATCGACTTGGGGCCGCTATCGATCAGGATCGCGCCCCACATCCGGGCCAGCCGCACCAGCCAGCCCTGGCGGAAGTTGCCCGCATACACCAGCATCCGGATCGGCCGCGAGCTGGTCAGCATCAGGAGGATGCCGTCCAACCAGGAGACATGATTGGAAGCCAGCAGCGCCCCGCCCCGCGCCGGCAGATTCTCCCGGCCGTACACGCGGATGCGGTAGGCCGTCTTGCTGGCCAACCAGACCAGAAAGCGGAGCGACGCCTGCGGGATCAGCAGCACGATGTAGAGGAAGACCGGGATCGTGAACAGCCCGCAGAGCAGGAAGATATAGCGCGCGGAAAACAGCGGCCGCCCGAGCGCCCGGGAGGCCACCTCGTCCACCAGGGCCCGCTGGGTCGCGAACTGCCGCCGGTAGGACTGCACGTCGATCTCCGCGCCGCACCGCTGCCGCTCGTGGATGTCGATCCACAACAACCGGGCCAGCAGCGCCGCGTGCATGTCGCCGTCCAGGCCCGCCAAGACAGGCGCCAGCGGCGGCTCGCGGCCCGCCTGCCACTGCTGCTCGAACCGATCGGCGGCCTCTGCCACGCGCTGCCGCTGGGTCTCGGACAGCGATCGCTCCCGCAGTCGCTCCACCTGATCGAGATTTCCCTTCTGCAGCGGTGCCCGCAGGCCGGCAAACAGCAGCGACGCCAGCAAGATCCCGGTGAACGTCACGAAGTTACTCGCCGCCAGGATCGCCCCCCGGGCCGCCGGTGGGCTGCGGTGCTGCAGGTACGCGTTCAGCGGCACGTCAAACAGGCCCGCGCTGGTCCCCAGCAGGAAGAGGAGAACACAGGCGAGGACGTAACTGGCGGTCCAATCGGCCTGCGGATCGATCAACTCGCCATGCACCTGGAACAGCAACAGGGAGAACAGGGCCACCCCGCCCGCTCCCAGCGGAAGGATGCCGAGCTCCACATGCCCCCCCGACCAGACGCCCGCCAGCACGCTGCCCAGCCCCACGCCGACGGTCAGAGCTATCAACAGCGGCACGATCTCGGTCTGCCGCATCACCCCGCCCTCGAACCCGAACTGGTCGATGTTCAGATTGGCCAGCGTGCCCAGCGACCAGAAGAAAGCGATGCCCAGGGCCACGCGGAACAAGGCCCGGCTGGCCGCCAGCGTCCTCAGATCGCGGATCGTCTGGGCCACCGCGTCCCAGGGCAGCCGGCGCGTCGGATCGGCCGCCGGCAGCCAGACGATCGCCAGGCTCGCCAGCCACCCGGCCCCGGCCACGCCCAGCAGCACGACCGCGGCGACCCACCAGGAATGCGGCGGGGCCCCGGGGACCTCCGGCCGGAGCAGATCGCTGAGCACGTTCCCCGCCCCCGTACCCACCACGACCGCCATGACGGTCGTCAAGCCGAGCAATCCGTTGGCGGTGGAAATCGACTCCGGCTTGAGCATCTCCGGAATGCTGCCCAGCTTGGAGGGCGAAAACAGCGCACTCTGCGCCCCCATGCAGGCGACCACCGCGATGATCCACCCCAGGCTCCCCGCCAGAATGGCGGCGATGCCCGCCAGCATGATCACGACTTCCGCCGCCTTGCAGGCCACGATCACCGACCGCTTGCTGAAGCGGTCCGCCAGGTAACCGGCGGGAGCCGCGAGGAACAGGTAGGGCAACACGAAACAGGCCGTGCCCGCCATCAACACCATCCCCACGTGGCTGGGCTCGACATACTGCTTGCCCAGGCCGATGGCCAGCCAGCGGAAGATGTTGTCGTTGGTCGCGGTCAGGGCCTGCGTGACGAGCAGCGCCAGGAAACTGCCCGAGTTCAGCCCCAACTGTCCGCCCGCGCCGGCAGGAGGCTGGGCCGGCGGAGAATCGTCCGCGCTGAACGCCGCCATTGCGTCGTGCTTCCAGGATGGGGGCGGGCGAAGACGTTCACAGCCCAGGGACTGGCTCTTTTTCTCGGCAGGAGATCGCCTACGGTTGCTCCTCGCCCGAATCCGTTGCCTCGCCCCCATCCTGCTGCGCCGTGAGGTCGACCGCCCCAGGAACGGCCACGAGCTAGCATTCTGCCCCGCCGGCAACATGCCGCCCGCTCACCCCCGGGGTCGAGGCGGTGCGGGAAAACTGTCTTCCCGCCCGGATGGAGTGACGGTACAGTTTGGCCGGGCCAGGGAACGTGTGTCAACGCCGGAGAAACCGCCATGGGACGCTTGCCCAGCTTCGTCGCCGGCCTGATAGTCGGCGGCGCGCTCGCCGTCGGGTCGCTCAAGTTCCACGTGGTCCGGGCGTACGACGGATTCCACCTGGTTCCGAAGCTGACCGCGCAGTTCAGCGACGCCTACATCGACATCCGCAGCTTCGGTGTCAGCGATTGGGATGAACATCCCCTGCTGGCCATGGCAATCGTCCGGGCGGACAAGGCGTATCTCATGAATAACGCCGCCAGCCAGAGTCTGCGTAACGCGATGGATGGCTTCTTCGAAACGCTGGGCGGATCACGGCCCTGAGCACGCCGGTTCCTCGGGCGTGGCCTGATCCCGAGGCAAGATGCGCCGCCCCGCCAGCCCCCCGACCTCCGAGAAACGCGATCGCGTTGGGAACGGCAACTCAGCAGCGCCGCGCGTGACGCGGCTGCGAGCGCGGCGACCTAACCTATGCCTCGCGCGGCCAGGAACGCGACGTTTCTTTGGGGAGGGCGAGGCTCCCGCCGAGCCGGTGCGTCTACGATCCCTCGCGCGGCCAGGAACGCGACGTTTCTTTGGGGAGGGCGAGGCTCCCGCCGAGCCGGTGCGTTGAGCGGGGTTTCGGCTGCCCCGACCGCCGGCACGAGATGTTGGTGGCCTTCTCCTGCCGGCGACGGTGCCTGTGCGCAAGCTGGTAACTGTTCACGGGCCGGGGTCTGCAAACGGCCCGTGGCGGAATTGCGGAATTGATTGGGAATTGGGGTCAGACCCGTTGGGAATTGTGGAAATTGGGGTCAGACCCTGTTTTCGGCTTTCAGAGAGTCTCGGAATTGCGATTTCAGTTGCTTGGCCAAGTTTCGCTCGCTCGGAGACTCTGGAACACGGGGGCGTTGTATGCGGAGTGGTCGCGCCGTTGTTCAGTCGACCACATCGCTCGAAAACCGAAAACAGGGTCTGACCCCTCGAAGCTGACCCGATCAACTCGACCTCGCGGATACGCGCTGGCCGACAACATGAACCTGACCCCCTGGAATCAGGGAAAATCTTCCACCGGGTTGTGAACGGTGACCTGGTCCTGGACCCGGAGTTCACGGGCGACGTTGCGGGTTGCGAATCCGCATCCGCCGGTCGTCACCTCGTCCTGGATGCGGAATATCGGGCTGAACAACAGCGCGAGGCGGAAGCCCGGCAGGCCGTGTTTCTCTACGAATGAAGGCTGCGGCCCGGCATTTCGAAAAGGCCTGCTGCGGCTTCGACAGGGCCGCTGCGCGCTCGCTGGACCGCTTGGGCTCGCCGCTGGTGGGTCGCAAATCATTTCCTAGCAGTTGATTCGGGTCAACCGGCCCGGTCCCCAAGGCGTCCGATGGCCACGGGTCCCGCCCACTACACGGCCGGCCGCCCGGCTACCGCGCGGTCCAGCCACACAACGGCGCGGTCCAGAACGGGGTTGGCGGGCGAATTGACAGCCGCGTGGCTTTCCATTATCCTCATCCCAATCGCCCGTGCGCGTCAAAATAGGCGAAGGCTGACTTCAAAACGCCTATCAGCAAACGCCTATCAGCAGTTGCGACGCCAGGCCGCATTTACGCAGCATCAAGTCACGGCGCAGTGCTAGGTCGTGTGGACATTCATGGTTCTGGTGGTCCAGTTCAATCAACAAAACACGTGCATTCCCAGGAGGGGACACTCGCCTGTGTCGTGACGCGGCACCCCAGCCCGCATTCGGCTGGCACTTCTAGAAAAAGTCGGTGGCGCAGTTCTTGAGCCGACCAGCGAACTATAACCCCGCTTTCAAAGAATTTGCCGCTTGTCGTTCCAAAATACGCTGCTATGATACCGCATGTTGACACTCTTAAGCGTGCTGCGCACGACGTTCGCGTGCGCGGGCAGGGTGGCTCTGTATTTACTCGCCACGTTTGTTTGACATGGTGATTTTCCACTCAATCCCGTGAAACTTGGAGGAAAAAATGTCGAAGCTGATTTTTGGACTGGCCCTTTGTTTAGTGGTTGCATCGCTCCCGATGCGGGCCCAAGCAGGTTGCGGAACTTGCGATAAGACCATTGTCGAGAATGCGGTTGCGAGCAACTTTGGGACCCTGGTCGCGGCGGTGAAGGCTGCGGGACTGGTCGAGACGCTCAGCGGGGCCGGGCCCTACACGGTGTTCGCACCGACGGACGCGGCCTTCGCGAAGCTGCCAAACGGGACGTTAGAAAGTCTCCTGAAACCTGAGAACAAGGAAAAGTTGGTCGCGATCCTCAAGTACCACGTGGTCTCAGGTACTGTCCTGGCGAAGGATGTTGTCCAACTTTCATCCGCCACGACCGCCGAGGGTTCGGATGTGAAGATCAAAGTGAGCGACGGCGTGGTGAATGTCAACGCTGCCACGGTGGTGAAGACTGACGTCAAGTGTAAAAATGGTGTGATCCACGTGATCGACGCCGTGCTTCTGCCCAACTAGCCACGGTTGGATGCGGGTGGACACGCGACTGGCGTGTCCACCCTTTTTCTTTTTTTCTGCGACCCCGTCCGTGCCTCTGCGAGCCAGGCCATGCAACGTACTGCTGCGGCGACCGGTCTGCTATTTGCCGCGATCATGCTTGGATGTGCCGCTCGCGCTTCTACCGACACGGCGGGAAAGCCGTCGCTTGTCGTCCGTGAAGCCCAGCCGGAAAAAGTTATCCGGCACGAGGTCGAGTGGAGAGGACCCCTGCGGTCCGAGCGGCGAGTGTCGATGCTGGAGGGGCCGAAGCTGTTCTCAGGTCCCGTGAGCGCAGAGAAAAATACTTCTGAGCCGGTCCGATTCAGTTGGTACAAGATCGAGGGCACCGACGAATTTCCAGCCACGACCGTATGTGTGACGATGGCAGGAGGAAGTGAAGTCGAGTTCGTTGTGGACGCGGCGGCTTACTTGCTGTCGATGACGCAAACCCTTGACGTCGGTACGCCAGCGGACATCCCGGCGTGGCTGAGCCAGTATGTTGCGTATCGGATCCTCACACCGCTTGATCGCGAGGGGAAACTACCAGCCGCACCCGTCACCGCCGACCCGAACATCCATTTGAAGTCACCGGCGCTTCTTTGCCTGCCCGTCGAGCAGTGGCATCATCATGACTCTTTTCCCGTGAAGTCGTCCGAGTCGTGTTGGATCGCCTACTCAGTTGCGCCACGCGAAGGAGAAGTTGAAAGCCTGTCGACACTGGACCAGTTTGGATTGAATTCACTACAGCTTACTGCGGTGAAGTGGCTGTGTGTTCCAGGAGAATTTCGCCTCGTCGGCAGGGACTGAGCGGTCCTGGCAGGGCGTGCCGCGGGTGTCTTGTCTGCGGTTGACATGGCCGGGATCTGAGCGGTCGGCTGATCCGAACGAACGCACGATTCGTTTGTTGACACGCCGGTCTTGGCACCAGGTTCGTCGGCCCGAACCGATCGAAACACCTGTGATTCAAAGACCTCTGGCAGTGCTTCTTGCGTCGGCTGTCATCGGCCGGTAAGTTGGGCCGTCGGCAACAAAGCTGGCGCTTCGCCAATGATCTCAAACTGACGCTGCTGGTCTCGGGCAGGAGAAAGCCGTCGTGTGTCAATCTGTCTAGAACCGGTTTCAAAACGGTCATAGGAGGGGGCACCCGCCCCCGTTTTTACGAGCGCCGGGGCAGGTGCCCCAGCCTATATGCGGGTTTTGAAATGCGCTCTAGCCATGACTCTCGGAGGTTGAGGCGCCATCTGCCTGCCTGCAAATCCTTCTGTCTATTGTACGTTGCTGGCTGAGCCGTCCTACCTCGACGGGAGCCCTGGACCCTGGCAATGTGTTGAGGCGTGTCGGCCAGCGTTGCCACGGCCTGGGCGCAGGCCATCGCCGACGGCGGCATATGCCACGCCAGCTTGTTTTTTCAGAACGGCATGACGCCCAGGCCCAGTGCCCGATCGACAAACCAGCACACGCCGCACAGGGCAATTACTGCGGAGATGGACCACTGCGCGTACTTGCCGTGCTGCCACTTCGCCAGCGCGGCCGTCAGTGGAAAGAGCAGTAGCACGATTGCCAGTTGACCCGCCTCGACCCCAACGTTGAAGGCGACTCAGCTTCACGGCTCAAATGGCGATATCCGAAGGCCGCTGGGACGTCGCGCTGGCTCATCTCGGTGATGCCGTTTCGCGGCTGGGCATGACGCCCGAAATCCGCTTGGCGCTGGCCAACGCGCTGTTCCATTCCGGGCGGTACGCCGAAGCAATTGAGCATCTCAACGAGCTGCAAGCGACACTGGCCGACACGAAAACGCGCATTCCGGCCGAGCGGTCGCGGCTGAGGGAATTGCTGGGCGGCGGACAGTTGGTACACGCTTGCCAAGCCGAGACGCTGCTCGCTTTGGGCGACGAGGAAAAGGCAAATAGGCGAAGGCTGACTTCAAAACGCCTATCAGCTTCCACGAACTGACAAGACGGACGAGAGAAACAGGTAATTGCGTCATGAAAAAGGATATCAGAATTCGCCATGGGTTTACGCTCGTCGAGCTGTTGGTGGTGATCGCCATCATTGGCATTCTCGTCTCGATGTTGTTGCCCGCCGTGCAACATGCGCGTGAAGCGGCGCGCCGCATGCAGTGCAACAACAACCTGAAGCAAATCGGCTTGGCGATGCACGGCTTTCACGCGGCCAATGGCCGCTTTCCTCCGGGCGGGGCCGCTGATCAGCCGCCGTTTGGTTCCTACACGGGCGGCGCCGCTTGGCGGGGAAGTTCTTGGATGATCTACATTCTGCCCATGATCGAACAAGAACCGCTCTTCAACAAGATGCAGCTGACCGGCGCTTCGGGCTGGCCGGGCGACACAGGCAACACGGCGTACTCGGTGTTGGCAGGCGTGAAACTTTCCATCTACCGTTCCCTTCGTCGACGCTGCCAGCAGAAGGTCTGTGGTGGGGACCTTTTGGATTGAACAAACCCGCCTCGGCTTCATCCAGCTATGTAGGCATTTCGGGAATTCGAGGAGGCTCGGGGTTTGTCCTGGTGCCGGGCTACACGGAGGCTCGGTCGAATTCCGGGAATGCCGGTTGGGTGAGCGCGGGAGGGGTGTTGTTTGCGAACAGCCAGGTGCGTGTCGATGACATTCGAGATGGGTCGAGCAATACGCTGGTGGTGGGCGAACACAGCGATTTCCTGATCGGCGCCGGTGGCGAACGCGTACCATGGTCGGGAAGCTTCGCGTATGGCTTCGGTATGGGCGCGCACGCCTCAACTCAGCCCCCCATTTATTTTTCCGGCGGAGACAACCGCGTGCTGAATCTGACCACGGTGCAATACGGCATCAACAACAAGGGAAACAACGCCACGGGTTGGCCCCTGGGAACCCAAGATCCAGCCACCGGTGTCTGGTTGGGCGATTGCGCAGCGACTGGCGTTTGTTACGTCGGAACGAACATCCCACTCAACTCTCCACACTCAGGCGGAGTGAACGTCCTTTTCGGCGACGGCTCAGTGCACTTTCTCAGTGAAAGCCTGGCGCTCGATGTCCTAGGGCGACTCGCTACGCGCGACGACGGCCAAATTGTCGTGGTCGATTAGCGGCTTGTAGCGGATTTAACTTTCTATCGAGATCGTCGAGAACGACAAATATGTCAGCCGGGCCGTTGACGACCGCCTTCATGCTGTTGGCCCTCTGCCTGCTATTCGTGGGCTGCAGAGGGAAGGCGCTCGAACCAACGTATCCCGTGCACGGCGTCGTTACACTTGATCAAAAACCGCTCGCCAACGGAACGATTGTGTTCCTCACAGCCGAAACAGGAGATCTGCAAGCCATCGCCGTCACCGACGGCAAATACGCAGGAGAGGCACGGGCTGGCGTGCGACGCGTCGAAATTCGCGCGTATCTAACTAGCACTGCGCCACGAAATCCCCTGGATCCGCCACCGGCGAATTACATCCTCGCCAAATACAACGCCGAAAGCACGCTCACTGCGAACGTCACGCCGACGGGCGCGAATACGTTCGACTTCGAGTTGGAATCAAAGTGAACCATCGAATTCGCCCGAATATCGATGTAAACGCCTATCAGCTCAAAATAGGCGAAGGCTGACTTCAAAACGCCTATCAGCAGCAGCGGTACACTGACGGCGATCGGCCAGACACCGACCGAGAAGACTCGCCGCTCGTTCGACATCGCCCCCAGCGGCCGGCTTGCGTTTGGCGCGGGGGAAGGCTCTGGCAAGCTGGCCGTGTTCCAGGTCAACATCGAGACCGGCGCGCTCACGCGGACAGACACCTACGACGTCGGCAAAGGCCTAACCTGGGTCCTAGCCGTCGATCTTCCCGGAAAGTGAAGAACTACGCCGTGAGGGATGGGTCATGTTCTTGAATCGCGCGGTCAGGGCAATCCAGGAGACGCTGTCGGTGGCCCTCATGTTGTGGGTCGCCGCAACCATGCGCGGTATGGTCGCCTGGCGCTGGGTCGGCCTGCCGCTGTCCATTGTTGTGGGCATGGGGGCCGGCACTACCTTCTACGCCGCGGTCGGCATCCTGCGGCGGCTCCGTTGGGACGAGTCTGGTAAAACCCATCTTACCGGTGCTCAAGCAGGATGCACTTCCTCATGGACCTGTTACACTCTTGCCTGCCTGGTGAAACGGAGTCGGGCTCTGCTGGGAAGCAACCCGACAAGGGATAACCAGGCCGAGGGCGCCTCATGGACGCCGCCTGCCCTGACCGGCTCAAACCGGCAGGGCAGTCTTATTCCCTCTGCTCTCCCCACATGGTACGCCCGAGCCATGCCTCCAAAAATCCACCGTCACTCCACCAACACGCTCTGAATCCACCCACGGATTCCTCCGAAGACCCAAAAAAATTGTTCTGACCCCTTTTCTTCCTGTCTTGTTTCGCCTTCCTCTTGGTTCCGGCCGCGGGGGTGGCGGGTGGTTCGCGGAATTCCTGCACGGGGAACTGCCGCCGCAGCCGTTGGCTCAGCGCCGCGAGCAGCGACTGATGTTCGGGCAGTGCGGCGACGTTCTGATCGCACTGCGGGTCGCGCTGCATGTCGTAAAGTTCGCGTTCGATCGCCGCGCCGGATTTCGTCCACTCGACGTAGCGCCACTGCTCGGTCCGCATCGCGACGCCCAGGTAGCCGCTCTTCGGATACCAACTGAAGGCGGCGTCATGGACGCTGGCCTGGGGATCGTCCAGAATCGGCCGGAGGCTGCGGCCCTCGAAACCAGGTTCCGCGGGCAGCCCGCACAAGTCAGTCAACGTGGGAGCCAGGTCGACCGCCTCCACCAGCGCCTGGGTGGAGCGGCCGGCGGTGCGTTGGTTCGGCGCGGCGATAATCAGGGCGTTGCGCGTGGCGCCTTCGTAGTTGTTGTGCTTGCCGCCCCACCACGTGTGCTCGCCCATGTAGTAGCCGTGGTCGGTCCAGAAGACGACGATCGTGTTGCGCGACAGGCCCGTTTCGTCCAGGGCGGCCAGCAGCCGGCCGACCTGCTCATCGACGTAGCTGATGGCGGCCAGATAGCCGTGCAGGCACGCGCGCTTATACGACTCCGGCAAGTCGCCCTTGGGAACGCCGGCGTACCAGCGGAAGTCGGCGCCGCTCGTGGCGGCAAAGGCGGGCGCGCCGCGCGGCAGGAACTCGTTTGTCGCCAGCGGCAATGCGGCGCGGTCGTACAGGTCCCAATACCGGCGCGGCGATATCCAGGGCACGTGCGGATTCGCGAAACCAACGGCCAGGAAGAACGGCTGCCGCGGGTTCTGCGCGTAGTCGCGCAATTGCTGGACGGCGTGCGCCGCGGTATCGCCATCCAGCAAATCGTCGTCGCCGCACTCGACGGCCTCGAAGGGCGGCACGGCGGAATGGCGGCTGCCCTGGCCGCGCTGCGGGATGGCGATCCCCTTGGTCTTGGCATCCTCCAGGAACTTCCGCACGGCGGCCTGGGTTGCGGGGCTGGTGCGCGGTTGCCGGCTGTGCCAGGCCGGTACGGACCAGGAGGCATCGTCGTCGATCCCCACGTGGTAGACCTTGCCCAGGCTGCGCGTGTGGTAGCCGTGGTTCTTGAAGTGCTGGGGCAGCGTGGTGATGTCCGGCAGCGTGGCCCGCAACGGCCGGCCGATTTCGAAGATCGTGGTGGTGGCGGGGTAGCGGCCGGACAGCAGCGAGATGCGCGACGGCGAACAGAGCGCCTGCTGCACGTAGCTGCGCTGGAACAGCAGGCCGCGCCGGGCGAGCGCGTCCAGATGCGGCGACTTGACCACAGCGTCGCCATAGCAGCCCAACTGCGGCCGCATGTCATCGGACGCGATGAACAGGACGTTCAGCTTCTCGGCGGTGTGAACGGACGCCGGGAACAAGACCCCGGCCAGCAACAGAGTGCAACAGGCAACCACGCGGCAATAGCGAGCGACGAAGAATCTGGATGACATGGTGCGCACCTCGGAGCGGGGTAACTAAGAGGCTATCCCATGCCTGCTCGCTCTCCCTCCGGGAGAGGACCGGAGTGAGGGTATTGGGATCGGCTCTAAATAGGTTTTCGTGATTCTGGGAGGGTGAGGCCCCCGCCGAGCCGAGAACCGGATGAACGCGCCGGCTCGGCAGGAGCCTCGCCCTCCCACGATTGTACAGCTCTGGTTAGCGCGTCCCGTAGCTCCCTGGATCACGCAAGGATATTTAGTGCCGCGTCAAGCTTAAGAACTCAGCCTGGACCGATCAGCCACGGGGCGCTGGCCCCCGGTTTGCAACGCCACAACCGCGGGCTAGCGCCCCGCGGCTAATCCGAAATCCGGGCGTTGACAAAGCACTGGGAACAAACACGCCACCGGCCAAGGGGCCACCAACAAGCCGAACGCGTGAATCGCTCCCGGCAGCGTCACCGCGGCAACTCCAACAGGAATCGCGGAACCCGATCGGCCGGTTCGCCGAACTTCAGGTCCCGCATCAGGTCTTGGGCGCGGGCCAGCGGTCCTCGGCCGCTGACCCGCAGGGCGGCAAGAGCATTCTGGGCAGCGAGCGCTTTAGCCCGGATTATTCATCAACCTAACGAGTAAAGTTGCAAGGTGAAACAGAGAAACAGGTTGTGGCTATCTTCCCAAAAACACCGCGCACATCAGCCGGCACGCGCTAGCGTCCGGTTCTCCCCAATTCCACCAAAACCGGACGCTAGCGCGCTGCGGCTCATGAATGATCCGGGTTAGGCCGGTTGCCGTGGGCCAGCACTTCGGGTAATCGTTCACGGGGTGGGCGCCTGATCTGCTGCACCCTAGGGGGTCAGGCACATTTTCCGGCGGACGTGTTCGTGCCGAGCGCGGGCGTCTTCCCGCCGAAAAATGAGCCAGACCCCGGCCTGGGACGCCTGATCTGCTGCACGTTAGGGGCTGCACCTTAGGGGGTCAGGCACATTTTTCGGCGGACACGTTCGTGCCGAGCGCGGGCGTCTTCCCGCCGAAAAATGAGCCAGACCCCGGCCTGGGAACGGTTACGCACTGCGGCAATCGCCGCTTCGGCCGCGGGCGACTCGCCCAGTTGGCCGATCGCTTCGACCGCCGCCACGCGCACGTCGGCCAGGTTGTCGCGCAGACGTTCGCTCAATTTCGCCTCGACCAAGGTTAAGGCGCTGCACGACAATTACCTACCGGTTTTGTGGATCAGCCGCGGGGCGCTTGCCCGCGGTCTTTCGCGGATGAACCGCGGGCTAGCGCCCGGCGGCTGATGAGTGATTTCGGTAACTTATTGTTGAACAGCGCCTAACTGCTCGTTCGGGATGCTTTCCCGAGATTCGAGGGGGTCAGGTACATGTTTTCGGCCCGCGCGTCTTCGCTGGATCGGGCGGTATGGCCGAAAAATGTACCAGACCCCGGCCCCTGAACGGTTACGCTTTCCCCCGGGATCAACAGGCCGGTCGCCGCCCAATAGCGGACGACGGGGTGAGCGTCGTTCCTCACGGCGATCAACGCGGGCAAGCTCGCGAAGCTGCCGTCGCTGACCTGGTTGGCCACGTCCAGGATGCGTTCGAGCAGGCAGGCGTCGCCGTGGGGATGATCGTCGATCGTCCCGTGGCCGGCCAGGCCCTCGGGAATGTAACCGGCGTCGCGCGTGGCCAGGATTTCAGCTCGCAGAACGGATCGCAGACGGGCGACGTCCGCGGCGCGGCGCGGATCGTCGATCCGGTGCTGCAATGCGTGGGGATCGTCGGCCAGCCGGTAGAACTCTGAACTCTGCGGCCGGCTTGCGACGCCCGTAGGCCGCTTGCGCTCCGCTGCACGCGCCGGCTCGGCGGGAGCCTCGCCCTCCCCAGGGGGAGCCTCGCCCTCCCAGGGGGAGCCTCGCGCTCCCGAGAGCGTGCAACCTTATGGAGACGCCTGTCGCCGCCGGCGGCGCGCGTAGAGCAGCGCCGCCAGGCCCGCCACCGCCCAGACCAGGTAGCTCGCCGGCTCGGGGGTCACCAGCAGCCGCAGGGCAAAGCGGCCGTCCGGCAGCTGCACCACCTCGTACACCCACCCCCGATACGGAGAGCTGGTGAACGTGGCCATGCTCGTATCCAGCGCGAACTGCGGGCCAATCGTGAGCATGTCGGCCAGCAGCACGTCAAAGAAGACGCCCGTCACGGCCGTGAAGCCCGGCTCGAAACCATCCTGCAGGACGATCTTCAGGATGCCGTTCAGGTACACGTTCCCCGCGACGTCGTAGATATCGTAGTCCGGGTAGGGCGGCGCCCCGCCCGGACCCGCCGCGTAGTTCCCCTCGATCTTCACCTCCAGGATCCCGCCGTTCTGGGTGTAGTCCCCCACGATATCCATGAACTCCGGGTCCGCCGCCGAAGCCTTGCTGGCCCGCAGCGTCCCCCCGTCCTGCACCAGGTTGCCCGTGAACAGGTCCACGTCCTGCAGCGTGCCTGAGATCAGCGTGAACGAACCCGTGCTGTTGATCGTCCCGTCCTGCAGGTCGACCGTGGCCCCGGTGATCGTCACGATCGAATCGCTCGTGAACATCACCGGCGCGCCGGTGCTGGTGACCGTCCCGCCGCTCAGGTCCAGCGTCCCGCCGCCCGTGTTGCTGATCGTGTCGACCGTGGCCCCGTTCAGCACGTCCAGCGTCCCGCTGCCGATCTTGTCCAGCGTATCGGTCGCCGTGTCCACGATGTGCCGGGTCACGCTGAGCGTCCCGCCCGTCACGTCGATCGACTGGCCGTTCATGTCCAGCGTGCCGGCCGTTCCGCCGATCGTGCTCGTGCCGCTGGAGGTCACGTTGCCCGCGGTCAGCTGCAGGATGCTGTTGCCGCCGATGTTGCCGCTGGTCAACTCCAGCGTGCCGACGTCCACGTTCACGCCGACCAGGTTCACCGTCCCGCCGCTCTGCACGCTCAACTGGCCCGCCAGGCTCTGCGGCACCGTCGTCAGGTTGACCGTCAGGCTGTCGACAATCGTGTCGGCCGCGGCGGTGTCGGTGATTGCCGCGCTGACATTGGCGATGCTGCCCGTGTCGTCACCCAGGAAGGTCAGCATGGGCGTGGCGCCCGAGGTGTTATTGATCGCGCCGTTCAGGTTCAGCGTGCCCGCGTCGTAGACGCCGATCGTCGCCGCGCCGGTCCCTCCCACCGTAACGGTCCCGTTCCAGGTCGCGGTGTCGCCGCCGTTGACCAGCAGGGCCCCCGTCTCCGGCGCCAGCCCGGCGAACCCCGGTCCGTCGATCGTCAGGTCCTCGCCCACCGCGACCGTGACGCCGTTTTCCAGCCGCAGCGTGGCGCCGCTGCTGACGGACGTGTCGCCGCTGGTCGCCCCCAGCGCCGTGTTGCTGGCCGCGACCAGCACGCCATTGCTGACCAGCGTGGTGCCCGCGTAGCTGTTGCCGCCGCTCAACACCTGCGTGCCGGTGCCGATCTTGGTCAGGTCGCCCGCGCCGGCGATCGAGCCGGCGTAGGCGGCCGCGGGATCGTTGTTCCCGCCGACCGTGAGCGTCGCCGTGCCTAGCGTCACCTGGGCCGAGCTGCTGGCGGCGTTCAGGGCGTCGATCGTCTCGTTGTTGCTGTTCAGGTCCAGCAGCCCGTCCGAGTTGATCGTGACGTCGGAGGTGTCGGCAATCTGGTCAGCGGCCAGCAGTTGCGTCAGCGCCGTGCCGGCGCCACCCACTCCGTTGCCGATCACCAGGTTGCCGGCGATCGCGTCCACGCCCGCCGTCTTGTCCAAGAGCAGGCTGCCGTCGTTGACGTTGGTCGTTCCCGAGTAGGTGTTGGCCGCGGTGCCGCTGAGCGTCTGCGTGCCGGTACCGGTCTTGGTCAGCCCGCCCGTGCCGGCGATCGTGCCCGCGTAGTCCGCCGCGCCGTCGTTGTTGGCACCCACGGTCAGCGTGGCCGACCCCAGCGTGACCTGGGCCGTGCTGCTGGCGCTGTTCAAGGCGTCGATCGTCTCGTTGTTGCTGTTCAGGTCCAGCAGCCCGTCCGAGTTGATCGTCACGTCCGAGGTGTCGGCAATCTGGTTGGTCGCCAGCAACTGCGTCACGGCCGATCCCGTCGCGCCGGCCCCGTCGCCCACCACCAGGTTGCCGGCGATCGCGTTCACGCCCGCCGTCTTGTTCAGCAGCAGGCTGCCGTCGTTGACGTTGGTCGTCCCCGAGTAGGTGTTGGCCGCGGTGCCGCTGAGCGTCTGCGTGCCGCTGCCGGTCTTGGTCAGCCCGCCGGTGCCGGCGATCGTGCCGGCGTAGTCCGCAGCCGCCTCGTTATCGGCTCCCACGGTCAGGGTCGCGGCGCCCAGCGTGACCTGGGCCGCGCTGCTGGCGGCGTTCAGGGCGTCGATCGTCTCGTTGTTGCTGTTCAGGTCCAGCAGCCCGTCCGAGTTGACGGTCACGTCGGACGTATTGGCGATCTGATTGGCGGCCAGCAGCTGCGTCACCGCCGTCCCGGCCAGGCCGGCCCCGTCGCCCACGACCAGGTTGCCGGCAATCGCATCCACGCCCGCCGTCTTGTTCAAGAGCAGGCTGCCGTCGTTGACGTTGGTGGTCCCGGAGTAGGTATTGGCCGCGGTACCGCTGAGCGTCTGCGTGCCGGTACCGGTCTTGGTCAGCCCGCCCGTGCCGGCGATCGTGCCGGCGTAGTCCGCGGCCGGGTCGTTGTTCGCTCCGACGGTCAGCGTGGCCGACCCCAGCGTGACCTGGGCCGCATTGCTGGCACTGTTGAGCCCGTCGATCGACTCGGCGAAACTGTTCAGGTCCAGCAGCCCGTCCGAGTTGACGGTCACGTCGGACGTATTGGCGATCTGGTTGGCGGCCAGCAACTGGGTCGCGGCCGACCCGGACGCACCGACCCCGTCCCCGATCACCAGGTTTCCGGGAATTGCGTTGGTGCCAGCGGTCTTGTTCAGTTCCAGCGTGCCGTCGTTGACGGTGGAGCTGCCGCCGTAGGTATTGGCCGCGGGGCCGCTCAGCGTGAGCGTGCCGCTGGTGGTTTTGGTCAGGTTGCCGCCGCCCGAGATGACGCCGGCAAATGATCCGGACTCGACAATCAAATTGGCATCGCTCACACCGTGGTAGCGGGTCACGATGGCGTCGGTCGAGTCGCCGCTGAGGCTCTGGATGGTAATGTCCGGTTCGACGGCGGCGGTGTCGTTCACCAGGCGCAGCGTGACGTCCGCCCCGCCCGCCAACAGGGCCGAGGCATACGTGCCGCCGTTGACGATAATGTTGGCGTCGTCCGTCAGATACGCCGCCAGCGCCAGGGCTGGCGAGGCGAACGCATTGGTGCCGACGAACGCGGTTTGCGTCGCGGCCAATTCCAGGTCGCCGTCCAGTGTGCTGGGCGTCGTAAACGATCCATCGACATACAGGTCGATGGGCGTCGTGGTCACGTAATTGGAAACCAGCACCACGTCATTGCCCGTGCCCTGGTCGTAGTAGATCTTCAGCGGCTTGGAGTCGATCGTGACGGTTGCCCCGGCCGGCAGGCCGCTGAAGTTGCCCGTCACCCCGTCCACCAGGTCGTTCTGAATGATCGTAAACACCTGGGCAAACGTCGGCACGAACGTACCCGGGACCCCCAGGTAGGTCGTGCTGAGCGTGGCCGTGCCGGCGTTAATGGTCACGGTACCGCCGCTGGTCACGTCGACCAGGTCGTGATGGGTGCCCGGCACGCCGCCGGCGCTGGCGAATTCGACAACGAGCGTGCCGTTTTCGATATAGTCCCCCATCACCGTGGTGGTGCCGGGGCTCAGGCCCGGCGAATGGGTGCCGCCGGCATCAATCGTCAGCGGGCCGGTGGTCCCGGTGCCGTTGAGCGTGGCCCCGCTGGCCACCGTGGTGAGCGAACTGGTGGCGATATTGCCGCCGTTGAGCGTGAGCGTGCCCGCATCCACATCGGTGACGCCGGTGTAGCTGCTGGTGCCCAGCAGCGTGAGTGTGCCTGATCCGTCCTTGGTCAGCGTGCCGGTGCCCGTGGCAATCGCGCCGCTGATGGTGGTGTCGCCGCTCCCCTGGACGGTGAGATTGCGGTTCACGCCCGTGACGCTGGGGATGGTGAGCAGAATATTCGCGGCCGCGCCCGGGTCGGTCACGTCGATGACGGCATCGCCGTTGAGCGTGGTGGCCCCGACCGTGAGCCCCTGGGTGCCGCTGGTCACCGCCGCACTCGTGCTGACGTTCAGCGTGTGATTGCCGCCAATCGTGAGCGTATCGAGCGTGTGCGTCACGCCGGCCCCGGCCGTCAAACGGTCCGTGACCACGCTGACCGGGCTGCCGGTCGTCGCGAGGGGACTGCGGAAGTTCGTGGCGGCATCGTTCGCCAGCCGCAGCGTGGTCCCGCCGGCGGCATTGATCGCGGCGTTGGCTGGGCCATCGTCGCCCAGGGCATTGGTGTTGCGCAGATCGAGCGTGCCGCCGCTAAGTGTTACCGCGCCGCCCTCCCAAAACGTGTTCGATCCCGAAATGACCAGCGTCCCCACGCCTTGCTTGACGAGGCCATGGGTTTGCGACGGCGCACCATTATGCGAGCCGGCCAGGGTCACGACCGTATCGGTGCCGACGTCGAACGTCGTCGTGGTGCCTGCCGTGGGGACCCAACGCCCCGAGAAGGTCAGTCCCGCCAGCGTGCCGGCCCCCGTGATATTCGGGCCCTTGCTGAAGGTGAGCGTCTGGGTCGTGGTGGGCGTGAGCTGTCCCAAGGTGTGCGTCGTGGCCGTCCCCGCCGCGGTGGCCCGGTCAATCACGACCGACATGGAACCGGTCGGATTCAAGGTGGAACGAAAGTCGAAATTACCGTCTCGCCGCAGTTCGAGCGACGTGCTGCCCGCGGCGGTAATGTTGCGAAACACACCGCTGTCGCCGGGGATGCTGCGCAGATCGAGCGTGCCGGCGTTGAGGGCGATATTGTTGCCCGCATCCCAGGTTCCGTAACTGCCATTGAGCACCAGGGTGCCCGCGCCGTCCTTGACCAGCGAAATCGTCTGCGCACCGGCAGGCGTCGAACCACTCAAGATGACGGAAGCGCCGGCGCCGACATCGAAGGTGTTCGTGTTGGCGGCCGCCTGGTTCATCGACAGGGTCCCGCTGAACGTCAGGCTGGCCGTGCCGCTGGTGACATTGGCGCCCTTGGTGACCGTCAGCGTGCGGGTGCCACTGGTCGACGTGTAGTTGCCAAACGCCGTGTTGAAGCCCGCACCCGTCGTGGCGCGGTCCAGAATGATCGCGCCGTTGCCGCTCATCGTCACGTTCTTGGAGCTGAGCGCGGTGTCGGTGGCCAGGTGGAGCGTGCCGCCGCCGAAGGTCAACCCGGCACCTGCGCCCAGCGCCGCGGAACTCGCCGCAGTCAGCGTACCCGCGTTGATCGTCGTGGTTCCGGTGTAGGTATTCGTGCCGCTGAGAGTTTGCGTGCCCGTGCCGGTCTTGACTAGTGCGCCCGTTCCGCCGATCGCGCCGGCGAAGTCAGCGCCGGTGCCGTTGTTGGTGCCGAGGGTCAAGGCGAATCCGCCGAGCACCACGCTGCTGGCCGCGTTGCCGGCCAGCGATTTTACAGAGGTCGCCGTGCCGGTGGCTGCGGCGAAAGGAGCGCCGTCAATATCGAGAATCGAACTAGTGAGGGTCAGGTCGGTGTTGTCGAAGGTCAATCCCGCGCCACTGGTAACAAACGTAGCACCGCCGCTCACGTTCATGTCGCCATCGAAATGCGTAGGGTTGACGCCGGTGCGGAAGGTGATGCCGGTAGTGGCCGTGCCCGTGTTCGTAACGTTGATCACCCCTGTGCCCGTGAGCCCTGTGCCGCCGCCACCGCTTCCGCCAATAAACAACTGGTTGCTCGAACCATTGTTGGTTACGTTAATAGCCGTAGTACCGCTGACCGTTACATTTACGCTGTTGTAGGTGGTGTAGCCCGTGCTGGCCTTGTCGAGCGTCGATCCGTTATTGAGCACGAGCGCCGCGCTCGTGCCAAAGTCGACACTCGTAGCGCCCGTGAGCTGCAGGGTTTTGCCCGCAGCCACTGTTACCGGCGAGTTGAACCCTGACGTGTTGTTGAGGATCAAGATGCCGTCGTTGAGGGCCGTGGCGCCTGTGTAGGTAATGTTGGGGCCGCTGAGGGTCTGCGTGCCCGTGCCCAGCTTGGTGAGCAGCAAGAGGCCCGTCCCGGCACCGCTAGCCTTGTTGCGAATGAAGCCCGTGAAGCTATAGGTGCCGCTTCCGGCCAACGTGAGCACGGAATTGGTACCGATGACTTCACTCTCCATGTTCTCGATCACGCCATTGGCGGTGGACACGATGCCCGCGACGGTCTCGCTGTTGCCCAGCAGCTTGAAATACGCCCAGTTCCCGGCGGTACCGGAAAACGTGAGCACCGCCGTGTCGGCGATCTGGTCCGACGCGCCGAGGTTGACATTCGCGTAGCCTGTCGAACCGTTGCCGATCTGCAAATCCCCGGGGATGGCGTTAACGCCGGCGGACTTGCTGAGGATCAGGGGCGAAAACGTGGCGCTGCCCACGTTATTGACGATCGTGGTGCCGGTGTAGGTGTTGGCCGAGGCGCCGCTGAGCGTCAGCGAACCAGATGCGCCCGGATGGGCGTAGGTCAAGCCGGCCGTGCCGTCAATTACGGAACTGATCGTCGCGCTCCGGCTCGCGTTGAGCGTAACGGTGGGCGTGGTGCCGGCCAGCGTGAGCGTGTCGCCCGTGATCGTGGGCGTGCCTTCTTCCACGGTGATGTTGTGGGCGGTGACGCCGCCCGGGGCGATGGTCACGGTGTAGGCCCCGGTGGCCGTGCCGCCGGCGGAGAAGACGGCGTCGTCGCCGTTGACCCACGTTTGCGTGGCGGCCAAGCCCGTGGGGCTGTACGACCAATTGCCGGTCACCGTGTCCCAGGTGCCGGTCGGCGTGGTACCGCCGCCGGCGCCCGCCGTGGCGCCGTCCAGGTCCCAATACCCCGCGGCGACCGTGGCCCCGCTGAAGGTGAGCTGCAAATCGTTGCCGCTGGTGGTGATGCCGAACGAGCCGTTGCCGATGCCGTTGTTGCTGGTGAACGCCGCCGAGTTCAACGTGAAATCGCTGGCATCGAAGCCCGAAATGCCGCCCGACGCCGTGGCAATCGTCCAGGTGTAACTGTCATGCGGGTCCCAGTTGGCGACCGCGCCGGCGGCGTGGCCCGCGTGGTTCTGGCCCGTGATGGCGACGGTGTATCCGCCGCTGGTGGCCGTGATGGTGAGGGCCCCGGTGATGTCGTGCCAGTCGTGGCCGGGGTCGACGCCCTTGAGGGCATTCTGCAGGCCGCCGCCGGCCACCACCTGGTCGAGTTCGAAGGTGTAGGTGCCGGCCGGGCCGTAGGTGGCCGCGCCGGTGCTCATGGTGCCGGGGCTGTTGCCGGGGCTGAACGTGCCGCCGTTGATATTTAGCGCGCCCGTGGTGCCGCTGCCGATGAGCGTACCGCCGGCATTGACCGTCACCGCGCTGTTGGCGATCGACCCCACGCCGGCGACGCCCACGACCAGGGTGCCGGCATTGACCGTGGTGTCGCCGCTGTAGGTGTTGACGGCGGTCAGCGTGGTGGTGCCGGTGCCGGCCTGGGTGAAGGAGCCGCTGCCGACGATGGGGCTGCCGGAGAAGTCGGTCCCCTGGCTGACCGCGTTGGTGCGGTTGATCGTCAGGTTGCCGTCGTTGGTGATCGCGCTGCTGGTCAACAGCGCGCCCGTCGTGCCGGCATTGCCCAGCTGCAGCGTGCCGGCATTGATCGTGATCGCGCCGGTGTACGTGTTGGCCCCGGTGAGGATCAGCGTGCCCGTGCCGTTCTTCGTCAGGCCGCCGTCGATCGCTGCGTCGCCGCCGATGTTGGAGTGGAGCAAGGGCTCGGCGAGCGTGACGGTAAAGCCGTTGGTGTCGACGATCGCGCCGCCGTCGCGGACGTTGGCACGGGTCAGGTCCGCCGTCATGCTGAAAGCCGCACCTGCCTTCAGCGTTCCGCCGTTGAAGTTAAAGACCGATGTGGCGGCGTCCGCGGAGGCGCTGCCGTTCACGAGGTTGCGAGAGGTCGTCAGCGTACCGCCATTAAGGTTCACCTCGCCCAGTCCATTGGTGCCGTTGCCGATGTCAAAGCGGGTTCCGGCACTCACGTTTACGATGCTCCCCGCGTCCATCGTCAGGTAACCATCCGCCGAGTTGGTTCCGGCATTATTGCCAAGGCGGAAGTCGGTGGTGGTGATGTTGAGCGTACCACCGTTCTTGACGTGCAGAATGCCCACGGCGCCCGTGACATTCTGCCCAATCAACGCCGAACTACCACTGAGGGTGAGAACGCCGCCACTCTCGACATTCACGGTGGACGTGATGGCCGCGCTGGCCATCGTAAACCCGCCGCCATAGGTCACAGTCCCATTGACATTGACTGTCGAGCTAGCGGTGTCGCTCGTGAAGCCGACGCCCGTGGTAAGCGTGCCATCCAGATTCAGGGTACCGCCCCGCACGGTCGTGGCGCCGGTGGAGGTATTCGTGCCGCTGAGGGTCCACGTACCGGTGCCCGTCTTAATGAGGGCAATGGCCGGACTGCCGGTAATGTCGCCGCTGAGCTCGCCATCGCCGACGCCGGTCAGCGCCAAGGTCATGGTCCCGGTGCCGCCGGCGGGATTGCTGAGCGTAAGGTCTCCACTCAGGTCCAACAACTCACCGGCAGTCGTGTTTTCAATTGTCCAAGTGGTGGCCGTGGTCCCGGAGCCGCGGGTGAGGCTGATGGCGCGGTTGCTGCTGCCGACCGCCGTGGTACCGGAAAACTGGAACGTCCCGTTGGGGGAAGTATTGTTCTGGCCCAGGTTGATTTGACTGCCGGCGCCGATCGCCGAGTTGACGCCGCTATTGGCCACGGAGTTGGCGTTGATGGTCCCGGTCGCCACGGACAAGGTGCCCGTGAAACTGTTGCCGGGATTGGTCAGCGTCAGCGTTCCTGAATCGGTATGAGCCACTGCGCCCGCGAAGGATATCACCCCGGTTTCGGTGATGTTTTGTGTGCCGCGAAACAAGATCTGGGTGCCGGCGCCGGTGACGCCGCCCGTCAGGGTGAGCAATCCCGAGCCGGAGTTGTTCACCTGTACGGCGCCGCTGGTGACGTTGATCACGCGGTCCGACGAGGCAGCTCCGCCCGTATAAGTCAGCACGCCGGCCAGGTCGATCGTGCCGTCGGCCACGGTCGTGGGCGCACCGAGCGCGCTGCTGGCGGCGCCGACGTTGCCGATGCTGTTGAAGCTGAGCGTGCCGGCAGACACGGTGGTCTTGCCGCTATAGGTGTTGGCGCCGGTGAGAGTCAGCGTGCCCGTGCCGACCTTGGTCAGCCCGAAGCCGACCCCCGAGACAACGCTTCCGGTCGCGAGGTTGCCCGTGCCGCCGATGCTCGAGTCCGACGCCAGCACGAGGCCGCTGGTCAACGTCATCGTTCCCGCGGTGCCAGCCGAGGCGTTGGTCCAGGCGCCCGTCCCGCCGATACCTGTCCCGTTGAGCGTGAGCTGGGTGATCGTCTCGGTGCCGGTCTGCTGATTGTCGAACGCCCCGCCTGCGTTGACGAGAACGCTGACGGCATTGCCGATCGAGTCGGCGCCGGCGCCCGTGTTTTGCAGCGTGCCGCCGGAGTTGACCGTGATGGCCCCGCTGTTCCAGCGACTGGAAGCGTTGATCGTGACCGCGCCGGCGTCGATGGCCAGCGTGCCGGCTCCCGTGGTGACCCCGCTGGTGAGCGCCATCGTGCCGCCGCCGGACTTGGTCAGCGCGGCAGCGACGTTGAACGCGGCGAGGTTCGAGAGCGTAAGCGTGCGTCCGGTGTCGATATTGAACGCTTGGGCCGATCCGAGCGTCAACGCCGCCGCATAAGTCAAGTTCTGCGTCGCGGCCGACATGTCGATGCCCGCCGTGCCCAGCGTGAGCGTGGCACCCGCCGTGTTGTTGATCGTCACCAACCCGGCGGGGTTGGCGATGCGGATGCCCTGCCAACTCATGGTCCCGCCGAGGACCGTTGTGTTCGCGGCCGTAACCGTGCTGTCCCAGAGCCCGACGTCCGCCGCGGTAGGCACGACGCCGCCTACCCAACTGCCTGTCAGGTTCAGGGCTGTGGTGTTATTTGCCTTGACGATATCGGCCGCGCACGACACCGACGCGCAGAGCGCCAGCCACGTGCAGAGGGCCGCCAGGCCAACGCTACGAACTTGCCGCAGCGATTTAGGTTTCATCGAGTTACTCCGGTGCCCTACCCACCGCAAGCACGTGTGCCTGCAACAAGCCTTGGGATACGCGAGATAAGGATAGCGCATAGGTACGCCGAGCCAATCTGCCCTCTGTGCCAATATAGGTGAGACAACTACCTCCTCTTTTATTACTGTAGAGGGCGAGGAGGTGCAGGATGTCTGATCGCAAGGATTCGCGGGGTGTGGGGCCGGAGGTTCCGGAGAAGGCGAAGC
>Ga0209398_1000455_pt1 | contig 25439 bp, 18 predicted proteins | sample AshMeaBigSpring_FD_184125 | JGI IMG/M metagenome (GOLD analysis project Ga0209398, IMG submission 184125) | Groundwater microbial communities from Big Spring, Nevada to study Microbial Dark Matter (Phase II) - Ash Meadows Big Spring (SPAdes)... | ecosystem: Environmental > Aquatic > Deep... | reverse complement strand
GGCTTCGAGTGGTAGCAGTCGTGCCTTACTTCGAGCGGTGAAGATCCCGGATAGCCGCGCTGAGGCGCGGCTTCCGGGAACGCAAGGGGAGAGGGCCGCGAGGACTGCTCTGGGTCAAACGCGATCCATGTCATTTATTGTGCAATAGATGGTCGGCACCAGGCCGACCATGACAGTTGGGCGTCGGCAACGGGACACACACCGCTCAGGATCCGCAGCCCGAAGTGGCTCAGGCCACGATCACCATGGGCCTGTCGAGGGGCGGATCGAGCGTCGCCCGCTTACTCGGACGTCGTCGGGCGAGCCGGCGTTTCGGTGGAGGCCGCCGCCGGTGCCGCTGGCGCAGCGGGCGCAGCCGCTGCCGGTGCAGGCGTCGAGGCGGTGGTGGCGGGCGCAGCAGCAGGAGCGTCCGGCGCCGTCGGTGCCACCGGAGCTGCGGCGACGTCGGTCTTTTTCGGTGCGGGCTTCTTGGCCTTCGGCTTCGGCTTGGCGACCGGCTTCGCCGGCTCTTCGCTGGCGCCGAAGCTGAACAGCGATGCCAGCGGCGCGCCCTCGCTGACGCCGCCCGCGTAGGCCTGCAGCACGCGCACCTTCGTCCCCACCTTGGCGATGGTGGCCAGATGCACGACATGCTCGTTCGCCAGGCGGAAGCAGCCGGACGAGTTCGCGCGACCGACCGTGCGGTCGTTGTTGGTGCCGTGGATGCGGTAGATCGTATTGCCGAGATAAAGCGCGCGCGCTCCTTGCGGGTTCCGGAGCCCGCCCGTCACGGTGATCGGCAGGCCCGGGATGCGCTTGTGCATCTCCGGCGGCGGTGTCCACGACGGCCAGTCGGCAATGCGGCTGATGCGCTCCGTGCCCGCCCAGGTGAAGCCGTCGCGGCCGACCGAAATCGGATACTGGTAGGCTTTCTTGCCCTGTAGCACGAAGAACAGCTTGCGGCCCTGCGTATCGATGATGATCGAGCCTGGCTCCTCGTTCTGGTCAAAGTACACGATCGGCGGCTCGGCGGGCTTGATGTCGGGCCGCTCACCGCCCTGCATGAATTTCGGATAGACCACCGGCGGGTACGCTTTGCGACGCTCGGCGCGCTCGGCTTCTGCCTGGTCCGCCTTCTGCCTGACGTCGCTCTCGAAAGTCGGTGTGCTGCCGGACCAGCCCGATTGGGCGAGCAAGGGACCTGCCGAGAATAGACCGGCAGCCAGCACCGGCAGCATCGCGATCGAAGCTCTCATGCATCCCCCAAGGCCGGTCCGGCGCCGTCGGCGCAACGACAGAGGAGATACGCGAATGAGACGCATCGGCACAAGCTCCGCGGGGACCCTGCCTCGATCGTCCGAGGATAACGTGGCAATTCTGCAATGGCAGGGGTGCGTGACGAAAGACGCCTTATGGCGCTGCCGGCCTGCGACCGGTGCAATCTGTGGTCCGTGCCAGCCGCGGCCCACCCCCATCCCCGTCACATCCCTCCGAGGGGCAGGGAGCAGAGCAAGCGAGTGGATCGCCGCGTTCGGGCGAGGCACCAGATTGCGTCCACTGCAGTCGGAAAGGCTCGACGACCAGGGATGCGATCAACGCGTCGAAGTGGCGGGCCGCCCGGCGCGCACCAGCACGCCGGCGATGGCGTGGTTGGTCGCGAGCGTCGTCGACAGCCGGCCGCCGGGTGGCAACTCGCCGCGCGACCAGGCGCGAAGCTGGCGCCAGAGGTCCGCAATCAGCAGCCAGCCCTTCGGCTCTTGTGAGAGCGGCACCTCGTAGGGCGACAGCGAGAACTTGTACTCGACGAAAACCGAGGACCGGCCGAGGCTTATCTCGATGCCGGCGAGCACCTGTCCGACGAGACCGGCGTACTGATACTCGTAGGTGCGGGCCTCGTCGTCGCGGAAGCCGATTTCCGTGTGCGGCACCGCGACCCCTGCGCCACCGCCGACGTAAGGCCGGATGCGGGTCCAGAATGCGGGCATCCGGTAGAGCGCGTTCAGCGTCACCATGTTGTGGCCGTGACTGAACTCGAGATGCTTGAACACCTCGCCGATGCGTGCTTGGGGCGCGACCGTCTTGCCGGCACGGGTGCCGGAGAACGTGGCCCTGTCATCGGCGCGGGCGATCGCCTTGGCGTGGGTGAAATCGAGCATCGTGCCGACCGCGGCGCCGGGCGACGACCAGTGCTGAGCGCGCAGGCCGTAGTAGATCGGGCTCTTGAACGGCATGCCGATCCAGCCGAAGTCTTTCACTGTCAGATCGATGGCGCCCGGCTTGACGATCCTGACCGCGCTCGGATGCGTGTAGCTCGTGCCGCCATAGGCACCGAGCACCACCTCACGTCCGTCTGCCATGGCATAGGTGGGCATCCAGGGCAGCGCGGTGACAGCGTGCACGCTTTCGCCGGGTGCATCGAGGTAAAGCTCGCCCGTGTCGATGAGGTGCGGCAGCGCGCTCGTCGCAAGGGCGAGCAGTCCGACGAGGGCGGCGAGGCGGTCGGCAACGGGCGCCGCTGGAGCGGTGCCGGCAATCGCACTGGGGCGGCGCCACGTCGGCGCGCTGAGCCTCGGCATGTCCATCCCCCGATGTCCGGCGTCGCGGCGCGTCGCCCGCGTCATCGCATGGAGGAAAGCCGGTCCGCAAGGCGCGCGAAATGTCGCGCTCGCCTCCTGCCGCCGATCAGCCGCAGCTGCTCACCAATGGTGGCCGTGACCGCCGATCGGCTGCCAGCTCAAGCCGCCACGCTGCACCAGCACCTTGTTATGCTCGGTCGCGACGACCGGTGGGTGGTTGACGACGTGCGAGGACGCGGGTCGGGCCACATAGGACTGCTCGACCCAGCCAAAGACCGGCGGCTGGTAAACCTTTTCGGTTCGCGCTGGCTTCAGCTCGACGCGCTCGGCGACCTCCTTGTACACGGCCGGTACGTGGTGGGCGACCTTGCCGCCCGGGCTCACCATCACCTTGCGCTCGGCGCCACGGGTGACGGCAGGGACGAGCACCTTGCACATCTTCTCGCGACCGAACAGGTCGCGCTTGTTCTCCCAGCGGACCGTGGCGGGGGTAACGGTGATGTGCTCGACGACAGTCTTGAAGACGGGAGCGGTTGTCGAATACTCGGTGCGAGCGGGTGAAACCATGACCTTGCGCGTTGCCGTGCCGTAGACGGCCGGATGATGCTCGCTGCGCCAGCGCCCCGGCGTTGTCTCGACCTTCACCGCGCGCGTCGCCATCACGGCCGGCGTGTGCACAGTCTCGCTGTAGCCGGGCCTGACCACGGCCTGGCGCGCGACCGTTGCGTACAGATCCGGCGCCTGGACCTTCTGGTAGCAGGCGATCACCTGCCCCCCGCATCCGCCACCGCCAGCCAGAGCCGGCGATACTCCAAGGCCTGCCGCGGTGATCGCGGTCAGGACGATCATTTCACGACTCATCAGAATTTGCTCCCAAGGCGTGACGGGCGTGAAAGCGCTTGCCGCGGCAAGGCGCTGTTCCCTACGCGAGAGCTGAGCGTAGTCGAACGACGCGCACGAACGAATTGGAGAGACGTGGACTGGTAAATGTTAACTGAAAGGCTGGCGAGGCCGGGGCATGGCGGTCGATCAGGCGATCTTGAGAGCGGCCGATCGCTCGCCGGCGATCTGGCGGGTGAGGTCGTTGTGCAGCGTCTGCAGGTCGCGGTGGACCTCAGCGACGCGGGCGGTATCGCCGGTGTCCTGGGCCTGGTCCAGTACGCCGATCAGCTCACGCGCCGCTGCGCCGAGCCGCTCCTGCGATCCGCTGCGCACGCCATGCGCCCAGAGCGCCATGGCCAGCCGGTGGCGCATCGACACCGCCTCGCGGGGATGCTTTGGGCAATCGCACGACGAGAGCGCTGCCTGAAACGCCTCGGTCGCCTCCGCCGCGAGGAGCTCCTCGTCGCTCATGGCGAACAGGGCGAGCATCGCGTTGCCGCGCGCCATGTGGAGCCGCGCGATGTCGGCGCGGACGTCCGTGCGTTCGGCAACGACCAGGGCGGCATTCAGATGCTGCAGGCTCTCCTCGAACACCTCCGGCCCTGCGCCGAGCTCGCCGAGCCGGACGAGCACGAGGCCGAGGCTCGAGCTCGCGGTGACCCATTCCTCGGGCATGCGGTCGCGCGCAAACACGCCGAGCGCAGCGCGATAGGCGAAGCGCGCGTCCTCGAGATCGGCGGTCGAGCGCGACGCGTCCCCGCGCTTGCGCAGCGCATGGCCGAACACGAGCTGCGCGCGACCCCAGTCCGGCATCTCGTTGACGCTGCCGTAGGCGTCTGAGGCTGCGCGGGCGTGCCGAGCCGCTTCGTCGAAGCGCTCGCTGCGTCCCTCGCGGTCGCCGAGCACGAGCAGGAGGTTGGCGAGCGTGAGCTGCGTGCTCGCCCATTCAGTTGGCGCTTCGCCCGGCGGCAGCTGGCGGCCGGCTTCGGCATAGACCGCAGCCGCCTCCGTGAGCGCGGCTTCGTCCCCGTGCGCCTCGTGCTGCTTGGTGAGGGCGAGCGCCTCGCAGATGCGGAACCGCCACCGGCCGATCCCGTCGTTGCTCGGCAGGCAGCGTGTGGCGGCGACGTAGTGGCGGGCGGCGCGGCGGTAGTCGCGCTTGATCTCCTCGATGCCGCCGCGGGCGGCACGGGTCTCGGCTGCCGCGGAGAGATAGGAGCGCACGTAGTCGATGTCGGTCTGCGCGGCCTGCAGCTCCTCGTCCTCGGCGTTGCGGAGCGTGCGGTCCGCGGCGCCGAGCGTGCCGGCCTTGATGTGAGACGCCGCCGCCGCTCTCAGCGCATCGCCGGCGGCGGTTCCGCCTGAGATGCTGGCGACGCTGGCGGCAAGTCGTGCACACTCGGCGCGTGCTTCCTCGCCGAGCGCGATGTCGCCTGGCGCGTCCGGCGCGATCTCGAATGCCGTGTCGGCCCCGTCGCCCGCCGCGGCCGGTGCCGCATCAAAGGTGTCGTTCGCCGCGACCATGGCCGTGGGCTCGGAGGTGGCAAGCCGGCCTGCTTCCTCGACGCCCTCGGCATCCGGCCGCCAGAGTCCCTTGTAGAAAAAAACGTCGAACGACGCGATCAGCCGCTCGAGCGTCTCGAGCTCGGCGAGCAGTCGCGTGTAGAGCCGCTCGAGGAAGAAGAATGCGATCGGCTCGCTCAGCTGCAACTCGGTCAGGCTGCCACTGTCGCGCGCGAGGCCGACGATCTCGGCGGCGAGGCGGCGCGCCTGCGCATCCGTGCTACTCGACTGAGACTTGAGCGCGGCCTTCGCGGCCGCGATCGCGCCGATCTGCAGGTCGGCGGCCGGCCGGTGCCGATCCATGATTTCGGGTAATGCGGCGAGGTGATGCTCGGCAACGTCGCGGGGCAGGCCCGAGGTCTGCCAGTCCTGCCAGATCTCGCCGACGGCCTCGGTGACGAGCGCGGTCGTGCGCGGATTGTCGGCGCCGTAGAGATATCGCACGAGCTCGAAACCGCCGAGCATCGCCTTCTCGGGAACCACAATACCGAACCCCGCGCCGATCGAGGTCAACCCGGCGCCCAGGAATGTGACGAGCGCGACTTCCATGGCGGACTGCCGTTCCTCCCGGGACCCATTGTGACGGATGCGATCGTTCCCGCCAACCGTGCGGCAGGCGTTGCGCGCGCGCACGACGTGCCGTCGATCCGATAATCCGGTCTCCCCCACCTCGAGGCTAGCCACCAACCGTTTCCAAAACGTTACGAATTGGTTGATTTCAGGACGGCGGGAACATTGTTCAAGCCTTGGCCGGGCCGCGCGCCGTTGCGTGGTACTCGAGGTTCGGCCGCATCTCGGTCGCAGCCGCGATGCGGTTCGACATGTTGTAGAAGCCAGCTGTCGCGGCGATGTCCCAGATGTCGCGGTCGGTGAAGCCGGCGTTGCGCAGCGCAGCGCGGTCCGCCTCCACGATCTTGGCCGGTGCTTCCGTCAGCTTCACCGAGAACTCCAGCATGGCCGCCTGCCGGGCGGGAAGGTCGGCCGCCCGCCAGTTCTGGGCGATGACCTCGGCGAGAACCGGGTCCTTGGTGCGCTGGCGAAGCGCGGCACCGTGCGCGGTGAGGCAATAGTGGCATTGGTTGACCGCGCTGACCGCGACCGCGATCATCTCGCGCTCGGCCTTGGTGATCCCGCTGTCGGCGAGCATCAGGTCGTCGACCATGTCGATGAAGGCCTGCAGCTTCGCCGCATCGAACGCATAAGCGCGAAGCACGTTCGGCACGTAACCGAGCTTCTCGCGGCATTTGGCGAAGTAGGCCTCGAGCGCGGGCGTCAGCTTGGCCTGCGGTCCTAGGTCCAGTGCCGTGACGGATCCGGCCTTCGAATTGGTCGCCATGTCGGTCTCCCTGGTGGTCGGCGATCGTCATTATGGCACAACTCCCAGCTCTGAGGGGTGGCCAACCGGCGGCATAGGACCTACCCTGCGAACGGCTGTCGTTGGCACTGAGTGGAGGCTCCTACCAGATGGCACTCGATACCCCCGGCGCCGACGCCGTGCTCGTGAAGCGGCTCGCAACGGCCCTTGCCGCCGCCCCGGCCGACACGCGCACATTTGCCGGCCAGCTCTACGCCGGCTCCGATGCCGAGGCCCTGGCTCGGCATCGCGACGAGGAGCTTCTGGCGCTGGCCGCTGCCGGGCTCGAGCTCATGACGGCGCGCCCGCGCGGCCAGCACAGCGTACGCGTGCGCGCGGTGACGCTTGCCGCCGGGCCCGTTTCGGTGCTCGAGATCGCCAATGACGACATGCCGTTCCTCGTCGACAGCGTCATGGGCGAGATCGTCTCGTGCGGGCTCGGCGTGCGCGCGGTGCTGCACCCGATCATGAAGGTCGCGCGGGCAGCGGACGGCCGCTTCGAGCGCATCGCAGGTCCGGGTGACCGCAACTGGGGCGATGGCACGCAGGAGAGCTTCATCACGGTGCATCTCGCGCCGGTCGATGCCGGGACGGCGCGCGCACTCGAGGACGCCTTGTCGGTGACGCTCGCGGACGTGCGTGCGGCGGTCGTCGACTGGCTGGCCATGCTGAAGCGGCTCGACGCGGCGATCGCGGACCTCGCCGCGAGCCCGGCGAGAACCGACGCGGCGGTCGTGGCCGAATCGCTCGCCTTCCTGCGCTGGCTGCGCGACGGCCAGTTCACGTTTCTCGGTCTCAGGGAGTTCAGCTTCAAGGGCGAACCCGACAGCGGCGAGCTGGTACCGGTCGACGGCAGCGGCCTCGGCGTGCTGCGCGATCCGACGCGGCATGTGCTCGCCCGCGATGGCGACGCGCTCGCCATGACGCCCGAGATCCGCCGCATGTACGCGGGGCCACAGCCGCTGATCGTCACCAAATCGAGCGTGATGTCGCGCGTGCACCGGCGCGCCCCGATGGACTACGTCGGTATCAAGCGCTTCGGCCCCGACGGGCGGTTCGCCGGCGAGGTGCGCATCGTCGGGCTGTTCACATCGCAGGCCTACACGCAGCCGGCTCGGCAGATCCCGTTCCTGCGCCACACCATCGAGGGTGTCATTGCGCGCTCAGGCTATGCGCCCGGCAGCCACGCGGCAAAGGCGCTGTTGAACGTGCTCGAGACATTCCCGCGCGACGAGCTTCTGCGCATGAGCGACGACAAGCTCGTCGCCTGGGCCAAGGGCATCGTCGATCTGGAGTTGCGGCCGCGCGTGCGCGTGCTCGCCGAGCCCGACCGCTTCGACCGCTTCGTGTCGGTGCTGGTCTATGCGCAGCGCGACAACTTCTCGACGCGCGTGCGCGAGCGCATCGGCGCTGCGCTGGAGGCGGCCTACAACGGGCGCGTCAGCTCGTTCACGCCCTACTTCCCGGAAGGGCCGCTGGTCCGCGTCCACTACATGATCGACCGCAACGAGGGCCCGCCGCCCGCCGTGGACGAGGCCGCACTCGAGCGGCAGGTCGCCGATCTCGCCCGCACCTGGGAGGAGCAACTGGCGGGTGCGATCGAGGCCTCGGGGACCACCGACAACTTCCTCGTTTCGACCTACGGACGCGCGTTCTCGGCGGGATATGCAGAAACGTTCGCGCCCGCGCGCGCGATCGAGGATATCCGACGCATCGAGCGGCTCGGGCCGGATCGTCCGGTGGCGATCGACTTCTACCACGAGCCAGGAGCCGCAGCCCGCCAGGTGCGCGCGGCGATATACCGGTTCGATGCGCCGATCCCGCTCTCCGAGCGCGTGCCGGTTCTCGAGAACCTCGGCTTCTCGGTGATCGACGAGCGCAGCTACCGCATCATGCCGCGGTTCGGCAGCGGTCCGCGCGAGGTGACGCTGCACGACATGGTGCTCGAGAGCGCGGAGACGGCGCCGGTCGATCTTGCCGTGCACGATGCCCGCATGGAGGAGTGCTTTCTCGCGGTGCTGCGCGGCGACGCCGACAACGACCCGTTCAACCGGCTGATCGCGCGCTCCGGCATCGACTGGCGCGACGCCGCCATGTTGCGCGCCTATGCCGCCTACTTGCGCCAGATCCGCTCGCCGTTCGGACCGCGCTACATCGCCGAGACGCTCGCTCGTCATGCCGGTGTCGCTCGCGACATCGTGCAATGGTTCCACGTCCGTTTCGATCCCGCACGCGAGGCCGAAGCGATCGACCGCGCCGCCGCCGAAGCCGAGATGAAGGGCCGCATCGACGGTGCGCTGGCGCAGGTGCAGAGCCTCGACGAGGATCGCATTCTCCGCCACTACATGAACCTGATCGGTGCGACGGTGCGCACCAATTTCTTCCAGCCGGCCTCCGATGGCGCCGCGGCGCGGACCATAGCATTCAAGCTCGCCTCGGCCGAGGTCGACGGCGCGCCCGACCCGAAGCCATTTCGCGAGATCTGGGTGTTCAGTCCGCGCGTCGAGGGCATTCATCTGCGCTTTGCGCCGATCGCCCGCGGCGGCATCCGCTGGTCGGACCGCGCCCAGGACTTCCGGACCGAGGTGCTGGGCCTCTGCAAGGCGCAGCAGGTCAAGAACACAGTGATCGTGCCGGCCGGCGCCAAGGGCGGCTTCGTGCCGAAGCAGATGCCGCGCAACGCCTCGCGCGAGGCGGTGATGCAGGAGGGCATCGCCTGCTACAAGACGTTCATCTCGGCGCTGCTCCACATCACCGACAACATCAAGGAAGGGGCAATCGTGCCGCCCGCGCGCGTCGTCCGCCACGAGCCGGACGATCCCTATCTCGTCGTCGCCGCGGACAAGGGAACCGCGACCTTCTCCGACTTCGCCAATGCCATCTCGGCCGAGCACGGCCACTGGCTCGGCGACGCGTTCGCCTCCGGCGGCTCGGCCGGCTACGACCACAAGAAAATGGCGATCACCGCGCGCGGCGCCTGGGAGTGCGTGAAGCGGCACTTCCGCGAGATGGACGTCGACATCCAGTCGACGCCGTTCACCGTCGCCGGCGTCGGTGACATGTCGGGCGACGTGTTCGGCAACGGTATGCTGCTCTCGCCGGCGATCCGACTCGTCGCGGCCTTCGACCATCGCGACATCTTTCTCGATCCCGATCCGGACCCAGCGACGAGTTTCGCCGAGCGCAAGCGCCTGTTCGATCTGCCGCGCTCGAGCTGGCAGGACTATGACAAGGCGCGGCTCTCGAGGGGCGGTGGCATCTATCCGCGTGCATCCAAGTCGGTGCCGCTGTCGGAGGAAGTGCGCCGCCGGCTTGGCGTCACCGAGACCGCCATGGCACCCAACGATCTCATGCGGGCGATCTTGCGGCTCGACGTCGACCTTCTCTGGTTCGGCGGCATCGGCACCTGCGTGCGCGCCTCGACCGAGACCGACGAGCAGGCGGGCGACCGCGCCAACGATGCAATCCGCGTCGCGGCGAGCGAGGTACGCGCCAAGGTCGTCGGCGAAGGTGCAAACCTCGGACTGACCCAGCGTGGCCGGATGGAGTTCGCGAGCCGTGGTGGGCGCATCAATACCGACTTCATCGACAACTCGGCCGGCGTCAACTCGTCGGACCAGGAGGTCAACATCAAGATCGCGCTGGGGCCGGCGACCCAATCCGGCCGGCTCGACGAGGCCGCGCGCAATGCGCTGCTCGCCTCGATGACAGACGATGTGGCCGCGGCATGCCTCGCCAACAACTATCAGCAGTCGCTGGCGCTCAGCCTTGCCGAGCGCCGCAGCGCCCGCGACATCAGCTATCTCGCGCGCGCGATGCGGGCATTGGAGAAGCGCGGCCTGCTCGACCGCAAGCTCGAATCCTTGCCCGAGAATCGCGACATGACCGCCCGCCAGTCCAAAGGCGAGGGCATGCTGCGACCGGAGCTCGCCGTGCTGCTGAGCCAGGCCAAGATCATGATCAACGCCGACCTGCTTGCCGGTCCGGTGCCGGACGATGCGGCCTGCGAGCCGCTGCTCGTCGGCTATTTTCCGCCGGCGCTCCGCGAAAGCTACCTCGCCGACCTCAAGACGCACCGGCTCCGGCGCGAGATTGTTGCGACGTGGATTACCAATGCCATGATCAACCGCGGCGGCCCGGCGTTCGCGGTCCGCCTCACCGACGAGACGGGCAGGAGCACGTCGGATGCGGCCTATGCGTTCATGGCGGCGCGGACGATCTTCGATCTCCCCACCCTCTGGCGCGAGATCGACGCGCTCGATGGGCGCATCCCCGGCCAGACGCAACTCGAACTCTACGCGCGGGTGCAGGATCTGCTGATCGAGCAGACGTCCGCGCTCCTGCGCCAGCCGGGCGGCGAGCGCCTCGCCACCGCCATCGCGACCAACCGTCCCGGCGTCGCCGTGCTCGAACAGTGTCTTGGCGGTGTTGCGACCGAGCGGCAACGCGCGCAGATCGCCGAGCAGTCGAAGCGGATGCAGGAGAGCGGCGTACCGGCAGCGCTCGGTCAGCGCATCGCGAGCCTCGACCTCGTGGCTGCGGCCCCGGCCATCGGCCGCGTGGCGCGTGAGCTCAGCCGGCCCGTCGAGGAGGCGGCCGGCGTCTATCTCGCGGCGGCGGAACACCTGCGGATCGACGAGCTCAAGGCGCGTGCCGCAGCACTCAAGGCGACCGATTACTACGACCGTCTCGCCGCGGCGGGGGCCTTCGCGACGCTCGACCAGGCGGTGCAGGCGCTCGCGCGCGATGTGGTCAAATCGGCGGGCCGGTCGCGCGCCGAGTTTGCCGTCTGGGAAAAAGCCAACGGCACGCGGCTCGCAAGGGCCAAGGCGGCGCTTGACGAGATCGCGGGGGCGGGCGAGGTCACAGTCTCGCGATTGACGGTCGCGGCCGCGCAGGTTCGCGATCTCGCGGGGGTGTGACGGGCGAAGGGGGAAGCAGATGGTCGCTGCAGGACTTGCGCCGGCGCGCGGCGCCGGCCCGGCGACGGCCGCACCGAAGCGCGCGCTCGCCGGGTGGATGATGTTCGACTGGGCGGCGCAGCCGCTCTACACGCTCGTCATTACATTCCTGTTCGCGCCCTATTTCGCCAATGCCGTGATGCCCGACCCGATCTCGGGGCAGGCCTGGTGGGGCTATGCCGCGGCCGTCGCGGGCGTCCTCATCGCGGTGCTCAGTCCCGTGCTCGGCGCGATCGCCGACAGCGGCGGCCGCCGCAAGCCCTGGATCGCGCTCTTTTCATGCGTCATCGCGCTTGGCCTTGCGGTGCTGTGGATCGCGTTGCCGAAATCAGGCACCGCGACGGTGCTGCTGGTGCTGGCGGCCTACATCGCAGCGGTCTCGGCGGCCGAGTTCGCCGCGGTCTTTTCCAACGCGATGATGCCGACGCTGGTGCCGCACAATCAGCTTGGCCGGCTCTCGGGATTCGGCTTCGCGGTCGGATACACCGGCGGCCTCGTCGCGCTGTTCGTGATGGCCGGCCTCGTCGTCACCAATCCAGCAACCGCCAAGACACTGCTCGGCCTCGATCCGATACTGAAGCTCGATGCGGCGGCGCGCGAGGGCGACCGGCTGGTCGGGCCGTTCTCGGCCGCGTGGTTCCTGCTGTTCGTGATCCCGTTCTTCCTTTTCGTGCCCGATATTCCGACCCGCACCGAAAAGGAGCGTGGTGGCGTCTGGCGAGCGCTTTCCGAGCTCTGGCAGACGGTCCGCGAGCTGCCGGGCAATCGAGACATGCTGCGGTTCCTCATCGCGCGCATGATCTATGCCGACGGCCTCTCGGCGATCTTCACCTTCGGCGGCATCTACGGCGCGTGGGTGTTCGGCTGGCAGGCGCTCGCGCTCGGCATCTTCGGCATCGTGCTCTCGCTTGCCGGCGCCATCGGCGCGGTGATCGGCGGCCGCCTCGACGACCGCTTCGGCGCCAAGGCCGTGCTGATTGGCGCTCTGATCATTCTCATTGCGGCGGCGCTCGGCATCCTGTCGGTCGACAAGTCGCACATCCTGTTCGCGCTGCCGGTGACACCGAAGGCCGTTGGGTCGGCGCCGTTCGGCTCGATCGGGGAGATGGTGTATCTCGGCTTCGCCATTCTCGTCGGCTTCGTCGCCGCTCCGCTCGGGGCATCGAGCCGCTCGCTGCTCGCCCGCCTTGCGCCCCCTGAGAAGATGACGCAGTACTTCGGCCTGTTCGCCTTCTCAGGCAAAGCGACGGCCTTCGCCGCCCCGCTCGCGATCGCAGCGGTGACCCAGGCGACCGGCAGCCAGCGGATCGGCGTCTCGGTCATCCTCGGCTTCATCGCGATCGGGCTGCTGCTCCTCGTCGCGGTGCGCGAGCCGAAAGCGCCGTGAGCGCAGGCTACGCCCCCAGTCGGCGCAGAAGCTCGGCCTTGGCGGCAGCGGCGAGCGGGCTCATTGGCGCGGCACCGCGCGACGCCATGAGGTTCGCTTCGGAACGGAGCATGATGCCATCCTCGAGAACGCGCAGGCCGTTGGCTTTCAGCGTTGCGCCGGTGGTGGTGATGTCGACGATCAACTCGGCTGCGCCGGATGCGGGTGCGCCTTCGGTCGCGCCGAGGCTCTCGACAAGGCGATAGTCGGCGATGCCGTGCGCGGCGAAGAAGCGCCGCGTCAGGTTCATGTACTTGGTCGCGACCAGCATCCGGCGGCCGTGCCGGCGGCGGAAACGGGTCGCTGCCTCCTCGAGGCTCGCCATCGTCGCGACGTCGATCCAGTAGGCGGGCACGGCAACCACCACGTCGGCGCGACCGATGCCGAGCGGGTGGAGGAACTCGATCCGCGCATCGGCGTCGGCGACGGCCTCGCGCACGAGATCCTCGCCGGTGATCCCGAGTTGCACCTCGCCCGTGCGCAGCTGCCGCACGATCTCGGACGACGACAGGAAGGAAACCTCCACGCCCGCGAGCCCTTCGATCGCGCCGCGATAGCCGCGCGCGTCGCCCGGCTTCCTCAGCACCAGACCGGCGCGCGCAAATCGGGCCTCGACCTGGTCCATCAGCCGCCCTTTCGAGGGCACCGCCAGCATCAGGGGCTGCGACGAAGTCCCGCTCATGGCCGCCCTCCCCGAACCGCGAGCAGCAGCCGCTCGGTGTGGATGGCGGCGCCGACGGCCGGCACCGGCCGCGTCGCGCCCATGGCCTCGACGAGACGATCGTAGCGTCCGCCTCCGCCGATCGGTGTCGCCTCGGCGAGCGCGGGGGCGAGCACCTCGAATACGAAGCCCGAGTAGTACTCGAACGTGCGACCGAAGCCGGCGGAGAACTCGGCATTCGCGACATCGACGCCTTGGGCCGCGACGAGCGCAAGGCGCGCGTCGAAGGCGGAGAGTGCCGCGGTGATGTCGATGCCATGGCGCGCCGAAAGTGCGCGCACGCGCTCTGTCGCCGCGCTCGCCGGCGCGCGGATCGAGAGATAGGCCTCGAACAGGTCGACGATACGCCCCGGCAGCGCAGGCGCATGCGCATCCTCGGCCAGCTCGAGCAGGTGCGCGGCGATCTCGCGAACCGAGCGTGTGCCGGCGACGGTAAGGCCGTGCTGGTCGAGATGGCGTGCGACAATCGCCTCGGCGTCTTTTGGGCGACCTGAGGGTAGCCGCGCGAGAAGGTCTTGCGGCACGTGCTCGGCGCCGTGCCGCGGCCCGCTCAACCGCGCGAGGCAGCGGCGGAACGCCTCCGGCCGCCAGAACTGATGGCGGAGCTGGGCACGCCAGCGCTCGGGCATGTCGACTGCGGCGAGCAGCGCGTGCATCAGGCCGATGTCACCGACATGGAGCCGGAAGGCGCGCAAGCCTGCGGTGCGGATTGCCTCGAGCGTCAATGCCACGACCTCGGCCTCGGCGCGGGCGGGATCGGCGTCGGCGAAGCTCTCGAGGCCGGCCTGGCGGAACTCGCGCGGGCGCGCGATGTCGGCTCCCAATTCCTGATAGCGGAAGATGACGCCGTTGTAGCAGTAGCGCGCCGTGGCGCCGGTCATTCCGTTGCGCGCCTGGTAGATGCGCGCGGCCGGCACGGTCAGGTCGGGGCGCAGGCAGAGCTCCGCGCCGTCGGGATCCGAGAAGACATATGTGCGGCCGCGAAGCTCCTCACCGATGAGGTCGAGGAACACGTCGGCCGGCTGGATGATGTCGGGCGCGATCGGCTCGAAGCCGGCGCGCGCGAACACGGCCATGATCTCGGCCGCCTGCTGGTTCAGGGCCTCGATCCAGCGTGCGCTGCCGTCGTCGGTGCTCGTTGCTCGGCCGGCGGTCACGGCATGATCCCGTGGCGGCGCAGGATGTCCTGGACGGTCGCGACCATCGCACTCTCGGACACCGACACCTGCGCCGGCCGCGCCGACTTCCATTCCCTGTTGTCCTTGATCGCAGCCGCTGCCTTCGCGCCTTCGATCAGGTCCTTGATCTGCACCTGCCCCAGCGCGATCTCGTCGCCACCCTGGATGACGACGCAGGGTGCGCCGCGGCGGTCGGCATACTTCATCTGCGGCTTCATGCCGGAGGTGCCGAGGTACATCTCGGCGCGGATGCCGGCGTTGCGCAGCTTTTGCGCCAGCGCCTGGTAGCGGGGGAGCTGGGCCTTGTCCATGACGAGGACGACGACCGGGCCCGACGTAGTGGCCGTGCCTGCGGCGCCACGTGCAGCAACCGCTGACAGCAATCGCGACACGCCGATCGAGAACCCGGTCGCGGGCACGCGCTCGCCGGTGAAGCGGGCGACGAGGTCGTCGTAGCGCCCGCCGCCGCCGACCGAGCCGAAGCGCACCGGCTGGCCGTCCTCGTTCTTCACCTCGAGCGTCAGCTCGGCCTCGAACACGGGGCCGGTGTAGTAGTCGAGGCCGCGGACGATGGAGGCATCGACGCCGATGCGCGTCGCGTCGTATCCGGCTGCGTCGACCTGCCGCTCGATCTCAGCGAGCTCGGCGACACCGGCCTTTCCGAGCACGGTGCCATCGACCAACGGCGCAATGGCAGCAATCGTCCTGCCGCGGCCCTGCGCGCCGGCGCCGACGAATTTCAATATGGTATCGATGCCGGCCGGTTCGAGTCCGGCGCCCCTGGTGAAGTCACCGGATTCATCCTTGCGGCCGGCGCCGAGCAGCAGCGCGACGCCGTCCAGCCCGAACTTTTCGAGCTTATCGACCGCGCGGAGCACGGAGAGCCGCTTGGCGGCATCGGCCTCGCTCGCCGGATCGACGCCGATCGAAGCCAGAACCGCGTCCAGCACCTTTCGATTGTTGACCTTGACGACGTACTGACCGCGCGCGATCCCCAACGCCTCCACCGCATCCGCCATCAGCATGCAGGCTTCGGCATCCGCCGCGACGCTCTCGGTGCCGACGGTGTCGGCGTCGCACTGGGTGAACTGGCGGAAGCGGCCGGGGCCCGGTTTCTCGTTGCGCCACACGGGCCCCATGGCATAACGGCGATAGGGCTTCGGCAGGTTCGCCCAGTTCTCGGCACAATAGCGGGCGAGCGGCGCCGTCATGTCGTAGCGCAGGCTCATCCACTGGCCGTCCTCGTCGGCGAACGAGAACACGCCGGCGTTGGGGCGGTCCTGGTCGGGAAGGAACTTGCCGAGTGCGTCGGTGTACTCGATCGCCGAGGTCTCGAGCGGGTCGTAGCCGTAGCGCTCGAACACCTCCGCGAGTTTGGCCAGCATCGCCGCCTCGGCGCGCGTCTCCACACCCGCTACGTCGCGGAAGCCCTTCGGCAGGCGCGCCTCGGGGCGCGGGGTACGGTCCTTCTTGCTCATCGTCGTAACTCGGGCTGGCGAATATTGCGCCGCGTTATAGAGGAAGCTGCACCTGGCGCAAAGCTCTGGCGGCGGCCACGGATAACCGGTCGCCTTTGCGCATCATCCAGGCGCCACGCGCCGTCAGCCCGGCGGTGCGCTTGCGAAGCGTGCGGCGACCGTGCTTCATGCCACGGATTGGCGCAACAGCCGGCGGCAAGACGGGAGGCTGCATGCTCGATCGCAAGGCGTTCCTGAGGCCCATCGCGCATCGCGGGCTGCACGAGGCGGCGCGCGGGCGCATCGAGAATACCGCGCCCGCGTTCGAGGCGGCGATCGGGCACGGCTACGGTATCGAGTGCGATCTCCAGCCGCTCGCTGACGGCACGCCCGTGGTCTTTCACGACGAGACGCTCGAGCGGCTGATCGACGCCAATGGCCGCATCGACGCCCTGAGCCCCGCCGCGGCGGCCCGGCTGCGCTATCGGGGGTCGGAGACCTCGATCATCACGTTCGCGGACTTTCTCGATCTCGTTGCGGGAACGGTGCCGCTGCTCGTCGAGATCAAGAGCGAATGGACGCCGCCGCGCCGACCGTTCCTCGACCGGATCGCCGAACTCGCGCGCGCCTACCGCGGCCCACTCGCGCTCATGTCGTTCGATCCGGCCGTCATGGCCGCCGTGCGGACGCTGGCACCCGACGTGCCGCGCGGCATCGTCGCGGGTGTCTATCGGGGCGATGGCTGGTGGATCGACAAGCTCGGCCTGGCGCGGGCCGACCGGCTGACCGACCTCCTGGAATCCGGACCCGTCGCGCCGGCATTCTACAGCTATCACGTCAAGTCGCTGCCACGGCCGGTCACACAGTACGTGCGCGAGGTGCAGGGCCTGCCGGTGTTCTGCTGGACCGTGCGAACCGAGGCGGACCGGCAGTGCGCTGCGCTCTGGTCCGACGCGCCGACGTTTGAAGGCTACGAACCCTGAGCGCGGGCGCTCGCACGCACGTCGGCCGGCGTCCAGCGCGGGCCTGATCATCGTTTTGTTTCGAGGCCACTGGATTTTTTGGATTGGCCACATTAGATTGAAGGCATCTCAATGCTCAAATAGAGCATATAATTCGGCTTCCGCTGCTTTGTGGTCATAAAATGCTCAAATCGAGCATTTATTGGCAACGAGCAGAAACGAGGAGATCGCCGCATGGTCATGATCCCCGCTTCGGCTGCCCGAAAGGCTGCTCCGGCTGGCATTGCGATTTCCGACGCCGCCCGCAAGCACGGCGTGTTGCCCATGCCGAAGCTCGCCTTCACGCCCGCGCTCGCGCGGGAGATGGAGCCCTTCTACGCGACGGTCGCGCGCGTCATCACGCCGATGGAGTGGCCGCACTATGCGCCGCTGATCAAGGCGATCAACGAGCTCAAGAAGGAGCGCAACGCGGTGATCCTGGCGCACAACTACATGACGCCGGAGATCTTCCACTGCGTCGGCGACTTCCGCGGTGACAGCCTGCAGCTCGCCCGCGAGGCGGCGAAGGTGAAAGCCGACATTATCATCCAGGCCGGCGTGCACTTCATGGCCGAGACCTCGAAACTCATGAACCCGTCGAAGACGGTGCTGATCCCCGACCTCGAGGCCGGCTGCTCGCTCGCCTCCTCGATCACCGGCGCGGACGTGCGGGCGCTGCGCGAGGCCTACCCCGGCGTGCCGGTCGTCACCTACGTCAACACGAGCGCCGAGGTGAAGGCCGAGAGCGACATCTGCTGCACCTCCTCGAACGCGGTGAAGGTCGTCGAGAGCCTCGGTAGTCCGCGCGTGCTCTGCATCCCCGACGAGTACCTCGCCAAGTACGTGCAGACCAAGACCAAGGTGCAGATCATCGCCTGGAAGGGCCACTGCGAGGTGCACGAGCGCTTCACCGCCACCGAGCTCGAGTCGTTTCGCCGCGCCGATCCCGGCGTGCGCATCATCGCGCACCCCGAGTGCCCGCCGGACGTCATCAAGGCTGCCGACTTCACCGGCTCGACCAAGGGCATGATCGACTGGGTGAAGTCCAACCGGCCACGCAAGGTCGTGCTCGTCACCGAGTGCTCGATGTCGTCGAACGTCGCCGCCGAGGTGCCGGACGTCGAGTTCGTGCGGCCCTGCAACATGTGCCCGCACATGAAGCGCATCAGCCTCGAGAAGATCCTCGCGAGCCTCGTCACCATGCAACACGAGGTGACCGTCGACCCGCTCGTCGCCGAAAAGGCGCGCCGCGCCGTCGAGCGCATGGTCAATCTGACGAATTGAAGTCGGTCCCGGCTCGGGGTCTGACCCTGCGGGTCAGACCCCAATTCGAGCCACGCCGCCAAAATGAGGGCAGACCCGCAGGGTTTGACCCCGGTCTCCTGGCTCAACACCGCAGATGGCGATTTCCGACAGCAGCCGTGGCGGCATCGTCATCGTCGGCGCCGGGCTCGCCGGGCTGTTCACCGCGCTAAAGCTTGCACCGGTGCCGGTGACGCTGATCGCGCCGGCTCCGCTCGGCGAGGGCGCCTCCAGCGCCTGGGCGCAGGGTGGCATCGCGGCGGCAGTCGGCGAAGGCGACACGCCCGATGCCCATGCCGACGACACGATCCGAGCCGGTGCCGGCATCGTCGACGATGCTATCGCGCGCCTCGTCGCGCGCGAGGCCGACGCGCGCGTGCGCGATCTCCTCTCCTACGGCGTGCCGTTCGACCGTGATCTCGCCGGCAAGCTGATCCTGTCGCGGGAGGCCGCGCATTCGGCCAAGCGCATCGTGCGGGTCGCCGGTGACATGGCGGGCAAGGCGATCATGGAGGCCCTGATCGCGACGGTGCGCAAGACCGCATCGATCCGCGTGCTCGAGGGTTTTGCCGCCGAGGAGCTAGTGCTCGACCATGGCAGGGTCGCCGGCATCGAGATGGCGTCGAGTGCCGAACCCGGCGCACTTTTTCGCCTCGCAGCCACCCGCGTCGTGCTCGCGACCGGCGGCATCGGCGGCCTCTACGCTGTGACGACCAACCCGCCGCACGCCCGCGGCGAGGCGCTCGCCATGGCGGCGCGTGCCGGCGCGGCCATCGCCGATGCCGAGTTCGTGCAGTTCCATCCGACCGCGATCGACATCGGTGCCGATCTCGCGCCGCTGGCGACCGAGGCGCTGCGTGGGGAGGGGGCGATCCTCGTCAATCGTGAGGGCGTGCGGTTCATGACTGAGCTGCATCCCGATGCCGAGCTCGGCCCTCGCGATATCGTCGCGCGCGGTGTGTTCCGCGAGATTGCGGCGGGGCGTGGCGCATTTCTCGATTGCCGCGCGGCGATCGGGGCGCGCTTTCCGACCGCCTTTCCCACCGTCCATGCCCGGTGCATCGCGGCCGGCATCGATCCGGTCGCGCAACCAATCCCGGTGGCGCCGGCCGAGCACTATCACATGGGCGGCGTTAAGTCCGATGCCCGCGGCCGCACCAGCGTGCCGCGGCTTTCGGTGGTCGGTGAGGCGGCGGCGACCGGGCTGCACGGCGCCAACCGGCTCGCCTCGAACTCGCTGCTGGAAGCCGTCGTGTTCGGCGCGCGCGTCGCCGATGATATTCGGACCGACGATCCGGCGATCGCCGCCGTCGCGGCCGAGCCCGCCCGCCTCGCCACGCGCGACATCGATCTCGCCCGCCGTGCCGTCGAGCTGCAGGAGCTGCGCCAGACGATGACAAGGTTCGCCGGGGTCGAGCGCAACGGAGCGGGCCTGCGGGCCGCGCTCGGCGTGGTCCAGCGCATCCGGGCCGAGGCGGGGAGCGACCGCGCGCTCGCCAACATGGCGCTCGCGTGCCACTTCATCGTCGAGGCGTCGCTCCGGCGCAAGGAGAGCCGCGGCGGCCACTTCCGCTCCGACCATCCCGACACCGATCCCAAGCTCGCGCGCCGGTGCGCGATCACGCTCGCAGGCCTCGCGCTGCGCTCCGATGCTGCCGCGCGTGGCGTATTGACCGAAATATCTCATGCCGGGAAGAGGGTCCGATGAACAGCAAGAGCGCAAAGCGGCACGCAGTGGTGCGATCAGGCTGCGACGCCCGCCTGCCGGCGCCGCTGGTCGCCGAGGCCGTGGCACGGGCGCTGGCCGAGGACTTGGGTCTCGTCGGCGACATCACCACAGATGCGACGATCCCGCCCGATGCCAAGGCGAGCGGCGTCTTCCGCACGCGCAAGCCGGGCGTGATCGCGGGTATGCAGGTGGCACGCGAGGCATTCCGCCAGCTCGATTCGGATGTGCGGTTCGAGGCGGAGGTGACCGACGGCAGCAAGGTCGGGGCGCGCACGGTGATCGCGCGGGTCTCAGGCCACGCGCGGGTGCTGCTCACGGGCGAGCGCGTCGCGCTCAACTTCCTCGGCCGCATGAGCGGCATTGCGACGCTGACGCGCACCTACGTCGATGCCATCGCAGGCACCAAGGCCCACATCATCGACACGCGCAAGACGACACCGGGCCTGCGCGCCTTCGAGAAGTACGCGGTACGCTGCGGCGGCGGCATGAACCACCGCATCGGGCTTTTCGATGCGGTGCTGATCAAGGACAACCACATCGTTGCGGCGGGCGGCATCGGCGGCGCCATGGCTGCTGCGCGGGCGCGCGCCGGTCACATGGTCAAGATCGAGGTCGAGGTCGACAGTCTCGACCAGCTCGACGAGGCGCTCGCGGCCAGGGTCGACGCCGTACTGCTCGACAACATGTCGCCCGATCAGATGCGCGAGGCGGTGGCCCGGGCGAACGGCCGCGTCATCCTTGAGGCGTCCGGCGGTGTGACGCTCGCGAGCCTGCGGGCGATCGCGGAGACGGGCGTCGATCTCATCTCGTCGGGCGCGCTCACCCACTCCGCGCCGGTGCTCGATATCGGCCTGGATTTCGAGTGAGCCGACCGAATGTAGAGATCGTTACTATATATCAGCAAGTTAGAGAGCGGCACTGGTAACTTGACTTCGCCACAGTTACCGCCCACCTCTTGCGACGAAGGCGTCGGATCGTTCCGCGCCGGCACGGGGTTGAGCCGATGATGAAGGCCATAGCCATCTGGGGTGTCGTCGCAATTGCATCCGCCGTGCTGGGCGGCCTCGTCGCCCGCATGAAAAACCGCGACCACTCGTTCTGGGCCGCCTGGTCGTTCCTGTTCCCGCCGATGCTGCTGCTACTCGTCGTCATGCCGCGTTACCTGGGTGTCCGTCAGCGTCAGCCGAGCCTCGACAACCAGATCGAGACCGATTAGACGCGGCAGGCTCACAACGGCGAGCAGCCCGCGCGACCTCGGGGTCACTCGGGCTGCCGCATTTCAAGTGGCCGGGCCGGTCAGAACCAGCGCGACCAGCGAGAGCGCGGGCGGCTCGCATGGCACTGGCTGAGCTCGGACTGCATCACGCTGATCCAGCGCTGCTCGTCCTTGGAGTAGCGGCCGTCGCGACCAGCCTCGCGCTGGAAGCGGTGGAGCTGATGTTCCTTCGCCGCGCAAGGATTGCCGAACCAGCCCCGGTGGACGGGCCGCAGGTCGTAGTGGCGGTCGGCGTAGACGGGCTCGTAGGCGCGATAATCGTAGGGGTGCCGACGCTCGGCAGCAGCGGCGACGGTGGTCAGTCCAAGCAGCGCGATGGCGATCAGCGGGCGGTTCATGGCTCTCCTCCAGGGCACCGCTGGGACCGCGGCCCATGCCGACGGCCAACCGAGCGGGTTGCTCGGACGCCATAGAGCACCATGGCGACTGAACCGGCTCTGAAGGCTCGGTTGGCTCGCGTTCATCTTGACGGAACACGTTTCGGCGGGGCCTCGAGGCCCCGCCGGCATCAAGTGTCTTTCGGCTTCGCGGCACCGGGCGGCTCGCCAAGCGAGTAGAGCTTGGTCAGCAGCGCCTCGAGGCCGACGGCGCCACTGCCGGTGTGCAGATCGATGCGGCCGACCTTCTCGACCAGCTTCTCGAGTGCCTCGAGCTCCTTGAGCTTCAGGAGCAGCGGGTTGTCCTCCATCAGCCGTGCGGTGTTCAGCAGGCTGCGGGTCGCCGCCGTTTCCTCCTGCCGCCGGATCAGGTTGGCCTTGGCCACGCGCTCGGCCTCGACCACCTTGTTCAGGAGCTCGCGCACGTCGCCCGGCAGGATCACGTCCTTCACGCCGATGTCGCCGATCTCGACGCCGAGCGCTCCGACCCGCTCGGCGACGAACGCCTTCACCTCGCGATCAATCGTGTCGCGCGCGGCGAGGATCTCGTCGAGCGTGCGCGTCGCGACCGCCTCGCGGATCGCGAACTGGATCAGCCGGTAGACGGTGTTGGCGACATCACCCGCCGCCAGCACCGCCTTTTCCGGATCGACGATGCGTGTGAACGCGGTCAGCGTCACGCGGATGCCGACGCGGTCCTTGGTCAGGATCTCCTGCGCCGTCACCTCGAGCGGCGTCGGCCGCAGTTCGACCTTCTGCACGCGGACCGTGCGCGCGACCGCCCAGAACGCGTGCCGACCGGGGCCGAGCCGCTCCTTGAGCTGGCCGTCGACGAACAGCAGTCCCGCCTCGTGCGCCTCGACCACCGCCTGCACGACCATCGGAGTGCGCGCCGCATCGATGCGGTCGAGGTGGCGCTTGGCGACGCGCAGCTCGGCCGCGGTGTCGATGGTCTCGACCTCGACCAGCGTCAGCGTCTTCCAGAACGCGCGCGTGGTGTTCGGCAGTACGAGGTGCTTCGCCTCGCCGTCGAGCGAGACGATTGCGACCTCGGTGGCGGACGGCTGCACCAGGACGAAATGTTCGGCCGCAATAGCCGGCTGCGTCTTCTCGAGCAGCAGCGCGGTGTCGGCCGTCACTTCGGCGCGCACGACCTTGTAGTGGGTCGCGGCGAGCCGGTGGCCCGGATCGAAAGCGCGGAAGCGGCCCGGTGCGAGCAGCTTCTCGAAGGCGCCGTCACGGGTCAGAATCACGCGCTCGTCGTCCTTCACGCGCACATCGAAATTCCAGAAACTGTAGGCCACGATACGTCACTCCAAAGCAATTGTTTCTCGATCGATCGATCGACGTCACTCAGAATTAGGTTGCCGGCCGCCGCCCACATCGAACGTGCGGGCCCGCGCTTGAGCCGCGCAACTCGGCCGTCTGCCGCGGAGTGCGTCCATGCGGCCCCGAAGGGCGCGCATGCCGGTATCCGGCGCTCGGGCCTTGCCGCATGGCGGTATCCGCGCGGGCGCGAAGCGCGCCGATGCTTGCCGCACTGGCATTCCCCCGCGGCCGAAGCTTTGGAAGTCCGCCGGATAGGCCGGGAAGCGGCCGGCTCCCCGTTGTGGATTCCTTTTGCAAGGAGGTTGCGAAGCGGGAGTTGAACCCGCGACAGCCTGAGTAATAGTCAGGTGCTCTACCACTGAGCTAGTCGCATGGAGAAGCAGAAGGGAATCGAACCCCCGACCCCCCGGATTCCCGGGTGCTCTACCACTGAGCTACGGCCTCGATGCTCATCGACCGCAGAACACGCCCTCCGTATGACGGCGCGCGCCAGCCGGGATCTCAGCGAGCCCGGACACATGGCGATCGGCAAGCGGCGCGCGTGTGCCCCACGATTGTGGCAAATTGCGAGCGCCTGAGCACAAGCACCAGAAAATTTCGTTGAAACGGGGCCAGGCGGGCCTCCGCTCAGGTTCCGGTGGTTTCGGGCTCGGAGGGCGTGACGGCGGGCTTGGCCACCTCGGGCTTGGCGGCAGCGTCCGACGGCTTCGCTGCAGCAGCGGCTGCGACCGCGCCCAGCATGCTCGCAATGGAACCCAGCGCAGAAGCAGACGGCTTCGGCGCTTCGGCGGACGGTTTTGCCGGCTCGGGCGGTTGCGCGTAGTTCGAGGCCGGGGGCAATTGCTGCGCAGCAGGAGGAATGACTGGCGGCATCGACGGCGGTTGCGCTTGGGTCGATGCGGGCGGCAATGGCTGCGCGGCGGTGGTGCTGAACGGTATCGACGGCGGTTGCGCCGGGGTCGATGCGGGCGGCAATGGCTGCGCGGCGGTGGTGCTGAACGGTATCGACGGCGGTTGCGCCTGCGTCGATGCGGGCGGCAATGGCTGCACGATGGTGGTGTTGATTGGAATCGGGGCCGGCTGTGCGACGGGTGCTGGTTGCATGACGGGCGCGGGCTGCGGCTGTGGTGCCGGCTGGACGACCGGCGAGGGCTGCGGCACGGCCGTCGGCTGCACGGCGATCGGTGCAGGCGGCGGGGCAGTGAGGTCGATGATCTTGCGATTGGCGAGCTCGCGCAGCATCACCGCCGCACCGACCTGCTTCGACAGCGCGTCGGGGTCCCACACGCCGTCCTGAACGTACTTGCCACGGATGTGGTGGTTGGTGAAGCTCCACAGGTACGGCGAGGCGATGCCAAACTTCTTGCGGTAGGCCATGCCGTTGTAGCGCTCGAGCCGGTAGAGGATCATCGCCAGCGGCCAGTCGGTCTTGCCGGCGAACTTGTCGTACTCGAGCGCGTCGATCGCGCTCTCCTCAAAGGTGAAAGGAGCGTCGCCGTTCTTCGGTCGTCCGGCCGGCACCTGCCACGTCTTGGCGTTGAGGCTGTCGCCGTTGTGCAAGTGCTTCTTCATGCTGAAGCTGCACTCCATCGCGTGTACGACGCCGACGAAGAACCAGGGCACCGAGGTCTTCGCCGAGATGCTTTCGTAGGTTTCGCGGCCGGAGAGCAGCTTGTCGGTCATCTTGCTGACCTCGGCCTGCTTCTCGGTGCGGATCTTTGCGGTGTCGAAAAGCCTGACGTACTCGTCCTTGATGTCGTCATAGGTCGTCGAGCGGTCGACCTTGGTGTTGTCGGAGCCGTCGCGGTGCGGCGCGGGCGGGGCCTCTTCCTTGTCACCGGTTATCTCGAGCCGTGCCGAGCCGAGCCGGGTCGACTGGTTGAGCTCGCTCGAGAGCTTGTCGAGGTTGGCGTAGCTCTGCGCGCCCGGCGCGCCGCCGCGCATCACCGCCCGGGCCGGGCCGCCCGAGGCACGCTGCAGCTCATTCGCAAGTGCATCCAGTATGGCGATCGCCTCGCCGGTCTGGCCCTTGTCGATCGCAAAGCGCGCCCGGTCGATGTCGACCAGGATGCCGGCCGAGAGCTTCTGCCCGCTTGTCCGGGCGATGCGCTCCACGTCCGCCTCGAGATCGGTGTAGATGCGGCTCCAATAAGCCTGATCAAATGCCATGATGGGGCCTCCAGCAACGCAGTCGGCAAACTACGGCCCGATCCTAATGGAGGATCGGGCCCGAGTCTGTTGCCAAAGCGCATTCAGCGCAGTGCGGATTGAGGCTGATGTGCCACGGCCCTCTCCTACTGCTGGCCCCATAGCTCAACCACGGCCTCG
>Ga0209398_1000453_pt1 | contig 25522 bp, 11 predicted proteins | sample AshMeaBigSpring_FD_184125 | JGI IMG/M metagenome (GOLD analysis project Ga0209398, IMG submission 184125) | Groundwater microbial communities from Big Spring, Nevada to study Microbial Dark Matter (Phase II) - Ash Meadows Big Spring (SPAdes)... | ecosystem: Environmental > Aquatic > Deep... | reverse complement strand
AAACGTCACAACCGCCAACATCACTTCCCAGGGTCCGATCTCGCTTGCCGGGCCGTTCTTCGACGACAAGTTCTCGGGCGGCACTGCCAAAGATTTCTTTGTCATCAACCGCAGCACGGCCGAGATGACCCTTATCGACGGATCCACAATGGCATCCTCCCCGATTATCGCCCCCCTGGCGGCAGGTCCAGTGGATGCGCTCATGGCCGACCTCAACAGCGACGACTACCTCGACGTCGTCGTTCTATACGCCGACGAGACGATGGGAATTCTGATCAATAATGGCGGGGACGGGACATTCAAATACACCGTCAAGGACCTCGGATTCGAGCCCTACCGCGTTCTGGCCGGGGAGTTTGTCGGAGACGGCGGCGATCCGGAGTTGACGATCCTCAGCACCAACAAGATCCAGACAACCTTGCGCCTCTACTCGGCAACCGACCCGACCGAGGCCACCTCGTTCACGACGGACACAGCCAAATTCAAGCCCCTTGCATTGAAGAAGGGAAATCTGGCCGATGCCGTGGGAGGAAGTTCGCCGCTCGGGATCGTTTCCCTGCCCCAGCCCGACGGAACGAACACCACGTTTTTCTGGGGGATGGAATTCGAACCCGTGACCGACGCGCACAAGGCCGACCTCACGCTGGCATTCGCCGACGGCACGCTGCAGGGCGTCATCTCTGGTGACAAGGAGTTCACCACAACCGGCGCCCCGAAGCTCCTGGTGCCGGGAGGCATCCGCGATGTCGATTTCAATTTTCCGGATCTCCGTGCGGAAAAAATCACCCAGTCGCTGGCAATTGTGAATGCCGCGGGCACGGCCGCGAGCATTGTCAACATCACCACCCCTCCGGCCCCGGAGGTCGTGGAAGGCGATCCTCCTCCACCAGCCACCTCCTCGAATTTCATTTTTGTGTCTGGCACCCAGCTCCCCTTGAAGAGCGGCGCAGGCACTCTTCTGGAAGTCCGCTGGACAGATTCCAGCCTCCCTGCCGAAGGGGCGGCTTTGACGCTCCTGGCCTCGAACGGAACGGCATCAACTGTTTCCGTTTACTCCGGAGCATTCGCGCGCCTCGCGTCGTATTCCTACGACTACCTGATCAACTCCACGGCAAACAATTTCATGTCCGCGCTGACGGTGGCGGCCTCCGGCAGCGACCTCGATACGATCAACCTGGCGGCGGATTCGTATTTCTTCACCACCGGAAACGTCACCGTGGCAAAGGCCTATCAGGCCACACTCCCCTCTGCGGATTCGGATCCCGTCCTGCTCAACGCCTCCCTGCCCTTCGCCCCGAAGACTGTCGGCTTGGAAACCGGGGCTGGCGGCAGCGGGAAATCCGGCAGCGGCGGAAACGGCGGTGACATTGTCAGCCTGAATCTGGATTCGAACTTCGCCGATGTCACAACCGGGGCCGGCGGAGCGAGCGAATCCGCGGCCGGCGGGAACGGCGGTTCGCTGAATAACAGTGCCAGCTTCAAGACCGCACTCGCGACGATCAAACCTTCGTTCGGAGTGACGGACACGCTCAGCATTATCGCCGGCAGCGGAGCCACCGTGACCGGGAGCAGCCCGGCATCGAGAGGAGGAAATGGCGGGTCGATCGGCGGCGTGATCTTCTCGACCATCGGCCACTTCGAGTCGGGTGCTTTTGTTCTTGGCAGCCTCAGCCTCCAGGCGGGCAACGGCGGGGGCAGCGAAAGCCTCGCAGCAGGCAACGGCGGCTCGATCACCACAACTACGGTCTTCAACGCGCTGGATGTCACACTCACAGCGGGTGCCGGGGGCGCAGGCACAGCCGGAACAAAGGCCACCGGCGGACATGGAGGCAGCATCACCGGAATCACTGGCGGCGATGTGAAGAGCACCGGCAAGCGGCTGATCACCGGCGATGTCCAGGCCCGGGCCGGCAGCGGGGGCGGCTCCGCATTTGCGCGCGCCGGAAATGGCGGCAACATCGGCTCTGCAAACATTCAGAACATGGTGACTGCTGCTGCGCAGATGCTCCTGCAAGCCGGTGCAGGCGGCAACTCTGCCGGCCTGGACCTCGCAGCCGGCGGGGGCAGCGGGGGCAGCATCTCATCCATCACATCCCAGGGATCAACTGTCCAGCCGACCCTCATTGCCGGCCAGGGAGGAGATGCCGCCGGCGGCTCCGGCGGCCATGGCGGATCGCTTTCCGGCCTCACCTACAGCGGCGGAGTCATCAACCTCACATCAGGGAACGGCGGTAACTCGAGCGGACTTTCCAGCAAGGGATCCGGGGGAGCCGGCGGTACGATCAGCGGGATCAAAGCTGAGATCAAGGGAAGCGGTTACATGACCATTCAGTCCGGTAGCGGGGGGACCGGAGGCGGCGCCGCGGGAGGCAGCGGCGGCTCGATGTCAAATGTCTATCTGAAGCTCAATCCCGACGACAGGTCGGCAGCCGACGAAACGCTTGGAGTGACCGTCGTGTCGGGCGCCGGTGGCGGTGGGGCCCGGGGCGGCTCCGGCGGAAATGTTTCCGGAATCTCGTGCGAGGGCGTCTACAACCATTCGCTCAACGACAGCTTCACCACCATCATCGACTCGATTGCCATGAGGATCCTTTCCGGCGCGGGAGGAGCGGGAACCGCCGGGGATGGAGGAAGCGGCGGAGCGATCAGTTTCTCAAAACCGCTTCTTGGCATTTCGCAGATCGACCTGGACAGCACCAATCCGGATTTCCTACCCGGCGACGAGGCCCTGCGCGTCATCGCCGGCGACGGCGGCGACGGAACCGCCAAGGGCGGAGCCGGAGGTGCAGTCGCTGCCTTGAAAGCGGCCAACGTCAAGAACGGGCTCGGCGATTCGATACCGCTGAACCTGCTCGGCAGCGCTTTTGTTCAAACCGGTTCCGGAGGGGATGGCGGATCAGGCGATGCCGGTCCGGGCGGAGGCCTGACGAACGCCAAACTCAGCGTCGAGCGCCAGGGCGCGGACCTGACCGGCAACCTCCGGGCCTTGACCGGCAACGGCGGCAATTCCGCCTCTGCGAAAGGCGGTGCCGGCGGCCAGATTTTGAACTCCAGTTTGACCTCCACCAACGGCAGCAACGACGACGGCTACGGACTGCTGATTCAGACTGGCGATGGCGGAGCGGGCAGAAAATCCGGTGGAAACGGGGGCGCCCTCAGCAACCTTACAGTTTCCGTGACTTCGGTCGGCATCAACGGAACCGGCTCCGACATCTACGGTGCCGTGATCCTCACTGGAGATGGCGGAGCGGGAACCGGCCCTGCGGCATCCGCCGGAGGAGCCGGCGGTGCCATTTCCGGAATCAGCCAGCCAAAAGACGTCTACAGCGTTATCAACCTCATCCAAGCCGGGAGCGGTGGGAACAGCAGCGCGGGCACAACCGGTGGTGCCGGGGGCAGCATTTCCAATGTCAGGTCGTCCGGCGCGATCGGTGCGCAAATCGCGCGCGCGCTCCCCTCGGATCCCGGCCTCCCGCAGGGCCAGTTCAATACCATCGCGACATCAGCCACGATCGACGCCCTCACCACCCTCGCCGACCTCCAGCAAGGAGTGTTTGCCGGCCTCGGAGGCACAGGATCGTCGAAGGGGTCGAACGGAAAAATCTCGAACGTCAGCTCACCGGCCATCGCGACCATCGGAGCGGCCAACCTTGCCGGGACCTTCGAGCAGGCGGCAGGTGCCTCGAAAATCGCGACGCTCCTCGTCGCTTTCGACATCGACGGAAGCGGGACCTTCCAGCCCGGAGACGGCTATGTCAGCGCCGTAAATTTCAACCCGGCAAAGGAAATCGTCTCGCTGGACAGCTCGATCATCACAACGGCCGCCCTCATCGCCCGCACGACCCCGTTTGTGAACCCCTGAGCAACATCTTCAGCCTAGGGCCGTACAACCAAAATCACATCATTCCAATGTGATCGTAACGAGACCTGTCGGCGAAATCAGGCCATCCGCGTCAACCGCACGAAACTCAAATGTGTAGATTCCCGATTTTTTCAAGCTGACTTTTTGGGTCCAGTTTCCAAATTTTTTATCGAGCCGGACAGCCTGCCATTTCTTTTCCGTGGCGGGCTTCCATTCGACACGGGAAATTCCCTTGTCGTCCGAAGCTGAGCCCTGGAAAGAATAGACCTTCGCCACTTTGGTTGCCTGATCAATCTGTGGATCGGAAACGCTGATCGTGGGAGTAGAAAATTCCGGAAATTTCAGCGTCCACGAAAGTAGCGATCCGGAACCGCCGGCTGGCCTATTTTTTGCGACCAATTTCCACGTGCCGTTGGGATTGAGCCGCTTTGACGATGATCCCAGCTTTTGGTCTTCCAGAACGAGACGGCTCTGGTTCTTCTGCTGGCCGCCGTAAACTACAAACTTCACTCCTTCGGGCGAGATCAATTGCAGGCCGAGATTTCCGGTGTTTGTGTGTTCCAAATCGACGGAGATCTTGACCTCGGAGGCCGCAATATTCGGCGGTTGCTGATTCACCGCGATTTCGGAGGTCGCCGCACCTTGAGAAGAAATGGGAAGCGGCAAGTCGCTCGCCTCGAAATCAATTGCCTCGCTTTCGGCCGGTGGAGGCAGCGTCGGATCCCCCGGGCTGCCGTTCCCAAGCAACCGCAGGCCCCACCCATTAAGGACACCCGTATCCCCATAGGCGGCATCGCTCAATTCCAATTTCCACGTTCCGTTGGGATTGATGCTCGCCGGCGGACTCCACGCAAAACCCTCGGCAGTCAGAGCCTTCCCGTTGATCACAAGATTATCAGCCGGGCCACCGGAACGGCTTTGAATCACAATCACCTCACCCCCTGGGGCAATGAGCCTCACAACAAGATCATTCCGATAGGTATGGCTGATGTCGAGGCTGACAAGAATGCTTGCAGGAGAAAAAGAATCCCCCGCGCCGGAGATCGTCAGGGAGGAAACCGTGCTCGCATTTTCCGGGATCGGTCTCGGCACCTCTGTGGATGGATAGTTGCCCCCCACCCCGCCGGACAAATCCTGGACGACCGAGAGCTGGATGCGCCCTGTCTCGGAGCCAATGCCGGTCACGGCAATCTGGTAATCGCGATTGGCAACCGCTTGAAACCTAACCAAGCTTTGACGACTGTCGCCATTGTCGTTGTTGGCGGCGACCTGCGTCAGTTTCTGGACTGATGAACCCAAGTAAACGCCAAGAGCCGTATCAAACGAGCTATTCGTGGTTGCGATCGTAACTGGCCCCGCGCTTGAAGCATGCCAAGTCCACCAGACGGAATGCGATCCGGAGGCTCCAGCATGGGCGGGCTCTCCACTCTCCCGGCTGGCATTTGTATTGCTGCCGCTGACACCCGCAGTGGTCGCAATTGTGATGCGATCGGAAAAATTGTCATTGGGGGGCCGGACCGCAGCGCCCTCCACAAAAAGAAAAGCCGAATCGCTGGTCGCAGTGCCACCGGCATTTGCGGCAACACAATCGTAGGAACCGGAATCCGGCGCGCTCACGTTGGTGATCTGGAGATTCGCGGTGCCCGCTCCGGAGATCCGTCCCCCATCGACGAGATCCACACCATTCTTTCTCCACTTCAGGGACGGGGCTGGAAATCCGGTGACATCAACCGAGAAAGTGGCAGTGTTTCCCTCAACGGCACTCTGATTGGACGGGCTGCGGGAAAATCCCGGCGGCTGGTTGGGCGTCGTGCCCGGTGGCTGGATATTCAGGATGATATTTCCAGTCGCGCCGGTGAACCCATCCACAGCGATGTAGTAAGTCGTGTTGGCAGCTGCGGAAAATGTGACTGAGCTTTGATAGGTGCCCCCGGCATTGTCGTTGGCGGCTACCTGCTGAAGGCTGGCAAGACTTGTGCCTGTATAAACCGCAAGCACGGAGTCGAACCTGCTATCAAACGTAGTCAGCGTGGCGTTACCCGATGTGCCCGGACGCCACTTCCACCAGACAGACCGGTATGCGGAAGTTCCGGCATGCGCCGGCTCGCCGGCCTCGGCTCCTGCGCCAAGGTTCGACCCGGTGAGGCGTCTCGTCTGGGTTCCAATATCGACCGCGTTTGAGAAATTGTCGTTTGAGGGTGCCGCCATATCAACGGCAAGGTTGGTCGTCGCTTGGACGGATTGACCGCTGGAGGAAGCCGTCACCGCAAGCGGAAAGGAACCGGTCACATCGGGAGCTGTCGCGGCGGCGGTGTAAACCCCGTCGCCAGAGAGTGCATCCGGCGATTGACCGTTGTCCAAAAATGCCAGATTTTTTCCATTGAATGTGCCCGCAACGGCAGCGCCACCGACGGCCTGCCCGGCGCGGGTTACGGTCGCCATAAGCTGGGCAGGTTGCCCGGCTCGCAGGGGAAATGGCCGCGATGTCAGCGCCATGGCAAGCTCTCCGACTGTCGACCCGCCGAGAGCACGCACAGCGCTCACGGCTCCGCCAGTGACACTAAAGCCATTTAAAGCAGCCACAGGCCGGGTATTTCCAAGTATCCGCGTGCGCAACTCCGAAAGCGTAATGGTAGGGAACCGGGCCCGGATCAAGGCTGCGACGCCCGAAACGTGCGGGGTGGCCATGCTTGTTCCGTTGTAAAATTCGTAGGCGGTATCGGAACTAGCGACGCTCGAATAAATGCTCACCCCGGGGGCACCCAGATCCACCGAGCTTGCCCCATAGTTAGAAAATGAAGCCATGTGGTCCGCGCGGTCGAGCGCCGCCACGGAGATCACATTTTCAACATCGTAGCTGCTAGGATACTGGGGTTCCACATCATTGTTGGCACCCTCATTCCCGGCGGCGGCCACAAAGAGAATCCCCGCCTTGCGGGCGCGATCAATAGCTGATTCAAGCGCGGAGCTGAATCCCCCACCGCCCCAGCTGTTGCTGAGGATCGTTGCCCCCTTGGATATGGCATAGTCGATGCATTCGATCGAATCGCTTATATAACCGCGTCCATCCGGCCCCAGAAAACGGAGCGCCATCAATTTGACGTTCCATGCCACACCGACATGCGGGTTGCTGTCGTTTGCCACTGCTCCGATCGTTCCCGCACAGTGCGTGCCATGGCCATTCTCGTCCATCGGATCAGCATCTCCAGCGAAGGCATCGATGCCGTAGACGTCGTCCACGTAACCGTTTTTGTCGTTATCCTTCCCGTCGCCGGCAATTTCACCGGGATTTTTCCACATGTTAGCAGCCAAGTCGCGATGCGTATAGCGGATGCCGGTATCTATAATTGCGACAACCACGTTCGCGCTGCCGGTAGTTTGCTCCCAGGCAGGCACGACCTCGATATCGGCCCCCGAAACCCCGCCGCTCTGGCCGGTGTTGCGAAGTCCCCAGAGTCGCCCGTCAACGAATGCTTCATCGCTCGGCAAGGCACAATGCTGGACGACGTAATCCGGCTCAACTGTGGCGAAAAGGCCCGTTTTGCGGAGCTCCTCGATACGCGCTTCGATCTCGGCCGTCGCGTCAACCAGTTCATTTGCCTGCAGCGAAGACTTCCCTGCAAGAAATGAACGTTCCGCTGTGATTTCCACCACTCCGACAGAGGGCACCGAAGGGAGCATCCGCAGCTTGTTCACCCATGTGAGCTCAGAAGCAGAAGGATTTGCGGCCAATGTCCCCGCAGAACCCGCGATTGGCGGATTTTTCCAGGTGACCAGCAGGCGCTGGGTTCCCACTTCCTTGCCGTGGTAGAGCACCCCGGGCCGGTTGGCATCGCGCGCCGCAGCATACGTGCGTTGCACGAGGAGCAGAACCAGAAACGTCAGAACTAGAATCAGCGTTTTTTTCATTCTGAAACGATTGTCATTGGAGTGTTGGTAACGCGCGCAGGAAGGCCTATTCTCACGATATTGCAGGGTCCTTCACCGGACTCAGTGTCCCGCCCCGTGACAGTGACAGGAACGCCCGCAGCCCGCCCGATGTGGTGCGTCCGGCTCTCGTCGTCGGCCCCGCGCAGCGGGTTTTATTCGGCCGCGTGGAGAGACTCGGTTTCATATTGCGCGCCTATTGAATGCGGACTTGGCCAACGGTCGTCGGAACCGTTGTCACATTTGTCGTGCCAATTATTCCAATTGGGCTGCCAGAGTAGGTTGCTAGGTCAAAGATAAACTGCACCCCTGTACCAACAACTGTGGAGCTTCCTACTTTGATCGTATTTGTAACCGATCCGGTACCTCCTCCAATCTGGCCTGCCTTCAGAATCTGCCCGGAAACGTCGAAGGTCGTCAGCTTGTTCACGCCCGTGGCGTTTGCGGCAAGCGAGAAGTTGCGGTCCACGTCGATAAGGTCAAGCTGGAGGCTGTTTCCGTTGATCGTAATGTCGGTTGCGGAACTGCTGGTCTTGATTCCGGCGAAGCGACTGGTGGAAGGTTCTCCGAATTTTGAGAAGCTAATGCTGCTGGCAGCAGAATTTGTCGTCCCGTTGACGGTTACCTGGCCGATTGTGAACGCAACATTTGTTCCAACCTGCAAGCCGGTAATGGAATCGAACTTGGAGGCAACATTTGTGACGGTCGCATCGATCGCTCCGATGACCACCGAGTAATCGATGGACGAATTCACAATTGCCTGCTGCTTGTCTTTGACGAGCGGGTCATCGCTGAGGCCAAAATTTTCCGCCTTGATCGCGGCGATCGAACTGGAACCGCCTCCGCTGCCCGAGCTTTGCGCGGCGGCCTGGAAAGTGGACTGATTGATCGCAATCGCCCCGTACGTCTGCGCTTGAATCAAGCCGCTCGCAGGATTGCCCAGCCGTAGGTTGGCTTTAAACTCGGACGATTCGATGGCGTTGCCGAGCACGGAGTGGGTGATCGCCGTAATATTTCCGATCGTGCTTTGATCGCGGAGCGTCTCCGCGATGATGTGCGCATGGTCGAAGGCATGGGATGCGTTGTCGCTCTTGAGTTCAATGGAGACATCTCCGATGAACGCTGCCGAGATCTTGCTGTAAGCCAGTCCGCGGCTGGAGAGGAACTTGTCCTTGCCGATGTCATCATTGTCGTTCAGCTCAATCTTCAGCCCAGCCAGCGTGCCAACCCCGTTCGCATCGCTGTCTGCATCGATGATCGGCGTGGTCTCATTGGCGCCCTGGATCGCCGTTCCGCGCGTCAGTCCATTGACGGTGACCTGCCCGATACCGTTCGTCGCGGTAATGCCGCCTGTGAGCAGTCCTCCTGAACTGAACCGGTTGTCGAGGTTGAGCGTAACCGCCCCGATGGTGGCTCCGCTGAACAGCGACTCGTGCGAGGCGTAAACGTTGTCATTTTTGTCCCGCTGTCCGTTATCGCCCAGCGTGATCTCCGCGCTCTTGAGCGTTCCCGTACCGTCAACATCAAAGTCAGCGTAGAAATTTGATTTGTAGACTGCCGTCCCCTCCCTGTTTGTTGCGTCTTCAAACATGCCGCCGATCCCGTAGTGAGTCACCTTCACATCGCCAATTCCATTGTCGGAATAAAAGTTCGTCTGGTAGATCGCATTGAAGGATGCCCGGCTGTTTTGGCTCACTGTGATATTGCCGATTTGCTGGCCGGAAAACTCCGAATTGCTCACCGCGTCGATCGTCACCAGGTTGCCCTGGTTGCTGTCCTTGATGCTGACACGGATATTCCCCACATTGCCGACGTCATCCTGGTTGGCATCAGCCGTGAATTTGCTGTCAAAAATTCCGTAATTCCCAAGGGCTTTCACATCTATGAGTCCGCTGGCCGCAATACTGCCATCGGCCGAAAATTCGGAGTGGTTGATGCCGGTTCCTTTGCCTGTCCCACGCGCCAGCGAGGAATTGTCCACGGTGACAGTCCCGATATTGCCTCGTGCGGAAAAGAAGGAATCGCGAATCCCATCCTTCCCCAGAACGTTTTGCACCTGCGCATTGACGTCTCCGATATCAATGGAAAAGAAAATGGCCCCGTTGATGGCATTCCCGGTCGAGACGCTCGATGTGATTTTTCCGATGTTCCCGTCGGCAGTGAAGACTCCGGCAATGCCGTCGATATCCGGCGATAGCACCCGCACGGAGATGTCGCCGATCGAACCGGCCGTGGTAAACGAGCCCGCCAAGGTACTGCTGCTTGAGATTTTTCCGATCCCCAAATTGCTCGCAACGTTGGCAATCGAAGCGGTCCCCCCTTGGAAGAAGAGATCACCAATGCTTCCTTCCTGCCCGGAAGCGATCAGGGATCCTTTCACCGGGGACTTCCCAAGAAAATTGATAGCCGCGATGCTGGACTCGCTGATGAGCGCACCGTCCAAGCCCCCGTTGATCGTGATCTTGTCGTTCGTCAGTTTCGTATTAACTCCTGAAATCGTGCCCCCAGCCGTGATTTGTCCGCTGAGGCCCCCACCCGCAACAAATAGATGCACGTCTCCGCCGACGTCGGCCGTGCCGTCGAAGCCGTTCTCCCCGATGCTCAACTTCAGGTTTCCTTTGACATCCAGAAGCGAGTTGATGTTGTTGACACGAACATCGTTGAGATCCCCGCCGATCTCCAGGCTGCCGTTCAAGTTTGAGAGGGTCCCGTAAATGCCGCGGCTCACGTTGCCAGCCACCTGGATGGCCCCGATGAAGTCGTTGCCTCCGTCACCCGGGTTAATCGGTTTTTCGGCTATCGTCCCCCGGATGCTGATCTCACCGGCGGACTTCAGCGAGATGTTGTTGAAATCAACCTCGCCGGAATTCTGGTAAAATGTCACCAGTCCGCTGGCACCGGCCAGACGGCTGTTCAGGCGGTCGGACTTTTGGACGGAGCTTGTGGAAAGGGAAAGCCCGCCGGAAAGATCGACGCCAGGCATGTTGATATCCAGGACGTTCGCGCTGTCGAGACGCACCGCCCGCATCGAGCCGGTGGCACTGGACGTGATGCTGTTGATATTCACAAAGCCATCGGTCCAAACCTGTTCTGAGACACCAGTTGTCGGACCAGCATATTTCACGGGCGTAACCTTCACGGTCAGCACAGCTGACGGATCCAGACCGTTGATGGAGATATTGTCCACATCGGCGTTGTTCGATTCGCCGCCGTCCAGTGTGATGTCAAAAGTGGCATCCTTGCCGCCAGTCAATGTCACGTCCACCTTGTCCCCGTCGGAATCAGAGAACGAAAACTTTTTCAGGTTCGTGCCAGTCAACCCGCTAAAAACGATTCGCTGCTCCAAGGGCTCCAGGAAGCGGTGCACATGGGATTTCATCGACAAGGGATTGTGTGAGTCATTCATGATATTTTGCGGGTTAAAGAAGTTAGTGGCGCAGGAATTCGAGACGCCTTGGCGCCGGGATAAGACACTCTGATCTGAGGTTTCCAGAGGATTTTTTCATACACCTGTGAATGCAGAACCTGACGGCTGCTTGTATGATTACGACCTAAAATCTCGTCAAGAAATATGTGACGAACGGTCGTATGGCGTGACGAACGGTTAACTCCTCCGCAGCGGATAGATCAGGACATCGACTCCTGCAGACACGATGGCGTGGTCAGGGAAGCGCCCGGGAGGCTTGAACCCCTCGAGTTCGAGGGAATGGGCGCTCCAGACCGGCACGACTGCCGGAGCGATTTTATATGGCGCGTGCCAGACCTGGCCGGAATGAATCCTGCCGCGCTTCGTTGAGAAGAGGCGGTAGCGCTCAACGAGAAATTCCTCGAGCGTTCCGGCGGTGGCCGGATTCTGGTGTCCGTCCGCGCGGTAGGTGAAGCGGGCGGTCCCCGCGGATCCCGCCCGGCGGCATTCGTAGCAGACCGAGCCGTCGGCCAGCATCCCCGCCTGCATTGAGGCATGCCAGTAGGGGAGATGAAAAAGCGTGCGGGCGAGCCAGACGGCGACCGGCTGGTTGCAGTCGAGGGAATAAAACCAGACACCCGGCCGCCCGGCGGCGTCGCGGACATACGTGCGGACGTTCAGTTCGAGAAAATTGGAAAGCCAGGGAACCGGTGGGCATCCGACCGGCCGGACGCCACGCATATAAAACGGGACAACGCCGAGCCAGGCCTCACCGTTCCATGTGTCCACGGTCAGTCCCGCTGGAAGGGAACGCTGGATCTCGTTCGGATCCCACCTCCAGTGGAGAAAGAGCAGGTTCGCCCACCGCTGGTGCATGACGGGTGGTCCATCCGGGCGGGGCTGCGTTGGAACCGGAACGGGAGCGTCCATGCTCAGCGGCCGGGCATGGCCTCGAGCACGAGGCCCTTCAGGTATTCGGTCTCGGGAAGACCGAGAACGACCGGGTGGTCGGCAGGCTGGCCGATCCGCCGGATCACGCGCACGCTCCGCTTGGCGTCCTGCAGGCCCTCGGCGACGGCAGCCTCGAACTCGTGGGCGGCGACGTGGTGCGAGCAGGAAAACGTGACAAGGATCCCGCCCTTGGCGAGCAGGCGCGCGGCGCGCTGGTGGAGGTCGCGGTAGCCCCTCAGGGCCTCGTTGACCTTCGCTCGGGCCTTGGTGAACGACGGAGGGTCAAGAATGATGAGCCCGTATTCCTGGCGGTCCGGGTGGTTGAGAAACTCAAACACATCCCCGTGCCGGACGGTGACCGACAGGCTGTTGCGGGCAACATTCTCCCGAAGACGGGCGACGCTCTCGGCACCAGCCTCTACCGCTGTCACCGAGGCGGCTCCGGCGCGCGCGCAGGCGAGGGCAAAGCCGCCCTGGTTCGAGAAGCAGTCGAGCACCGCGCGGTCCCGCGCCATCGGGGCGACGATCCCGTAGGACTCGATCTGGTCCAGGTACAGTCCGGTTTTGTGACCGCCGAGCGGATCGACAAGGAACCTCACCCCGGCAGCCTCAATCTCGACGCTGGAGGGGGCTTCTCCCAGCAGCACACCCGTTGAAGGGGCGAGCCCCTCCGCAGAACGCACCGGCGCGTCGTTCCGCTCAATGACAGATTTTGCTCCGGTGACATCCAGCAGCGCCTCGGCAATGGCGGTCTTTCTGATGTCCATCGCAAGGGTCAGCGTCTGGAGAACGATCGCATCGCCGTAGCGGTCGGCAATCACTCCGGGAAGCCCGTCGCTCTCGCTCCAGACCAGCCGTGCCAGATCGCTCCGGCACCCGGCGCGCTGCCGGTATTCAACCGCCTGCTCGATCCGCCGGCGGAAGAAGTCCGCATCCAGATCCTGCCGCCGCCGAGAAAACCGCCGCACAACAATTTGCGACTTGGAATTATAGATCCCGACGCCGAGCAGATGGTCCCGGCCGTCCTTGATCGAGACCACCTCGCCGTCCTGAGGGTCGCCGAATGCCTTCAGGATCTCGGTCGAGTAGACCCAATCGTGTCCGTGCAAAATCCGCGAGCGCGGGCGGACGATGATCCCGGCCATATCAGCGAATGGCCACACGCCGATGAGCGGGTGACCGGAAATTTTCTCGGGATGGATTCATTTCCGGAGTCTCTGCGATTCACCGCCCACTCCGCAAGTTCCGGTTTGCGGAGTGATCGAAGCGGTTTTTCCGCCCAGGACAGGTCAACAAACGTTCATCAGATCCTATATTCTGCGTTTGCCTTGTTTGTCCGTGGAAAATCGCGTGTATCATGAAACCGATGCGTGTATTTCTGGAAGAGTTTCATGCGGAGGCAGGGCGTGCGCTGGTCGACCGCGATCGCGAGTTGGAACTCGCGCTGTGCTGTCTGATTGCGCGGGGCAACCTGCTGGTTGAGGACACCCCGGGAGTCGGGAAGACGACGCTGGTCAAAACGTTGGCCCGGCTTCTGGGACTCGACTTCAAGCGGATCCAATTCACAAACGACCTGCTCCCGGCAGACATCCTCGGGACCCAGATATTCGATGCTGCTCACCAGTCGTTCTCGTTCCACCGCGGGCCCATCTTTGCGCAGCTGGTCCTTGGTGATGAACTGAACCGGGCGTCTCCCCGCACGCAGAGCGCTGTATTGCAGGCGATGGACGAGCAGGAGGTGACGATCGAGGGGCACACCCATTCGCTGCCGGAGCCGTTTTTCTTCATCGGTACGCAGAACCCGCGCGACCAGGCCGGAACGGCTCCGCTGCCCGAGTCGCAGGTGGACCGGTTTTTGATGCGCCTTGAGCTTGGCGTTCCCATGCGTGAAACCCAGCGCAAGCTGCTTGAGCGCGACACCGGCGCTGGATTTGATTTCATGTCCCTGCGGGTCCTCGCCTCGCCGGACCAGTTGCTCGCGTGGCAAAGGGATGCGGCTGGAACGCATGTGTCCGGTGCGGTTGCCGAGTACATTCTGAACCTCATCGAGGCGGCGCAGACCCGGGGGTGGATGCTCTCGCCGCGCGCGGGGCTCGGCCTGCAGCGCGCCGCGAGGGCGCTGGCATGGCTTCGCAGCCGCGAGCACGTCCTCCCGGATGACGTGCAGGAAGTCTTTCTCCCGGTGGTCACCCACCGGCTCGCCCAGTTTACCCCCGGAACCGGAGGAGAACGCGAGGCTGCTGAGATGGGGCTCGCTCTGCTCAAATCGGTCCCGGTACGGCAATGAAGCCTCCCGAAAGAATTTTTATCGTTCCTACATGGGCAGGGCTCATCCTCGGCGCGGTGGCCTTCTTCATTTTTGCCGCCGGCTACAGCGCGGAGGGCTTCGGCGGTCCGACGCAGCTCTTGGTCGTGACTCTGGTCGTCGCCGGGATCGTGGCACTGATCCGGACAAATGGAAACTTGCGCGGGATCGAAATCACGTCGTGCTGCTCCGATCCTGCGCCGGCTGGGGACGAGGTCGTCCTGACGATCGCGGTCACGAACTTTTCGAACCGTGAGCGCCTCGGTTTCAAGGTGAGGTTCCGCGACCGGTGGAGCCTGAGAGGCGCCGGAGAAATCCCGTTCCTGCACGCGGGCGAGACGCGTACGGCGGAAATGCGTCTGCCAACAAGCCGGCGCGGACGGTTCGCAATTCCGGCAATCTGGGTCTCTAGCAACCTGCCGATGGGAATCTGCTTCGCCTGGAAGATTTTTCGGGATGCCGGGAAATACCACGTCTATCCGCGCGGACGCTCGTGGAGGCAGCCAGCCACCGGAGTCGGGCAGGATGGCAAGGCCGCCGGAAACAGGCAAATCGGCACGGAGGACGTCAGCGGGCATCGCGCCTATGTGCCGGGCGATCTGCCCGCCCGGATGGACTGGAAGATCTATGCACGTACCGGGCACCTTGCTGTCAGAACATTCGATACGAACAGCGCCGGGCGGACATCTCTCCGGTGGGAGGACACGGCCTTCCTCCAGAACGAGGAAGACCGCCTCGAACAGCTCAGCTTCTGGGTCTCGGAATCCCTGCGCGCCAGGCTTCCGTTCGAACTGCATCTGGGGAGAAGAGCTTTCAACGAGCGCAACATTTCCGCCTGCCGGATCGCCCTGGCCACATTCGGGGAAGTCTGATGAACGGGGAAAACACTCAGCGGCTTGCGGGCTGCCTGCTCGGAGCCTGGTTCCTCATCCATGCCGTGTTGTTCCTGAATCCGTGCACTTTTCGCGTGGCGGTCATCACGCTGCTGTTGGCAGGCCTGCTCCTGCGCTGGTTGCGTGCCGCCGTGCCGGACTGGCTCGGTGGCGGGCTTTTCGGCCTTACCGCTGTGATCCCATTCTGGACGGACAGTCCCGGGCCCGCCGGACTGACCAGCGCAGGTGTTGCCGCCGCGCTTCTCCTCGGCCGAATGACCCCGCGACGGGGCCTCTGGGTCATTCTCTGCGCAATTGCTTTGTTGGCTTCGTTGACCCTCGATCCCGCTTCCGACCTCCCCCGGATCATCATTGTTCTCGATGCCATGCTCCTCATGCTTTTTGCCGAGCAAATCCATTCTCCTGAAGAGGCCCGCCGGGGATTCCGGGAAATCGTGAGGGATTCGCTCCACCTGGTCGTCCCGGTTGGGGCAGTTGTCACCGCCGCTTTCTGGTATTTCCCCACTCTTTCGTTGCACACGAATACCGCACTGACAGGATTCGCCGACGGACTCAATCCGGGGGCGTTTTCCGAAATGCGGCAGAGCAGGCGCACCGCCTTTGTGGCCACGTTTCCAGAAAACAGTCCGGTCCCTCCGGCCGGGAGCCTTTACTGGCGCGGACAATCTCTGGAAAACAACCACGGCCTCCGCTGGTCGCGATTGGAAGCTCGCCCTTTGCCGCAAGTCGGGCAGCCTGCGACCTGGTGGTATTCGTTGCAGGCGATGCCGGGTCACACGGTCTTCCTGCTCGATGTTCCGCTTTCAATCACCGTCTCAGGCTCGCCGCTGTCCCTGCAGGAGCCCTCACTTGGAACAACCGCCGGGAAGGTGGAAGCGGAATCCTCTGCGGCTCCCGCAAACGATCCCCCCGATCCCCGATTCGCCGGAGGAGACCTTGATGTGCCAAAACACATTGCCGCGGATGGGCGGCTGCGGGCACTGCAAAAGGAAGCTTTTCCAGCAGGGAGAGATGTCCGTGAAAATCTCGCATCCCTCGCCCGATTTTTCAAATCTTCAGGGTTTTCCTACTCGATGAAGTTCGGCCGGATGTCATCCGACGATGTCGCTGGATTTTTGTGCGGGCAGCGCACGGGGGGATGCGGGCACTACGCGGCTGCAAGCGCCAATCTCCTCCGCCTGGCGGGAATCCCAGCCCGGGTCGTCACCGGGTTCCGGGGAGGACGCTGGAACCCCTGGCTGAGGGAAATCACCGTGCGCGACTCGGATGCCCATGCGTGGGTCGAAGCCTGGGATCCAGCGGGCCGTCACTGGATTCGCTTCGATCCGACAGACTTTGTCGCCCCGGAACTCATGCTCCAAGTCGAACTGGAGAGGAATCCGGAGCGTTGGTCATGGCACATGCTTGCGGCCGCATTTGTTGAAAATGCCTGGTCCCACTCCACGCGGTCCATCGCGCCGGCGATGGCAGCCGCAGCCGTGCTTGCCCTTGGGGTGGGAGTGTGCTGGGTATTTCTTGGCCGCCGCACCCGGATGGATCCGGCGCAGACCGCCCTCGCCCGGATGGAAAAATACGCCGCCCGTCGGAACCTGGGAAGACTGCCGGAGGAAACGCCGCTGGCATGGCTCGCGCGCCTGCAACGCACAATCAAGCAGAACAACAGCCCGCAGCTGAAACGATTCGCAGCCGCCTACGAGCAAGCCGTCTATAGCAGGACCGGCCTGGACGCTCCGACGCGCTCAGAATTGCGTGCTGCAACACACGCCCTCCGAAACCGGGGAGGTTTCGACTAAGCCAGTCAGAACACGCAGATCGCCCCCACGGAGCAGGAGGCGAGTTGTGAGTGCTGTTGCCCTCTCCGAAACTGCCTCAGCACGCGGCACTATCGTCCTACTTTCCGCAGCGCCTACTGACTTTCCTGTTGCGCCTTTTTTCCGTAGACCTCGACCTCGACGGAGTGAGCCTCAACGGTTTTCCGGCGTTACCCGAATGACGCAGCGGCCACCGCGCAAGCAGAGAATGGCTAAGCCGAAGCCAACAAGCGCCCACACCGATGGCTCCGGGACAGCGAGGAGCAGGAAGTCTACCGAACCGGCGTTGTAGCTGAAGGTTCCGCCCCAATCCGCATTCCCCAGTTGCCACCCCCCAACCCCTGGATCGGACATTAGGCCGGTAAGAATTCCACTATAGTTCGTTCCAGGAACGGCACCCTGATCGAGGAACAAAAACGTCTGATCCGATGCGAAAACCAATGGCACAGCGCCGGCGAATGCAAGGACGTCGTGGCTTGTGGAATTCGAAGAGAGTCCCAATTGAATAATTGCTCCGGAATCCATTACCAGTCCGGACTTGAGCGTCAGCGTCGCCAGATCGAATTCATCCACCCCGGGCATGAGGATGCCGGACGAACCGATGAAAACATCTTTCTCAATCCTGCCGGTCCCTCCAAGCGTTCCAGCGGATACAGTGATATTGCCGCCAGCAGCGACCGATCCATTGATCAAAAGCGAACCGGCTGAAACAAACACCGAATTGACGAAGGTATTTGCACCGGAAAGAATCAAACTCCCGTGCCCCTTCTTGTTGATGAGACCAGCACTGAAGAATCCGCTCCCGATTAATCCATCGAACTGAACCGTGCTGTCCACGGAAATAGTGTTTACCGACCCGCTGATGAGCACGTCGCCAAGGAATGTCAGCTTGCCACAGTTCACCGCGTCACCAAGTGTCACGACCGCATTGCCTCCGATAATCACAGAATTAAGGACTCTTCGCTCTACTGTATCCATAGATGATAACTTCCCGGCAAAGAGGGAAATGGGTCCGGTTCCCAGTGCACTCGAAGCGATAGCTCCCTTAGAGCCAACCGACTCCGCCCCGAGCTGCAAGGTTCCGGCGCTCAGTTCGGTTCTGCCTGAGAAGGTGTTGTTACCACAAAGCAGGAGCGTCGCATTTCCATATTTGTTGATGGCACCGCTTCGGACAACTCCGTCAAACCGGACATCACTATTTACGGTCAAAGGATAGCTTGCGGAGGCAAGGTCCAAATAGCCGGCGAACGTCAGCATTCCGTTATTGATTGTGTCTCCGAGACTCAACCCGGCAACGACCTGCATCGGGTTCAGAATCGTGCGGGAAACCGGACCATCTGATGAGATTTTTCCTGCAGTTACCGTCACGGCTCCAGTGCCGAACGGCCCCGAGACGATGGCTCCCGGCGCGCCGGTCGAATCCGCTCCGACCTGCACAGGACCGGAGTAATAGTTAAGGTATGTTCCTCCCGAATAGGTATTGTTGCCTGAGAGTCGGAGCGTTCCCGCTCCCGTGACTTGAACCTTGCCGGAGCCTCTCAGGCTGGCAGAAATAATCGCCGTCCCGGAAGCAAATTCCGAATTACACGATGCAGCGGTGAGGTTGCCATTTGCGATAGTCTCCCCGGAAGCTGGCGGCGCGGTGAGTCTGACCGACCCAACTGTCTGGCTCGTGCCCCCCAGATCGAGCCTGCCACCACTCATCTCCAAAGCCGAACTGGTGGTTCCGAGAGTGCCGCTTCCGGTCAAGGCCAGGGTTCCAAGCATAATGTTCGTGCCGCCGGAATAGGTATTGGCCCCGGCCAAAGTCAGCGTGGCGTTACCAGTTTTTGGCAGACTCCCGCTGCTGATCACCCCGTCGATCTGCACGGGGCTGTTGATGCGGATTCCTGAGCTGGCCTGGAGATTGCTCAGATCCACTTTCGCAAGAAATGTCAGCTTTCCGTTGTTGGTTGCGTTTCCAAGCTGAACCTTCTCGTTGAAATCACTCGAGACTAGCTTGACAGAATTTAAGATTGTACGCGGGCCAGCACCATCCGACGAAAGTGTGGCGTTGCCAAGAGTTAAGGTCCCCGTTCCGACCGCGCTGGAGGTGATGGCACCCACGGAGCCAACAGAACCAACCCCGACTTGCAGCGTACCGCAACTCACCGTTGTCGCCCCAGAATAGGTATTGTTCCCGGAAAGTCTTACAACCCCGTCTCCGATACTGTTGAATGCTGCCGAGCCCTGCAAATTGGCTGAAATGACCGCGGTCTCATAGTGGATATCCGCCTTATACGACTTTGCCGTCAGGTTCCCATTGGAAATCATTGTGCCGCCGTTTTGAGCAGGGCCGAAGAAAATCACGCTCCCAACTGTCTGTGTGGTCCCGCCCAGATCCAGCCGTCCCCCCTCAATCGTGAGCGGGGCAGTGGAGGCGCCCAGGTTTCCATTGGCTCCGACCATGAGGAGGCCTTGCCCGACATAGGTTCCCCCGGCGTGAGTATTCGTTCCGTTGAGAGTCAATGTGCCGGGGCCAAACTTGTTCAGGAGGCCATTGCTGATGGCACCATCAATCTGCACCTCGCTGTTGATGTCGAGGTTGCGCCCATACGTGGGGTTGCCCAGGTTCATACCTGCCCGGAAAGTGAGCTTTCCGTTATTGACAGAATCTCCGATGCGGGCGTGCGGGTCTGCAGCACCTGTAAAATTCACGGCATTTAGAATAGTGCGTGCGGTTGTTCCATTGGAACTCAGGGCGGCACCGCCCGCAAAGCTCAGGTTTCCTTTTCCCAACGCACCGGATGTGATCGCCCCAACACTCCCGATAGAATCAATGCCGACCTGAAGCGTGCCGGCGCTGAGTGTCGTCGCTCCTGCATATGCATTCGCGCCGGTGAGAGTCACCACTCCGTTTCCGGTTTTTGTGAAGCCCCCCGCGCCGAGAAGGTTTGCAGAGACCAGAGCCTTGCCGGAGGCAAAACTGGAAGAATACGAGGTGGCGCTCAAATCTCCATTGCCCATCGTGAAGCCGCCCTCAGCCGCTGGCGCAGTGAGCCGGACCGTGCCGGTCGTTTGGCTGGTGCCGCCGAGATCAAGTTGCCCGCCGGCCAACGTCAGGTTCGAACTCGCGCCAGCCAGGTTCCCGTTCCCGCTGACGGCGAGTTTCCCCTGGTTGATGATCGTGCCGCCCGTGTAGCCATTCGCGCCGGAGAAGGTCAGCGTCCCGTTTCCGGACTTCGTAAAATTTCCCGAACCGAACAGGCTCGCCGAGACAACAACCGAGCCGGTTGTGTAATTTGCCGAGTACGATGCCGCCGTAAGGCTGCCGTTGCCGATAGTGGCGTTTCCGCTGGCTGCAGGCGCAGTGATGCGGACCATGCTCATGCTTTGGCTGGTGGCACCCAGATCCAGTTCCCCACCCTCCATTGTCAGATTTGAGCTCGCCCCTGGCAATTTGCCAAGGCCGCTCAATGCGAGCTTGCCCTGGCTCACGATCGTCCCACCGGTGTATGTGTTCACGCCCGTGAGGGTGAGCGTACCGTTTCCGGCTTTCGTAAAACTCCCCGCGCCGAGCAGGTTTGCGGAGACAACTGCCGTGCCGGAGGTGAAATCAGCCGAGAAGGAACTGGCGGTCAGATTACCGTTGCCGATCGTCGTGTTGCCGCCGATCGTGGCTGCCGTGATGCGGACCGCGGCGACCGTCTGGCTGGTGGCTCCGAGATCAAGTCGTCCGCCGGCCATCGTAAGATTCGAGGTCGTGGACCCGAGCAACCCAGCACCACTCAGAGCCAGACTCCCCTGGCTCACAATCGTGCCGCCGGTGTAGCCGTTCGCCTCCGATAACGTCACGGTCCCATTGCCAGCCTTCGTGAAATTTCCCGAACCGAAGAGTCTTGCCGAGACAATGGCATTGCCGTCATCGAAACTCGAGGTATAGGAGGTCGCCGTCAGGTTCCCGTTGCTGATCGTTGCGAAGGCATTTCCTGCCGCAGCAGTGATGCGGACGGCCCCGGCCGTCTGGCTGGTGGCTCCGAGGTCCAACTGTCCTCCGCCCATCGTAAGACGCGCTGTCGCTGCTCCAAGCTTTGCGCCGGCCACCAAGACAAGAGTGCCCATGCTGACCGTGGTCCCGCCACTATGCGCATTCGCTCCCGAAACCGTCAGCGTCCCGTTGCCCGCCTTGCTCAATGCTGTTGTGCCAATTGCACCGCCATCGCTGATCACACCGGCGATCGTGATGCGACCACTGCCATCAGACACCAGTGTGAATGCTGTCGCATTGCCGGCGTTGGTGATGTTGGCACCAACCGTGAGCACCGCAGTCGAATTATTTTTCCACGTCTGGTCGGCTCCCAGCTTAAGACATCCAGCCACTGTCACATTGCCGGCTTTTTCCATCATCACGATGCCAGCCTCTCCAATTCCAAGCGATGAACCGGAGAGGGTCAGGTTTGCCGTCGCGCCTGTGCCAGTCCCAATAATGATTCCTGAAATGCTTGTCTCGCCGTAATCCGGCTGGAATGCATACACAGACTGGCTGAATCTTGTGATATCATCGGTCAAGCTGTCTGAGGGTATGACGCCGGTGTGCCAATTGGATGGTGAGAACCACATCGTTGAGGTGGCATTTTCCCTCCAATCCAGCGTTGCCGAACCGGCGGTTGCGGCGAAAGAAAGGAACAACGAGACGGCAAGCGTGAGCGATTTTAAGTTCATCGGGTGGGAGACAGTAAGGCTGTCTCACGAACCTTTCAGCTCGCCCGACCTATAGCAAGATAAGTTTAGCTAACTCCACACAAGACGACGCATCCCTCTTCCTCAAATGAAAATTAGTTATCCCGTCCCCTGCACGGTGCCTACCCAGAATTCTTGATTTCGCTGGTGCTCCTACTGCGCTTCCTTTCCGAAGACCTCGACCTCAACGTAGTGGTTCATGGCGTTCGAGGTGTTGCCGGCCGAGTAGAGGCGGACGTAGCGGCCCTGGGTGCCTGGCTTGGCGGGGATGAGCCGGCCCTGGTTGGTCTCGATGTAGGCGTAGTCCTTGCCGGCACCGAGCCCCGAACTGTTGTCGTCGTCGTTGTTGTAGAGCGTGGTGACGCCCTCGATGAAATCCGGATCGTTCGAGACCTGGACGACAACATCCTGGTAGGCGCGGGCCTGAGCGTGGAAGTGCCAGAGCCAGACGGCCGAGATGTCGGACTTTTCCCCGAGGTCAATCTGGACCCACTGCTTGTTCTGGCCGAGTTCGACGTAGCACCCTTCGTCTCCGGCTTTGTCGCCATCGGTGACAAGGTCGAGCGAGCCAAGGAGTGGTTCGGAATCGCTGGACGTGACCGCCTTCCCCTTGGCGAGGTTTGTCGTCCCCGCGGGAACCATGATCTCCTGCTTCTTGTTGGGATCGATCGGCTCAAGGTTCGGCAGCTTGGCGGCGGGAGGCGTGCCGACAAAAAGGGGCGGAGGAAACTCGGTCTTGAGAGGAATGGAATCCTGGGCCTGCACGGCGGTGGCGGCGAGCAGGGCGCTGAGGATGGTGAGTGGGATGCGGATCTTCATAGGAATCGGTCGGGATGTGATCAGGCTACAAACTCTTCGGGCTTCATGTCGAGCGTGCGGCGGGCGTCGATGGCCTCGTTGGCCTTGAAGACCGCAAACTCGCTGGCGAACGCCTCGTCGGCCGGGCAGTTGAGCTTGCCTTTCCCCCGGACGGCATCGAAGAAGTTCTCGAGGTGCGGCTGGTGGATCGCCTTGTCAAATGTGACCGGGATCTCGTAGGTCGCGAGGACAGCAGTCTCGCGGACGTCGACCTTGGCAGCGTCCGCCGGGGCAGCCGGGGCGGCGGCCTGGGCGCGGAGGTAGTTCTTTGCGATAAGCTCGTCCCATGGGGGTGCCGAGGCCTCGCGGTAGATCGCGCCGAGGCGCGGGTTCTCAGAGATTTTGAGCGATCCCTGGTCGCCCATAAAATATTCGAAATATCCGCCGCCGGCGCTGGTCGTGGTGTGGACCTGGTAGAACGCGCGGGCGACCCCCTCGGGAAGCGGATACTCGTAGATCACCATGGCGTTGTCGAACCACTCGTGGGTCTTGTAGTAGTCGACGCCGCCGGACGCCAGAACCGCGCGCGGCGGCATGCCGAAAAACCAGTTAAAAATATCGATCTGGTGGGCGCCGAGGTCGCTGAGCGGACCGCCGCCGAGTGCCTTGAACCAACGCCAGTTGCGGAACTGGTTCATGTCGGCAAAGCCGTATTTCTTGAGCACGTCGGCCGGGATATCGGAGTTCTTCGGCCAGCCGAGGTCGGGTGCGGCCGCGCGGTTCCACTGGGCCTGGGCCGCCGTGATGCGGCCGCAGATCTTCGATTCGCGGAGGAGGCGGTTGAGCGCAAACTGGTAGCGGGGGTTGCTCCGTCGCTGGTGGCCGATCTGCAGGAGCTTTCCGGTCTCCTGCATCGTCTGGACCATAGACCGGGCACCCTCGACCGTGTTGCTCATCATCTTTTCGCAATACACATGAAGCCCGGCCTTCAGGCACGCATTGGTGATCGGCGCGTGCCAGAAATCCGGCGTGGCGTTTATGACTGCATCCAGTCCCTTCTCGCCCGCGAGGAGTTCCTCGTAGTTTGTGTAGGCGCGGACCTCGATGTTGCTGCGCTTGAGAAGCCGCTGTGTGTAGGTTCGGGCGTAGTCCCAGATGTCGCAGATCGCGACGAGCTGGATCGTATCGATTTTGAGCAGCGACTCCAGAAGCACGCGTCCCTGCGCGCCGAGGCCCACGAGCGCGACCTGCAGCTTGCCATTCGGTGAGGCTCCCTGTGCGCGCACAAACGGGGCGGAGGCGATCAGGGCGCCGGCACCGGCGGCAGCAGTGAGGTGGACGAACCGGCGACGGGAAAGGTCGCCGACAAGCGAGGAGTCTGCAGGTGTTACCATTTTTTGAGAATTGCGAAGCGGTTATGGTCAACAAAGGCCAGCGACATGGCGATCAGCGCGACATGGATTCCGAGCCAGGCCACACCATCGTCCTGTTTGATGAGGATCAGACCGGCGGTCAGGCCGATGTAGAGCAGGCCCTGAACGAACAAGGAAATGCGCGTCCCGATACCCAGGAGGAGCATGAGCCCGAGGGCAATGAGGAGCGGGCCGAGCGCCGGATAGAAAATCGCAGTGGCAAATTTCGGGAGCATCGGCTCGGTGGCGAACTTGTCCTGAAGCGACTGCGGAATCGCGTGGTAGTGGGCGAGGCCGTAGACTTTCTGAGTCGCCTCGACCATGGCACCGCTCGGATCCTCCATGCCGGTCACTGGATCGAGCAGAGGGGTTTTGATTTTTGTCGTGGCGGAGAATTTTTCGATACCTGTCAGCAGTGCACGCACGCCCAGCCATCCGCGAAGGAGGAGGAATGCGAGCGAGTATCCGGAAGCGTTGGGGTGTTCGGTTTGGCTCATAGGGAATTGGTGGGTTTTGCCGGCTCGGCCTGCGGTGCAGCGGCGGCCGCCGCTGGAGTTGGTGCCGGGGTGGGCGTCGGAGTCGGCTTCGTCTCCTCAAGGAACCTTTTTGCCTCCGGCTTATCAATTTTTGCCACGGCGTCGCGGATTGCGGTTTTTTCCTCGTCGCGGGTGGCGAGTTTCCATGCAGCGCGGTAGTCCTGAAGTTTTTGGGGGATCAGGCGGCCCTCGAGGACGGGGATGGTATCGATGAACCCGCGGAGCGCGAGGATCCGCTCGGTGCTGTCCTGACCTTTTTCAGCGGCCGCGAGCAAGATCGGAAAAGCCGTGATGTTGCGGGCTGCGGCGAGCGCACGGATGACCTGCTTGCGGGACTCCAGGTCGCCCGAGGCGAGAAGTGCAGTCAGCTTGGCGCCGCTCTCCGGGGTATCGATCGCTGCAAGGAGCTTGAAGATATCTGCAGCCTGAGCCGGATCCGCCCCTGGAAGGGAGGCGCTCAGCTGTTCAACAGCGGCTGCGGGGTTGGGATCGAGCGCGGTGGCACGTGCGACAGCCTTCTGGATGGCGGCGCGGTTGGCCTGCGGGGCTTTGGCAAGGAGCGGAAGAAGCATGGGAAGATCCCCTCCCCCGGCCAGCCTGGCAAGCGCATCATAGGATGCCTTCCGGAGCGTGACGTCATCGCTGGCGGCATCCGCAACGGCGAGCGCAAAGGCCTCGCGCTGGAGGCGGTTGGCAAGAGCACCCAGAATCACGGCTTTCGCCGCCGGTGTGGCCGCCGACTTATGCAGCGCAAGCAGCTTCGAACCGGCGCCCGGATAAGTGGTCGACGCGAGAGCCTCCGCTGCAGCGGCGGCGATCTCCGGCGAGGGACCGGACAGGAGGGGAACGAGAAGCTCAAACGACACGCTATCCCCCAGACTCCCGAGCCCAGCGACAGCAGC
>Ga0209398_1000452_pt1 | contig 25528 bp, 25 predicted proteins | sample AshMeaBigSpring_FD_184125 | JGI IMG/M metagenome (GOLD analysis project Ga0209398, IMG submission 184125) | Groundwater microbial communities from Big Spring, Nevada to study Microbial Dark Matter (Phase II) - Ash Meadows Big Spring (SPAdes)... | ecosystem: Environmental > Aquatic > Deep... | reverse complement strand
TCCTTTGGGCAACATTTTTACATCTCCTTTTGGCGTATACACATAAATTTCTTCGGCTAAAAAAGAAGTTTTAAAGTCGTGTAAAAAGTTAATGCTATCAGTATCATCTTGCGATAAAACTTCTCTTATTTGTCCAAACCATTTGTCAAATCTATCTTCATCACCACCACCTTCTTTGTATTTATAATGAGCAGCCAAACCTTTTTCGGCAATTTCGTCCATACGTTTGGTACGTACTTGTACTTCTACCCATTTGCCCTGAGGCCCCATAACGGTGGTGTGTAAAGCTTCGTATCCATTATTTTTAGGATTACTCAACCAATCTCTCAGTCGTTCAGGGCTTGGTGTATATTCATCTGTAATCATCGAATATACTTTCCAACATTGTTCTTTTTCTTGTTCCTGAGGAGCATCTAAAATAACCCTAATGGCAAATAAATCATATACTTCTTCAAAAGCTACACCTTTCTTTTTTATTTTATTCCAAATAGAGTGAATGCTTTTTGGACGACCATAAATGTCGAACTTAAATCCTGTTGCTGTTAGCTTTTCCTTCAGTGGACGAATAAATTCGTTGATATATCTGGTGCGTTCTCTTTTTGTGTCAGAAAGTTTTTTTGCAATTTCTCTATAAGCATCTGTTTCTAAATACTTCATCGACAAATCCTCCAATTCGGTTTTTATGCTATACAAACCCATTCTGTGTGCAAGTGGAGCATATACCCAAACTGTTTCAGAAGAAATTTTCAATTGTTTTTCTTTCTTCATGCTATCAAGGGTACGCATGTTATGAAGCCTATCTGCTAGTTTTATGAGAATTACTCTTGGATCGTCGGTAAGTGTTAATAGAATTTTTTTAAAGTTTTCTGCCTGTTGACTTGTATTGGTATCGCCAATACTTGAGATTTTTGTAAGTCCATCTACAATTTTTGCAATTTCAGCACCAAAGTTTAATTGAATATCTTCTAATGTAACGTCTGTATCTTCTACTGTATCGTGTAATAAAGCACAAATAGTACTCCTTACGCCTAAACCAATTTCTTCTACACAAATGGTAGCAACAGCTAGAGGGTGTAAAATGTATGGCTCACCGCTTTTTCTACGCATGGTTTTATGTGCCTCTACCGACATTTCAAATGCTGTACGAACCAATTCTCTATCACCTTTTTTTAATTTAGGTCTTAGGCTTCTTAATAATGCTCTGTAATGGCGAAGAATTTCTTTTTTTTCTTGCTCAGGTGTAAGATTATATTTTGGCTGAGTTGCTTGCTCTTGTATCGTTTGCTCATCTAACATAGGATAACGAATATAAGAAAATATAGAATGAGTTTTACAACATAAGTGCTTTCTGGTTGTCTATGAATTTTTGAATTCATGAAGATTTGAATCTTCAGATTTTTTCAGTAGTTAAAAATGTAAAGCCTAACAGCGTTCAAGAAACTAACTTACTACATTTGCCCTCAATTATGGAATCTTCAAAAAAGTCAAAAGCAGTTAACATATCCTTGCTAAAACGCATTTTTTTATTTGTGTTACCATATAAAAAAATGTTTATTATAAGTTTTGCTCTTTCCATCTTAATGGCATTTATGGCTCCTATTCGGCCATATTTTATACAACTTACCGTTAATAAATCTATTCATCCTTATTTAGAAATTCCTCATTGGATTCAACAGCTGCTTTTTTTACCCAACAACTCACCCATACTTACATTTATTATACATGTTACTATTTTTCAGCTATTTTTTTTATTAATTGAGTCTATTTTTCGGTTCTCGTTTTCATTTATTACCTCATGGTTAGGACAACATGTAGTGAAAGATTTACGTGTTACGGTGTATAAAAAAGTAATGAGTTTAAATTTATCTCAATTCGATAAAACACCTATTGGAACATTAACCACAAGAACCATCAACGATATTGAAAGTATTAACGACATATTTAGTGATGGATTAATTCCTATTATTTCTGATATTTTGATTATCATCATCACGTTGGTAACAATGTTTTGGATGGATTGGAAGCTTACGCTAATAAGTTTAACCACTTTTCCATTTTTAATTGTTGCAACTATTTATTTTAAAGAAAGCGTTAATAAAAGTTTTGTAAAAGTTAGAAATGCTGTTGCTGCACTGAATGCATTTGTACAAGAACATATTACAGGAATGCATATTGTGCAAGCTTTTGCAGCTGAAGATAGAGAGATGGAGAAATTTACAGCGATTAATAAAGAACATAGAAATGCAAACATACATGCCATATTTGCTTACAGCGTTTTTTTTCCAGTTGTAGAGTTGGTATTAGCCATTAGTACAGGTTTATTGGTTTGGTGGGTAGCCAATAAGCAATTAGATGCTGGCTTATTGGTTGCTTTTATATTGTATTTAAACCAAATTTTTAGACCCTTACGTGTAATCGCAGATAAATTTAATGTATTACAAATGGGAATGATAGCAGCTGAAAGGGTATTTAAAGTACTAGATAATGAAGATATAATGCAAGAAACTGCAAACACAATAGCACCTATACCTATAAATGGAGCTATTACATTCAAAAATGTTTGGTTTGCATACAATGAACAGCAATTTGTATTAAAAAATATTTCTTTTAATGTACGTGCTGGTGAAACCATTGCTTTAGTAGGGCAAACTGGAAGTGGAAAAACCTCGATTATTAGCTTGTTGAATAGGCTTTATCAAATACAGAAAGGAAGTATCACAATCGACGAAACACCCATCGAACATATTCCATTGCAACATTTACGCAGTAATATTGGCATTGTTTTGCAAGATGTATTTTTATTTTCAGGTTCTGTGATGGAAAACATTACACTAAGAAACCCATTGATTTCAGAAGAACAAGTATATGAGGCTGCCAAAATGATTGATGTACACGATTTTATAATGCAACTTCCAAATGGATATCAGTATAATGTAATGGAAAGGGGAGGAACATTGAGTTTGGGACAACGTCAATTGATTTCATTTATCAGGGCATTACTATATAATCCATCTATTTTAATACTTGATGAAGCAACTTCTTCTATTGATACAGAAAGTGAAATGCTGATTCAAAAAGCCATTGATACATTAATAAAAGGTAGAACATCAATTGTTATTGCTCATCGATTATCTACTATTCGTAAAGCTGATAAAATTATTGTATTAGATAAAGGAGAAATAAAAGAAATAGGCAATCACAATGAATTATTAGCCATGAAGGGATATTATTATAAACTACACGAAATGAGCCAACAAAAACAATCAAAACAGGTTGTAAGCATTTAAAATCACATATTTTTTCTGCTTTTTTAAGCAAATTGTAACTATATCTCTTACTTTTTAGTTACATATTTATTATTCTATTATTTTGAATGGAATATCTAATTTAAATTGACACAACTTAATTGTTTAAACCAACAAATTCTTAACGCTATTTTACCAAATATCAGTACTATCTCCTTATCTTCGCGGCAAATTTGAGAAAGGGTATGGCTTTGAGAAACATGAAATCTTTACTGGTAGCGGCTTGCAGCCTTTTTATTCTATTTTTATCCAATCCTGCAAAAGCCCAACATGCACCAGAAAATGGCACAAAAGAGGCTAATCACCAACAACCACATGGTGAACAAAAAGAAGCCGATTTTAATCCTGGTGATGTAATTATGGAGCATATCATGGATAATCATGATTTTCACTTTGCCGATGTAAATGGTCACCCTATTTCTTTGCCATTACCTGTAATTTTGTATTCTCCACAAAAAGGTTTTACTGTTTTCATGTCTTCGAAGTTTGAGCATGGACATGCAGTTTATCAAGGTTATAAACTAGAGCATGGCGTAATACATGCTGTAAAAGAAGATGGTTCTGTTGATGAGACCGTTCAGGTATACGATTTTTCTATTACTAGAAATGTAACCCAAATGTTATTATCATTAATCGTATTAGTGGTTTTATTGTTAGGAGTTGCAAAAAAATATAAACAACAAGGTGCTAAAAAAGCTCCATCTGGTTTTCAAAATGCGGTTGAGCCTGTAATTATATTTATTAGAGATGAAGTTGGTAAAAGCAATCTTGGGCATAAATACGAAAAGTACATGCCTTATTTGTTAACTGTATTTTTCTTTATCTTAATTGGAAATATTTTTGGTTTAATTCCAGGTTCTGCAAATGTAACTGGTAATATTGCTTTCACTGCTGTTTTAGGAACAATCAGTTTTGTGGCTATTTTAATTAGCACGAACAAGCATTTTTGGGCTCACGTATTTAACTTTCCTGGTGTTCCTGTTCCTGTAAAAATTATTCTATTATTTGTAGAGCTATTGGGAATTTTTACTAAGCCTTTCGCCCTAATCATTCGTTTGTTTGCAAACATGGTGGCTGGTCACATGATTATTACTTGTTTGGTAATGATGATTTTTATTTTCTCAAAATTAAGTATTGGTGCAGGAATTGGATTTGCTCCCGTTTCTATGGCTTTCACCGTTTTCATATATATCATCGAAGTTTTAGTGGCATTTATTCAAGCATTTATTTTCACTAATTTAACTGCTGTATTTATTGCACAAGCATTCGAAGGCGAACATGAACACGCAGAAGCTCATCATCATTAATCAACTTTTTTTTCATCATAAAAACCACATACAATGTCTTTATTGAACATTTTGTTAGATGGAAGCATCTCTAATGCAGGTGCTGCAATTGGTGCCGGATTAGCAACTATTGGTGCTGGTATCGGTATTGGTCAAATTGGTAAAGGTGCAGTTGAATCAATTGCTCGTCAGCCAGAAGCTGCTAACGATATTCGTAGCGGTATGATCTTAACTGCAGCTTTCGTTGAAGGTGTTGCTCTTTTCGCTGTAATTGCAGCGGTATTAGCTATTTTCATCAAGTAATTTATTCGCCAATAGGCGTTAATTACCTTACAACTGCATCTAAAGCAAAGGGCAATAGATGCAGTTCTTTAAAAAATAAGGAGAAGCAAGAACCTTGTTTTTCATTAATAATAGATTAAATAAGATACTTAGCAATTATCTTATTTCATTTTTTTACTCAGTCAAAATTGTTATATGCAATTATTAACACCAGGTTTAGGTTTAATTTTTTGGACATTTTTAGCTTTCGTAATTGTATTCTTAATACTAAGGAAGTTTGCTTGGGGGCCAATTTTGCTTACACTTAAAGAAAGAGAAGAAGGTATTGCAACTGCTATTGCTTCTGCTGAAAATGCAAAAGCTGAAATGGCTGCTTTAAAAAATGAAAACGAAGCTTTATTACAAAAAGCCCGTGAAGAAAGAGCTGCTATGATTAAAGAAGCAAAAGCTACCAGCGATAAAATGATTGCTGATGCAAAAGAAAAAGCAAAAGCAACTTACGACAGCATTATTGCAGATGCACAATTTGCCATTCAACAACAAAAGAATGCGGCTTTAACTGATGTTAAAAATCAAGTTGGTGCTTTGGTAATTGAAGTAAGTGAAAAGATTTTACGTAGAGAATTAGCCAATAAAACAGAGCAAGAAGCTTATATTCAACAATTAGCAGATACTGTAAAACTTAATTAGAAAGCATTTTTTAGGTTGATTATCAATTCTATTGAGTCATCAGCTTAAAAATTTAAATAGCATTTGCATTTATGACCAATCCACGTTTAGCCCATCGTTATGCCAAAAGTTTAGTTGATCTTTCTATTGAAAGAAATCAACTAGAAGTGGTATATGCAGATATGCAATATTTACAAGCAGTTTGTAAGGCAAGTAAAGAGTTTGTAAACGTATTAATGAGTCCAATTATTAATGCAGATAAAAAAGAAGTAATTATTAATGCAGTTACAAAAGCCAATATAGGCGAATTGTCAAACGCATTTATTAAATTATTGGTTACAAAAGGTAGAGAATCCGATTTAGTAGAAATTGCAGCATCATTTATTGCCCAATATAATGCAATCAAAAATATTCATACAATTAAGCTTACTACATCTGTTGCTATTTCTGATACGTTAAAGCAATCGTTGGTTGCAAAAGTAAATAGCACAGTAAATGGAACTGTACAATTAGAAACCAAGGTAAACGAGCAACTAATTGGTGGTTTCGTACTAGAAGTTGGAAACAAATTAATTGATGCAAGTATTTTGAGAGATTTAAACGATGTAAAAAAGCAATTTCTTAAAAACTATTACATACACAATATCAGATAATCAAAATTCTGAAAACAGTACAAATCATTTTTCATAACTTATAATTCAGTTATATATGGTAGAAATAAAGCCGGATGAAATTTCAGCAATTTTAAGGCAACAATTAAGCAACTTTAATGCTTCTGCCGATTTGGAAGAAGTAGGAACCGTATTGCAAGTAGGTGATGGTATTGCTCGTGTATATGGTTTAAATGGCGTACGTAGTGGTGAGTTAGTTGAATTTGAGAGTGGTGTTAAAGCAATCGCTCTAAACCTTGAAGAAGATAATGTGGGTGTGGTATTGATGGGGGAAAGTGGTAATATTAAAGAAGGTGCAAAAGTTAGACGTACTGGTAACATTGCTTCTATAAAAGTAGGTGATGGACTAGTTGGTCGTGTAATTAATACTTTGGGCGAACCAATTGATGGTAAAGGTCCTGTTTCTGGTGATTTATATGAAATGCCACTTGAGCGTAAAGCCCCTGGTGTAATTTACAGAGAGCCAGTAAAAGAGCCATTACAAACTGGTATCAAAGCTATTGATGCAATGATTCCTGTAGGTCGTGGTCAACGTGAATTAGTAATTGGTGACCGTCAAACTGGTAAAACAGCCATTTGTATCGACACTATTATTAATCAAAAAGAATTTTACGAGGCAGGAAAACCAGTTTATTGTATTTATGTTGCTGTAGGACAAAAGGCTAGTACGGTAGCTGGTGTAATGAAAACATTAAGCGATAATGGTGCAATGGCTTATACAACAATTGTTGCAGCTAGTGCAAGTGATCCTGCTCCTCTACAATTCTATGCACCATTTGCTGGAGCTGCAATTGGTGAATTCTTTAGAGATACCGGTCGTCCTGCATTAATTATTTATGATGATTTATCAAAACAAGCGGTAGCTTACCGTGAAGTTTCGTTGTTATTAAGAAGACCTCCAGGACGTGAAGCTTATCCTGGTGACGTATTCTACTTACACAGTCGTTTATTAGAAAGAGCTGCAAAAGTTATCAATAATGATGATGTTGCTAAACAAATGAATGATTTACCAGCTTCTATCAAGCATTTGGTAAAAGGTGGTGGTAGTTTAACTGCACTTCCAATTATCGAAACACAAGCTGGTGACGTTTCTGCATATATTCCTACCAACGTAATTTCTATTACCGACGGACAAATTTTCTTAGAAGGTAACTTGTTCAATGCTGGTATTCGTCCTGCAATTAACGTAGGTATATCCGTAAGTCGTGTTGGTGGTAATGCACAAATTAAATCAATGAAAAAAGTAGCTGGTACTTTAAAATTAGACCAAGCTTTATACCGTGAATTAGAGGCTTTCTCTAAGTTTGGTGGAGATTTAGATGCTGCTACTAAAAACGTAATTGATAAGGGTGCAAGAAACGTTGAAATTTTAAAACAAGCTCAATACACACCATTTACTGTAGAAAAGCAAGTAGCTATCATTTACTTAGGTACACAAGGTTTATTAAAAGAAGTAGCTGTTAAAAAAGTAAAAGATTTCGAAGCTCATTTCTTAATGGAAATGGAAAATAAATTACCAGATGTTTTGGCAGAATTCAAGCAAGGACAATTAAATGATGCAAGTTTAAAACGTATGGTAGAATTAGCCAACGGCTTAATTCCTCAGTACAAATAATTTGATATTCCAATTTTATTTAAAGCAGTCTCTCAAAAGAGGCTGCTTTTTTTGTGGGGGCAATGTGCAATTGATCATTATTCAACACTAGTAGTGGCTTTTGTTCCAACTCCGCCACACAGCTGCACACAATATCTTCAGCGGTGTTTCCACGCCAATCCACTGCCTTTCGGCTGATTATCATTTTTCGACATTAAATTATTACTCCAAGGTAAAAAAAAATTATTAAAATAAATTTGTAAAATAATTTGGTTTATAAAATAAACCAGTCTATGTTTGTGTTGTCAATCAAAAACAATGAAAAAAATTACTCTTCTAACTAGCTTTATTTTCATCGCATTAATCGTAAATGCACAAACAAAAATTTCAGGAACTGTAAAAGATAATAAAGGAAAAATAATTACAGGGGCTAGTATTTCTATTAAAAATGCTTACGATGGAACCGTTTCAGATTCTACAGGAGCTTATTCATTTAAAACCTACGAAAAAGCAAATCAAACCATTGTAATAAAGAGTTTAGGATACAAAACTGTAGAACAAGTAATTAACATTGCATCAGAAAATTTAAACTTAAATTTTAGCTTAAAAGAAGAAATAAACGAACTTTCTGCAGTAACAGTAACAGCAGGTAGTTTTGAAGCAAGCGATAAAAAAAGAGCAAGTGTAGTTTTAAGTTCTATAGATATTGTAACCACTGCAAGTGCAAATGCCGATGTAACTGCTGCCGTAAAAACTTTACCAGGTGCACAACAAGTAGGCGAACAAGAAGGCTTATTTGTAAGAGGTGGAACAGCGGCTGAAACAAGAGTATTTATAGATGGAACTGCAGTAAATAACTTCTTTTTTAGTAGTGTGCCTGATATTGCACAAAGAGGCAGGTTTTCTCCATTTTTATTCAAAGGAACAATTTTTAGCAGTGGTGGTTATAGTGCCTTGTATGGTCAAGCTTTAAGTGGAGCTTTAATTTTAGAGAGCATCGATTTACCAGAACGTAGTGAAGCAAGTTTAGGCATTACATCGGTAGGAATTAGTGGTGGATTTCAACAGTTGGCAAAAAACAAAAAAAGCAGTTGGGGTTTGCAAGTAAATAATACCAACTTAAAACTGTACTTCGATATTGTAAAGCAAAAACCCGATTATTTTCAAGTTCCAAATTTCAATAATCTAGAAGCTAATTTTCGATTTAAAACTAAAAAAGGGGGTATGATTAAATATTATACTTACCTAAATGATAACAAATTAGGATTACGTAATAGAGATATTGATAGTACAATTTACAAAAATGCTTTTGGCTTAACCAACTTTAATTGGTATAACAACATTAGTTGGAAAGAAAACTTAGGCAATGGATGGAAGTTTAATACGGGTATTAGTTTTAGCACCAATACCGATAAAATTAACTTTGAATTACAAGATAATGCTAACCAAAAGGTAGTTACTACGAATGCACATTTTGGAAGTAAAACTTTTGCAGTAAAAGCTAAAGGAGCAATGGCACAAGCAAAAGTTGTGTTTGAAAAAAGACTATCAGGCATTAATATGTTACGCTTTGGAGCAGAACATTGGTATAATAAAGACGAAACAAATTTTACCAATCAATATGTTACCAATGCAGTTACAACAGTAGAAGATCATTTAACTGCTGCTTTTGCCGAAACAGATTTTTACCTAACTAATGATATTGCTCTAAAAGCAGGTACTCGTTTAGAAAACAGTTCTTTACTAAAAAAACTAAATGTAGCTCCTCGTTTATCACTAGCATATAAAGTGGCTAAAAATGTACAAGCTTCTGCTGCTTATGGCATTTTTTACCAAAAACCTGCAAGCAATATCTTGATGTTTAATCCTGATTTAACATACAGCAAAGCCACACATTATATTGCCAATATTCAAAAAACTACAAGAGAACAAACATTTAGAGCCGAAATCTTTTACAAAAAATACGATAACTTAATTAAAACTTTTCCAGATACCACAAACAATGGAAATGGTGAAGCAGCTGGTTTCGAAATATTTTGGAGAGATAAGAAAACAATCAAAAATCTAGATTATTGGATTAGTTATAGCTACTTAGATACACGTAGAAATCACAACAATTTTCCTACTGCTTTAGAACCTTCATTTGCTGCAAAACATACCTTAAATATTGTTGCTAAAAAATTTGTATTGCCTTGGAAAACTGGATTTAACGCTACATACACCGTAGCAACAGGTAGACCTTATTACAATTTTATAAACAATGGAGGAAAAGTAGAAATTGCTGATAGAGGAAGAACCATTCCATTTCATAACATCGGTTTTAGCTTAAACTACTTACCTAATTTGGGTAAGAAAAATCCTAAGTTTTTCCCCATTATTGTGGCAAGTGTAACCAATGTGTTCAACTTTAAACAAGAGTTTGGCTTTAACTACAATTACAGAAATACAATAAAACAAGCCATTACACCACCTGCACCACAATTCTTTTTTATCGGATGTTTTATTAGTATGGGTGTAGATAGAACAGAGGATGTAATTAATAATAATTTATAAAAAATACTAAATCATTGAACCATGAACCTAGAACAAAAAGACGAACAACTGTGGAAAACAGCAAAAGCCAGAGTTGCATTTAAAACAAGCTTAGCTAGCTACTTAATTGTAAACCTTTTATTAAATGCAATTTGGTTTTTTACAGCAGGAGAGTACGGTTATTATTGGCCTATTTGGCCGGCATTAGGTTGGGGTGTTGGTTTGGCTTTTCAATATTTTCATGCGTATCATGGAGATAAAATTTTTAGTGCAGAAAGCGAATACGAACGTTTAAAAAATCAAAATAAATAGAAATGAATCAGCAACATCAAAATGCATTAATGCAATTGGCTACTGAAAGAGTACAGTTTAAAAAGCAATTATTGAGCTATGTAATTGTAAATATTTTTCTATGGTTTTTATGGCTTGGTGGATATATGGGTAACAATAGAATCTTCGATTTTAGAATTCCTACCCCTGCTATAATCATGTTTTTTTGGGGAATCGGACTAACATTCCGCTTTTTAAAACTGTATGTAATAGATACTGCTTCTATGATTGAAAAAGAGTATGAACAACTAAAAAATAAATAAACATTCATCAATTAAAATCAATTCAAAATGAAAAAAATTCTTGTTATCGCTAGTGTATTAGTTGCATTCACAGTAAATGCACAATCTAAGTTTGAAGCTGCAATGGGTAGAGGTTTGCAACAAATGCAAGCTGCTAAAACAGAAACAGAAAGAAACGAAGCCGCTTCTTTTTTTGAAAGAGTGGCTGATGCAGAAAAAACCCAGTGGTTGCCTTATTATTATGCAGCATTAATGCATTATCAATCTGGAATGTCGAATGCAAGTGCTGATAAAGATAAGGTTGCAGAAAAATGTAAAGACTTATTATCGAAAGCAATGGCTATTGAGAAAAATGCAGACTTGTATTGTTTAGAGCAACAAATTGCAGTATTGCAAATGATGGTAGACCCAATGGCTCGTTGGCAAACTTATGGAGCTGCTGCTACAACGGCACTAGCAAACGCCAAAAAAGCCGATGCCAATAATCCACGTATTTATTATTTAGAAGGAATGACTGTAATAAATACACCTGAAAATTTTGGTGGTGGTAAAGCGGTTGCAAAACCCATTTTTGAAAAATCGGTAGCTTTATTTGCAACTTATAAACCTGCTTCTCCTTTTCATCCAAATTGGGGAAAAGAAATGGCAGAAAAAATGTTGGCTGCTTGTAAATAACTTTTTTGGGTACAAAGTAGCAGAAAGTGTTGCTTTGTACCTTTTCACTTTTATAAATGATTTTGTAATGACTGAAAAAGAACCACATTTTTCTCCACAAGAAAGTTTAAAACTTATTCAATCGATGATTGAAAAGTCGAAGCTTGCTTATGCAGACAATAGCTTTTATTTCTTGTTTTGGGGTTGGTTGGTATTTAGTTGCTGTATTGCACAGTTTGTGCTAATACAAGTTCAATATACACATCATTATTATGTTTGGTTTTTAATGATTGTTGGTGGAATTATTTCTGGTTGGTATAGTTCAAAACAATCAAAACAAATTGTAACCAAAACCTTTGTAGATGTAGCCAATCAAAATCTTTGGATGGCTTTGGTTTTTGCTTTTATGGTATTGTTGGTTATAAATGTTACGGCAGCAAAAGCTTGGCAAAACGCATTTCCTTATTACATTTTAATTTATGCAATTGGAACATATGTAACAGGTAAATTATTACAGTTTAAGCCTTTGGTATATGGTGGATTAATCAATTTTGTACTTGCTGCATTGTGTTCAAAATTTACATACGAATATCAGTTGTTAATATTGGCAGCTGCCTTGTTGTGTAGCTATATTATTCCAGGACATTTATTAAAAATACAATACAAAAAACAAGGCTAATACAACTTTACTATACCATTAATATTTATTTATGAATAATGAAAAGCAATTGTCGCAGCAAGAAAGCCTGAGATTAATTACAGAAATGATTCAGAAGGCAAAAGGTAGTCACTTTCATGAAAATGGTACAAGTGCTATTTTGTGGGGTGCTGTTGTGGGCTTTTGTGGCATTATGAGTTTTGCACAATACACATGGAAATTTAGCATTGGTTTTGATGTTTGGATTCTTACTTTTTTGGCATTAATACCACAAATATTTATCGCCATAAAAGAAAAGAAAAATAAGATAGTAAAAACACACGAACAAGCTGTGTTAGATGCAGTTTGGGTGGTTTATGGAATTAGTATTTTTGCAGTAATAATTTATATGAATACTGTTCCAAATGCAAGTGTTGAATTACTTGCTAAAGATCATATACAATTGCTAAAGAAAGATACATTAACCGGTGAAGTAAAACCTTGGAAACCTTTTGTGTTAAGTGCTACTTCTATTTTAATGATTATTTATGCTTTTCCAACTTTGGTTACTGGTTTGGCTCGTAAGTTTAAACCCATGATAATAGGTGGCATATTTTGCTATGGTTTTTTTATGGCATCTTTATTTACAAGTTCTGTTTACGATGCTTTATTGAGTGGATTTGCTGGTATTTGCAATTGGTTTATTCCTGGAATTATTTTACGTAATCGCTACAATAAAGCAAAAAAAGCTTTACATGTTTAAAGAACTAGATCCGATATTACATTCACAACTTCGTTTAGCAATTATGAGTTTACTCATAAGTGTAAAGGAAGCGGAATTTACTTTTATAAAAGAAAAAACGGGTGCTACAGCTGGTAATTTATCGGTTCAAGTTCAAAAATTAAAAGAAGTAAATTACATTGATGTTGAAAAGAAATTTGTAGACAATTATCCTCAAACCACTTGTAAAATCACCGAAATAGGTATTGCCGCTTTTGAGGCTTATGTAAAAGCATTGCAGCAATATTTAAAAGTATAAAGGTTCGTTCTTCCTCCTTTTTTTATTCTTATTATTCTCCTAATATTTTCTTTTTTCAATCTTACTGCATTTTGTTCAACTAACTTCGTTACTTATTGTTATATCATTATGCAATCAGTAATTCAGGTTTCTGGTCTTACCAAACAGTTCAACAATTTTACAGCCGTTAACGATTTATCTTTTTCTGTAAATAAAGGCGATGTATATGGTTTTTTAGGGCAAAATGGTGCAGGTAAAAGCACCACTATTCGTATGCTTTTAACCTTGATAGAACCTACAGCAGGTAATATTGAGTTGTTTGGAATGAATTTAAAAACCCACCGAAAAGAAATTTTACAACAAGTAGGTGCCGTTGTAGAAAAGCCCGACGTTTATAAATATTTATCTGCCTATCAAAATGTTGCCCTTTTTGCCAAGCTAAGTGGAATTACGGTAAATAGAACAGTAATTATGAATCAATTAGAAATGGTTGGTTTAGCACAAAGAGCAAATGATACGGTAAAAACGTTTTCTCAAGGTATGAAGCAACGTTTAGGCATTGCTATTGCTTTGGTACACAATCCTCAATTAATTGTATTAGACGAGCCAACCAACGGTTTAGATCCTCAAGGCATTGCAGATATTCGGAATTTAATTTTAAGATTAAGTAGAGAAATGGGAAAAACAGTAGTGGTTTCGTCGCATTTATTGAGTGAAATTGAGCAAGTAGCTACTCGTTTATTAATTATTGATAAAGGCAAAAAATTAATTGAAGGTGCTGCAAACGAATTGTTCGATCCATCTCAAACAATTGTAGAACTTACAGCTGTTGACAATAACGATGCATTGTTGCGATTGCAAAATAGCCAATGGGCATCAAACTTACAACCACAAAGGCAGCAAAGTATTTTGCTAAAATTGCACAAACACCAAATCCCTCAGTTGCACAAAGATTTGGTAGGTTTAGATATTGCAGTGCTTTCTTTGCAGCCACGACATAGTTTAGAAGATTATTTTTTACAAATCACATCAGGCAATCAACATGTACAAGCTTATACAAATTGAGTTATATAAAATTTTTCGTAGACCAAGAACCTACATTGCTTTTGCAGCCGTTTTTTCTTTAATTACCATTATCCAATTTGGATTAAAAATGGATGGAAAAACCTATGCAGATTTTATGATGAAAGATTTATCATCATCCATCACTATTGAAGGAAATATATTAAATGGTTATTTGGTTTGTTATATTATGTTGCAACTATTATTGGTGCATGTTCCCTTATTAATTGCCTTAATTGCAGCTGACATGATTAGTGGAGAAGCCAATATGGGTACACTACGTATTATGCTTACAAAGCCCATTAGTAGAACACAATTTATGTTGGCAAAATTTATTGCTTCATCTGTGTATACGTTATTGCTATTGGTTTGGTTAGCCATTTTAGCATTGTTTGTGAGCATGTATATTTTTGGAACTGATGATTTGTTTTTAATGAAAAGTAGTTATGTGGTGTTACTAAAAAATGGAGATATTTTTTGGCGTTATGTTGGTGCATTTTGTTTTGCTGCTGTTGCAATGCTTACTGTTGCTGCATTGGGATTTTTGCTTTCCGTTTTTGCCGAAAACTCTATCGGGCCAATTGTTGCTACCATGAGTGTAATTATTTTTTTTACCATTTTAAGCACTTTAAATATTCCTATTTTCAATGCCATTAAGCCTTATTTGTTTACTACACACATGAACGATTGGAAAGAGTTTTTTGATATTCAAGTAACAGAAAATAACGAAGCCATTATTGGCTCTATTCAAAAACCAGAAAAAATTGTAAACTCTATTTTAGTATTGTTATTACATATTGTTGGTTTTGTAACTGCTGCCATTTTGGTGTTTAAAAAGAAAGATATTTTAAGTTGATTAATAATTGAAAGAATGAAAATTTATAAATGTATTAGCCTTGTTGCGTTAATTGTTGTACTGCAAACAAGTGTTTTTGGTCAAGATATGAATGCGTTGGTAGCTAAAGTAAAAGCTAAGTTAGATTTGGTAAACGATTATGAAGCCGATGGTAAAATGAAAACCGATGTTGCTTTTATTAAAGCTCCTTTAGGTAGGGTAAAAGTGTATTTTAAAAAGCCGAATAAATTTCGTTTAAAAAAAGAAGGTGGAATTTCGTTGTTGCCCAAAGGTGGTATTTCTGTAAATATGAATAGTATTGTTGGAACCAATGATTATGTGGCTATTTTTTCTGGAGAAACGGTATTAAACAATGTAAAAGTAAAAATTGTAAAGTTGTTGCCTACCAATGAAAACAGCGATGTGGTGCTTACGACTATGTATATTGATGAAGCCAATTTATTGGTTAAAAAATCTACTACAACTACTAAAGAAAATGGCACTTACGATATTGAAATGACCTATGGAAAATTTGCCAATTTTGGTTTGCCAGATAAAGTAATATTTAGTTTTAACACCAAAGATTATAAATTACCAAAAGGTATTACACTAGAATTTGATGATGCCGAAAAACCACAAACAGAAGCCCAAAAACTGAAGAATAAAAAAGGTAGAGTAGAAATTACCTACAGCAACTATATTGTAAACAAAGGTATAAACGATAGTGTTTTCAAATAGTTTAGCTTAACTGTTTGTTGCTTCTTCTACATCATTGTTGTCGAAAATAATTTTGGTTTCGTTTGCAGGTAGTTCTTGTACATTTCTCAATTTACGTTCAATAGCTCTAGTTCTTATTTCCGATGTATCAATTACATTGGTAGCTTCTATTAGTTTCTTTTTTGTTTTTGCCAAAACATCACCAAACTGCGTAAATTCTGTTTTAACAGCACCTAATAAATCCCAAACTTCACTGCTACGCTTTTCAATAGCCAATGTTCTAAAGCCCATTTGTAGGCTGTTTAACAATGCACTTAAAGTGGTTGGACCAGTTATGGTTATTTTGTAATCTCTTTGTAATTGTTCAAATAAGCCAGGTACCCTTAACACTTCACCAAACAAACTTTCGTACGGTAAAAACATAATTCCATATTCTGTTGTATTTGGTGGATCGATGTATTTTTCCTTAATGTCTCTAGCATTTTTTTTAATGCCATTGATAAATGCTTTTCTAAACTCTTCAATCTTTTCTGTGTTGGCATGTTCATAAGCTTCTATTAAAGCCTCGTAATCTTCTTTCGGAAATTTAGAATCTATCGGTAGCCATAAAGTTTTTTCAAAGTTATTGCCATGTGGCATTTTAATGGCAAATTCTACCAAAGCACCGCTGCCAACTTTTGTTTTTACATTCTTTTCATATTGTTCGTTGGTAAGTAAATCTTCAATAATATTTTGTAGTTGATATTCGCCTAAAATTCCTCTCGATTTTACATTATTCATCACCTTTTTTAAATCGCCAACACTTACGGCTAATGTTTGCATTTCGCCCAAACCTTTATGCACTGCTTCTAATCGTTCACTTACTTGCTTAAACGATTCTCCTAAACGTTTTTCCAATGTTTCGTTAAGTTTTTCATCCACCGTTTTACGCATTTCTTCCAAGCGTTTTTCATTACTTTCTTGCAAAGTTTTTACCGATGTTTCAAGCGATAATTTTAATACCGCCATTTTTTCGGTGTTGTTATTGCTTTGTAATGCTTGATTTTTTTCGAATTCAAAAAACAATTCTCTCAAGCGTTCTTTATAATCTTTTAAAGCATCATTTAATTCTAATTTAAATGCGTCTAAATTCTCTTTTAATTCTTTTCTATTTTGTTTATAATTTAAATCGATATTGGTTTGAAAAGCAATTAATTTTTCTTCAAAAGTTTTACGAATAGCCTCTAATCTTTCGTCGTTCGATTGGGTAAGTTTTCCCAATTGCAAAGCAAATGTTTGGGTAAACTGATTGAGTTGATGACCAATTTCTGTTCTTAATCCAACGGCTGTTTCTGCACTTTCTTTTCGGTTAATTACAAATTCGTTTTTTAGGTTTTGCTCTGTATTTTTTAAAAGAGCAGAAAGTATGCTAAGCGTAGATTTTATTTCTATTAATTCATTGCCTGTTTCTTTCTTACTTGCTTTTAAAGTAAGAATGATGTTAATGATTAGGAGAATGGCAATGACTATAAGTAAAGTGAAATTGATTTCCATAGTTCTAATTATCTAGCTTTTTATTATCCTTTGATGGTGGTAAAAAATTTTCATTTGTAATTACATGCTTACCTGTTTTTTGCTCCAATGCCAATCTTGCATCTTTAGCAATTTTTCCACCTTTTTTGCCTGCTATTGCATTTTGCTTTACACCTTTTGCTTTTTCTGTCTCAGCAATTTGGCGTGTTGAAAGTTCTGCTAAAGCTGTAAAAATCAATTCAGCTTCACTCATGTGATCTCTTAAATTTTGAGATTTCAAGCCTTTTAAATCTTTGTGCTTTTTCACCGTTAAACCAGTCCACTCTTGATGAATGATATTAGTTAAGAATGCAAATTCGTCTGACTTTTTTACACCACTTTCTTTCCAGTAATCAGTTAATTTATTTCTAGTTTAGCAATGTATATATTTATTGATTTTATTGGTATTGCTGAATACCAAAGGTATTTCCTGACCAGTCATTCTCTGTTGAATCCATTTTTCACTTCTGCCCAATTTTTGCCAATTTTCCCTTGCTCTATCCAAACTCATTTCAGGATCTTGAATTTCCTGCATTCTTTCATAGCCAACTTTTGCCAGCCATTGCTTAAATGGTTCTGCTTTGGGAGAAGGAATGGATTGAATAATGCGAAGCAATGATTGAGTGTCCGCAACATCGGTTTCTCTCAATTTTCCATCTGATGCTGTCATTTTCAACTGTCGACAAATTGTCGACAGTTCAAGCCCATCTTCAGTTTTAACTCTCTTTTTCATTTTAAACCAATAATCTCTTGGATTTGAACTATCAGTTAAAACTTCAATCACATCAATTACTGAGAAATACCATGTTTCTTTTGCAGCATCCCAGTGAGTTCTTACTTGTTTGCTTTCAAATAATTTAATATTGCTCATGCTTCAAATATTTAGATATGGGTTAATTCACTATTGGATTCTTTATTATTTGGTTTGAGAGTGATTTTTACGATTAAGAGAATAATACAACACACAAAAGAACTGAATATTAAACTCATTTATGAACTATTTTTCTTTCAAAAATCAATTCAGGTAAAACAATTTTGACTTCTTGTTCTTTATCTTCTGCTTTCCAGTAAACGATGAAATTGACTTTTGCTTCACTTAACACAAAACCTGTTTTTTTAATTTCCATTAATCTTTCAATAAACTTTCGTGAAAACTTTAAAATAAGTTCTCCTTTTGCATTCTTACATCCTTTGTCAGTAATTGTTAATTTGTCTCCGCTTATTAAATTATTGATTCTTGTTTGAATAAACTCAAAATAGCCTAAGTAAATCTCTTTATGTGAAAGGTGAAGCACTAAACCATTAGGTGGTTCGTAGGTATTTGTATTTTCTATTCTTTCTAAATTTTCTGTTTTGAACTTTTCGAGATAATTACCATTAGTATGAATAGTCAAATTGCGTTTTGCCCTTGTCATAGCAACATAGAGTTGTCTTTTCTTTGCATCTTCTTGTACATCGAAGTTTTCAAGCAATAGAAACACATTATCAAACTCTTTCCCTTTTGCTTTGTGAATTGTTGAAACAAAAATTGTTTCTCCATTATCCGTAATGAAATCTTCCAACTTCGATTCTCTGATAAAAACTTCTAAGTCAGATTTGTATTTTTTCTTAGTATTCGTTTGCTCGAAATCTTTTATCAAATTGTAACAAATTTCAAACTTTGAACTTCGTTGGTATTTTTCAATGAACTTTCGTTTTGCATGATTCCATACATCATCACTAATGGTAAAAATTTCTTCGTTTAAGTTTAATTCCTGTAAGAAAAAACGAACTTCTGCAAGGTTGTATAAACTGAAATTATCATTAGACTGAATAAGCTTTGCTTGTAAACCTCGTTTAGTCAGTAAACCTGCAACTTGAAATGCTTCTTTATTATCGTGTGTAAGAATACATGTTGTGCCAGCAAGACCAGTTGTTACAATATCCTCAATTAAAGGCGTAATCAGGTTGTTGTACTTGTACTGAACGATTTTAATTTTCCCATTATCGGTTTGCTTTGCTTCAATTGGAATTTCTTTTATTCTGTGTGTGATTGTTTTTGCAAACTGATTGGCAAAAGAAACCAAGTTGCTTTTACTTCTATAGTTTGTAATTAGTTCGTATTTAATTGCTTTTTTTTCGGTAAGGAAACTCAACATGTATTTCGAATCTGCTCCTCTCCATTCATAAATATTCTGATCATCATCACCCACAGCAATTACCCTCATTTCTTCATTTTTTTCCATCAGAACTTTGATCAATTCAAATTCATCTTGATCCATGTCCTGTGCTTCGTCAATTACCAAAACTGTTTTAGTAATTCGATTAATCTCTACCTCACCATTCCTAATTTTCTCTACGGTAGCTTTTATTATTTGATCAGATTTTTCAAGTGAGCCAACTTTACCTAATAGTTCAAAGCAATAAGAATGAAATGTTTTAATATCTACAAAATGTGCAGCATTTCCAATTAAATCAATCAAACGCTTTTTAAATTCCGTTGCAGCTGCTCTTGAAAATGTAACCATTAATAACTGTTCATGCTTTACATCTTCCATTAAAAGCAAGGATGCCAATTTGTGCACCAAAACTTTGGTTTTTCCACTTCCTGGCCCAGCAGCAACTACTATGAAAGGCGAAGTTTTATCATCAATAATTCTTCTTTGACTATCAGAAAGTGTATCAAAAAGTTGTTTATATTTTGATGGTGTTATATTTCTTCTTATCTCATATTCTCTGCTGCCTTTAAAGTACTTGCTTAAAAATGAAGGAAAGTTTAATTGAAAATAATCATCCACAAATTTTAGAGCTCCTGTATAATCATCAATCATCTTCTTGGCATATTCGCCAACTATATGAATTTGCTGTACTTTATGATCATAAAATTCATTTAGTTTTTGATAATCTTGCTCTTTATATTGTACTCTATTATTCTTTTCAAGTCTGTCTATAGTAAGCTTATTATACATGACTAAAAAGCCGCCTTCAATTTTAATAGCTTCTATTCTGGAGAGATAAAACAATGTGTCTTCAAAGTCTTCAATTTTAGTTTTGAAAGTAAATAAGCCTTGTGCATTCTTTTCAAATTCTTCTTTTAATTCAAGTACCGAAAACTCAATTAATACTTCTTCTTTTTCTGCTTCTAATTGGTCGCCAATTTTACTGATTTTATCAAAAAAGTAACTCACAATAAACTTAGCTAAAACATGTCTTTTTTCTAATCGCTCTTTTAGTCTCTGTTTAGGCAAACAAGTGATTGCTGCAATATGATTTTTTGAGTAATCTTTATTGTATCGTTTAATCAAATTTGTAATTGCCCAATAGTTGATGATGGTTTTTATTTTATTAGGATTTACATCTTTGCATCCAACAGCTTCTGCTTCTTCGTTGAGTTCCTTAATATGAAATGTTTTTTCTTCTTCATTAAAAATGGAGGAGAGGAAATTTTCTATAAGTCGATAACTTTCTGTGATGGCTAAGGAATGTTTTTTATATTCCCCTCTTTTTATAAAGGCAGTTAAATCTTTGGTATCAGCTAAAATTTTTTCATCTTTTAGTAGATTAAGCACTGCAATTACATTGTGTATTTCAATACCTAATCTGTCTGATATATAATCAACTCTTGATTCTGCTTCATCTGCATCGGAATGTGTTTTGCTTTTACTGGAAAATAAACTTTTGATAATTCTTGTAGCTGCAATTTTTTGATCTTCACTAAACTTGTGAGAGTTCATTATTTTACCAATCGCCTCTTGAGCTGTTTTTGATAAAATACTGGTTGCAAAAACCCTAGGTACATTTTGTTTTCGTTTTACATAGCCTGCTTCTTCTAATGCTGCAATGGCGGTTGTAACTCTTGTTTCAATTTCTTTTTGACTATCATCCCATCCTGCTGCTCTTGCTATTTCTAACGCAGATTTTTCAACGCTAGACTTAAACTTAGTAATAAACTTTATGGCGTTCCAGATTTGCTTGATTTCATGTATATTGATTTTGGTTTGATTCAATAAAATGAAATGTTTGCTGAGATCTTCTTCATTAAATAAAACATAGCAGTCTGCATGTATATTTTCATCCCTTCCTGCTCTTCCTGCTTCTTGAACATAGTTTTCAAGCGAATCAGAAATTTCATAATGAATAACCATGCCAACATCTTTCTTATCTACACCCATACCAAAAGCAGATGTAGCTACCATAATTTGTGCCTCACCAGCAATAAATGCATTTTGGTTTTCTGTTTTATCCTGACTTTCCATTTTGCCATGAAAAGCTCTTGCATTAAAACCATCTTCTTTTAATCGTTCTGAAAGGTCTTTGGCTCTCTTAGTTCTTGAAACATAAATAATTGTTGGACAATCTTTCTCTGTAATTAAATCTCTAACTGCATTGTATTTTTCTTCATCATCATCCTTTTCAAATACTTTGTACTGAAGGTTTGTTCTAGTTGCTTTTGATGGAAAAATTTCTAGTTTAATACCTAACTTCTCTTTGAAATATGCACAAATATCTTCTATTACTTTTTGTTTTGCAGTAGCTGTAAAGCAAGACACAGGAATTTTTTCTTCAAGATTTTTCATTTCTTGAAGTGATTTTATGAAGTCGCCAATGTATAAATAATCAACCCTAAAATCTTGCCCCCAAGATGAAAAACAGTGTGCTTCATCTATAACAAAACGAATGATTTTTCTGCCCAATAAAATTTTTTCGATGGTTTTAGAACGAAGTGATTCAGGTGAAATATATAGAATTGATGCTCTACCATCTTGCACTCTTGCAATAGATTTTGCTCTTTCAATGGGGTCAAGTAATCCGTTGATGGTAACTGCTTCTGTAATTTGATTTTTTTCTAGATTATCCACCTGATCTTTCATCAGCGATTGTAAGGGAGAAATTACAACTGTTAATCCTTTTACAGTTTCTCCAGCCATTAATGCAGGCACTTGAAATGTAATTGACTTACCGCCTCCCGTTGGAAATACTGCTAGTAAAGATTTATTATCAACAGCAGCCTTAACTGCATTCTCTTGTAAAGGCTCACCACCGTATGTTCTATAATTGTCAAAACCAAAATATTTTTTAAGTCCTCTATGTATATCGAGTGCTTTATTACAATAATGACAACCATTTAGGCATGGTTTGTTTCTGAGGAGAAACATGATGCGTTCCACCTTTGGAAAGTTTTTTAACACCCATGGTGGTGTAATGGAATAGCGATTGTTGCAATTGATGAGTGCTAAACAATAAGCTAATTCAATTGGATGATCGGCAATTAAGTTTTTTAAATCAACTTTATCACAAATAGAGAATTGGAATTTATTTCTGATTACATTTTCTAAACTTATTGCAACACACGTGTAGTTAACGAATGTAAAAAAACCTTGAAAATGTGGTTGATGGTGTAAGAGTAAATAAAAAATTTGTTTTAATGATTCCTCGGCTTGATTGAAAGTAGAAATCTCATCAAAGAATAAGTCTTTAGCTTTAATTGAATCGTTTAAAGGATTATTTATTTCTTCTGTTTGAAGCTTATCATCTTTTAGTAATGCATGATAAGGTTTTGTAGGAAATAACAAGGGAGACAGGAATAAAGTATCAATAACATTCGATGAATTTATACCTGCATCGTTAAGAGTTTTTAGAATGTATTTTAAATCGTGATTGAAAATATTGTGTCCGCAAATATATTTTGTACCTTTTATGAAATTGGTGAAGTTGTTGAGTGAGTTTGAATGAAATAAATTGCCATCTGCTTTGACTGCACCTATATCAAGAATTTTACCATTTTTTGGCTCAATCTCCGTATCTATAAAAGCAATGGAATTCATTTAAAAATATTTTTTCCCCACTATACAAAATACTTCACCACAATACAAATGATTGCATAAATGCAAGTAGTAATAAAAATACCTCTTGCTGTTTTGTCTTTATGGGTATTAATGTAAATGGTAAATATGGCAGCATTTGCAATTAAAGAAAGGCTGATGACAGAAGTAAATAAACTTTTCCAAGCAAGCATAAATTCTAAAAACTCTATAAAACGAGCACTGCTAAATTTATAAAAATAAAAACCTACAACGCCCAAAATAGGTGCTAAAAATCCTAAGATTATTCCCAACCACAAATGATCTTTTTTTAAAAACATAGTTTATAATTTCCAAGTGGTTTCTAATTGTTGTTTCAGTTTGTAATGTGTAAGATCGAATTGAACAGGTACAATGCTTACATAATTGTGTGCTAACGCCCAAACATCGGTGTCTTTTGCTTTATCAAAGTTTACAAATTCACCGGTTAGCCAATAATAATTTCTACCATGAGGGTCTTTGCGTTCATCAAATTTTTCTTCGTATTTAGCATAGGCTTGCTTGCAAAATTTAATGCCTTTGATATCTTTTGCTGGTACAGCTGGAAAATTTACATTTAGTAAAAAATGCTTTTCTAATTTTTTCGATAACATCATTTCTGCAATTTTTCTTACATACACTTTTGCAGCAGAAAAATCGGCTTCCATACTATAATCTAAAATTGAAAATCCGGCAGAAGGAATGCTTTCTATAGCTGCTTCCATAGCTGCACTCATGGTGCCGCTATAAATTACATTAATACTATGGTTTGCTCCATGATTAATGCCACTTAAACAGATATCAGGCTTACGATGTAATATTTTATCAACAGCTAATTTAACACAGTCTACAGGAGTTCCACTACAAGTGTAGGCTTCAACACCCTCTATCAAAAAACTTTTTTGTAATCTTATTGGGTTGCCAATGGTAATAGCATGACCCATTCCACTTTGAGGTTTATCTGGAGCAACAATTACCACTCTTCCTAAATCTTTTACTGCTTCTGCCAATGCTTTAATGCCTGGTGCAGCAATGCTATCGTCGTTGGTAATTAAAATAATTTTTTCTTCTACCTGCTTAATATTCTTCTTCTTCATAGTTGCAAAATAATGATTAAGTATTTAATATTATTCAAACAGTTGTTTAAAATATAGGTTGATGCCTTTATCTTCATTCCATGAAAAAAATAACAACACTATTAATTGCTGTATTTTTACAGCCCTTTCTTTTGCACAAGATGCATGGAAAACCGTTCAAGTAATGGATAAGGTAACGGTGCAAATGCCACAAACACCTATAAAAGAAAATAGGGCTGGGCAAAATATGCAGGTTTGTAAATCGGCTGACAGTTCTGTTTTAATGGTAATGAGTATTGATTTTACGCCTTTTGGATTAGATGAAAACATGCTATCATCAATGGTGACAACGCAAGAATTTAAAGATCAGTTTAAAGGTGGTATGGTTGGTAAAATGCCTAATAGCACTATTTTGGACGAAAGTTTCTCAATGCTTCAAGATAAATACCATGTTTATAATTATACTATTGAAATGTCAAAAGATGCAAAGAAAATTAAAATGTATTTAATGACTGTTTTTTACAAATCGTATAGTGTTGCATTTTATTATACCGAAGGTGAGAAAGCCAATAAAGCCGAGAAAGACAAGTTTTTTAGTTCTGTAAAAATTGTTGACTAATTTCTTAATTAAAGCCGCTGTACGTGTTGTGTCCACTTGGTTATAAATATTTATAGTTGAAACAATTTCATTTTTATATACATATATATTAGAACAAAAAATTAATTAATTAGGTGGGGCAGTTTTTAAAGTCTACATTTGCACTTTATCAATTATTTACAATTTTACAATGGACACAAAAATTACAGGAACTGTAAAGTTCTTCAATGAAGAAAAAGGGTTTGGTTTCATTAAGCATGATGATTCTAGCAAAGAAACTTTTGTACATGCTAACGGTTTGATTGATCAAATCGAAGCAAATGACAAAGTTCAGTTTGACGTGCAAGAAGGCCGTAAAGGTTTAAATGCCGTTAACGTAAAGCGTATTGCATAAGTATATACTCTTAACCTAACTATAAAGGCTGTAGTCGAAAGATTACAGCCTTTTTATTTGCAGGCTAAGCCTATATTTGCCCACTAATTTTTATTTATGAGTTTATTATACAGCCAATTGCAAGAAACCGTTGCATTTATAAAAAGCCAGTTTAATACCAATGCCAAAGTAGGCATTATTTTAGGTAGTGGATTAGGAAATTTTTCAAAAGAAATTGTAGCCGAAAAAGAAATACCATATACAGATATTCCAAAT
>Ga0209398_1000450_pt1 | contig 25633 bp, 22 predicted proteins | sample AshMeaBigSpring_FD_184125 | JGI IMG/M metagenome (GOLD analysis project Ga0209398, IMG submission 184125) | Groundwater microbial communities from Big Spring, Nevada to study Microbial Dark Matter (Phase II) - Ash Meadows Big Spring (SPAdes)... | ecosystem: Environmental > Aquatic > Deep... | reverse complement strand
ATCTACGCTGCGTTCACCTGGAACGACCCGGTCACGCTGCGCGGCTGGGCCATACCGTCGGCCACCGACATCGCTTTCGCGCTCGGCGTGCTCTCGCTGCTCGGCAACCGCGTGCCGCCGGCGCTCAAGGCGTTCCTGCTGTCGGTGGCGATCTTCGACGATGTCGGCGCGGTCATCGTCATCGCCGCCTTCTACACGGCGGGACTGTCGGTGGCGGCGCTCGCGGTCGCGGGCGGATTGCTGCTGCTGCTGTGGTCGCTCAACCGCGCGGGCGTCGTGCGCCGCGCCCCCTACGTGCTGATCGGCATCGCGCTGTGGTTCGCGGTGCTGAAGTCCGGCGTGCACGCGACGCTCGCCGGCTTCCTGCTCGCCTGGTTCATACCGCTGCGGGTGCCGGAGCCGGGAACGTCGTCGCCGCTGCACGACTTCGAGCGTTCGCTGCATCCCTGGGTCGCGTTCGGCGTGCTGCCGCTGTTCGCGTTCGCGAACGCCGGCGTGTCGGTCGCCGGCATCACCGCCGGGCAGCTGCTCCACCCGGTCTCGCTCGGGATCGTCGCGGGGCTCGTGATCGGCAAGCCGACCGGGATTCTGGCGCTCTCCTGGCTCGCCATACGCCTGAAGCTCGCGGAACTGCCGCGCGACGTGGACTGGGCGTCTCTCACAGGCGTTTCCTTCCTCTGCGGCATCGGCTTCACCATGAGCCTGTTCATCGCCTCGCTCGCGTTCGAGCAGGGCGGCGGAGCCTACCTTGGCCTCGAGCGCATCGGCATCCTCTCCGGTTCCCTGGTCGCGGGAACGGCGGGCTACCTGTTGCTGCGCCGGCGGGCGCGCTCGCCATGACATACCGCGTGCTCGCCGACGCGGTGCTCGTCCTGCACCTGGCGTTCATCCTGTTCGTCGTGCTCGGCGGATTCGCCGTGCTGCGCTGGCCCCGGCTCGCGTGGATCCACGTGCCGGTCGTGCTATGGGGCGCGGCCATCGAGTTCTACGCGTGGACCTGCCCGCTGACGCCGCTCGAGAAGTGGCTGCGCGAGATGGGCGGCGAGGCCATTTACAGCGGCGGCTTCATCGCGCACTACCTGCTGGCGGTGATCTACCCCGCGGGGCTCACGCGCGGCGTGCAGCTGGCGCTCGGCGCATGCGTGGTCGCGGTCAACCTGGCGCTCTACTTCGCGCTCTGGAGGCGCACGCGCCGGGCCCGCGGGCGCTAGCCGATCTCCTGCACCGCGACCACGATGCAGCCCGGCCCGCCGTGCACGCCTAGCGCGGTGCCGAGCGGGATGACCGGCAGCACGTCCGGGTTGCGCAGGCCCGTGACGATCTCCTCGCGCACCAGCGCCGCGCCCTCGGGGACGTTCGCGTGCGAGATGGCGATGCGCCAGCGCTTCGACGGATCGAGCCGCCTGCGCAGGTAGCGGCCGAAGCGGCGGTACGGGTTGCGGCGCCCGAGAAGTGCGCCGCCGACGCCGACATGGCCGTCCTCGCTGACCTTGAGGATGGGCGTCACGCCCAGAAAGTACGCGATGCGTCCCGCCCAGCGCGGCACGCGCCCGCCGCGCACCGCGAATTCGAGCGTGGTGAGGCAGCCCCAGGTGCGGGTGCGCCCGCGCGCCGCCACCGCCGCGGCGAGCACCGCGTCCGCGTCGCCGCCGGCGGCCGCGACCTCCGCCGCGCGCATGGCGATGAGCCCCTGGCCGAGCGCCGCGGTGCCCGAGTCCATCGTCAGGATCCGCGCGCGCGTCTGCGTGCGCTCGGACGCCGTCAGCGCGCTCTGGTAGGTGCCGCTGACGCGGGCCGTCAGGCCGACGTAGACGACACCGCGGTAGTGCGAGCCCAGGAACTCGAACGCGCGCCGGAAGTCCCCGGGCGGCGGCTGCGACGTCTTCGGGTGCTGCGGGTTCGCCGCGAGCTCGTGGAAGAACTCCTCGGGGGACATCTCGACCTTGTCAAGGTAGCTGTGCGTGCCGAAGTGCACCCGCACCGGCACCACGTGGATGTCGAGCTCCTCGAGCACGGACTCCGGCAGGTCCGCGGCGGAGTCGATGACGACCGCGACCTGCCGGCGCGACTCGTGGTGCGCCATCTCCTGCTGGCGCTGCATGTCGTCGGCCTTCTCGCCGCTGACCGCGCCGTAGCGCGCCGCGAGCCCGAACAGCTGCGCCGGCTGGTTGAGGTGCAGGTGCAGGCGCACCTTGCTCTGCGTGCCCGCGACCACCAGGCTCGAACCGAGGGCGGAAGCCTGCTCGCGCAGCCGGCGCCGGTCGATGCCCTTGCCGGTGATCGTGCACTCGACGCAGAAGCGGTGCGTGAGGTCCTGCTCGACGCCGGCCGCCGCCTCGTCGTCGCGGACGATCTCAATCGCCGCGTCGTCGCCCGGCACGACGCCGGTCTCGAAGTAGTCGCTCATGCCGGCGACCAGCTCGACGAAGCCGAGGGCGCCCGCGTCCACGACGTTCGCGCGGCGCAGCATGTCTAGCTGCTCGCGCGTCGCCTCGAGCGAGCGCCGCGCGGCCCCGAGCGCGTCATGGAATAGTGCGCGGAAATCGCGGACGCCGCGCCCGCGCACCGCCCGTTCCGCGGCCGCCGCGAACTCGGACAGGACGGTGAGGATGGTGCCCTCGCGCGGCTCGGCGAGGGATTCGCGCGCATAGACGGCACCGCCGCCGACGGCGTCCGCGAACCCCTCCGCGGTCAGCTCCGCCATGTGGCCCGCGCGGTCGCCGACGCCCAGCAGGAACTGCGCGAGGATCGCGCCGGAGTTGCCGCGCGCGCCGTCGAGCGCGGCATCCGCGACGCGCGTGAGGGTCTGGCCGGCATGGGCGTCGGTCACTTTGCGCAGCGCCGCGAGCACGGCCTGCAGCGTGAGCGCGAGGTTGGTGCCGGTGTCGCCGTCCGGCACCGGGAACACGTTGATCTTGTTGATGAACTCCTCGCGCGAGATCAGCCGGTGGATGCCGGCGCGCAGCGCGTTGGCGAGTTCGGTGCCGCGGAGCGCGACGGGCGGCAGGGCGACGGCACTCATGCGGTATGGGCGGCGCAGCTCAGTTCCGCGGCAGCAGGAAGCGCTGGCCACGGTGGTTGATCACGACCCCGTCGCGGTTGATCTCCTCGACCATTGGTCCTTCCGCGAGCGCCATGCCCTCGGTATAGCGGCGGCCGTTGATGAAGACCGCGCGCCTGGCCGGGTCCGGGGAGTAGATGTGCAGGTCCACGCTGAGATCGGCGAGTCCCGCGGTCGCCTGTGGCGGCAGTGTATCGATGAACGGCGCGGGCGGCGCCTCGTAGCGGACGCCGCCGCCTTGCGGCGGGACGTACGGCGCCTCCGGGAGCAGCGTCGGGTCGGGTGCCTCCGGTGCGTCCGATGCAGCCGGCTCCGGCATCGGCGCAGGCGGCATCGCCTGCGCGGCCAGGGTGTCCTCGGGCCGGGGGGCGGCTTCGTCGACGGGAGGCTGCGCAGCGGGCGCCGGCGCGGCGGGTGCCGGGGCGGCCGCTGCGGTGGATTGCGCCGCAACGGGTGTCGCGTCCTGTCGCAGCATGAAGTACATGAGCACGGCGACGTTGACCGCCAGCAGCACGCCGATGGCGACGAGCGCCGCCGGCAGGCGGCGATCGTCACGCGCCACGGGCAGCTCGGCGATCGAGGGTCCGCTCTGGCGCTGGCGCTCGAGCTCGGACTTGCGCAGCGCGTCGAGGATGAAGCTCATGCGCCGGCCCCGGAAGGCGGCGCCGCGAGTGTCGGCGTGCCGGGCGCGCCGAGCGCTGCGTCCAGCACGAGCTGCGTCTGCATGCCCGCGATGCCGTCCACCGCGAGGCGGCGGCTGCGCTGGAAGTCCTCGACCAGGCGCTCGAGGTCCGCATCGAACAGGTCGTCGATCGGCGCCTCCGTCGCGGGCTGGCCGTTCAGCTGCGCGAGTCCCTGCCGCAGCCAGCGCACGTCGGGGCCGCGCATGCCGGCGCGCAGCGGCCGGGGCCCGCCCGCCTGGGGCAGCCACAGCACGAGGAACTCGCCGAACCAGTAATCCGCGAGTTCCGCGACCGGCACGCGGAACTCGGCGCCCGCGACCAAGAGCCGCGCGCCGGCGCCGTCGAGACCGGCGAGCACGACCTCGTGCGAGCCACCGGCGCCGTCCACGAGCGAGAGGATCGCCGGACGGTTGATCAGCTTGAGCTGCGCGAACGAGCCGCGCTGCCAGACGCAGGCGAGCCCCTGCAGGTCCGCCTGCTCGCAGCCGCGGCCGGTGCCGGGCTCGTAGGCCGCGCTCCAGAGCGCGAACAGGTCGCCAAAAGCCGAGTCCAGGGTCGCGCGACCCGCCAGGCGTGCGAGCTCATCGGCGAGCACGGGCGCGGGTTTCGCGGGCGCGGCCACCGGCGCCGCGGCGACGGCCGCCGTTTCCGGCGCTGGCGCAGGCTGCGCCGGTTCCGCCCCCTGCGGCAGCGCACGCCAGGTGAAGAACCCGGCCGCGGCGAGCGCCGCCGCGCCTCCGGCCGCGGCCGCCGCGCGCAGCCAGGGCGGCAGCACCGGCCGGCCGTAGACTTCGGCCGCCGCGCGGCGCACCAGTGCGCCGCTGACCTTGAGCTCCTCGCGCGTGTACGCGCCGAGCAGCGCGCGGTCCGCGATGACGTTGATGATGCGCGGCACGCCGCCGGAGAGGCGATGCAGCTCCGCGAGCGCGCCGCGCGTGAAGATCTCCCGGGTCGCGCCGGCGACGCGCAGGCGGTGGCGGATGTAGGCGAGCGTCTCCTCGCGCCGCAATGCCTCGAGGTGATAGCGGCCGGTAATGCGCTGGGCGAGCTGGCGCAGCTCCGGCCGCGAGAGCACCGAGCGCAGTTCGGGCTGGCCGATCAGGATGATCTGCAGCAGCTTCTGCGTGGCGGTCTCGAGGTTCGTGAGCAGGCGCACCTGCTCGAGCACGTCGGGCGCCAGGTTCTGCGCCTCGTCCACCATCAGCACGATGCGGCGGCCGCGGCCGTGCGCGTCGAGCAGGAAGTGCGTCAGGAGGTCGACGAGGGCCTTGACGCTGCCCGCGCCTGCGGGCGCGACGTGCACCTTGAGCTCGTCGCAGATGCATTGCAGGAACTCTGCGGGCGTCACGCGCGGGTTCAGGATCAGCGCGACGTCGCAATGCGCGGGCAGCTGCTGCAGCAGGCTCCGGAGGACCGTCGTCTTGCCGGTGCCGACCTCGCCCGTCAGCTGGATGAAACCGCCGGCCTCGCTGATGCCGTAGGCCAGGTGCGCGAGCGCCTCCGCGTGGCGCTCGCTGAGGTAGAGGTAGCGCGGGTCCGGCGTGATCGCGAACGGCTTTTCGTTCAGCCCGAAAAAGCTAGCGTACATAAGTACTTATGCATGGCAGCCGGTCTGCGCCGGTGGGACATCATGCCTCAGACAAAAGGGGGACGCACCCCCATCTCATCCGGCAAACGTTAATGGTTAATGGGGACGCATCCCATTTATCTCGCGCAATCCGCAACCTAAATGGGATGCGTCCCCATTTAACGGTCGCTGCCGCGGTGGATGGCGTCGTCGCCGAAGCGGCCATGGATACGGTCGAGCGCGTCGTCGAGCTGGCGCGCCTCAGCGATGTCGGGTGTCGCGAACAGGTCGAGCTGCTGCTCCGGCGCGAGGTCGCTGACGCCGACGCCGAGCAGCCGCACGGCCGCGCGTGGCTGTTCCTCCAGCCAGCGGCCGAGCAGGTCGGACGCGACCTGCGCGATGAGCCGTGTCTCCTGCGTCGGCGGGTTGAAGCTCCGCTGGCGCGTGTAAGTCTCGAAATCGCGGCGGCGGATCTTGACGCTGACCATGCCCGCCTTGAACTGGCGCGCGCGCAGCCTCGCCGTCGTGCGGTCGGCGAGCTGCGCGAGCCGCTCCTGCAGCTCCTGGTGGTCGCGGATGTCGGCGTCGAAGGTTTCCTCGGAGCTGATCTGCTTCTCCGGCGCATCCGACACGACGGGCCGGTCGTCGACACCCGTGGCGCGGTCACGAAACGTCCGTGTCTCGCGGCGCAGCAGCGGCCAGAGCTCCGCGTCGGGCGCTCGGCGCAGCTGACCGAGCGTGAAGATGCCCTGCTCCTCGAGCCGCGCCGCGGTCTTCGGGCCGATGCCGATCAGGCGCCGCACCGGCAGCGGGTCGAGCGTCGCAGTCACGTCCCCTGGCCGGATGACCATGAGCCCGTCGGGTTTCGCCATCCCGGAGGCGAGCTTCGCCAGCAGCTTGTTGTGCGATACGCCGACCGAGGCGGTGAGCCCGGTGCGCGCGCGGATGCGCGCCTTGATCTCGCGCGCCATCTGCTCCGGCGTTCCGAGCAGGGCCTGGCTGCCCGTGACGTCGAGAAAGGCCTCGTCGAGCGAGAGGCCCTCGACCAGGTCGGTGAACTCGCGGAACACCTCGAAGACCTGGTGCGACACTTCGCTGTAGCGCTTCATGCGCGGTCGCACGACGACCGCGTGGGGGCAGCGCTTCAGCGCCTCGCGCATGGGCATGGCCGCGTGCACGCCGAAGCGCCGCGCCTCGTAGCTCGCCGCGGCGACCACGCCGCGCCCGCCGGCGCCGCCGACGACGACCGGCTGCCCGGCGAGCTCGGTCCGGTCGCGCTGCTCGACCGACGCGTAGAAGGCGTCCATGTCCACGTGCAGGATCGCCCGATGGTCGCTCATGTGAGCTGGAGCATGGAATAGACCATGCCCGCCAGCATCGTCGCGCTGAGCAGCACGAGGTAGATGATCGTGACGGCGATGAACTTCAGCGTGGTCCTGAGCCGCCCTTCGCCGTAGACCACCCGCATCGAGCGGAAGATGTAGTACAGCAGGTACAGGAACAGCAGGAAGTTGACCAGTCCGAGCAGCCCGACGAATGGAAGGCGCAGATTCGCGAGGTTTCCGAGGATCTCGACGACGCTGAGCTGCAGGAACAGGAACGCGTGGTTGTGCAGGAACAGCACCAGGTGCTCGGCGTAGAGCCGGCGCGGACGCCAGTAGAAGAAAAGCGCGACGGCTGCCATGAGCGGCAGGAACAGGAACATGAGCCTGGGCGCCGTCGACGCGAAGCGCTGCCAGAACTGCCGGCCGCCATCGCCCCGCATCTTGAGGCAGGCTCGCTGCATGGCCTTCTCGAATCCCTCCAGCGACGGGCTGTCGAACACCTCGATCTGGCACTGGATGCCCTGCGCCGCCGCCTGCACCCCTGCCGAGCCGGCGCCCGCAGCCTCCAGTTCCTTCGCGAGCTCCTCCGGAACGCCGGTCTTCGCCCGCGCGTCTGCCGGCACTCCGCGCGAGTCCCGCCCGAAGACCGTGGAGTCCGGCAGCAGCGCCGACAGGGCGAAGAACAGGATGCTGATGGCGAGGTAGAGCCGGAATGGCGGCAGGTAGCGCTGGTGGCGCCCGGCGATGAACTCGCGCGTCAGCTCGCCGGGCCGCAGCAGGAGCAGGCGCAGCGTGCGCCAGACGCGGCTGTCGAGGTGCAGCAGCGAATGCGTGACGTCGCCGGCAACCTCCTTCATGGACAGCACGTGCACGGCGGCGGACTGCCCGCAGCGCGCGCAGTAGGCGCCCGCCACTGCCGCGCCGCATTCGAGGCAGGTGACCGGTGCGCGGGCGGCCGGCACCAGGTCGTGGCGCGGCTTGAGGGCGCGCCGCTCGCAGTGCACGCGGCCGCCGAAGCGCTGCGCGGTCTCGGTCCTGAGCCGCGTGGCCTCGTTCTCGAGGTAGTGGTCGAGCGCGGCCGCGCTCTCGAGTTCGTAGCGGATGACGCGGCGCTGGCGCGCGCCGGCCGGCATTTCCGGCGCCTCGATGCTGGCGCCCAGGAAGCCCGCGCAGGCCAGCACGTCCTGCACGTGCCCCGGCAGCCATGCGTCGTAATCGGCGACGATATCCGGGTCGAGTTCGCACTCGACTTCGTAGATGAGGTTGGACGGCACGCCCTGTCGCCCGGTTGAGCCTGGGCGATCTTAGCTCAGGCGGCGGCGAGGCGCTCGATGTGGCGGAGCTTGCCGGTGTCGGTGAGGCGGTAGAAGCGCCGCAGTTCCGCGAGCCAGGAGCCGTCGTCGCGCCGGCACAGCGCGCGCAGAAGCGCGCGGCGTAGCGGCTGGCGCGGCGGTAAAGGCTCTCGCGGCCGGCCGCGAGCGCGGGGTCCACGCGTGCGCGGCGGAACAGGAGCGCGTGCAGCTCCGCGGGAAAGCGGCGCGGGTCGCTCCGGCGCAGCAGCAGGATGCTCGCGACGTACTTGTCGATCTCCGCCTGCAGTTCTAGCACGAGCCGCGACACCGGCCGGTCGTGTCCCGCATGATGGGCGACGCAGAGGAAGTGGCTCACGCCCTCGAGCGCCGTCCAGCAGTCGGCGACATTCCCGGCATCGAGCGACTCGTGCGGGTCGCGGCGCTCGAGGCGCTCGAGCACACCGGGATCGAGATAGAGTGACATGCAGAGCTCGTCGTCCATCGCCGTGACGAAGAGTTGCTCGTCGCCCGGGGCGTCGCGGCATTCGCCGGGCAAGGCCTGCCGGTCGGTGATCAGGAAGTCCGCGACGCGGCAGTCCACGCGAAGGTCGTAGATGGATGTCAGCAGCGCCTCGAGCCTGCCGACCGCGGCGGTCATGTCAGTGCGTCCGCGTGCCCGGCTCGACCGGCTGCACGCCCTGGTCCATCAGCAGGCGGTGCGCGCGCCGGCTCCCGGTCTTGTGCCACAGCTCGTACAGGCGGAGCACGTCCAGCGAGGAGTGCGTCGCGGCATCGCCGATCTCGTGCAGCACGTCGACGAGCGGCTGGAACTTGTCCTCGAGCTCGGCGAACACCTCCGCAAGCGCGCGCTGGGGCCCGCGATGCGGCGCCTGCGCGAGCGCGCCGTAGGCGCGGCCGCCCATGGCGATGTGGTAGTCGACGTCCACCGTGCGCCGCGCGAAGCCGCCCGCCAGGAAGCCCGCGACGAACAGCGCGACGTCGCCCAGGCGCTGCAGCGCGCGGTAACGGTGACGCTCGTCCGGGGCCTCGATGGCATCCGCGAGCATGAGCGCGAGCGGACGCAGCTGCGCGCGCCCGTCCCCGCCCGGTTCGAACAGCGCGTCGGTGCGCGAGAACATGGCGAGCAGATTGACGACGTAGTGCTCGGTGTGGTCGCGCACCTTGAGGCGCTGGTGCCCGAGCGCGAGGTGCAGCGCCTCGCGGAAGAACTCGCGCACGTCCGGGACCGTCAGCAGTCTGTCGTCGCGGCTGTCGCCCTGCATGGCTGCCCTCCGGCATGCCGGCCGCGGGTGCCGGCGATCCCAGTTCAATCCTTTGGACAGCGACATTCTGCAAACTGCGTCGCAGCTTGTCGTGGCAGCCGGCCGCGGCGAGTGCTGACGAGGCCGGTTGTGGCGGGGATCGGGTCGTGCGTCTCAGATCAGCTGCCGGATGCTGGTGAGCGTCCGGAAGCGGCGCACGCGCGGGTCCCCGTTCAGGCGCTCCTCGACGAAGCGCGCGTACTCCGGCACGCCGGTCACGCGCAGCGTGAGCACCACGTCGGCATCGCCCGTCACGTAGTGCGCGGATTCGACTAGCTTCGACGCCCGCATGCTCTCCGTGAACCCGCGCACCGTCGCGCGCGCGTCATCGCGCAGCTCGACCGTCAGGTAGATCAGCGTCTGGCGGTCGTCGGCGACCCTCGCGTGCGCGCCCTGCAGCACGCCGGCGGCGATCAGCTTCTCGACCCGCCGCTGCACCGCGCTCGCGGACAGGTGCACGCGGCCGGCGAGTTCCGCATACGAGAGCCAGGCGTCTGCCTTGAGCTCGTCGAGGATCCGGCGGTCGCGGTGGTCCATGGTGCCAAGGCTAGCGGCGCAGGATTCCTGCGTCCAGCGGGAGAGTTTTGCAGGCGCTGCGCGCGCCGGGGGCCTAGACTGCCGCGCGGACCATGCCATGAACGAATCGATCATCCGCCCGCGCCCCGGCCTGCTGCCGGTCGAGCTCGCCCTCGTCGCACTTATCTACTGGGCCGACGAGCAGGGCTGGATCATCCTCAGCAAGACGCCCTATCTCGTGCTCCTGGGCTGGGCATCGATGCGCCTGCGCGGCGTCACCTGGCGCGATGCCGGCCTCGCGCTGCCGGCCCACTGGCGGCGGCTGGCCGCGATCGGCGTCGTCGCCGGCATCGCCATGTGGCTGCTCGAGTTCTTCGTGACGATGCCGCTGCTGTACCGGGTGCTGGGCTACTGGCCCGACCTGACGGGGTTCAACGGACTCGTCGGCAGCGTGAAGCTGCTGCTCATCTACCTGGCGCTCAACTGGGTGCTGGCCGCGTTCGGCGAGGAAATGTTCTGGCGGGCCTATGCGCTTCCCCGGGTCGCCCAGTTCGCCGGTAACGGCACGCGTGCGTGGGTGATTGCGCTCGTCCTCGTGAACGTCGCCTTCGGCCTCGCGCACCTGTACCAGGGGCCGTCCGGCATCATCCAGGCGACGATCGGTGGCGTCCTGCTCGGCGTGCTCTACATCGCGACCGGCCGCAACCTGGTGGCGCCGATCCTCGCGCACGGGATCGGCAACTCCATCGACTTCACGGTGATGTACCTGGGACTCTATCCCGGCGTCGGATAGAAGAATAAGGGGGATGCGCCCCCTTTATCAGGCCACCTGCATCGACCCGCCGTCGAGCTGGATTTCGTAGGTCGATCCGGCGACCAGCTCGCGCGGGTCGAAATCGTCCACGTTGACGATGTCCATCACCCGGCGATCGTACTCGCGAAGCTGCGCGGCCTCGGCCTCGTTGATGATGCCCTCCGCCAGCGCCTCGCGGATCTGGCCCGGGAGGTCGAGCGCCTGCACGCGGCCGGTCTTCACGCCCTCGACGCGGATGCGCTTCTCGATCGGCTCGGCCGCGATCGCGAGCCGCATGGCCTGCTCGACGAGCCCGAGGTGGTTCTTCGGCTCGAGTGTGCGGTAGACGTAGTGACAGAGCCGCTCGCGCGCCTCCCCCGGATTCATCACGAGCTCCGCGATCTTCGGGTTCAGGCGGTCGGAGGGCGCCGAGTAGGTCAGGCCGCGCGGGAAGATGATCACACGCATGAGGGCCGCCAGCCAGCGCACCGGGAAATTGCGCAGGAAGCTATGCAGCTGCTCCTGCGCCTGGTACAGCAGCGAGCGGCAGGCGTGCTCGACGAGCGGCAGGTCGGTCTCCGGGCGGCCCTGGTTCTCGAAGTGCTTGAGCACCATGGACGCCAGGTACATCGACGAGAGCACGTCGCCGAGCCGTGCCGAGAGGTTCTCCTTCTTCTTCAGGTAGCCGCCGAGCGAGAGCATCGCGACGTCGGTCGCGAAAGCGAACGAGGCGCTGAAGCGGTTGATGTGCTCGTAGTAGCGCCGGGTCGGCCCGGCGACCGGCGCGCGCACGATGCGCGAGAGCGTGAGCGCCGTGAAGAACGAGCGCACCGCGTTCGAGATGGTGAAGCCGATGTGGCGGAAGAGCGCATCGTCGAAGTCGCGCAGTGCCCGCGCGCGATCGGGGTCCTGCGCGGCGTTCATCTCCTTGAGCACCCAGGGATGGCAGCGCACTGCGCCCTGGCCGAAGATGATCAGGCTGCGCGTCAGGATGTTCGCGCCCTCGACCGTGATGCTGACCGGGACCATCTGGTAGCCGCGGCCGAGGTAGTTCTTCGGGCCGAGCATGATGCCCTTGCCGCCCTGCACGTCCATGGCGTCGTTCGCGATCATGCGGCCCATCTCGGTCACGTGGTACTTGAGGATGCCCGCGGGGACGGAGGGTTTTTCGCCTCCATCAATGGCTCCGGTCGTGACCGAGCGCGCCGCGTCCATGATGTAGGTGCGGGCGGCCATGCGCGCGATCACGGCCTCCACGCCCTCGAACTTCCCGACCGGCATGTTGAACTGGCGGCGGATGCGTGCGTAGGCGCCGGTCGAGTACACCGCGCCCTTGCTGCCGCCGGTCGCGATCGAGGGCAACGAGATGCAGCGCCCGACCGAGAGCTGCTCCACCAGCATGCGCCAGCCCTGGCCCGCCATCTTCGGCCCGCCGACGATGGCGTCGAGCGGAACGAACACGTCCTTGCCCGTGACCGGGCCGTTCTGGAACGGCCCGTTCAGCGGGAAGTGGCGCCGCCCGATCGTGATGCCGGGCGTGGCGCGCGGCACGAGGGCGACCGTGATGCCGCGGTCCGCCTCGCCGCCAAGCAGCTTGTCCGGGTCGAACAGGCGGAAAGCGAGGCCAATCAGGGTCGCGATGGGCGCGAGCGTGATGTAGCGCTTCGAGAAGTTGAGCCGGATGCCGGTGACCTCGCGGCCCTGGTAGACGCCCTTGCAGACGATGCCCGTGTCGGGCAGGGAGCCCGCGTCCGATCCGACGCGCGGGCCGGTGAGGCCGAAGCAGGGAATCTCCTCGCCGCGCGCGAGCCTCGGCAGCAGGTGGTTCTTCTGCTCCTCGGTGCCGTAGTGCAGCAGCAGTTCCGCGGGCCCGAGCGAGTTCGGAACGACGACCGTCGAGGCGACCGTGCCCGAGCGGCTCGCGATCTTCACGACCACGCAGGAGTGCGCATAGGCCGAGAACTCGAGCCCGCCGTACCGCTTCGGGATGATCATCGCCCAGAAGCCCTTCTTCTTGATGAAGTCGAAGACCTCGGGCGGCAGGTCGGCGCGCCGGTGCGTGATGTCCCAGTCGTCGATCATGCGGCAGAGCTCTTCGCAGGGTCCGTCGATGAAGGCCTGCTCCTCGGCGGAGAGCCTCGGCGGTTTCGCGGATAGCAGCTTGTTCCAGTCGGGACCGCCGGTGAACAGCTCGCCGTCCCACCACACGGTGCCCGCCTCGAGCGCCTCGCGCTCGGTGCGCGACATCGGCGGCAGCATGCGCTTGTAGATCCGGAAGAAGCGGTTGGAGATCAGGAAGCGCCTGAGCGGGCGGATGTTGAGCAGCACGTGGGGCAGGTAGAGCGCCCACAGCGTCGCCTTCCACCATGCCGGCCCGGCGCCGAAGAAGCTGTAGTAGACGAGGAGCACGCCGAGCACGAGGGTCGCTTTCGCGAGGCTGGCGCGTTGGTAGGCGAGCCACAGGACCAGGCTCGCGAGCAGCAGGACCCAGAGGACTGACAGGATCATGGCCTCCGTACCTTATACCGCTTGAAGCATGGGATGCGCGATTAGGGCATGCACCCTATTGCACCGCAAAAAAGAAGCCGGCCCCATGGCCGGCCTCTCGTTTCAGGAAAAAGGGGACGCACCCCTATTTCCTATTTCCGAAATAGGGGTGCGTCCCCTATTGCTTACGGCATCGGACGCAGGTCGACCTCGCGGACGTAGGTCACGCCGAGGAAGCGGCGCATCTCGAGCCGTGGTGAAGACTGCTCGCGCTGCTTGTCCTCATCGGCCGTCGCCCAGTGCGCGGCGGAGATCTTGTCGTAGGCCTCGTCGTCCGCCTTGCTGTAGTCGAGCGCCTTGCCGAAGCTCGAATACAGCGTGCAGAACATCACGTCCCAGTCATGTTCATCGCCCGGCGGCTTCACGAAGGTCTTGTAGTCGAGGATCAGGCCCGCCTTCTTTTCTTCCTCGTTGACCGGCTCCGAGTGCGTGCGGATCCACTTCATGTAGGTGTCGAACTGGCCCGGATTCGTGCGGTAGGCCGAGCACTCCCACACCGGGCCCTCGGTCCAGTGCTCCTGCGCGGCGGCGATGGCAGAGGCGCAGGCAAGCCCCGCGGCCGCGAGGCCGATGACGATCGTCTTCATGTGTTCCCCCCGAGCGTTGTTTCTTCGTTGCCCGCCTCGAGGGCGGACGTGCCGCGCATCCTACGCCATTTCGCGGCTGGCCGCTGGCGTGCCGTCACCAGGCGATGCCGTAGTCCTCGCCGTGGTTGCTCGAGCCGCCCCAGAAGGTCCCATGAGCGTGGTCCAGCATGATCGCGTTGATCGGGCCCGAGGTGCGCGACTGGTACTCGGGCTTGTAGCCGCGCGCCTTGAGGTCGCGGCGCACCCAGTCGGGCATCGCGCTGTTCAGCAAGATGCGGCCCGGGAAGATCTCGTGCATGCCGAAGGAGTCGCGCATCTGCCAGCTGTTGAAGTTCGGCGCCTCCGCGGCCTGCTGCGGCGTCATGCCGAACTCGACCACGTTCAGGAAGAACTGCAGCAGGTTCTGGTCCTGCGTGTCGCCGCCCTGCACCGCGAAGGCGAGCCAAGGCTTGCCGTCCCTGAATGCGAGCGAGGGCGTGAGCGTCACGCGCGGGCGCTTGCCGGGCTCGATCACGTTGAACGGATTCTCGGCGGGATCGGTCACGAACATCTGCGCGCGCTGGCTCACGCCGATGCCGGTGCGGCCCGCGACCACCGCCGGCAGCCAGCCGCCGGAAGGCGTGATCGAGACGAGCCAGCCCTCCTTGTCGGCCGAGACCACGCTCGTCGTGCCACGCAGCATCGTGCCCCGCACGGGATCCGTCGCCGCGGCGAAGCGCCGCGCGTCGAACTCCGGCGTCACGGCCGAACGCCGCTGCAGCAGCTCGAGATAGGGATTCGCGCCGTCCTGGAAAAGATACGGATCGCCCGGCCCGATGGCCGGGTCGTTGACGTCGGGTTTCACAAGCGCCGCCCGCTGCTTCGCGTACTCCTTCGACAGCAGGCCGCGGATCGGCTCGTCGGGCGGGAAGTACGGGTCGCCGTAATAGAAATCGCGGTCCGCGAAAGCGAGGCTGATCGCCTGGTACAGCGTGTGGATGTACCGGACGCTGTTGTAGCCCATCGCCTTCAGGTCGAAGTTCTCCAGGATGTTGAGCGCCTGCAGCATCGCGGGACCCTGGGTCCAGCGGTCGAGCTTGTAGACGTCGACGCCGCGGTAATTCGCGTGCACCGGCTCCTCGAATTCGACGCGCCACTTCGCGAGATCCTCCCGGGTCACGAGCCCGCCCTGCTCCTGCAGGCCGCGCGCGAACTCCTCGCCGATGTCGCCGCGATAGAAGCGGTCGTAGGCCGCGAGGATCGCCTCCTTGCGCGAGCGGCCGGCCGCGAGCGCCTGCGCCTCCGTCTCGACGAGCTTGCGCAGCGTCGCCGCGAGGTCCGGCTGGCGGAAGATCTCGCCGGCGCGCGGCGCCTCGCGCGCCTGCCCGAGGTGCGGCAGCATCACGGCCCTGGCGTACGGCCACTGCCTGATCTTCTCCTTCTCCAGCTCGATGCGATCGGCGGTCTCCGCATCGATGGCGTAGCCGTCGGCGAGCGACATGGAGGGCGCCAGCACCTCGGCGAGCGAGAGCCGTCCGAACTCCGCGAGCATCACCATGAGCGCGCCGGGCGTGCCGGGCGTGACCGCGGCCAGCGGCCCCTCCTCCGGCGGGTACTTGAGGCCCTTTTTGCGGTAGAAATCCGCGGTCGCGCCCGCGGGGGCGACGCCCAGGCCGTTGATGGCGATGATGCGCCCGGTCTCCGGGTTGTAGACCAGCGCCTGGGTTTCGCCGCCCCAGGACAGCGCGTCCCACATCGTCGAGGTCGCGGCCAGCATCGCGCAGGCGGCATCCACGGCGTTGCCGCCCCGCTCGAACATGCGCGCGCCCGCGGTCGCCGCCAGCGGCTTGCCCGTGATGGCCATCCAGTGCGAGCCGTGCAGCGGGGGCTTCTGCGTCTTCTCCTGCGCCGTCGCGCCGGTCGCTGCGATCGTCGCGATCATCGCTGCCGCGGCGAGCGCCGCGCATCGGTTCCGGAGCGGCATGGGATTTCCCCTCAGATCAGGTCCTTGACGCCGTCGCGCTCCTCGAGCAGCTCCTTGTGCGTCGCGTCCATGCGGCCGCGGCTGAACTCGTCCACGGCGAGCCCCTGCACGATCGAGTACCGGCCGCCCTTGCACGTCACCGGATAGGAATACATGACGCCCTCCGGGATGCCGTAGCTGCCGTCGGACGCGACCGCCATGCTGGTCCAGTCGCCGTCCGCCGTGCCGGCCACCCAGTCGCGCAGGTGGTCGATCGCGGACGATGCCGCGGATGCTGCCGACGACGACCCGCGCGCCTTGATGATGGCCGCGCCGCGCTGCTGGATCGCCGGGATGAACTGCTCGCGGTACCACTGCGCGTCCACCAGCGACCTGGCGGGCTTGCCGCCGATCGTGCAGTGGGAGATGTCCGGGTACTGCGTCGCGCTGTGGTTGCCCCAGATGATCATGCGCCGGATCGCGGTCACGTGGGTGCCGGTCTTCTCGGCGAGCGCGGCGAGCGAGCGGTTGTGGTCGAGCCGCGTCATCGCGGTGAAGTTCTGCCGTGCGATGCCGGGCGCGTTCGCGGCCGCGATCAGCGCGTTGGTGTTCGCGGGATTGCCGACCACCAGCACGCGGACCTCGCGGTTCGCGGCCTCGTCGAGCGCCTTGCCCTGGGCCGAGAAGATCTGCGCGTTTGCGAGCAGCAGGTCCTTGCGTTCCATGCCGGGCCCGCGCGGGCGCGCGCCGACGAGCATGGCGTAGTCGCAGTCGCGGAACGCCGCCTTCGCGTCGTCCGTCTGGACGATCCTGTTGAGCGTCGGGAAGGCGCAGTCCGACAGCTCCATGACGACGCCCGCGAGTGCGGGCAGCGCGGGCGTGATCTCGAGCAGGTGCAGGTTGACCGGCTGGTCGGCGCCCAACATCTGCCCGGAGGCGACGCGGAATGCGAGCGCATAGCCGATGTGGCCGGCGGCGCCGGTGATGGCGATATTGACGGGTTTTTTCATCGGAAAGCCCGGGTGGGAATCGGGCCGTGATTGTAGCAGCCGGGGGCCCGGCGGCGGCCGCCAGCGCCCGCTCAGCGGGGCCCGGTGACGTGCCGCTGCAGCCAGCCGGGATAGGCCTCTTCGAGCCGCGCCAGCTCGGCATCGGCTTCCGCATTCCTGCCCGCGGCGCGCAGCGCTTCGATTTCGGCGTACCATTCTTCGGGCGTGCGCGGCGCGGCGTCGGCCTGCTCCGGGGACCGCAGCTCGCCGATCTGCGAAAAGCCCGTGGTGCGCGACGCCTCGGCTTGGGGCGCGGGTGCTGACGCCGCGCGTTGCGCCGGCGCGCCCAGTGGCTCCGCTCTTCGCGCCGGCATTTCGGCGGCCGCCTTGCCGGCGACCTGCGGCGCGGATGCCGCCGGCAGGTTCATCGCCGGGGATGGCACGAACGGCTCCTCCGCGCGGACCGGCGCCGGCGCGGCGGCATCCGCCGCCACCGGCGGTTCCGCAAAGGCGCCTTCAAGCGCTGCGGTCGGCGCCGATTCCTGCGCCGCGGGCGCCGCAATGTCGGACTCCGTCACAGCCGCTGGTCTTCCGGCTTCTTCGTACTGCCATTGCACGATGAGCACTGCGAGCAACAGCGAGGCAGCGAGGGATGCCGGTAGCCACCAGCGGCCGGTGTGCGGCGCGACTGCGCGGCGAGCCTCGGCGCGGATGCGCTCATCAGTCGAGCGCGGCGGCTCGCCGGCGCCGCGCTTCAGCACGCGCTGCCAGGCCTCGCGATCGACCGGTTTGTCGTCGTCCTGCATCATCTCAGCCGGTGGGCGCATCCGCGCCCAGCATCTCCTTGAGTTTCGCCGTCGCATAGCGCAGGCGGCTCTTGGCGGTCTCCGCGTTCACGTTCATCGCCTCGCCGATTTCCGCGACGGACATCCCGCCCTCCACATAGAGGAGGAATGCTGCGCGCTGTTCCACGGGCAGCCGCGCGAGCGCCGCGGCCAGGCGCCTGCTCGATTCATCCTCGATGGCTGCCGGCAGCGGACCGGCGGCCGGATCGTCGGCGGCAGCCGCGACCGCGTCGTCGTCCACCGTCTCGCGCGCGCCGCGCCGGCCGTGCCTGCGCCAGTGATCCATGCAGCAGTTGTGCGCGATCCGGTACAGCCAGGTCGAGAACCGCGCTTCCGGCCGGTAATCGGCGCGATGCGCGATCACCCGCGACCAGCATTCCTGGAATACGTCGTCGGTCGCTGCATCGTCCGCCACCATGCGCCGGATGTAGCGCCACAGGCCAGCGCGGTGGTTCGAATAGAGCAGGTCGAACGCGCGCGCATCGCCCCTGGCATAGCGCAGCATCAATTGTGCGTCGGCGTCCCCTGCCTCCATCGCCGGCCACTCTACGCCGGATGCCCTGGCCGGCAGTTTCTTGAACGTCTCCGACCCCCTCTGGGTGTTCTGGTCCTGCGCAGAAAGCGGGGCAGGGTGTCCCCAAACGCCCTCCGTACCAGCCGGAAACGAAAAAAGTGAATAAATAACTTGCTGATTTATATAGAAAACACAGACGACCCTCATTTTGATCGCAAAAAGTAGTTGCATTCGAGTCAGTGTTATAGTTCACTACAACACCAGAGGAGCACATCAGTACATCGGAACGGCAATAGGGCCGGCCCGAACTGGAAGCGAAAGGAAAGGAGAAGGTCATGTTCACGATGGTTGCAAACAGCACTCGGATGACGGTCAGCGCAGTGGCGGCGGTCGCGATCGTGTCGTTCAGCGGCCTTGTGCTCGACCAGGCCCACATCGCCTCGGCACCCCGCGGCCACGTGGAAATCGGCGAGCTCACCCCGGTCGGCGCGACGCAGATCGCGTCCACCATGCTCCCGGAAGTGACGGTTGTCGCCAGGCGCGAGTCCGCGACGGGCGCGCTGCTGGCGGCGGCGGAACTGCCGGAGATCGTGGTCAGCGCGAAGCGCGTGGCCTATGTCGCCGCGAAGGCGCAGGCCGCCGCTGGCGGGCAGTCGAACGCGGGTCTCCAGGCCTCCGGCGAGAGTGCTCTGCTAAAGTAGTCTGGTAGCGGGCTAACTCACTTAGACGGGACGCATGGACACCAACTGGAATGACAGCCTGCCGATCTACCGCCAGCTGCGCGACCGCGTGGTGGCGATGATCCTGGAGGGCGTGCTGAACGATGGCGACCCGCTGCCGTCGGTCCGTAGCGTCGCCGCCGAGTACCGGCTGAACCCGCTGACGGTCCTGAAGGGTTACCAGCAGCTCGTGGACGAGCAGCTGGTCGAGAAGCGCCGCGGACGCGGCATGTTCGTGACCGAAGGCGCGCGCCGCGCGCTTCTCAAGGATGAACGCCAGCATTTCCTCGAGGAGGAGTGGCCCAAGATCGCGGGCCGCATCCAGCGCCTCGGCTTCGAGCCGAAAGAGCTGCTGGACCACCTCGACAAGATTCCACCGGAGCCGGCGCCAAGCCTGAAGGGCGCGCCGGAACCCGATGCCGCCGAGGGAGACGAGCGTGACTGACGACCTGATCGTGGCGCGCGGGCTCGGCAAGAGCTTCGGCGCGACCCGCGCCCTGACTGACGTTTCCTTCGCGGTGAAGCCCGGCCGCATCGTCGGCCTGATCGGCCCGAACGGGGCCGGCAAGACCACCGCGCTCAAGGCGCTGCTCGGCCTGACCCGCTTCGAGGGCGAACTCTCGGTGCTCGGGCTCGATCCCTACCGCCAGCGCCACCGGCTGATGCAGGACGTCTGCTTCATCGCGGACGTCGCCGTGCTGCCGCGCTGGATCCGCGTGCGCCAGCTGATCGACTTCGTCGCGGCCACGCACCCGAAATTCCGCCGCGAGGTCTGCGAGCATTTCCTCGCGCGCAGCGACATCAAGCGCGGCAGCCGCGTCAGGGAGCTGTCGAAAGGCATGGTGACGCAGCTGCACCTGGCGCTCGTGATGGCGATCGACGCACGGCTGCTGGTGCTCGACGAGCCCACCCTCGGGCTCGACATCCTGATGCGCAAGCAGTTCTACGAGACCCTGCTGAACGAGTACTTCGACGAACAGCGCACCATCCTCGTCACGACACACCAGGTCGAGGAGGTCGAGCACATCTTGACGGACCTGTTGTTCATCGACCGCGGGCGCATTGTGCTCGACGCGGCGATGGACGATGTGCAGCAGAAGTACACGCAGGTCGCGGTGCGCCCGGAGCACGTGGCCGCCGCGCGCACGCACAAGCCGCTCGCCGAGCGCCAGGGGCTCGGCCGCACCCACATGCTGTTCCGCGGCGTGGACCGCGCCGACCTCGAGCGTCTCGGCGAAGTGGGTGTGCCGTCGGTCGCGGACCTGTTCGTAGCCGTGATCCAGGGAGCCCGCGCATGAGCCGATTCATCTGGCTGGTCCGCCGCGAGATCTGGGAGCACAAGGCGATCTGGGTGGCGCCGCTCATCGTGCTCGGTTGCCTCGTGCTCGCCGCGCTCACCGGCAACGTGCACCTGGGACCCATCGGCGCAATGGGAGCGGACACGCCGTTCGGCGGGCTGCCGCAGGAGAAGCAGGTGAGCCTGCTGATCATCGTGTACGCCGGGCTCGCGTTCGTCGTGTTCATGGTCATGGGCATCGTCTCGTTCTTCTATTCGATCGACTCGCTGTACGCGGACCGGCGCGACCGCTCCGTGCTGTTCTGGAAGTCATTGCCGTTGTCCGACGCCGAGACGGTGCTTTCCAAGTTCGCGGTCGCGAGCGTCGCGATCCCGCTGGTGGCGTTTGCGGGCGCCGTGCTGGCGCAGCTCGTGATCGCGGCGGGCGGATCCGCGATGCTCGCGATGGCCGGCCAGTCGGCGGCGCTCATGTGGCATCCGCAGGCAATCGCGGGCGGCATCGGTCTCGCCGCGTTGTGGTCCTTCACGGCGATGCTCTGGTACGCGCCGGTGGTCGGTTACCTGATGCTGGCTTCGGCCTGGGCGCCCAGGGGCCCGTTCCTGTGGGCGGTGCTGCCACCGGCCGGGCTCTTCATGCTCGAGCGCGTACTGCTCTACACGAACCACGTCGGCGAGTTCATCAAGGACCGGCTGTTCGGCGTGCTGCGCCTGGTGCGCCCGGAGCGGGTGGCCGACGTGGACCCGCAGACCAACGAGCAGGTGCGCGACGAAGTGATCCGGCTGAGCGATATCGACCTGGCGAAGAGCCTGGGCGACTTCTACAGCTCGCCGGACCTGTGGCTCGGCGTGCTCGCCGCGGCCCTGATGGTCGCCGCCGCGATCTGGGTGCGCCGCTACCGCGACGAGACCACCTGAGAATACCCGCGACCCGGAGTTCCCCGATGCACCAGATGATTCGCGTCAGCGCCGCGCTCGCCATGCTGTCGGCTTCCCTCCCGGCCCTGGCCGCGAGCGCGACGGTGACGCGGGCGTGGCAGTTCAGGCCCGAGTCCGCCGCCGGGCTCACCGTGCGCAACCTCATCGGCGACATCCGCGTCGAGCGCGGCGGCGATGCCGGCTTTCACATCACCGCGCGCGCGACCGTGGATGCGGACACCCAGGCCGAGGCCGACCGGCTCGCCGGCCTGATCGACTACCGCACGGCGGACGCCGGCGCCGGCTCGCGCTTCGACGTGGCGTTTCCGCGTGGTCATTTCCCGAAGATCTACCACGCCGGCGGCGTCACGGCCTGGTGGGGCATCACCTACGTGGACTATCTCGGCGAGCGCATCCGCATGACCGGCGACCGCGATGACGCGCCTGGCGTCCGCGTGGATCTCGTGATCAGGGCGCCGGCCGGGGCGCGCCTCGAGGTGGACAACGTCTTCGGCGAGTCGGTCGCCAGCGGATTCTCCGGCAGCCTCAGGCTGGACGGCTCGAGCGGCCTGCTGCGCTCGACGGACGGCGAGGGCGAGGTCGAGCTCGACAGCGGCAGCGGCGCGGTCGAGGTCGCGCGCCACCGCGGCAGCGTGCGCGCGGACACCGGCAGCGGCGCGGTGCGCATCACTGACTGCGAGTGCGAGATTGACGCGGACACCGGGTCCGGCGGGGTCGAGGTGCGCGGCGGCAAGGGCCGCGTGCGCGCCGACACCGGCTCCGGCCGAGTGACCGTCGAGGCCTTCGCCGGCCCGGTCGAGGCGGACACGGGTTCGGGCTCCGTGCGCGCCCGGGACGTGAGCGACGTGCGCGAGCTCGACGTGGATACGGGCTCGGGCAGCGTCGAAGTGCAGGGCGACCTCTCGGCGCTCGAAAACCTGCGCATCGACACGGGCTCCGGCGGCGTGCGCCTGCGCTCGAGCGCGATGCCCTCGATCGAGATCCGCGTCGACACCGGCTCGGGCGGCGTCGACGTGGACGCGCCCGGCGCGAACGTGCGCGAGTCGGACGGCGTCTGGACCGTGCGCCTCGGCGCCGGCGCCGGCCGCGGCATCATCGACACCGGCTCCGGCAGCGTCGACATCGTCGTCGAATAGGAAATAGGGAAATAGGGGACGCACCCCTATTTCCCGCCGCGGCAGGAAATAGGGGTGCGTCCCCTATTTCCCCTATTTCCTAACCGGCCAGCAGCACGGCCTCGGCGTGCTCCTGGGCCTCGGGCGTGCCGAACAGCACGACGACGTCCCCTTCGCGCAGCTTCATTTCCGGGTCCGGTTCGCGGCCGACGATGCCATCGCGCCGGATCGCCGAGAACGACACTTCCGCCCCGCGCTCGCGCACCTCGCGGATCGTGCGCCCGACCGACCAGGCGCCCGGCGGCAGCACCACCGTGTGCAGCTCCTCGCGCAGCGCGTGCGACTCGTCGATGAGCTCCGCGGTCTCGCGACGGAACACGGTGCGCAGCATCCTGTAGCGCTCGTGGCGGATGTCGCCGACCGTGCGGATCACGCGGGACAGCGGCACGCCGAGCGTCAGCAGGGCGTGTGATACCAGCGTGAGCGCCGCCTCCAGCGTCTCGGGCACGACCTCGGTCGCCCCGGAAGCGAGCAGTTCTTCGAGCTGCGTGTCGTCCATCGTGCGCACGAGGATCGGCAGGTCGCGCCGCTGCCGGCGCACGGCCTGCACGATCGCGACCGAGCGCGCCGGGTCGGAGAAGGTCACGATGACCGCGCTCGCGCGGTCGAGGCCCACCGTCTGCAGCATGTGCTCGTCCGAGGCGTCGCCGTACAGCACCGGGTCGCCCGCGGCGCGCGCGGTCCGCACCCGGAAGGAATCGAGGTCCATGGCGATGAACTCGAACCCCTGGCCCTCGAGCACGCGTGCGACGTTCTGGCCGACGCGTCCGTAGCCGCAGAGGATCACGTGCTCGCGCGCCGCCAGCGCCCGAGTGGCGGTGTCGGCGCGGCCGAGGTCGGTCTCGGACGGACCCGTCTCGCGCAGCAGGAAGCGGGCGATGCGCTTGTTGTGGTGGATCAGCAGCGGCGCGAGCAGCATGCTGAGCGTGATCGCGGCGAGCAGCGGCTGCGTCAGGTCCGCGCCGACCAGGCGGTTCTGCAGCAGCAGCGCCAGCAGCGCGAAGCCGAATTCGCCGCCCGGCGAGAGCACGATGCCGGCGCGCAGCGCCTTGAACCACTGCCCGGCGAACGGCCGGCCGGCGACCATGACGATGGTTGCCTTCAGCACCAGGATGCCGGCCAGCATCGCGAGCACGAGGGGCAGCTGCCGCAGCAGCGCCGGCACGTCGAGCTGCATGCCGATCGTGACGAAGAAGAGCCCGAGCAGCGTGTCGCGGAACGGCCGGATGCCCGCCTCCACCTGGTAGCGGTACTCCGATTCCGCCAGCATCATGCCGGCCAGGAACGCGCCGAGCGCGAACGTGAGACCGGCCGCGTGCGTCGCCCAGGCGGCCCCGATCGCGACGAACAGCACGGCGAACGTGAACAATTCCGGCGCGCCGCTGCCCGCGATCTCGTGGAACAGCGGGCGCAGCAGCCAGCGGCCCGCCGCGAGCACGATCACGAGCGCGACCGCCGCCTTGATGATGGCCGCGGCGATCTCGACGTTCGAGTAGGACTCCGCGGGCGAGGCGAGCACGCCTGCGAGCGCGAGGAATGGCACGACGGCGAGGTCCTGGAACAGGAGCGTGCCGAAAGCGAGCCTGCCATGCGTGCGGTTCAACTCGTCCCGCTCCGTGAGCTGGCGCAGCACGATCGCCGTCGAGGACATCGCGACCGCGCCGCCGAGCACGATCGCGACCTCGGGCGCGAGGCCGAGGGCCCAGGCGAAGCCGGCCACCGCCGCGGTCGTGATGCCGACCTGCAGGCCGCCGAGCGAAAAGACCTCGCCACGCATCGCGATCATGCGCGGCAGCGAGAACTCGAGCCCCAGCGTGAACAGCAGGAACACGACACCGAACTCGGCGAGCGTCGCGGTCGTCTCGGTCGCCGCGACCCAGCCGAGCGCGTGCGGGCCGACCGCCATGCCGACCGCGAGGAAACCGACGACCGGTGGCATGCGCAGGCGCCGCACCGCCGCCACGACCACGAGCGTCGCGGTGAGCAGCAACAGGATGTCTTCGAGGATGCTGTTTGCCAGCGGACCCGCCTCCCGCGCCCATGTTGTCGCCGGGCAGGCCGCGACGCAAACGCCGCGCGATGCGCGGCCATGCCCCGCCTGCTAGCATCGTCCGCGATGCCGGGGAGGACGCCTTGCAGTTCGAGGCGGTAGAGGAAGCCGGCCGGCGCCGGTTCCGGTTCTCGGGGCGCTGGACCGTCGACGAGGCGGCCGCGCTCGAGCCGCGCCTGCGCGACGCGGCATCCGGCGCGTCCGGCCCGGTCCTGCTCGATGCCGGCGCCATCGCGGCGATGGACCTGACCGGCGCCTGGCTGCTGCGGTCCTTCGAGCGCCGCCTGGCGGCGGCGGGCTGCCGGGTCGACTGGACCGGCGAGCGACCGCACCAGCTCGGGTTCATCGATCGCGCGATGGCGGGCGCCGCGCCGGCCACGCCGGCCGCGGCGGAGACCATGGGCGCGCTGCGCCGCCCGCTGCGCGAGATCGGCCGCCGCACCATGGGCGCGCGCGAGGAGGTGCTGGACGCGCTCGCGTTCCTCGGCGCGGTGGTCATCGCCGCGGGGCGCGCGCTCACGAGCTGGAAGCGGCTGCGGCTGCCGTCGGTCGTGCGGCACGTCTGGGAGACGGGCGTGACCGCCATCCCGATCGTCGCCCTGATCGCCTTCCTGATCAGCGTCATCGTCGCCTACATCGGGGCCCAGCAGCTCAGGAAGTTCGGCGGCGAGATCTTCGTCGTGGACCTGGTGACGGTCGCCGTGCTGCGCGAGCTCGGGGTGCTCCTGACCGCCATCATCGTCGCCGGCCGTTCCGGGAGCGCCTACGCGGCCGAGCTCGGCGTCATGAAGCTGAACGAGGAGGTGGACGCCCTGCGCGCGATCGGCATGGACCCGACCGAGGTGCTGGTGCTGCCGCGGGTGATCGGCCTCGTGATCGCGCTGCCGGCACTCACGGTGGTGGCGGACGCGATGGGACTCGCCGGCGGGGCGCTCCTGTCCTGGTACCTCGTGGACATCCCGTTCAACCAGTTCCTCGAGCGCATGCAGGGCACGATCGCGGAGTGGACGTTCTGGGTCGGCATCGTGAAAGCGCCGGTATTCGCGTTCCTGATCGCGATGGTGGGCACGCTGCGCGGCATGCAGGTCCGGCATTCGTCGCGCGAACTCGGGCGGCTCACCACCGTCGCCGTGGTCCAGTCCATCTTCCTCGTGATCCTCGCGGACGCGGTGTTCGCCGTGGTCTTCATGGAGCTCGACATCTGATGGACGCCGTCATCGAGGCCCGCGGCATCGTCAACCGCTTCGGTGCACAGGTCGTGCACGACGGCCTCGACCTCGAGATGCGCCGCGGCGAGGTATTCGGCATCGTCGGCGGCTCCGGCAGCGGCAAGTCGGTGCTGTTGCGCACGCTGCTCGGCCTGCAGCGGCCCGCGTCCGGCAGCGTGCGCATCGAGGGCCGCTTCACCGGCGAGATCTCGACGGACGACGTGCTGCTCGTGACCGAGACGGCCGAGGTCATCGCCTCCGTCAA
>Ga0209398_1000447_pt1 | contig 25737 bp, 37 predicted proteins | sample AshMeaBigSpring_FD_184125 | JGI IMG/M metagenome (GOLD analysis project Ga0209398, IMG submission 184125) | Groundwater microbial communities from Big Spring, Nevada to study Microbial Dark Matter (Phase II) - Ash Meadows Big Spring (SPAdes)... | ecosystem: Environmental > Aquatic > Deep... | reverse complement strand
CCGGACACTCGTGGTCCTGCATCAACTTGTGCGTCATTCTATCTGAGTAAAATCCCGCAACTTTCGGGATTCCACGATTTTTGTCCGGGTGACGTCAAGTCGACAGATTCCTTGTCAAAAAGCCGCACGCGACTCGCACAAATCCGGTGTGGAAACGGTAAAACCGGCACAGATTTCGGATGAGAATCCCTGCTCTCACCGGCAGTTTCTGGAATTTATTCTCCGGCAAAAATGCGTTCATGTCCGAACTTTTTCCGGAGAAATCGCTTCGAATGTTTGCTCGGCCAGCCATAAAAAAAGTACATTGGGAAGCCCGATCCAAGGAAGGACTCGCCCCATTTTTTATCGTTTGCCGCCTTTTTCACGGCACGAATCCTCTCCGCCGTCGCTCCGAATTCCCACATTTCCGACTCACAAATCCTCGCCGAGCGCAGCCCATCCTGCTGCGCTCAGGATGATTCCAGCGAAAAAATATGGTAACGGAACCAGCCAGGGATGGAAGAAGCCGAGCACTCCGGCGGCAATCCATGCGACCACCCAGACGACTGAAATCGTGATCGCCGCACCTCCGGCGAGCACTCCCAGGGGCAGGGCGACAGGCAGTGCCGCGGCAATAAGCGCACCCCGAAAGAGGACAAATGCGAACCCCCTCACCCCCGCGAGCGAGTGACCGGCGGCGATTTCTGCTGCCTCAATAGCCCCAAGTTGGTTCCAGAAATGATACCAAATCCAGAGCCATGCGGCTGCGTTTCCTGTCGCCAAAGCGTTGTGAAGCCGGCCGTTTTCCCGCCATTCGAACACCGAAAAGGTCAGCAGATAAGGGTTCAGCATCCACAAAAACCTCCCCAAATATTGCTGCCGCGGCGGGTTGATCGGGATGGCGTACGCGCACTCCCCGCGGCTTTCTGCGGCCTGCATTTCGCTGAATCGCCGAAGAATTTCCCCAAACTCGGCATCCCTCCGACGTTCCTCCTCGGCCTCCAATTCGCGATTTTTGACGACCTCGAGGTATCCTTCGCCAACCCGTTCGATCTCTTTGAGAGACTCTTCATCACCGATTTCATTCGCGCTCAAGATATGTCTACTCATCTCCTCACAGACGATTTTTCTTCGCGCACTGGTCGTCAAATCCGGGTGCCAGGTCTTGATCAGCTTGGTGAAAAGCGGCTTGTTCATGCGCGCAAAGCCGCGGCGTTTTTGTGGGCCATTCGCCACAAGATACCCCGCAATCGCTACCGATTTGCTGTCCGTTCTGAGCCGATCCATGCGTGTTGCGGGACGTTCCCGTCGCATACTCCCGCAGCTATCCTGAGCCATCTCGATTCGACTTTTGGCGCACGAGTGACCCCGCTGACGGTGATCCTCGGGCGTTCAACACCGCACAAATCGAGCACCATAGTCTCCCTGCCGCACGGCCATTCGGGTCCCGTCGAAGCGGAATGAGTGACCAAAATCCACGGATTTACGCTGTCTGAAATGTCCACGAAATTTTGTTTTGCCGCGGCAAACCAGTCGTCGCCGCGGCCGGGCACCGGCCAAGGAAGAAACACAACCGGGATACTTTTCTTTACGTCCGGTGGGCTTCCAGCCAGGCGTAAATGGCGAAGTTCATACAGCCATTGCGGCGGTGTTCCGTGAGTTCCTTCGAGTTTTCCAGCGGCCTCGGGGAACCGAATCACCCACGACCGCGGCGATTCTGACTCTTCTGGATTGCTGGAGTCCTGAGCAAAAACGATCAGATCCGCCGGCTGATTCTCGATCCATTCCATTTGCTCTGTGGTTTCAGGCGGGGTTCCGAGGAGTAGAATTTTCATCCGGCAGGAGTGTTTATCTGACGTGGTGGTGAGGGGTGAGAGGCGTGCTTCCGATGATTTTCAGGGCGCGGATCTGCGTGTTTCCAAGCACAAAAGAGGCGGCCGTCTGGTGGTGACCGCAGCAGACAAAGGCAGGCGGAAGCGCTTCAACGATCTCCGTCCCCGGCCGCCGCCCCCCACTTTTTCGATGTGAGCCGGGGCGACGGACCAATCGTGAAGGAGCCGAATGTCGGGCCGCGGCGCGAGCATTTTCACAAGTTCAGCCTCGAATTCGCGCTACTCAGGACGCCGACATTGAGCAGAAGAAGAGCCCCAAGTCGCCTCATCGCGATTCTCCGCAATCATGATGAGTCCGCCCATGACCATCAAGTATCCCAAGGCAGCTTCGCCTTTGCCTTCATCCAACATTGCCTGAAATTCTTCCCAGCTTCCTTGCGCAAAGCCGTAGCACTTTTCGCCGGCGCTCAAAAACCAAGTTGTAAAACTCATGCGATCGCTCGCCAGAATCTCCCGAGCGGCGGCGAGCATTTCTTCCGTCGTGATCGAGGCCAGCGCTGCGCCGAGACCGACACAGGTTTCGGAAAAGGTGGCGAGCAGGATGCATGCCCAGCGATAACCGGCCATCTTTTCCTCGGTAAAAAGTTCGTGATCTGCCCGCACGGGAAGCGTCATGAGCACGTCCGCGGCTGGATACATGGTAATGATCGCTTTGCATCGCTTGTCAAACTGGTTTCGGTCGTGAGTTAGCTGCGCTGCTTGGCTCCGGGCGCGCCGGGTTTCATCAATGCTGATGAGGGAAAGGGTGGAGGATAATTCCATGGTTTTGATGCGTGGTTTGGAGCTTTATGGATCTGCGTCCAGTTCCCGTTTCGACGAAGATACGTTTGTCCCGTAGCCGAACCGCTTTCCCGGCGGCGAAGCGGGGCGCGATCCGGGACAAAAGTGTTGGCTCCAATTCGAGGTTGATGGACCGCACAAAACCGTGCTGCGGGCATGATCTCAATTCTGCCGGTGCGGGCTCAGCCCTCGCCCCGCGGCTTCACCGGAAGTTTGATCGCTAGCTTCTTCGGTAGGACAGTCTCCAGAACAGCGATCTTTGGCCGGGGGGGGCACTGCGCATGGAAGCGGCGACGTGGCAGCGTTGCTCATGCGGCCGCCGCTTTAAGCAAACGCGCCGCCGCATCCACCATATCTTGGCGGATACTGCTGCGGAGAAACCTGGTGTCTGCGGGTTCCCCCGGCGCGGCGATTCCGAGAACGAAGTGGCTCGCCTTGACGGGGCCAGGCGCGCTTTCGTCAGGAAAGTGTTTTCTCAGGGCCTGCAAGGCATCGGGGCAGGCAGTGTTGCCGAGGCGGACTTCCTCGGCAAACGCGACAATGGCTGCATCCGTGCCCCCGTCGTAGTGGAGGATTGTATAGAGGATGTCGAAGGCGTCCTTCGGCTGTTGGCGGCTGTAAAAGGCCCGCAGCTTCAGCGCAAGGAAGGGACCGACCTCGCAGATGCGGGCACTGAGATTTTGCTCCGCCCCATGCAGATCGACTCCTGAAATACTCATCGTGCGGGCGGTGGCCAGTGCACGATCCACTCCCGGCATGATCCCGGCGGTGATGTCGGCAACTTGGGCCGTGCCGGTTGTGCCCGGAGCTTTTTCGACAAGAAAGTCCAGCGGCACGGTGAAATCGTTGATCGCCTTCTCGTAACGGGAGGGCGTAATTTTGTTTGGAGAAAACCCCTGTGCGGCAAGATCCCAGAGGAGATTGCCGTATTGGCCGGCATCGGCGGCGAGAGCGATGCCGAGGTCCACGTCCAGAGTCGCCGGGCGGGGCAGGTTACGCTGGACGCTCAGATCGCCGCAGAGATATTTCGGCACGAGCCCGCCGACGAGCACGAGGTCTTCCCGCCACCGGCCCAAGCCAGCCCACACGGTCAGGAACGCGCTTTCCGCCAAGCCGGTGTGCCGGGGATCATAGTCGCTGTAGGTCTCGTATTTCAAGGTCTGCAGAAACCATCCCACTCCAGTAGTGCGCTGGCCGCGTCGGGTCCACGAAGTCCGGTGGACTGGAGATCGAGGTAGATTTGGGCGTCGGTGGTCAGGGTCAACTCCCCGCGCGACTGCGTTTCCGTGATAAGTCCGGGATCATCCGGCAGGTGGAGCCAGAGCTTGCCTCCTTCCGTGACCGGACGGAGGCCGTGTGACGCCAGGGTGGCTGCATCCGGGAGGCGCGAGACATAGGCGGAGGCCAGTGGCGGTTCGGTGTATGGGCGTCGCACCCATGCTGCAATCCACTGGGTAAAGGCGATGGAAACCGATTCCTGCCGTGCCCACTCTTGAAGCAGCTTCGCCAGATCGGCTGGCGAGCCGAGGTAACCGGCATAGGCGTAAGTGATGGTGCGCTTGGCGAATCGGTCAGATTCCTTCCATGCATCCAGCAGGTCCAACCCCTCGCGCAGACGGAATTCTCGGGGGCTGGTCTTTTCCGCGAAGCCTTGGCTGACGAGGTATTGAATAATGCGGGACACGAGGCCGGAGCTGGCTTCGGTGCGTTTGACCAACTCCGCCTGCTTCCATGTCCGGCTGAGATCGGTGAGGAGGGCGCGGATGATGCGGGCACTTTTTCCCACGAACACATTCCGCGGTTCCAACTCATACCGGAAATCCCTGCCCGGTAATGGACGGCGATCCACCAGCAAGCCGGGAGCCCGGAGCCAAGTGCGGCCATTGAGATCCATCGCCGTGATTCCACGTTGCTTGCAGAAATCCAGCACACGGGAGGATAACGTCGGGGTGACGAGCAGGAGCGGAGATTCTTTACTGGTAGAGAGACTTGCCAGCCAGGAAAAACTTGGCTTGAGTTCGTAAACGGGGGCGTAAGGCAACCGTTTGCCATCCAACTCCAACTCTATGGTCTCCGGGCGGTCGCAGCTCCCTGATGACGTGATCTTCCAGTGCAAATCCGGGTCCGTCTCCAGCAGTTCACGGAAGTAGCCGCCCAGCTCACTTTCATGGCGTATCACAAATCGGTTACTGAATTTTTCTCCTTTCACTCCTAATAAGAATACACAAATTCAGTAAGAGTTCAATATCTTTTACTGATAATGATATTTCTTACTGTTCGATATGAACAGCGGTTTCTGGTAACAATAATCCCGAAAAGAGGCTGTCGATACGCTGCAGCGACGTTGGCGCACGGGGTTCGAGACAAGCCGCTTTGAGCCGCCGCACGTGCTCGGCTACCGGAACCCCAAGTTCCTTGGGTTTTCGCCCACCACAAAAAAATCTTAAAATAGTTACATGTAACTTATAACAAGCATTTAACGATATTTTTTCGCATTCAATCACTTGACAGAAATTTGTAGTAAAAAAGCAATTTTGGTAGCCTCGCATTATCATGACAGCCCCCGTTCCAGTCGATCCAGATTCTAGCGCTGATGTCACAGCATTTGACCTGCTTGCAGGCCGTTGTGGACTTCGGTGGGAAGCCCTCGGGGCGGCGTGCGGGAATATCGCGTCTGCAATGAGCCCTTGCTCAAAATGGAGGCAGAAATAGGCGAACGATGGGCACTGATTTCGATACGCTTCGCTTTCCGAGCGAGATTGAGGAAGTGATTGGATTATCTAGGAATGAGATTGGATTTCTGAAGAAAAAGGGCTGCCCCTTTTTCGGGCGCAAGACAACCATCCGGTGGGTCAGGGAGTTTATTGCGAAAGCGGCGGGGGCAACACCTGTTTCATCGGAGCCTTTGCATCATACAGAATCAACCGTCAGCAAATCCTGCGGAACAGAGCTTGGCAGTGGTTCCTCAGTTGCACCGACGGAAAAGAAGAGCGCCAAGCGCAATCGCAGATGGAAATAAAGGAAGCCTCCCGCCGGTGGCCGGTCGCCCTTACAACTTATTGCCACGCCCTTGAGTGTTTCCGTATCGTACCAGAGAACGGGGCAAGACCTCGATCAGGGATCTTCTGTCACTGGCGGGGGAGGCTTCACCTTCGTGAGGGCCGGGCGTAAATCTTCGGAGCTGAGGCGGCTGTAAATGTGGTGGACGAGCGATCGGGAGTGGTTAACGAGACGCATGGCCTCCATTTCGGACAAGCCTGCCCTGTGGCAGCGACTGATAAAGGCGACGCGGCAAGAATGGCTGGTCGTGCCACATGCTGCGCGCATGGTCTCGTTGAAGCGCTGATTCATCACGCCGTCCAAAGCGGGAACAGTCAGGCCATTTTCGAATGGCAATTTTTTCAGATACTCAGAAAACGTCTTCGTGATTGGCACCGTGAAAAATTTCCTTTTGTCTCCGGGCTTGCGTTTACTGTCGCAAATCGTGATTTTCATCGTTTGGAAATTGATGTGCGATTTCGGGATGCTCGACTCGTTGAATCGGCACCCGAGATTCAGGCAAATTTCCAGAACGATCGACATCCAAACAGGCTTCTTTTTAAACGCAAGACGCGCCGCTTTAATATCGTCATCGGTCAGGTCGGGTTTCTCTTTCGTTCCAGATGTGCCGACTTTGTAGGCCGCCATTGGATTTGCAGTCACAATCTCCCGCCTGATTGCGGTGGTCACCAAACTCGACAAAAATTTCATCTCCAGCCGGGCAGTGTTGTGAGATGCCCCCTGTTCTGTGCGCCAGTCGATATAGTCCTCTGCATGCGCGTATTTTATTTCTGCGGGGTGCCTGATATTTTTCTCGGCCAGCCACTGAGCAACCGAATCCCAAGCGTATTGATAACGCTTTTTCGAGTTCTCATTTTTGTAGTGTTTCTTCAGAAACTCCGGCACCCAAGCCAAAAACTCTTCACCCCTTGACGGTGCGACTTTCGCCTCGTCCGCGCTGTGTTTGTCGCGAATCCTCATCGCGGCTTTGGTATCTGTCCTATCGGCGGTGCGCAGTTTGGTGTTCTTTTGAATCGGCTTTCCGGTGTGGATATCACGATACCGGACATACCAGTAAGGCGATCGTTTTACTTTTACCAGATATGCCATGGAAATTAGCGGGTTCCGTTCAATCTGAGTTGTTTAAATTCCATAATATCAGCTTGTTATAAACGATTGCGGAACCGTGGTGATCCACAAATCGAGGAAAAGTCTGCCAGTGAATGAGGTCGAAAATCTGCGGAATTTCGTGTCGTCGCGGATTTCTGGACGAAATGGCGGTTTAGATGCCCGGGGCGCTTGAAATCCCTCACATCGCTTTTTTCGCGCAAGATGCTCATCTTAAGAGTGTTCATCCACTTCAATATTTTGTCAACCGGACGTCTGCGAATGTTTCACACAGTTTCACATGGAACAAGGTATTTGTCGTGGTCTCTATGGCGATGAAACGCGCAAAAGTGCTATTTTGCAGGGTAATTTGACTTACCATTACACCACAGGGCAATTGAAGGATTTATATTGCCCGCTGGAGGTGCGGCGCGCAATTGTTTTCCATGAACAAAAAGCTTCGCAACCGCCTGCTGGCCCTCGGGTGCCTTCTGGTGTTTCTGGCACTGGGCGCCCTCTTTTATGTGAACTGGGTTGTGCAGCGGCCTTTTGCGATCATCCTTTTCCTCTCCGACAACCTGACCCCCTCTGTGATCACGCCGGCCCGGAACTACGAGGGGGGAGCCGACCACCGGCTCAACATCGAAAAGCTTCCCCACCTAGCGCTCCTTACGACCCACGCCAACGACTTCGCCGTCGCGGATGCTGCGGCGGCCGTGAGTTCGGTAGCCACCGGCAGGAAGGCAAACAACCGTTCGCTTGGGGTCGATGACGGAAAGGCAGCCCTGCCGACCCTGCTGGAACTCGCCCGGGCGCGCGGCCGGGCAACCGGCATTGTCTCGAATGTCTCGCTCACGGATGCCACGGCCGCGGCCTTCTACGCCAAAACCTCCGACCCGCTCGACCACGAAACGATCGCGCGGCAGCTTGTGGAAAAATCCGACATCAATGTCCTCCTCGGCGGCGGGCTTGAGAACTTCCTCCCCGAATCCAAGGACGGGCGCAGGAAGGATGGGCGGGATCTCGTTCTCGAGATGCGCAATAAGGGCTTCGACATCGTGCGCACCACCGCCGAACTGGCGAATACCCCGGCCTGGCGCGCGCCGAAAACCCTGGGCTTTTTTGCGATGGGCGATCTCGCCTTTGCGGACGAGACCGCTGCGACGGCCGCGCAGCCTTCCCTGGCCGATCTGGTTCGCCGGGCCATCCAGATGCTCCAATACAATTCCAAAGGCTACCTCCTCGTCGTCGACGCCGGGCTTCCCGGCAAGGCATCCGCGATGAATGCCGGCGAACGAACACTCCGGGAGATTCTCGCGCTCGATCAGGCAGTGGCTTCAGCGGTGAACTACGCGGGCGAAAAAGCCCTCATTATTGTGGCTGGGAAACAGAGCATCGGAGGCCTGCGGCTGAACGGGTTTCCGTTCCGGAAAGACATGGGGGCTGGAATCCTCGGTATCAACGCGCAGGGCGTCCCCTCGCTCACCTGGTCCACAGGCCCGGGTTCGGGCACTGCAAGCTCCCCCTCCGGCGTCACAGCCACCGAGCCATCCGCCTTCAAGACAGCGGCCGCAATCGGCACCGCGGAGGATGTCATTGCCGTCAGTTCCGGCCCGGGTGCGGAGTCCCTGACTGGATTCAAGGATAACACCGACATCTTCCGCCTCATCCAAAAGGGCCTCTAACGGCACAAGGGCGCAGTGCAGGCTGGGTCCGGGCATTCCGGCTTCCCCCCCATGAGCCATACTTCGCTCCATGAGTGAGGGGGCAGATCCGCCTTGGCTTGTGGATGAAAGCGCTCTAGGTTGAGCACATGCAAAAGACGCGACTCTGGCTGATGTTTCCGGCCCGCCTGATCACACGCCCGGTCCTTTGGGAACTGGCAAAGGATTTTTCTGTCGTGACAAACATCCGGCAGGCCAGCGTGACCGAGGAGGTCGGCCTCGTTTCGCTGGAACTCGATGGCGAGCGGGAAGAAATCAAGAAGGCGATCGCCTGGCTCGAGGAACTCGGAATCAAAGTCGAACCGGTCGAAATCAACACAATCGAGGGCTGACGCCAAACCCGTACCGCCGAGCGGCGGGTTGCAGTTCTCCATCATTCTATCGTAGGATCCCATTCCCATGCGACGATGGCTTTTCTGGATCGGGCTTTTTAGCCTGCTGGCGGCACTGGTTGCAGAGCCCGTCATCGAACAGGTACGCACGCGGGTTGCTGACGGATTTGACCAACCGGTCGGGAAGCCCGATGCCGAGGGTTACTACATGTCGCGGGGATTCCTCTCCTACCACCCCGGCGAAGACTGGAACGGCCTTGGGGGAGGCAACAGCGACCTCGGAGCTCCCGTGTATTGCATCGGCAACGGCTATGTCACCTATGCGCGCGACGCCCGCATGGGATGGGGAAATGTGGTCCTCGTGCGGCATGTATTTGTGGAGAACGGCCAATTGCAGACCGTCGATTCGATGTATGCCCATCTCGACCGCATCCTGGTCCGAGAGGGCCAGCAGGTTGTCCGCGGGCAGCAGGTGGGAACGATCGGGACCAACCGCGGAATGTATGTCGCGCACCTGCATTTTGAGATCAGGAAAAACCTGCGGATCGGAATCAACCGCTCGTCCTACCCGCGCGACCTGCTGAACTACTACCGGCCGGGGGCCTTCATCGCGCAGCGCCGAAAGCTGCCCGGAACGGGCCGGAGCGCACCAATTGTCATCAATACCTACGGGGCCGGCCCGCCACCACCCGCCGGCCGCGAGGCATTTCAGCCCACCAAAGCGGGCCCGGAGGAAAAGAAACCGGCCCAGGTGCCTGCCCAGCCGCCAAAATTCCGTGTCAACCGGTTTGAGATGGACGGATTTTAAGCCGGCCGCTCAAACGAAGTCAGCCATCTCATATAGCTGCGGATCTCTTTGGGGGCGCCGGGTCTTGGGTTTGACTCCCGGTCCAGAAACCTCCGGCAGCCCCTCATCAGGAAAATCCATCGCATCAAAGGCATCCCCGAATTCCTCCTCAAGCCTTTCCGGATCTTCGCCCGACTCGAGCCTGCGGATCATTTGCTCCATCTCCGCCGGTACCGTCTGCCCGGTGGCTTCCGTCATTTTCCGCATCATCCGCCCCAGAGCGCGCGGATCAGGATTGCTTTCATCCAGGCCCGACATCTCCCGCTCCATTTCGGCCATCATTCGTTCGACTCTGGGATCGGAGGAATCGGCGGCGGGATCCGGGGATTCCTTCGCCCTGCCGGTGACGGCAAACTTCGAGATCATCCGCTCCATGCGCGCACCAGGCTTGTCAGGACAGCGGGGCGTCTTCGCCCCCTGCGAAAGGCTTCTGGCAAAGAACGAATAAATCCTGTTGGTGTCCGGAGAATAAAATTCGTAGATCGGCATGTCAGGAACTATAAACCGTCCCCGCGGAGACGGGAGTTAAAAAATGCGCCTATCCAGTTGCAAGCGGGTGGTGGAGGTCGCGTAGCACGGCCTTGGCATTCACCTCAACCTCCCGCTCCATACCGAGCAGCTCGAGCAAAACCGTCACGCGGGCGCGTGCGGGCATGACCCGGGTCACAACGGCGCGGATTCCCTGGAACGGCCCTTCGACAACATGCACCTCCTCGCCGACCTCGACGGAGCTGGAAATCTCAACGGTCTCCCCGTCTGCCAGCGCGGTGCGGAGTTCCTGGATGATCGCATCCTCAACGACTGCCGGCACCCCGCCAAAGGCAACGATGCACGAGACCCCGTTCGTTGAGGCGATCTGGCGATGCTGGTCGGCATGGCAGAATCTGGCAAAAAGGTAGCCGGGAAACATCGCCTCGGTCACCCGGACGCGGCCGGATCGCCGCACGCGCTCGAACCGCAGAAGCGGGCAAAAGACCTCAATCCCAAGGTCGGCTTGCATCGCGCGCTTGGCAGATTGCTCCTGCCTCTGGCGGGTTTTGACGCAATACCACTGGGGCCCGAAACTTTCATTTCTCATAGATAAGCGGAGCAGAGATATTGCCCCAAGCATCCCGCAAGGCAAGCCTGCAGCAGAGGCGGCCGGAATCCCGCCGGCCCACTCCTCCCCCTGCCGGGCCGGGCACAAAAAAGACCGCATAGAACAGTGTCCATGCGGTCTTTGAAATTTGCTCCCCCTCGCCTCCGGTCGCAGTGCGGAGGCGTTGAGAAAGACTCTCTTTACCGGGAGTAAAGCTCGACCACGAGTTGTTCGTTGACGATCGGGTTGATCTCTTCGCGGCTGGGGATACGGACGACCGAACCGCTCAGGTTGTCCTTGTCGACAAGAAGCCACTCGGGCACGTTGGCGATCTGCGTCAGCTCCACTCCGCGCTGGCCGAGGCGCTTGGATTTTTCCGCCGTCTTCACCGCAACCACATCGCCCGGCTTGACATTCATCGAGGCGACATCGGTCTTCCGGCCGTTGACGGTGACATGCCCGTGAGCAACCATCTGGCGGGCCCCCCGAAGGGTTTTGGAAAAGCCCATCTTCTGAACGACGTTGTCCAGGCGGGTCTCAAGCAATTGGAGAAGAATCTCACCGGTGACGCCGCGGCGGGTGCTGGCGATCGCAAAATATCGCCGGAACTGCCGCTCGAGCACACCATACTGGTGGCGGAGCTTCTGCTTCTCGGCCAGGGCGAGCGAATAATCGCTCTGCTTGCGGCGCGATCCCTTGGGGCCGTGCTGGCCGGGGGGGTAGTTCTTGTTTTCGAATGCCTTCGGAGATCCGCTGATGAGGACCCCATAGCGGCGGCTGACTTTTGTTTTTGGTCCGGTGTAACGTGCCATTTCAGTAAATTTCTGGTTTCTAAATTTCTAATTCCCGATTCGTCAAACGCGGCGCTGCTTCGGAGGCCGGCAGCCATTGTGCGGAACCGGAGTGACGTCGCGGATCACACTGACATCGAGACCGATCGCCTGCATGGCGCGGACCGCGGACTCGCGGCCGGCTCCGGGGCCCTTGACCCGAACCTCGACTTCCTTCAAGCCGTGGCCCATGGCCTGGCGGCAGGCATCCTGGGCCACCATCTGGGCGGCATAAGCCGTGCTCTTGCGCGATCCCTTGAATCCGCATTTGCCGGCACTTGACCACCCGATGACCGAACCGCGAAGGTCGGTGATGCTGATGATCGTGTTGTTGAAGCTCGCCTGCACGTGGGCGATCCCCTGCGTGATGTTTTTGCTACCCTTGGCCTTGACAATTTTGACCGGCTCGATGGCGTCATCGAGCGAGATGCTGATCGGGGCCGGAGCGGCCGCAGGAGCAGCTTCTTTTTTGCCCTTCGGGGCCTTTGCCGCTTTTGGAGCCTTCGGTTTCTCCTCGGTCGCGGGGGATGCCGGCACCGGATCTGCCGCGGCGGCCGGGACCGCCGGCTCCGCTGCTGCTTCAGGCGCGGGCACTTCGGCTGCCACAGCTTTTTTCTTGGGTGCCGCCTTCGGCTTTTTGACTTCGGCGGTCGGCTCGACAGCCTGTTCTGCAGTCGGCTCAACAGCGGGTTCGGTGGATGGATTTTCTTCGGCCATGATCAGGGATTTCTATTAGACTTTGCCCGACTTCGCGTCCTTGCTGCGCTGGACGCCGACGGTTTTGCGCGGCCCCTTGCGGGTGCGTGCGTTGGTGGATGTGCGCTGCCCGCGGACCGGAAGACTGCGGCGGTGGCGGATGCCCCGGTAGCAGTTGATGGCCTGAAGGCGCTTGAGATTGCCTTGAACTTCGCGGCGGAGATCGCCCTCGATCGCAATCTTGTTCGCGTTGATCGCGTGGATGATCGCGTTGAGTTGCTCGGGCGTCAGATCCTTCGCGCGGACGTTCGGATCGATGTTCGCCTGTTCAAGAATCTTCTTCGTGTTGCTCGGGCCCATCCCATAAATGTAGGGAAGCGAGGCCTCAATGCGTTTGTCGCCGGGGATATCTACTCCAAGTAAGCGTGGCATAATTTTCTTCGGTTAATGTTTCCGGGAAGGCATCAGCCTTGTTTTTGCTTGTGCCGCGGGTTCTTGCAAACAACGCGGACAACATTTTTGCGGCGCACGACCTTGCATGCTTCGCACAATCTTTTGACTGAGGCTCTGACTTTCATTTTCTTTTATATTGGTTTGGTGGAGAGTTTTCGTTTTTGTGCCGGTAGGTAATACGGCCTTTCGTCAAGTCGTAGGGGGACATCTCCACCATGACTTTGTCGCCGGGAAGAATGCGGATGAAGTGCAGGCGCATTTTTCCGGAGATGTGAGCGAGAATGCGGTGCCCGTTTGCCAGTTCAATCCGGAACATGGTATTCGGGAGCAATTCGACAACCTTACCTTCTACTTCAATAGCGTCTTTCTTGGCCATGTCAATACCTCCGGCTGGTTGTCGGTGATCAAAACTGTGTGTTCGAAATGCGCGGAAGGAAGACCGTCTGCAGCCACGGCGGTCCACTTGTCGGCAAGAATGCGCACCTTGGCGCTTCCCATGTTGATCATGGGCTCGATGGCGATTGTCATGCCAGGCTTGAGTTTTGGCCCGGATGCTCGCTTACCGAAATTAGGGACCTGAGGGTCCTCATGGAGCTGGCGACCGACTCCATGGCCGACAAATTCCCGGACGACGCTGAAGCCGTTCCGATGGGCCTCGGTCTCAACGAAGAATGAGATTTCGCCGACGCGGTTGCCGGGTCGGGCCAGGGCAACAGCTCCCTGCAGAATTTGCTCGGTGACGGCGAGCAGGCGCTCGGTTTCCGGCTCGACGATGCCCACAGGAACAGAGGTGGCAGTATCACCGATCCATCCGTCGCGAATGATGCCCACATCCATTTTGACAACGTCGCCATAGGCGATCCGTCGCGGACCGCCGATGCCGTGGACAACCTCCTCGTTCACGCTAATGCAAATGTGGCCGGGAAACTTTCGGTAGCCGAGGAACGCGCTTTTGACACCGGCACTGGACATCAGCTGGGAGGCCGCGTGGTCGATCTCAGCGGTCGTCACCCCGGGAGCCACGAGATCGGTCAACTCATTGAGGATCTCGGCGGCGGATTCCCCGGCCCTGCGCATTTTTTCAATTTCGTGGGGGCGCTTGAGAACAATCACGCGGGCTCCTTTCGAACGGTGGCGGCAGAAACCGTTGGTCGCAGCTGCAATCCGGCGCCTGAGGCGGGGATGCCGGTCAAAACAGTGCGGTTTTTCAAATGCCCCGGGCGAACGCTACTTTTGCGCCGCAAGATAGATCGTCACGCCGGCGATGACGAGGATTCCCAAGCCGGCATACATCCAGACAAGCGTCTGGTCATCGATAACATTGCCCGATCCCAGGCGTCCGCGCATGTCGCGCGCCCCACGGATCCGCCCCTTGCGAAGAAACCCGTCGTAGTGGCGCTGCAGCAGGTGAGTCTCAACTTGCCGCATGGTGTCGAGCACCACTCCGACAATGATGAGGAGACCGGTGCCGCCGAAGAACTGAGAGGTCATGTAGGGGACATTCAGCCCCTGGGTCAGCATTTGCGGCAGCACGGCAATGATGGTCAGGAACGCCGCTCCGGCAAAGGTCAGACGCGTCATCGTGTAGTCAAGAAAGTCGGCCGTTGGCTTACCGGGTCTGACACCAGGAATGAATCCGCCGTATTTTTTCAGGTCGTCGGCAATCTGGACAGGCTGAAACTGTGTAGCCACCCAGAAGTAGCTGAAGAAGAAAATCATCACCGCGTAGAAGGCATAGTGAAGCCAGCCATAGGTGAGAAGGTTGGTCAGATCCTGCGCCCAGCCCTGCCCAGGAAAGGCCATGTTGAGGATGGTCGAAGGGAAAAGGAGGATCGCCTGCGCAAAGATGATCGGCATGACTCCAGCGTAGTTGATCTTGAGGGGCATATACTGGGTCTGCCCGCCGTAGACTTTGCGGCCAACAACCCGCTTGGCATACTGGATGCTGATTTTCCTTTGCGCTTGGGTGACAGCGATAACCGCTGCGATCACAAGCACCAGAAATGCCACCATGAGGACCAGAACAACCGGGCTAACCGCAGTCTGTGAGGCGGCATCAGCAGCGCTCGGAACAAACGTCCGCCAAGCCTGGATCAGGCCCGCAGGCAACTGCGCAAGAATGCCGATGGTGATGATGAGCGACATCCCGTTTCCAATTCCCCGCTCGGTAATCTGGTCGCCGATCCACATGAGGAGGAGGGTCCCTGCAGTCATCGTGATGACCGTTGTAAACTGGAATCCGAAGCCCTGCGCTGAAACAAGAGAAACCCCCATCTTGTTGATGGTGTCCATGATGCCGGGCAGAAACGGATTTGCCTGCGGGCTCTCAAACGAACGGGCGAGAAGATAGCCTTGGAAAATGCAGAGCCCGATCGTCGTATAGCGGGTGTACTGCATGATCTTTTGGCGTCCGCCATCCTCACGCGAAAGCTTGCCGAGCTGGGGGATCACGGCGGTCAGGAGCTGCAGCATGATCGAGGCGCTGATGAACGGCATCACGCCCAGCGAGAAAATCGCGCAGTTGGCGAGCGCGCCGCCGCTGAACAGGTTGAAGAGGTCGGCAACGCCGCCGGCCGTTGCGGCATCCGCGCGGTCAAGGAACCACTGGCGGAGCACCGCCGCGTTGACTCCCGGTGTGGTGATCGCCGACCCCGCGCGAACGACAACAATCATCGCCATTGTGAAAAGCACACGGGTGCGCAGTTCAGGAATCTTGAAGATGTTGGCGAATGCAGCGATCATCGGGAGTTCAGAGTTGGAAGGCTGCGCTTACTTGGAGGCCTTGTCCTCGATAAGGACAACATTCCCGCCGGCCTTCTCGATCTTCTCACGCGCGGTGGCGCTGAGCTCGTCGACCTGAACGGTGAGGGCCTTGGTGAGTTCTCCGCGGCCGAGGATTTTGACTCCATCAAACCGGCCTTTGACGAGCCCGGCCTTGCGGAGGGTTTCCTCGGAGACGGTGTCACCGGCAGAAAACGTTTTTTCCAAAGAGTCGAGGTTCACGACGCCGTAAAACGTCTTGAACGCATTGTTATTGAACCCCCGCTTGGGAAGGCGGCGGTAGATGGGCATCTGGCCGCCCTCAAAAGCGGGGCGGATCGATCCGCCCGAGCGGGCTTTCTGCCCCTTATGGCCCTTGCCGGAGGTTTTTCCTTTTCCGGAACTTTCGCCAATTCCGAGGCGCTTGCGGCGGTGCTTCGCACCGGGGTTTGGCTTTAGATCGTGGAGTCTCATCGGATCAGGCTGCTACAGGGATGGCGTCTTCGGTCTTGACCTTGATGGTCTTGCCGCGCAGACGGAAAATTTCTTCTTTGGGGCGGAGTTGGGTGAGGGCGGCAATCGTTGCCTGAACCACGTTGGCATGGTTGCTTGAGCCGAGCGACTTCGCGAGAACGTCACGAATGCCGACTGCCTCGATCACTGCACGGACGCCACCACCCGCGATCACGCCGGTTCCCGGTGAGGCCGGACGGAGAAGCACGCGCCCTCCACCGAATTCACCGACAACTTCATGGGGGATCGTGTTGCCCTGGACGGCCACCTTGATCATATGCTTTTTCGAGGCGTCGGTCGCTTTACGGATCGCTTCGCTGACCTCGTTGGCCTTTCCGAAACCGACTCCAACCTTGCCCTTGTGATCGCCGGAGACGATGAGCGCGCTGAAACTGAACCGCCGCCCACCCTTCACGACTTTGGCACAGCGGTTGATGAACACAACCTTTTCGGTCGTCTCCTTGGGTTCCTTCGGAGTATCCGAACGGGAATTTCTTCTTTCTCTACTTGGTTTCGGAGGCATGAGCTTCTTTCGTGTTAGAATTCAAAGCCGCCTTCGCGGGCGGCATCTGCCAAGGCCTTCACCTTGCCATGATATTGAAAGCCGCCCCGGTCGAAGACAACTTTCTTGATGTTTTTTCCGGCCGCCCGTTGGGCGACAAGCTTCCCGACTTTCTGTGCGCTTTCGACATTGGCGCGCACTTTCGGGTCGGCACGGAGATCGGCCTCCGTGGTGTGGACCGCAACAAGGGTTTCCCCCTTCGTATCGTCGATGAGCTGCGCCGTAATGTGACGCCCCGAAAAATGGACGCTGAGGCGCGGACGTTCGGTGGTCCCGACGAGATTCTTGCGAAGACGGGTGTGACGGAGTTTGCGTTTATCTGTGGCAGACATGGTTTACTGGACGGTTTTGCCTTCCTTGCGGCGGATTTTTTCCCCAACGAAGCGGACCCCTTTGCCCTTGTAGGGTTCGGGAGGATAGAAAGCGCGGATGTCGGCAGCGCACTGACCGACGACATGATTGTCAATCCCCTCGATCGTGATCTTTGTATTGTCGACGACGGTGATCTTAATCTCCTCCGGGATGGCAAAAAGGATCGGATGCGACTTCCCGAGGCTGAGGTTCAGGTTTTTCCCCTGCACGGCCGCCTTGAAGCCGACCCCCTGAATCTCCAGCTCGCGCTTAAAACCCTCATTCACGCCGGTGATCATGTTGGCAAGCAGCGCGCGGGAGAGTCCATGCAGCGCCCTGGACTGGCGGGATTCATCTCCGCGGACCACCGCAACTTCCGCTCCGTCGACCTTCGCCTGAATGGCGGCCGGAAGCTTCCACTGCAGTTTCCCCTTCGGTCCCTCCACCGAGACGGACCCCTCGTTTGAGACATCGATCTTCACCTTCGGTGGAAGGGAGATTTTTTTATTTCCAATTCGTGACATGGTTACCAGATGTAGGCGAGCAATTCGCCGCCGACGTTTTGTTTGCGCGCCTCGTGACCGGACAAAACCCCGCGGGGGGTTGAGAGGACGGCGATCCCCAGGCCGCCGAGAACGCGGGGGATGTCCCCGGCCCCCACATAGCGGCGTAGGCCGGGCCGGCTCACACGCTTGAGACCGGTAATGGCGCTTGTTTTGTTGACAAATTTTGTTCGGATTTTGAGCTCCGGGTGCTTGCCTGCTGTGACGAGCTCGTATTCGGTGATGTAGCCTTCCTTTTTGAGGATCTTGGCAACCTCGCTCTTGAGCTTCGAATAGGGCATCGAAAACTCGGTTTTGCGCGAGCCGGTGGCATTGCGCAGGCGGGTCAGCATGTCGGCGATTGGATCATTCATGGCTAATTACTCAGGCGGCAGGCGCTTCAACTTTTGCCGGCGCTTTTTTTACTTTGTCCGAGAAGGGCATGCCCAGCTCGGCGAGGAGGGATTTGGCTTCCTCGTTCGTTCCCGCTGTGGTGACGATAGTCACGTCAAAACCCACATTCCGCTTGATGCGATCGAGTTCGATCTCAGGGAAGATCGACTGGTCGGCCACGCCGAGAGTGTAGTTTCCGTTTCCGTCGAATGCGCGGGGGGAAACGCCACGGAAATCGCGGATACGCGGGAGGGCGGTTTTGATCAGGCGCTCGAGGAACTCATACATGATGCGCCCGCGTAGCGTGACCTTGGCGCCGATCGCCTGGTTGTCGCGGAGCTTGAAGTTTGAGATCGCCTTTTTTGACGTTGTGGTCAGGGGCTTCTGCCCGGAGATCGTAGTCAATTCGGCCTTGGCGATTTCCAGGGCTTCCTTGGTATCGGTCGACGATCCGATGCAGGTATTGATGACCACCTTGGTGATTTTCGGAATCTGGTGGATATTCTTGTAACCATGCTTTTCACGGAGCGCCGGGATGACGCGCGTCTTGTAGTCGGTCAGAAGTTCGGGTTCTTGTTCTTGAGTCATGTCAGGAGATGCGCAGCAGCGCTATATTATGCGGCCTTTTTCGGTTTCTTCTCGGGGGCCACTTTTTCAACGACCTTGACATTCGAGATGTGGATCGGTCCCTCGCGCTCGATGATTGCGCCGTTCGGCTGGTCCTGGGACTTCCGCTGGTGCTTCTTAATCATGCGAACGCCTTCGACGATGACCTGCTCCTTGGCAGCTTTCACCTCGAGGACCTTTCCAGTGGCACCGCGGTGGTTCCCGGAAATCACCTGAACGGTGTCGCCGCGACGAACGTGAAACTTCGGTCTGCTCATAGGACCTCCGGGGCCAGGGAAATGATTTTCATGAAATTCTTTTCGCGCAATTCGCGTGCGACCGGTCCGAAGATGCGGGTGCCGCGAGGGTTCATGTCCTTGTCGATGATAACAATTGCATTGTTGTCAAAGCGGAGGACCGAACCGTCTTCCCGGCGGACCGGCTGCCTTGTGCGGACAACCACGGCGCGAACCACATCGCCTTTTTTCACCGTTCCGCCAGACGAGGCTTCCTTGACGTTGGCGGTGATAATGTCACCGATGCGCGCATCGGGAGTGGCCTTGCCAATGACACCGATCATCGTGGCCATGCGGGCGCCGGTATTGTCGGCTACATCGAGGCGTGAGCGTATCTGGATCATTGTGGCGTCAGTGTTTGAGGATTTCGACCAGGCGCCAGCGCTTGAGACGGCTCAGCGGGCGGGTTTCCATGATGCTCACGCGGTCGCCGATCTTGGCCTCGTTCTTCTCGTCGTGGGCGTGGAACTTTGAGATTTGCTTCGTGATTTTTCCGAACTTCGGGTGCGGAACGCGGCTGACCGTGCGGACGACGATGGTTTTATCCATCTTGTCGGAAACGACCTCGCCGACGCGTGTCTTGCGGAGGGCACGGTCGCGGGCCGGTGCAACTGCGGTTGTTGTGGTGGTGTCTTCGCTCATTTACTTTGCAGGTGGCGTCGCCAATTTGCGGCTGAGAACGGTTTCGATACGGGCGATGTTGCGCCGGAGAGTCCGCAGCATGTGCGGCTTTTCAAGCTGTCCGCTCTGCTGCTGGATGCGCAGGTTGAACGCTTCCTCGCGGAGTTCGCGCTTGCGGGCGACGAGTTCCTTGGCTGTGAGTTCTTTGATTTCGGCGATCTTCATAGGATGGTTTACCCGGCGTGGTGACGGGCGATGAAGCGGGTGCGAACCGGAAGTTTATTGGCCGCGAGGCGCAGGGATTCGCGGGCGACGGTCTCGGAGACGCCGTCGAGCTCAAAAAGGATGTTTCCGGGACGCACGGTGGCCACCCAGTATTCCGGCTGGCCTTTGCCTTTGCCCATTCGGGTTTCTGGCGGACGGGCGGTCACCGACTTGTCCGGGAAGATCCGGATCCAGAGCTTGCCTTTGCGCTTCATGTTGCGGGTAAGGGCAACGCGGGCTGCTTCAATCTGTGTGTTGGTGATCCAGGCGCGGTCGAGCGTCTGCAGGCCGAACTCGCCGAAGTCGATATGAATATTGCGCGACGCGAGCCCCTTGCGGCTTCCCCGCTGGGTCTTGCGATACTTCACGCGTTTGGGCATCAATGGCATGTCATTTCCCTCCTAATAAATTGTTCTTCAGACGGCGGCCTGGGCGGGCTCGGCCGCCTGGGCCTGGGCCTGTTTTTTCGCCTCGGCCTGTTCCGCCTCAGTCGGTTCCTGCTTCTTGCAGATCCAGCACTTAATTCCGATTTTTCCGGCGACCGTCTCGGCCTCGGTGAAACCGTAGTCGATCGGGGTACGGAGCGTGTGGAGCGGCACCTTTCCCTCACGATACCATTCCGTGCGGGCGATCTCGGCTCCGCCAAGACGTCCGGAAGCCCGGATTTTGATTCCGAGGGCTCCCTGCTCCATGGTGATCTGCACGGCACGCTTCATCGCGCGCCGGAAGGAAATCCTGCGCTCGAGTTGGGATGCGACGTTTTCCGCCACCAGCTGGGCATCGAGGTCCGGGCTCTTGATCTCGACGATGTCGATCTTGACCTGCTTGCCACCTGCCAGATCACTCACCTCCTTGGTGAGGTTCTCGATCTCGCTTCCGCGGCGGCCGATCACAACACCCGGACGGGCGGTATGGATCGTGACCCGGACGCTGTTCCAGGCCCGTTCGATGACGATTCGGGCAACAGCGGCCTGCTTGAGTTTTTTCTTGAGGGCTTCCCGGATCTTTGTGTCGGCGAGCAAATAGTCGGCAAAATCTTTGCGCGATGCATACCAGCGCGAGCCCCAGTCACGACTGACGGGGAGGCGGAATCCGATTGGATTGACTTTCTGTCCCATGGGTTATTCCTTTGGCTCCGCAACCGGCGCGGAAGCTTCGATTTCGGCGGCCGGAGCCGCGGGTTTTCCGGCTTTTTTGCTCCGGGGTTTCTTGGTTTTTGCCGCTGGTTCGCGGCGTTTGATTTCAATCTCGTCGGTGAGGACGATACGGATGTGGCTGGTCCGCTTGCGAATCGGCCCGGCGCTTCCGCGGGCTTTCGGCTGGAAGCGCTTGAACGTGGCTCCCTCGCCGACAACCGCCTCCTGAACGACAAGCGTATCCGGGCTGAGATTGTTGTTGTTCTCGGCGTTGGCAATGGCGCTCTTGAGGGTCTTCGTCACCAAGAGGGCCGCCTTCTTGGGCGTAAAGCGAAGAACATCCAGTGCATCCGTCGCCGGAAGCCCCTGAATTTCCCGCGTGACCTCCCGGGCTTTGAACGCCGAGATTCGCGCAAATCTGTAAATGGATTTTACCTGCATGTCGTTGTTAGTTGAAATTGTTATTGTCTGGCGTCCACCTTGAGGCGGTCACCGGTTTTCACCGGCTGTCGTTCCGATTTCAGATTTTGAACCACTGCACCGCAGATGCGCTCTCGCACATCGACCACCCGCACGTCCGCAATTTTTTCCCCGTCACGCAGCACTTGGAACGGCATGCCGACTTTTACTCCCTGCTTAGAGCCGATATTAGCGACTACAAGCGAGAGTTCTTCTTTGACATCGACGATCATCGCGTCGGAGATCGTGACCTCAAGACTACCGGCACCGGGAGCATTCGGTGCTCCGAGAACTTCTCTGGTCTTTCTCAGCTCTGTTTCAACAGCCATGCGGGCCTGGGGATTGATCCCTTCGGTGGTCTTGATGAGAATTTGTATTGCCTCGGAAAGCTGGACGAGCTGCCCGACGGCATCTTCGTTCTTTTTTTTCAAAATGCGAAGGTCCCGCACCGCAGCCAAGAGTCGCTGCTCGATTTTTTCCGGCTCTTTTTCAATGCCGGCGAGCCCATACGCGTCGAGTTTGAGTTGCAAATCGGCGGCCTGACGCTTGAAAATTTCCGACTCGTTATTGGCGAGCGCGAGGCTTTCGGTGAGCGCTTTGATGGAGGCGCGCGCAAGGACTAGCCTCTCCTCGAGGCTGCCTGCGCCATTGTCCTCGGACCCAGGAACACTGATTTCCTGTCCCCTTGGACCTGGTTCAAAATCTGTCAAAGAACGGTTGTCCTGTGCTGAAGATCCGGGGATGTCCAGCAGGACGATGAGCGCTGCCGCCGTGGCGACAACCCTCATCGGTTTATTTGGTCACTTTTGCGGTGTGAGAACCGTGTTTCTTAAAGATGCGCGTCGGGGAAAATTCCCCGAGCTTGTGGCCGACCATGTTTTCCGTGACGAAGACCGGGATGAAGGTCTTGCCATTGTGCACGTTGAACGTGTGACCGACAAAATCCGGAGTCACGGTGCTTCGCCGGGACCAGGTCTTGATCGGTTTCTTGACGCCGGATTCTGTCATCCGGTCGATTTTGTCGAGAAGCTTCCACTCGACGAACGGGCCTTTTTTGAGTGAGCGTGCCATGATTAGTTCTTACCTTTCGCCTTGCGCCGGGTGACGATAAACGTGTCGCTGGGCTTGTGTTTGCGGCGGGTCTTGAACCCCTTGGCAAGCTGTCCCCAAGGAGACATCGGATGGTGGCGTCCGCCACCGCCCTTGCTCTTGCCCTGGCCGCCACCCATCGGGTGATCGACCGGGTTCATCACCATGCCACGGACATGCGGGCGACGTCCGAGCCAGCGGGTGCGGCCGGCCTTGCCTGCGGAGACGTTCATGTGGTCGGTATTGCCGACCTGCCCGAGCGTGGCATAGCAGTTTTCGTTGATCTTGCGCATCTCACCCGACGCGAGTTTCACAAGGGCGAATCCGGCCTCGCGGTTGGCGAGAACAGCAACCGATCCCGCGCTTCGGATGATCTGGCCGCCACGGCCGGGCGTGAGTTCGACGTTGTGGATCGAGGATCCGAGCGGAATCGATTTGAGCGGCAGCGCATTTCCGATCGAGGGATCAACTTTTTCGCCAGCTGATACCTTGGCACCCACCTCGATTCCAACAGGGGCGAGGATATAGGCCTTCTCGCCGTCGGCGTATTGGAGGAGTGCGAGCCGTGCCGAGCGATTCGGGTCGTATTCGATGCCGATCACCTCGGCGACGATGTCGCGCTTCGCGCGCTTGAAATCAATAATCCGGTAGCGGCGCTTGTGTCCGCCGCCGCGGTGGCGCATCGTGATGCGGCCCTGGTTATTGCGTCCGCCCGTGCGCTTGATCGTTTCGGTGAGCGCCTTTTCCGGCTTGTCCTTGGTGATCTCGGCAAAATCCGGGAGCGCCTTGAAGCGGCTGGTCGGGGTGAGTGGTCGGAAAGTCTTGAGTGCCATGGTCTGCTGATTTCTTAGACGATATCGAGTTTCTCGCCGGCTTTAAGCGTGACGATCGCCTTCTTCCAGTGCGGACGGCGACCGAAGTCGGCCTTGCGCTCGCGCTTTTTCTTGCCCGCGAAGTTGGCGGTATTCACGTCGAGAACCTTCTTTTTGAAGATGACCTCGATCGCGCGCTTGATCTGGAGCTTATTGGCGGCCGGGCTGACGCGGAAGACGTATTTGTTGAGCTTCTCGGAGAGGAGGGTAGCCTTCTCGGTGAGGAGGATTGTCTGGATATGGTCGTGGACTTCGTTCATGACGCGAGCCTTTCGGAGATTTTGTCGAGTGCCGCTTTGGTCACGACGATCTTGTCGTAGGAGAGGAGCTGCTCGGTGTTGACGTCCTCCGCGCGGGTGAGCTGGGCGGCGGGAACATTTCGCGCGGCCTTGAATGTATTGTCGTCAAATGACGTTGAGACGACCAGCGTGCGCTTGGCGTTCTCGGCGGTCTTCGCGAGCAGTGCAACAAAGAGCTTGGTCTTCGGCTCGGCGACCTCAAACTTGTCGACGAGGAGGACGTCACCGTCCAGAATCCGGGCGCTAAGCGCCTTGCGAAGCGCGAGTTTCTTGACGGCCTTCGGGGTGTTTTTCGTGTAGTCGCGGGGAAGCGGACCGTGAGCGACGCCGCCGCCGGCCCATACGGGGCTCGAGAAATAGCCGGCACGGGCCCGGCCGGTGCCCTTCTGACGCCACGGTTTGCGGCCGGAAAGATTAACATCTGCCTTGGTCTTGGCGCACGCGGTGCCGCTGCGACGGGCCGCCTGGATGGCCACGACAACATCGTGAACAGCCTGCCGGCCCTTTGCTTCATCTGTGATCAAATCGATTTTTGCCTTCTCTGCGTCGGCAGCTGTTAGAACGGTTGCGCTCATGGTCGGGTTGTCTGCAGGCATGACAGCGCGAATCCCTCCCGAAGGAGGCGGACGGCTGTGATGTCGGTGTGCATGTTCATTGTCAAAAGTTTCCCGCGGAACCTTCGGATCATTTTGCCAGGGGACAAAAAAACCACGCTACGGTGGTTGTCGCGTTCCCCCGACATGGTGCGGGAGGCGAGAAAATATAGATCCCACCGGGCTAAGCAAGATAAAAATCGGATTTTCTTCAGATTTTTTCTGGGGAGGAAACCGGCGCGGGTTTTCAATAGCGAAACTTCGGAGTCGAAGCCGGGGAATCGGGAGGGACCGGGATCGTGTCGGGAACGACTTCGGGCTGAATATTGAGGTCGGGCGGAGGGGCCGAGGGATCGGGCAGAGGCGTGTCATTCACCTGAGGGCCGGAATAGGGGCGTCCATTGCTCTTCGCTGTGCGTTTCTTGGAATTCGTGTCGGTTTTTTTCAGCCCCGGTCCGACCGCCTGAGGGAGGCGCGGCGGAGCGACAGCCATGTTTTCATTCGCGACGTATCCGGTCCGCAAGTCCTCCAGTTGAACGAGGCTGAAGCCCATTTCGCGCCGGAGGAGCTTCACGCGTGTCTGGGGAGGCAGCGAGGCATCGGCCCCCCGACCCTGCTCGGGGCCGAGTCGGTAAAATGCGGTAAAATCCCGGATGATGACATACTCAGGCGCGGCGTCGGGCGCGTAAGTTTCCATCGCGCATCCGGCGAGAAAAAATTGTGCAGCGCAACAAATCACAGCAAAAACCACCGGTCGGAACACGGCCCCGCCGGCCCTCACAGCCTCTGTTTGAAAGGCTCTCTGGACTTTCTCAATTCTCGGGCGTGCGCCGGGGATCGTATTGCTCATCTTTGTGGTTAGTATGCCGGACCGTCCGGGATTCTGCAACTGTGCTCCGCGAAGCGCGCGGGCTTGAACCCTCCGCGGGATGCCCTAACGTGGCGCGGACAATGGCTGCCGCGTTCTACCTGCCCGAAAAATATCTGCCCGCAGCCGGGCTGCGCGAAGCGTGGGTTTCGGGACGGATGAGGCAGATGGAGCAGGGCGGGAAGATCGCAACAGCGCAGACATGGATTTACCAGACGTGGGCAAATTTGAAAGCCATGGGCTTCGAGGCCCCGCTCGTTTTCGAAATGCCGAAACGGGGAATTGTGATCACGCTCAGCGGATTTTTTCCGGATGCATTCAGGCCCCCTGCAGACCTGTTTTTTGCGGCGGTGGTGGCCGACGGACTCCCCCACCCTGCGGCCCACCTGCATATCGTTCAGAATGCGGCGCACGCCGCACGGCTGGCCGGTTCAGTGTATCTTCCGCACTGGCCGCACCCGAACCTCGTGCCGCGCCGGGAATCTCGCGGCGGAAAATTTGAAACGTTGGCGTTTTTCGGCGACCCGGTCAACCTCGCTCCGGAGCTGAAAGGCGACGAATGGAAGGAACGGCTGGAGCGGGAATTGGGGATCAGTTTCGAGATCCGCAACGCGGAGCGCTGGCATGACTACAGCGATGTGGACTGCGTGCTTGCGATCCGCGATTTCTCCGGCCCAGCGCAGGTCCACAAGCCGGCAACCAAGCTTTACAACGCCTGGCTGGCGGGCGTGCCCTTCATTGGGGGAGCGGAATCCG
>Ga0209398_1000445_pt1 | contig 25769 bp, 25 predicted proteins | sample AshMeaBigSpring_FD_184125 | JGI IMG/M metagenome (GOLD analysis project Ga0209398, IMG submission 184125) | Groundwater microbial communities from Big Spring, Nevada to study Microbial Dark Matter (Phase II) - Ash Meadows Big Spring (SPAdes)... | ecosystem: Environmental > Aquatic > Deep... | reverse complement strand
TCGCGCGCCTCAACCGTAAGCGCATGCTACGCTTTTCGGCGCGCTCCTGCCGGTTCCGCTCCGCCCCGCGCGATGCCGATCCGCGAGCCTGTGCGAAGGATGGGCTGGCCCATTGCGGGTGGAAATGGGCCAGCGTGATGCATTCGGCATGGCGGCCTGGGGCCGAAGCGGATGTTCCGCGTGAGACGTCGAGACCGGCAGGGATGGCTCATCCCAGCTTCGCGCCCGACGCGACGCGATCGACCCTCGCGCGTGTCGGCTTCCCCGCCGCCCGCGACCGATGCCCGTCCGGCATTCGTGCAAGATCCTGCCTCTCGCCTCCGAACAGCCGCTTGTCGAGCCGCCCCGCCCTACTCCTCGCTCTTCACCACGGAGATGTCGGGGGCGTCCTCGTTCTTCATGCCCTGGACGTGGTAGCCGGCGTCGACGTGGTGGACCTCACCGGTGACGCCGCGGGCGAGGTCGGAGAGCAGGTAGAGCCCCGAGGCGCCGACCTCCTCGATCGTCACCGTCCGGCGCAGCGCCGAATTGTACTCGTTCCACTTGAGGATGTAGCGGAAGTCCGAGATGCCGGAGGCGGCGAGCGTCTTGATCGGCCCCGCCGAGATCGCGTTGACGCGGATACGTTGCTTGCCGAGGTCGGCGGCGAGATAGCGCACGCTCGCCTCGAGCGCGGCCTTGGCGACGCCCATCACGTTGTAGTGCGGCATCACCTTCTCGGCGCCGTAGTAGGTGAGGGTCAGCAGCGAGCCGCCGTCGCTCATCAGCTTCTCGGCGCGCTGGGCGAGCGCGGTGAACGAGTAGCAGGAGATCAGCAGCGACTTGGTGAAATTCTCCTCGCTGGTGTCGACGTAGCGGCCGTCGAGCTCGTTCTTGTCGGCGAAGGCGATGGCGTGCACCAGGAAATCGAGCCGGCCCCACTGCCGGCGCAGCGCGGTGAAAACCGCGTCCACGCTCGCCCTGTCGGTCACGTCGCAGGGCAGCACGATCCGCGAGCCCGCCTCGGCCGCGAGCGGCTCGACCCGCTTCTTGAGCGCATCGCCCTGGTAGGTGAAGGCGAGCTCCGCCCCCTGCGCCGCGCAGGCCCGCGCGATGCCCCAGGCGATCGACCGGTTGTTGGCGACGCCCATGATCAGGCCGCGCTTGCCCCGCATCAGCGTGCCGGCCTCGACGCCCGTGCCTGTCGTCGCGCTCGTCATCGGCCGTCAGTCCCCGTTTTCTGCGTCCTCGCGATCATCCTACACAAACCCGAGGCATGGTCCACCCGCACCTCCGGGTGTCACGCCGGCGGCGCGGAGCGCTGCGCCGCGAGCAGCTTGGCAAGCAGCTCCGCGAGCGAGCGTGCCTCCCCCTCCGCAAGGTGGGCGCCCATGTGCGCCTCGATCGCGCCGGCATAGACCGGCCACATCCGCGCGCGCAGCTCGCGGCCCTTCGGCGTGATGCTGAGCACATTGTTGCGGCCGTCAACCGGGCACTGGCGGCGCTCGAGCAGGCCCTCGCGCGCCATGCGGTCGACGAGGCGGCTCAGATTGTACTGGGCGAGCAGCACGCGCGCATTGACGTCGGCCTGGCGGAGCCAGCCACGTTCGGCCATGTCCAGCTCGTAGAGCACGTCGTACCACTCGAGCGCGGGATGGCCGGCGCGCTTCAGCGCCTCCTCGACGCGCGCCAGCATGGCCTGCTGCGTGCGCATGAGACGAGTCCAGGCGGCAATGGTATCGGCGGTCGGCTCGGCTGCCATGCTGGTGAGACTAGCACAAATCACTTGCAACCGCATGCAATTGTCGATATACATGCAAACGCAAGTAATGCCCGGATTTCTCGGGCTCCCCACCCAGGAGTTGATCATGAAGCTCTATTACGCCCCCGGCACCTGCTCGCTTTCGCCTCATATCGTGGCTAGGGAAGCCGGCCTGCCGATCGATCTCGTGAAGACCGATCTCAAGGGCAAGACGGTCGAAGGCGGCGGCGACTACAGGAAGACCAACCCGCTCGGCTACGTGCCGGCGCTGCAGCTCGACGACGGCTCGATCCTCACCGAAGGCCCGGCGATCGTGCAGTTTTTTGCCGACAAGGCGCCTGGCAAGAACCTCGCACCTGCGAACGGCACGCCCGAGCGCTACAAGCTGCAGTCGTGGCTGAACTTCGTCTCGAGCGAGATCCACAAGGGCTTCTCGCCGCTGTTCCACCCGGCGATGCCCGAGGAGGGAAAGAAGATCGCGCGCGAGCGCCTCGCTGCGCGCTTCGAGCACCTGAACAAGCACCTGGCCGCCCACCAGTACCTGATGGGCAAGAGCTTCTCGGCGGCGGACGCCTACCTCTTCACCACGCTGCGCTGGACGGTGCCGACCAAGATCGAGATGTCGGGCTATCCCAACGTGGTCGCCTACATGAAGCGGATCGAGGAGCGACCGGCGGTGCAGGCGGCCCTGAAGGCGGAAGGCCTGATCTAAGAGCCGAGCCCGTTTCCGGGCAATGAATGAAGGGTCCCGCGACTTCCCTCAAGTCGCGGGACCCGCGCATCCGGTTCCCCGGATTGACGCCCTGCTAGTTGAGGGCCCTCACCAGCCAGAGCGCGAGCGCCGGAAACGCCACGACGAGCGCGAGGCGGATGATATCGGCGCAGACGAACGGCAGCACGCCACGGTAGGTCGCCGTGATCGGCACGTTGCGCGCGAGTGCCGATACGACGAAGACGCAGAGGCCGATCGGCGGCGCGGTCATGCCGATGCCGACGACGATGAGCACCAGAATGCCGAACCAGATCGCCACCTCGTCCGGCAGCATGCCGAAGTCGAGCGCCTCGATGATCGGGAAGAACACCGGCAGCGTCAGCAGGATCATCGCGAGCTCGTCCATCACCGCACCGAGCAGGATGTAGAAGAGCATCATCGCGATCAGCACCACGTAGGGCGAGTAGCCGGCCGCCCCGATCGTCTCGGCCGCGACCGTCGGCAGCCGGGAGAGGGCGAGGAACGCGCCGAACACCTCTGCGCCGAGCAGGATCATGAAGATCATGCCGGAGGTCTCGGCCGTCTGCCGGATCGCCTGCCCGATGTCCTTCCATCCGAGCGTGCGCTGGGCGAGCCCGACCACCAGCATGGCGATGGCGCCGACCGCCGCGCCCTCGGTCGGCGTGAAAACGCCGCCGTAGATGCCGCCGACGACGATGATCGCAATCGAGATCGCCGGCATGATCGCCTTGTCGACGAACATGATGGGCGCCGCCATGACGCCGAGGATGAGCGCGTTGTCGACGTCGACCTTGCCGCGCCACCACTGCGCCACGACGCCGGCAATCAGCGCCGCGCCGAACAGGAAGGGCAAGACCGATCGCGGCGCCTTCTCGGTGACGACCGGCTCGGAGAGCGGCGCCAGCGCCGGGTTCCGCCGCACCACCAGCGCGATGGTGATGCAGTAGAACGCCGCCGCGAGCAGGCCCGGGATCAGCGCCGCCTGGAACAGCTTGGCGATGTTCTGCTGGGTGGTGATCGCATAGACGACCAGGATCACCGACGGCGGGATCATGATGCCGAGCGTGCCGCCGACCGCAATCGTGCCGGTCGCGAAGCCGCCGTGGTACTTGTATCGCTCGAGCTCGGGCAGCGCGGCGCGCCCGAACGTCGCCGTGGTTGCGACCGCCGAGCCGCAGATCGCGCCGAACGCGGTGCAGGCGCCGATCACTGCCATCGCGAGGCCGCCACGGAACCGGCCGAATGCGCGCTCCGCCGACTTGAACAGCGCCGAAGCGATACCCGCCCGCTCGGCGAGCGCGCCCATCAGGATGAACAGCGGGATCACCGACAGGGTATAGTTGGCGAACTGGTGATAGGGGTTCGTCTTCATGTAACCGAAGAAGGCATTGAGGCTCGACAGGTGGATGTATCCGACCGAGCCGACGAGCAGCATGGAGAGCCCGATCGGCGCCCGCAGTGCGATCAGCACCAGCATGGTCGCGAAGCCCATGAGGGCGATGGTGATGCTGCTCATGGCGCAACCCGGCTTTGCCTGCGCGACAGCAGCCGAAGCGCCGTCGCCACGGCGGTGATCGCGACCAGCACGGCCAGCGCGGTGCAGAGCGCGACGCTCGGCCAGAGCACGAGCTGGCGCTGCATCGTCGTCTCGCCGCTGCTGAACATCCCGAGCGTGCCGTAGACGAGGCAGTAGGCGAGGTAGGCCATCACCGCGGCGTACACGAGATCCCAGAAGGCATCGAGGAAATCGCGCGCGCGGGCCGGCAACCAGCCGGTGAAGGTATCGACCATGATATTGCCGCGCCGCGCCTGGGTGTAGGGCAGATAGGCGAAGACGGCGATGGCCGTCGCCATCTTGACGTATTCGAAGTCGCCGTCGATGGGCGAGCTGAGCAGCCACCGCATGGCGACGCTGGTCGTCGCAAGCACTGCGACAGCGAGCGCGAGCAGGCCGCCGAGCATCGCGACCACGCTCGTCAGCCGCTCGATGCCGGACTGCGGGGCCGTGACCTCGCCTCCGACTTCAACGGGCAGGTCGGGGCTGCTCATGCTTCGTTCCCGTCGGCGAGACTAGAGTGGCGGCGTCCGGCCCCGCGTTGTACGACGCGTGGCCGGCAGCACAGGATCAGCGCAGCGCTCGATCACGCCTTGTCGTGCTTGGCGACCAGCGCCTTCGCCGCGGCAACGAGCTTGGCGCCGTCGAGGCCCTTGCCCTTGACCTGCTCGATCCAGGCCGCGGTGACCGGCTCGCACGCCTTGATCCACTTCGCCTTCTCGTCGTTGGAGATCGCGCCGACCGTGTTGCCGCGCTTCTTGACCATGTCGAGCACCTGCGCGCCCGCCTCGTCCCACATGTTGCCGGCGCGGGTGGCGAATGCCATGCCGGTGTTCTTGTCCATGATCGCTTTGAGGTCGGCCGGCAGGTCGTCGTACTTCTTCTTGTTCATGGCGAGGAAGAAGCTTGCGGCGTAGAGCGTCGGCGAGCCGGGGATCGCGGTGTGGAACTTGACGAGCTCGTGCACCTTGACGGCCGGCACGATCTCCCACGGCACCACCGCGCCGTCGATCACCTTCTGGGCGAGACTCTCGGCGACCTGCGTGATCGGCATGCCGACGGAGGTGGCGCCGAGCGCCTTCAGCGCTTCGCCCGCGAGCCGTGTCGGGTTTCTGAGCTTGAGGCCCTTGAGGTCGTCCATCGTGGCGACGGCCTTGTTGGCGTGAATGAGGCCGCCGTCGTGTGCCCAGTAGGAAAGCAGCTTCACGTCCTTGACCTCGTCCTTGAGGTAGGCGTTGGCGAACTCCTGCGCGGCGCGGGCGTTGACGATGGCCTTCTGCGCGCCGATGAACGGCAACTCGAACACCTCCGTCGTCGGGAAGCGTCCCGGCGTCGCTCCGGGCAGCGTCCATATGATGTCGACGACGCCGTCGCGCACCTGATCATAGAGTTGTGGCAGCGTGCCGCCGAGCTGCATCGAGGGGTAGATGTCGATCTTGATCTTGCCCTGGCTGTCGGCCTCGACCTGCTTGACCCATGGCGCCAGCAGCTTGGCGTGGGGGTTGGAGATGGGCGGCAGGAAGCTGTGCAGCTTGAACGTCGCAACGGCCTGGGCCCGCGCGCTCGTCACGATCGCCGGCGCCGCCACCACTGCGCCGGCACCGATCATCAGCTTTCTGCGATTGATCCTCATTGCGTCTCTCCCTTCGTGTTTGCGGTATGAAGTTCCGGCCTCCGCGGCGGCCCGCGACCCCGGCTCGATGGCTTCTATATCACTCCCGATGCGCCCTCCGCGAGGCCCGATCCGCCATAAAGCCATTGCAGACTATCGTAGTAATCGTCGGCCGACATGGCCCGCATCATGGCATTGCGCAGCGCCGCATGGCCGCCCGCCGGGTGGTAGATGTGGTCGCCGATCAGCCGCGACTGGATCTGGATGCGCGCGGTGCGGTGCACGCGCTTTTGGCGATATGCCTCGAAGGCGCGCGCCCATTCGCCCCTGGCGATCTCGACCTCGTGGCTGAGGCAGACGGCGTCCTCCATGGCCATGCAGGCCCCCTGCGCCATGTACTGCAACGTCGGGTGGGCGGCATCGCCGAGCAACGCGACGCGGCCGTCGGTCCAGTTCAGGACCGGATCGCGGTCGCACAGCACCCAGAGCTTCCAGTCCTTGCCGTGCTCGATGATCTTGCGGGCGACCGGCGCCACGTGGCGGAAGCCCTGCATCACCTCCCCGGCCGACACCGGCTTGCCGGCAACCGGCTCCGGCGCATTGTTGTGGTAGGTGACGACGAGATTGAACACCTTCCAGCCCGACAGCGGATAGTGGACGATGTGGCACTTGGGGCCGGCCCACAGCGTCGCGGCGTTCCAGCGCAGGTCCTCCGGCATCTCGTCGGTCGGGATCACGGAGCGGTAGGTCGTGTGGCCGGTGACCCGCGGCGCGCCGTCGCCGACGAGTTGCGCGCGAATCCTGGAGAAAAGTCCGTCGGCGCCGATCAGTGCCGCGCCTTCGACCTTGCTTCCGTCCTTCAGCACGGCATGGACGCTCTCGCCCTGCTGCTCGTAGCCGGTGACCTCGCTCGATGTCCGAAGCTCGACGAGCGGGTTGGCGCGGCAGGCCTCGAGGAACACGCCGTGCAGGTCGCCGCGGTGGATGACCGCGTACGGATTCTTGAACCGCTTGCGGAACGGCTCGTCGAGCGGGATCTTCGCGATGTCCTCGCCGGTCATCGCGTCCATGAGCCTCAGCGCGTCGACGTAGACCGCCAACTTGCGGGCGGCATCGCCGACGCCGAGATAGTCGAACGCATGGAACGCGTTCGGCCCGAGCTGGATGCCGGCACCGATCTCGCCGAGCTGCGCGGAACGCTCGAGCACCAGGGTCCGCACCCCCTTCCGGGCCAGCCCCATCGCGGTCGCGAGGCCGCCGATGCCGCCGCCGGCAATCAGGATTGGACGATCATCCGGCATCAGCCAACCCCGACTGATCTTGCGGCAAGGCACGCTCGACGTCCGGTCGCCACATTGTGTCAGCCCTTGCCAACTCTACCGTGTGCGCTCCTCGTAGTAGCCGATGCGCTCCTGCAGCGGGGCATCGTGGATGCGCACCAGGAACGCCGCCTCTCCCGCCGCCTCGTGCTCGATCGCCGCGAATACGGGAGCAGAGAACGTGTCCTTGGCCTTCCAGGCCTGCCGCTTGCCGTTGACGGTCGTTGCACCGCTGCCGCCGACGACGTGATAGACCGCGCTCGCGGAGCGCAGTGGCGGGCGAACCTTCTCGCCGGGGCGCAGCATCATCGCGGTAAAGCCGAGCGTCGGCAGGCAGCTTTCGCCGGTCTCGGGGTTGACGTAGTCGAGCTCCGCCGCACCGTCGCTGTGCTCGGCCAGGCGGCGGAGCGCGGCTTCGGTTCGATCCCACGGGTAGCGCATCATCGGATAGGCGGCGGCGTGCGGCTTGTCACGCCGGCGCGAGGGCAGGAGGCCGGCCGCGCGATACTCGACCTCGGAGGGATCGGGGCGGTTCCTCGGTTTCTGCAGCGGCGCCTCGACCGCGTAGGAGCCCTCGAGATAGACGAACAGCGGCAGATCGAGCGCGTCGAGCCAGATCACCGGTCCCTTGCCGCTGTGGCCGTGATCGTGCCAGCAGCCGCCGGGCGTGAGGATCAGGTCACCAGCCTTCATCGGCAGCTTCTCGCCGTCGACGACGGTGAAGGCGCCCTCGCCCTCGACGACGATGCGGGCCGCGCTCGGCGTGTGCTTGTGGGCGGGCGCCGTCTCGCCGGGAAGCAGCAGCTGGAGGCCGACGTAGATGGTCGACGTTGCCTGCATGGTGCCTGATCCGCGTCCCGGATCGGCGAGGAACAGCACGCGCCGCTCCGCCTTCTCGACCGGCGTCAGCTCGCCGGCGCGCAGCAGCAGCGGGCGGACATCGTCGAACGCCCACAGATGCGAGCGCGTGACCGGAGCGGGCGCATCATGAGGGAGCGCATTGCGCATCTGCGGCCAGAGCGGGCCGACGCCGGCGCGCGCCATGGCGTCACGGTAGTCCTTCGGCAGCTCCTCGAGTGTTCCGAGCGTCGACATGGGCAGGCCTCCTCGGGTTGGGTCGCGCCGTTCGAGCCGCTCACGGCGTCCGGCGTCTATCGAAGCTCTAGCTATTGATAAGTATACTTGTCAATAGCATGCTTATCATTGAAATACGTATCACTTCCGTGCTAAGCGCAACACTCCCGGCCGCAGGATACGCCCCGATGGACAACCCAGCCAGAACCAACGCGCCGCTCGCGGGCGAGGCAGGCGACATCGAGATCCACGCCATGCCGGGCCACCTGATCCGCCGCCTGCATCAGGCCGCGACCGCGATCTTCGACCGCGAGACGGCGCGGCGCGGTTTCGACCTGACCTCGGTCCAGTTCGCCGCGCTGGCGGTGATCGATGCGCGCCCCGGGCTCGACCAGGCCACGCTCGCCGCCGCCATCAGCTATGACCGCGTGACCATCGGCGGCGTGATCGATCGGCTCGAGGCGAAGGGCCTCGTCCGCCGCGAGGTCGACCGGGGCGACAGGCGCTCGCGCAGGCTGCATCTCGAGCCGGCGGGCAAGTCGGTGCTCGGCCGCGTGCTGCCACATGTCCGGCAGGCCCAGGGCCTGATGCTGGCGGGACTTTCGGACAGGGAGCGCGTCACGCTGCTGCGCCTGTTGCGCAAGACGCTCGGTGCGATGGCCGATGTCAGCCGAACGCCGGTCGAGGCCGCTCCCGCCGCCGGCAAACCCCAACCGAGAGTTCGCCGCCTATGAGACCCGCCGGCCGCGGCCCGCTCGACCAGCTCTACTTCCGCTATCCGACGTTCGCCGCGCGGGCGAATGAGCTCGGCGATGCCGCCGCGTTCCAGCGCGCAATCGGCGTCGCGCTGGAGGACCTTCCGACGCCAGCGGACAGCGACCGGGCCGGCAGGTAGCCGATCGCGCTAGACCGAAGGGACGCGGTTGCACGCGTCCAGGAGAGATCGCTGGTGCCAACTGTCAGGGACGGCCTAACCGCATTCGAAGAACCAGCGGGTGGCCCCAAATCCGGAACCGGAGGCCCCCACCTTCTTGAAGCCCGACAAGGCCTTGTCGGTTCCTATCAGCTCGAGCGTCAGCGTGCCGACATTGCCGCCCTTCTGCCAGCCCTTCACGTCGGCCCATTCGCCGGTGATGGTCTTCTTTCCGTCGAAGGTGCCGCGAAAGACGTTGGTCCAGGACTTTCCGTCATCGGGGCTTTCGGCCATCCACCAGATGACGTTGTTCGGCGCCCGCCGAATGACATAGGTGCCCTTGTCATCGGCCTTCCAGGTGCCCGAGATCTGCGTTCGCGAGGCACACGAGGCATCCGCGGCTGTCGCCAGAACGAGGAGGTGGGCCATTGCCGCTGCTCCGAGCGCGATGGATTTGATCATGAGTGTCTCCTGAATGCGAGATCGGTTCAGTATCAATCAATGTCGACGAAGTGGCCGAGTATGCCGGATCGAGGCCGTCCATGTCGAGCCGGAAATCGATTGTCGGGATGCCTGATCGAGTGCCATTCTCGCAACCGTCGATCGCGTGGCATCCATCACCGGAGGGCGCCCATGAAACTCACCCCGCAGCAACTCGCGGACTTCGACGAGCAGGGCTACGTGTTCCTGCCCGAGTGCTTCTCGGAAGCCGAGGTGGCGGTGCTCCGCGCGGAGGCCGAGAACATCTACAAGGGCGAGCGCAAGGAGATCTGGCGCGAAAAATCCGGCGCCCCGCGCACCGCCTTCGCCGCCCACCTCTACAACGAGGCGTTCGCCATCCTCGGCCGCCATCCCCGCCTCATCGGGCCCGTCGAGCAGCTGTTCGGCGAGAAGCTCTACATGCACCAGTACAAGATCAACGCGAAGGCGAAGTTCGACGGCGACGTGTGGCAGTGGCACCAGGACTACGGCACCTGGAAGCGCGACGACGGCATGCCGGAGCCGAAGGCGATGAACATCTCGGTGTTCCTCGACGAGGTGTTTCCCTACAACGGCGCGCTGATGATCATCCCGAAGAGCCACCGGCACGGCACGCTCGCCGCCGGCCACGACAAGGGCACGACCAGCTATCCGCTCTGGACGCTCGACAACGACACCGTCGAGAAGCTCTGGCAGGAGGGCGGCCTCGTGGTGCCGACCGGCAAGCCCGGCGGCGTGCTGATGTTCCACGGCAACCTCGTTCACGGCTCGGCCGGCAACATCACGCCCTTGCCACGCAAGATCGTGTACCTCACGCTCAACACCGTCTCGAACTACATCCGCACGCCGACGCGCCCCGACTGGATCGCGCACCAGGACTTCACGCCGATCGAAGCCTGCGCCGACGATGCGCTGCTTGCCTTCGCGCGCAAATACAAGCAGGCGGCGGAGTAGGGCGGGAGCAGCACGCGGATCTACCGCCCCGCCGCCGCACGCCGCAGCCGGTCGTTGATCGCCTCGCCGAGGCCCTCGGCGGGGATCGGCATGACGGCGATGGTCGCCGCGCCGGTCGCATCGAGCGCGCGCAGCGCCGCGAACAGGCTGGCCGCCGCCTCGACGAGATCGCCAATCGAGCTCAAGTTGATGCTCGCGCCCGAGGTCGCCGGCGGCGCGGTCCCGAACGCCAGCAGCGCCTCGCCCTCCCGCACATCCATTGCCTCGAGTCGCAGGCGCGCGCGCGGCGCGTAGTGGCTCGCGAGCTGGCCGGGCGAGAGCGGCCGGTCGCCGCCATCGAGCGCGCGCAGGAGCCGCGCGCCGAGCACCGCCTCGATCGCCGCCGCCGGCAGCGCGCCGGGCCGCAGCATCGCGACGTCGCCCCCGGTCACGTCGAGCACGGTCGACTCGAGCCCGTGCGCGCAGGGGCCGCCGTCGAGGATCAGCGCCGGCGCCTCGCCGAGGTCGGCGAGGACGTGGGCGGCGGTAGTCGGGCTGACGTGGCCCGAGCGGTTCGCCGACGGCGCGGCAATCGGACGGCCGACCGCGGCGAGCAGCGCGCGCGCGAGCGGATGCGCCGGCACACGCAATGCGACCGTCTCGAGCCCCGCGGTCGCGAGGTCGCAGATCGCCGAGCCGGCGCGGCGCGCGAGCACGAGCGTCAGCGGGCCCGGCCAGAACGCCTCGGCGAGCTTGCGGGCGCGGGCGTCGAGAACGGCGTGCGCATCTGCCGCGGCGATGTCAGCCAGGTGGGAGATCAGCGGGTTGAACCGCGGCCGGCCCTTCGCCGCATAGATACCCGCGACCGCCCGTCCGTTCGTCGCGTCGCCGCCGAGGCCGTAGACCGTCTCGGTCGGGAACGCGACGAGGCGGCCGTTGCGGAGCGCGGACGCAGCGGCGGCGATGGCAGCCTCGGACGCGGCAACAATCGGCATCTGACGCGGGGCTCCGATCCGTCTTCCCGTGGCCGTACGATGCGCCTAATGTCGGGCGCGCGGCGAGGCCGCATCCCGCCAGCCGAGGAGCCGTCATGACCTACCAGGCACCCCTAGACGACATCATGCGCGTGCTCAAGACCGCGGTCGACCTCGACGGCCTGATCGAGCGCGGCATCTATGCGGGGCTCGACGAGGCGACGGTGCGTGCCGTCATCGAGGAGGCGGGCAGATTCGGCTCGGAAGTGCTCGATCCGCTCAACCTCAAGGGCGACCGCGCGACCTCGAAGCTCGTCGACGGCCGGGTCGTCACGCCCGCCGGCTGGAAGGAGGCCTACAAGGCGTTTGCGGAAGGTGGCTGGAGCGCGCTGCCCTGCCCCGAGGAGTTCGGCGGCCAGGGCCTGCCCGAGATCGTCTCGATGGCCGCCTGCGAGATCTGGAACTCCGCGAACCTCTCCTTCGGCCTCTGCCCGCTGCTGACCCAGGGTGCGATCGACGCACTCGCCGCCCACGGCTCGGACGAGCTCAAGCGCGCCTACCTGCCGAAGATGATCTCCGGCGCCTGGACCGGCACGATGAACCTGACCGAGCCGCACGCCGGCACCGATCTCGGCCAGCTCACCACCAAGGCGGTGCGCCAGCCGGACGGCACCTACCGCATCTTCGGCACCAAGATCTTCATCACCTACGGCGACCACGAGCTCGCCGACAACATCATCCACATGGTGCTCGCCCGGCTCACCGATGCGCCCGCCGGCACCAAGGGCATCTCGCTCTTCCTGGTGCCGAAGTGGCTGGTCGAGAAGGACGGCGCGCGAGGGCCGCGCAACGACGTCGTGACGGCAGGTGTCGAGCACAAGCTCGGCATCCACGGCTCGCCGACGTGCGTGCTCAAGTACGGCGAGAAGGACGGCGCGATCGGCTACCTCGTCGGGAGTGAGAACCGCGGGCTCAACACCATGTTCATCATGATGAATGCGGCCCGCCTCGCGGTCGGCGTGCAGGGCGTCGCCATCGCCGAGCGCGCGACGCAGAAGGCCGCAGCCTACGCGCAGGAGAGGAAGCAGGGCCGCTCGGAGCGCAGCCGCGGCGACGCCATGGCGCCGATCATCGAGCACGCCGATATCCGCCGCAGCCTCATGACCATGAAGGCGCTGACCCAGGCCGCGCGCGCGATCTGCCTCGTCACCGCGCGCGAGATCGACATCTCGCATCTTGCCGCGAGCCGGGAGGAGCGCGAGGCGGCCGGCGCCAAGGCGGCGCTGCTGACGCCCGTTGCGAAGGCTTTCTCCACGGACATCGGCTGCGAGGTCGCCTCGATGGGCCTGCAGATCCACGGCGGCATGGGCTTCATCGAGGAGACCGGCGCGGCGCAGTATTATCGCGATGCGCGCATCCTGCCGATCTACGAGGGCACCAACGGCGTGCAGGCGATCGACCTCGTCACGCGCAAGCTGCCGCTCGAGGGTGGCAGGGTCGTCGCGGCCTATATCGGCGAGTTGAAAGCGACCGCCGACAAGGTGCGGGCGTCCAATCAGCCGCAGTTCGGCCGCATGGGTGAGCGGCTCGGCGAGGCGGTCGCCGCACTCGGCGAGGCGACTGAGTGGCTCGGCGCTCGCCTGCAGAAGGGCGAGGTCGAGGCGGCGCTCGCCGGCGCGACGCCCTATCTACGCCTGTTCGGCCTCGCGGCCGGCGGCACCTATCTCGCCCGCGCCGCGCTCGATGCCGCGCGCGACAACAAATCCGGCGCCGACCAGAACGCGATCGCGCTCGCCCGCTTCTTCGCCGAGAACCTCAGTACCGCCGCATCGGGCCTCGCGATCACGGTCACCGGCGGCGCCGAGTCGACCCTGCTGCTGCAGCCGGACGCGCTCGCGGGGTGATGGCGCGAGGGCTGCCTCCTGACGCAGGTTGGGTTGGCCGCGTCTTCGCGGCGTCCCCCGATATTTGGAAGACCGAACAGTGTCGGGTTACGCGCCGAAGTGGCGCTGACCGGACCTGAGAACGACGAAATCAGAACATGACGGCGCTCTTGCTCCACCGTTTGGGACGACCAGCGCGTCAGGCTGCAGCCTCGAGACGGTGTTGCTGCAGCGCACGACTGGTGTGAGACTCCGAGTTCTGATCTGGGCTATGGTTAACAGCAATACGGTCGATGGGCACGGGCATGGCATCGCGAACTCCTGTTAGGGAGGAAGTCACCATGATCGCGCTGGAGGACTGCATCGCGCTGTGCGGACTGACTGAAGTGGAGGTTCAGGCGCTCGCCGAGCATGAGCATGTGCCCATGATTGTGGCCGCCGCACTGGGGCAGCATCTGTTGCAACAGCCGGGAGGGTGCCGCAGGATTGGCGCCATGATTGCCGATGATGTGAACTGGGCGGCAGCACGCGGTGACCGGCGACACGCTGAGGAGCTCAAGGCGGCGCTGCAGAATTTCGTGACGACCCACCCTGAGGCCCTGGCATCCTTGCGAGCCCGGGCGTGTCTCAGTGGCTCGACGAGCCCAGTCGCGTGATCGTACACTCGAGCGGCTGCACATAGGGCTCGGTCTGCGACCCGCACCGCAGCGGCGCCGCGTTGCCGCCGGGTGCCGTATCATTTGTCCAGCACGTAGGCGCCGGGCGCATCCATGAGCGGGGGGTGCGCGTTGCTGCCGACGGCGCGCGCCTTCACCTGTTCGCTGTCATGTCGCGCGAGCCACTTGGACCAGTGCGGCCACCAGGAACCCGCATGCTGCTCGGCATGTGCCAGCCACGCCTCGGCATCACCGGGGTGATGTTGCGCCGTCCGGTAGCCGTACTTGCCACGGGTCGGCGGATTGACGATGCCGGCGATGTGGCCGGAGCCGGCCAGCACGAACTCTACCGGTCCGGAGATGAGCTGTGTGGCGGGGTAGCTTGCGCGCCACGGGGCGATGTGATCGTCGAACGTCGAAAGGAAGTAGCACGGCGTCGTGATGCGGCCGAGGTCGATCGGCTGTCCGGCAAGTCGCAACTGTCCCTGCTTGACGAGGCTGTTGTCCATATAGATGCCGCGCAGGAAGTCGGTCAGCATCCGCGCCGGCAGCCGTGTCGAGTCGGCGTTCCAATGCAGGATGTCGAAGGCAGGCGGTGCGCGCCCCAAGAGGTAGTTGCCGACAACATAGTTCCAGATGAGGTCATTCTCGCGCAGCAGCGAGAACATGTCCTTCATGTGGCTGCCGTCGAGAAAACCGGAACTGCGGGTATGGCGCTCGATATTGGCGAGTTGAGCCTCGTCGATGAAAACCGCACAATCCCCGATCTCGGACAAATCAACCATCGTGGCAAGCAAGGTGGCCGAGCGGACCGGCACCTCGCCGGCCGCCGCAAGATAGGCGAGCGTGCACAAGGCAAGAATGCCCCCGATGCAGAATCCGCCGAGATTGATCTCATGCTCGCCGGTGATCTCCTGCACGACCTTGCTGGCGACCAGCGGTCCGTCGCGGAGGTAGTCGTCCAGACCCGTCCCGGCATGAGCAGGGCCGGGGTTTGCCCACGAGATCACGAATACGGTATGGCCCTGCTCGACGGTCCAGCGCAGGAAGCTGTTCTCCGGCTGCAGATCGAGAATATAGTACTTGTTGATCCACGGCGGCACGAACAGCAGCGGGTGACGCCACACCCTGTCGGTCCGTGGTGCGTACTGAATGAGCTCGATCAGCGCATTGCGAAACACCACCTTGCCAGGCGTGGCCGCCAGACTGTGGCCGATCGCGAAGGCGCCGGGATCGGTCTGGGTGATTGGCAGCAGACCTGTTCCGTGCTCGAGATCCTTGAGCAGGTTTTCGAGCCCGGCGACCAGATTTTCGCAGCCGGTTTCGAACGTTCGCGCGCGAACGCGTGGATCAATGACCGGGCAATTGCTCGGCGACAGTGCGCTCAGGAGTTGGCGCGTATAGAATTCCAGTTTGTGCCTGTCATGACGGTCGAGGGTCCGCGCTCGAGACACTTGCACCAGAATCCAGTCGGCATTGAGGAGATAGAGGTCACGGACCCATCGCAGGGCCGGATCCTCGTCCCAGCCCTTGTCCCGGAACCTCTTATCGCCGCCAGCGACCGGCCGCGCCGAGCGGGCGTGCTCCGCAATCAGCGCGATGTGTCGCCACCACATCTCCGATTGCGCAAACATTGCGCGCTGCGGCTCGAGCCACCACTCGAGGCCAAAGCGATACGCGGCGGAGAGCACACCTTGATAGTCGATCAGCGAATAGTCGAGCCCGCTCGCCGCCCGGCATTGGCGGGTTGCGGCCTGCGTGAGCACGAGCACGAGACGGGGCCACAGGCCAGCCAAGCGTGCGGCAAGCTGGATCGCGACGGTCGGAGTTGCCTGATCCTGGGCAGTGTCGGCCATGCTGTATCCACGCCGGCAGAGGTGGAGCTCCCGCCAGTCTATTCCGAAGCGACCGGAGCGCAATTGAAAGCTCTGTGCTCTGCGCGCCGAGCGGCCACATCCCGATTGACGGGCGCGATCGTTGCTGCACCATGGCGCCGACCATCGCCAGGAGCCAGGGGCCCACCCATGTCCGACCTCTCGATCACCATCTCCGGCGGCGTGCAGACGATCCGCTTCACGCGGCCGGACAAGAAGAACGCGCTCTGCTCGACGATGTACGTCGCGATGAACGAGGCGCTGGCGAAGGGGGACGCCGACGCGAGCGTCGTCGCACATCTCTTCATCGGCTCGGGCGGCGTGTTCTCGGCCGGCAACGACATCGGCGAGTTCGCCGAGCGCGCCAGAGGCAAATCCTCGCTGAGCGAGCCGATCGTCCGCTTCATCCGCGGCCTGCCAACGGTCAGCAAGCCGATGATCGCGGCGGTCGACGGCCTCGCGGTCGGCATCGGCACGACAATGCTGTTCCACTGCGACCTCGTCTACGCGACGCCGAGCGCGAGCCTGCGAACACCCTTCCTCGACCTCGGCATCGTGCCCGAGGCGGGCTCGAGCCTGCTCGCGCCCAAGCGGCTCGGCTACGCGCGCGCCTTCGAGCTGCTGGTGCTCGGCGAGCCGATGTCGGCAGAGAAGGCGCTTGCCGCGGGCCTCATCAACGCGATCGTGGCACCCGACGCGCTCGAGGCGACGGCGCGCGAGGCCGCCGCGCGGCTCGGCAGGAAGCCGCCCGAGGCGCTCGCGCTCTCGCGGCGGCTGATGCGCGGCGACCCGGCGGCGATCGTCGCCCGCATCGACGAGGAGGTGGCGGTGTTCGCCGAGCGCCTCGCCTCGCCCGAGGCACGCGAGGCGTTCGCTGCGTTCCTCGAGAAGCGCCAGCCGGACTTCCGCAAGCTTGCCGCGCGGTGAGGCGCTGCGCGCCGCCGCTCAGTGATCGTGCGCGGCGCGGCTGACGGCGGCCGTATCGCGCGCCGCGTTCGCCATATCGAACAGCGCGCGTGCGAGTTGCGCGAGGAACACCGTCGCAACGCCCGCCAGCAGCGTCGCGCCCGCAGGCACCACGCCGATCAGCTGCGCGCCGCCGAAGCGGGCGAGGCCGGCGACCGCGCCGGGCGACGTCAAGGCGACGATCGACAGCACACCTGCCGTGACGCCAGCAAGAACGAACAGCCAGCCGACCGCGCCGACGAGCCGGGCGATCGTGCGGCCGAGCCGGTAGTGGTCCCGCGGCTCGGGCAGCGTCACCGCGCCGCGCCGGCTGCCGACCGGGGCGATGGCGATGGCCGTGCCGGGCTGGACGGGCCGGCGGGCCTGCTCGGAGGTGGCAGCCTGTGCCGGTACCGGGGAGTGTGTCGTCTCGGCGGCGGCATGGCCGTTCGCCTTGCTGTTGGCGTGCCCGTTGGCTCCTGTTGATTCTGTTGGCCGGCGCGTCGCCAGCCGGCCGAGCGCCTCGCGTGCACTCGCGGCTTCCGGCGAGCGGCCGTGGTGATCGGTCAGATGCCGGTAGAATTGAACCGCATAGTCGGTCCGGCCGTCCGCCTCTGCCCTGCGGCCTGCTTCCAAGATCTGCGCCGCGCTGAACTGCGGCGATGCCTGGGCCATGACACCTGAACCTTTGCGCACCACTCGAATGGCAAGCTTACACCATGCCGCGCAGGGAGTCTTCAATAGGGGAAAAAGTCTCTATCGTGGCGCAGCCGGTCAATCGGCCGGCGATTGCCCGGCGTCCACGGGGAGAATGCGGCGGCCCGACCAGCCCGCGACGCGCTTGTGGTCAATCGGCGCGTCGACGTCGGACAGGGTCGCGACGAGCCCGACATCGCCGGCCGCGAACGGCGCGCGGCAGTCCGCCAGGGCATGCTCAGTCGACCACCGGACGCTGCCGAACAGGCGCGGCACGCGCCGGGTGCGCTGGAGCCCGATCAGCCAGAAGCCGCCGTCCGGAGCCGGGCCGAACACCGCGCGGCGGGACCCGAGCTTGCGGAAGGCAGCGGCGATGTGCGCCGGCCGGATTGCCGGAATATCAGTGCCGATGACCACCACTGGGCCGGGCCCGCGCCGCTCGAAGGCGCGACAGAGCCGCTCGCCGAGATCGCCCCGGCCCTGGCCGACCCGCGCCGCTGTCGCGGGCAGGGCGCGGCTCGCCATGGCGGTGTCGGGGCTGACCGCAAGGACCGTGCGCCAGCGCGGATCGGCGGCGAGCCGGCCGACGACCGCATGGAGCACGTGCCGGTAGAACCCGGTCGCGGCGGTCGGGCCGATCTGGCGCGCGAGCCTGGTCTTGACCAGCCCGGCCGCCGGCACCTTGGCCATGATCACGAGTTGTCGCGCGAAGGGCGCCGCGGTTGTCCGGGGCGCCCTGCGACCGTGTCGCGGCTTGGCGGCCCGCATCAGGCGACGGGCTTGAACACGTAGCCGTTGCCGTCCTTGGCAATGGTGCCGGCGCCCGGCATGCCGTAGTGGTAGCCGGTGACGATCGCCTTGTCGGCGATGGCGCGATCGAAGATCTTGCGCCGATTGGCCTCGGCCATCGCGGCGTCGGAGTCGAACACGGCGTGCCAGCCGGGGTTCCTCACGAACAGCGCGGGGATGTTGGCAACATCTCCGGTCACGAAGAGCTGCTTGTTGCCGGAGTAGACGACATAGCTCGTATGGCCGGGCGTGTGCCCGTTCGACGGCAGCTGCTCGACGCGCGGCGTCGGCTCACGCACGATCAGGCCGAACGGCTTCACGTTCTTCCATGTCGGCAGTGTCGCCTGGATGCGCTTCGCGAGGCCGTGGCGCGCCTCGGGGAGCTTGGTGAACACGCTCTGGTCGGTCCACCACTTGAACTCGGCCTCCGGCACCATGATCTGCGCGTTCGGGAAGATCTGCGCATTGGTGTCCTTGGCCATCAGGCCGAGGATGTGGTCGGGATGGAAGTGGGTGACGATGATGGTCGAGATCTGAGCCGGATCGATGCCGGCCTTCTTCAGGTTCTCGCTCATCATCAGGCCGGCGCTCGGCTGCACCTGGCCGCCGGTGCCGGAATCGAACATCACGTACTTGCCCTTGATCTTGGCGATCGTGACCGTGAACGGGATCGGCACGTGCGCGTCGGTCATCTTGGCCGCGACCAGCGCCTTCTTGGTGTCGTCGACGGACGCGTTCTTGATGAAGGCCGGATCGTGGGGCTTTTCCCAGACGCCGTCGTAGACCTGCGTGATCTCGATGTCGCCGAGCTTGAAGCGCTTGAAGGACATGACCGCGGGTTTGGCGGCGGCGGCCGAGCCGGAGCCCGAGCCGGCCTTCTGGGCGTGCGCCGACGGGATGAACTCGATCTGCTTGTCGAGACCGAATGCGGCAGCGGCTGTCGCAGCCGACACGACGAAGCGGCGGCGGGAAAGATTGTACATGATGGCGTTGTCCTCTCTAGGAATTGGCCCCTGGACCGGAAAGGCCGTCTAAACTAGGCCGGCGCCGGGCCTGAGGAAAGACCCGGTACATGGGTCACATCGAAGTGATGAGCCGGCTCAGCGGTAGAGCCGGGCGATCCGCCGGGGCGAGACGCGCAGCAAGTACAGCACGAGGCAGGCAAGGTTCCGGCCGATCCGGCGGACGTAGCCGTCCCGTTTGTAGCGCATCGCGCTGGTCAGCGCGCGTGAGCGGAAGATCACCACGCGCCCGCGCCCGAGCCGGCGGATGATGTCGACGTCCTCCATGATCTCGAGGTTGCGGTAGCCGCCGATCTGGCGATAGAGGCTCGCCGGCAGCAGCAACCCCTGGTCACCATAGGGAAGCCGCAACAACGTGCAGCGCAGCACGACCCCGGCCTCGACCATGCGCGGCTTGAAGCCGAGGTCGTCGAGGGCGAGACGGAATGCGGCGGCGCTCGCCGGCCTGAGGCCGATGTCGACCCGCTCCATGAATGTCGCGGCCTCGCTCTCCCAGCCGGTCTCGAGCACCGTGTCGGCGTGCAGGAAGAGCAGCCACGCGCCTCGCGCGGCGCGGGCGCCCGCGGCGAGCTGGCAGCCGCGGCCGGGTGCGGACCGCACGATCTCGACTCCCGCCGCCTCGGCGATGCGCAGTGTCCGGTCCGAGGAGCCGCCGTCGACGACGATCACCTCGCGCAGGATGCCGTCGACGACCGCGGGCACGAGCGCGGTCAGCGTTGCCGCCAGGCTGTTCTCGGCGTTGAGGGTCGGAATGATGACGGAGATCATCGGGCGTGCCGGTTTCGGAGTGATGGCTGAATATAGAAGTCGCGGGCGGTCCGCGCGACCAATGCTCACCCCATGTTCAACGCAGTTGATTGTTCTTGATTTGTTCTTATACTTCTGCTACCTCTCGAGCGAGGAGGATGTCGCATGGCGCCGCACGCTGATCCACGCCGAGCCGCGGGCAACGAAGGCGTCGTCGACGCCGAGCGCCGGCGCGGGCGCGGCGCACGCTCGAACCGGTCGGGCCGCTACGAGGCGGCGGCGCGCGAGGCGGCAGACGACGGCTGGGAGACGCTCGGCACCCTGGAGGCTTTTCGCACCAACGTGCGGATCGAGCCGGCGCGGTCGATCATCGCGACCAACTCCAGCCCGGATCTCTCCTTCGACCAGTCGATCAACCCCTATCGCGGCTGCGAGCACGGCTGCAGCTACTGCTACGCGCGCCCGACCCACACCTACCTCGGCCATTCCGCGGGCCTCGATTTCGAGACCGAGCTCTACGCCAAGACCAACGCCGCCGAGCTTCTCGAGCGGGAGCTGGCGCGGCCGGGATACGTGCCGAAGGTGATCGCTCTCGGCGCGGTGACCGACCCCTACCAGCCGATCGAGCGGCGCTATCGCATCTCGCGCGAGGTCCTCGACGTGCTCGACCGCACATCCCACCCGGTCGGCATCGTCACCAAGTCGGCGGGAGTCGTCCGTGACATCGACATCCTCGCCCGAATGGCCGGACGCGGCCTCGTGAAAGTTGCGCTCTCGGTGACGACGCTCGATCCCCACCTCGCCCGGCGCATGGAGCCGCGCGCGGCGACGCCTGCGAAACGTCTCGACGCCATGCGCGCGCTCGCCGGGGCCGGCATACCGGTGCAGGCGATGGTCGCGCCGGTGATCCCCGGCCTCAACGACCACGAGATCGAGGCCATTCTCGAGGCCGCGCGGGCGGCTGGCGCGGAGAGTGCGGGCTACGTGCTGCTCCGCCTGCCGCTCGAGATCAAGGACCTCTTCCGCGAGTGGCTCGCAACCGAGGTGCCGGACCGCGCGGCCCGCGTCATCTCGCTCCTGCAGTCGATGCACGGCGGGGCGGACTACCGCGCCGAGTTCGGGCTCCGCCAGCGCGGGTCGGGCCCGTTCGCCGCGCTCATCTCCCAGCGCTTCCGGCTCGCGCTGAAGCGCCACGGCATGAACCAACGGACGCTGCGTCTGCGCACCGACCTCTTCCGGCGCCCGGTGCCGGCAGGTGGCCAGCTCGCCCTGCTTTGACATGATGCCGGCCCTTCGCCGAGACTCGGCCGCGTGATTCGCGCCATCGGGGCGGCGGATCGCGAGGGCGCGGCGCCATGCAAGCCACCTTCGACCTCGAGGCGATCGAGCTCCAGCTTGCCGGCGGGCCGATCTGCGGCATCGACGAGGCGGGCCGCGGCCCCTGGGCGGGCCCCGTGGTCGCCGCCGCGGTGATCCTCGATCCCCGGCGCATTCCGTCCGGCATCGCCGACAGCAAGGCGCTGGAGCCGGAGGACCGCGAGCGCGTGCACGCCCGCATCGTCGCGACTGCCGACTACGGCATCGGCATTGCCGACGTCGACCGCATCGACCGCGACAACATCCTCAACGCCACCATGTGGGCGATGGCCGAAGCCGTGCGCGGGCTCACGGCGAAGCCGCGCCTCGCACTGGTCGACGGCAATCGCAAGCCGCCGCTCGCCTGCGAGACGCGCGCGATCGTCAAGGGCGACGCGCGCTGCCTCTCGATCGCGGCCGCCTCGATCGTTGCCAAGGTCACCCGCGACCACCTCATGATCGTGCTCGCCGACCGCTTTCCCGGCTACGGCTTCGAGCGCCACAAGGGCTACGGCACTCCCGAGCACCAGGCTGCGCTCCGCCGCCTCGGTGTCTCCGAGGCGCATCGCCGCTCGTTCCGCCCGGTGCAGCTCGCGCTCGGGCTGGAGCCCGCGGTGTAGGGTGCAGTCAAGCCTCGCCGCCTTCGCCGCGCCTGGAGGATGTCGTGCGATCCGCCCACGGATCAAGCGACGCCTGTGGCGGCTGCCATGTGGTCGAGCCGGAACCCCTGTCGCGGCTACTCGAGCTTGGTCATGTCGAACCGGAAAAGTAGAGGATGGAAATCCTTCCAGCCGAGCCACCGCCGCGAACCGGCCTCGCTCAGCGTCCACAGGCCACCCTCATTGTCGAAGCTGACATCCTCTACACCGATGGGCATGGCGAAGCGCTCGAGCACGCGCCCATCAAGCAAGTCGATGAGGCTGAGACTCCCAAATCGGCTCGAGCTCTGCGTCGCCCAGAGCCGACCCCTGGCGTCGAATGCCCCCCCTTGCGACCGCTCCGGCAATGGCAGGGACAGTACGGCATCGGTTTCGCGAAGTTCAGCCTTCAGCGCGGCGTACGGAAATTTATGGAGGCGACCAGGTCCCTGCTCCGCGTAGGTGCCAAGCCATAGGGCATCGGCGCTGCCTGCCGCGAACGAGCCCTTCAAGTTACCCGCCAGCACAATCGTGCGGACGACCGTGCCCACGCTGAAACGACTGCTTCTGTCGAGCTTGATTTCGAAGACTGCTCGTGTGTCGGCAACGAACAGGCTTTTTTGCGACCCCCTGGCAAGGCCACCGGCATGTCCGCAGGCAGGCGGCAGATCCAGCCTTCCAGCGGTCTGGCCCGTCACCGGATCGATGCGAAAAAGATGACACGGGCCGCGACCCTGCTCCGTGCTGAGACTCGTGTAGCCCGACACGTAGAGTGCGCCATCCAGGAAGGACACGCCCTGCGGCACGAACCCCTGATCGAGGCCCGGCACCCAGATGCGCCTGGTGACGGCTCCCTCATTCGGCACCGGGCTCAATGGCTTCGGCGTATAGGTGGGAGGTGTCCCCAGCACCTGGGAAAGTACGGGCAGGGCGGTCAGCAGCAACGCGCTGAGCGCCCGTGCTACCAGCCCCAGCCGGGCAACGCTCGCGCGGCGGAGCGCAATGCCCGGTATCTCTGGGGTGATGGCGGCCACCTGCCGCGGCCCGCCGCTCACACGATCCGCTGCCCGGTCTTCTTCCAGTCCGCGACGAACTGGGCGAGGCCCTTGTCGGTCAGCGGGTGCGCGACGAGGGCCTTCAGGATCGCCGGCGGCACGGTCGCGACGTCGGCACCGATCATCGCCGCCTGCTTGACGTGGCCCACGGTGCGGATCGAGGCGGCGAGGATCTCGGTGGTGAGGCCGGCGTAGTTGTCGTAGATCGTGCGGATCTCCTGGAGCAGCGCCATGCCGTCCTCGCCGAGGTCGTCGAGACGGCCGATGAACGGCGAGACGAACGTCGCTCCGGCCTTCGCCGCGAGCAGCGCCTGGTTCGCCGAGAAGCAGAGCGTGACGTTGACCATCGTGCCCTCCCGCGTCAACGCGCGGCAGGCTTTGAGGCCGTCCATGGTCAAGGGCACTTTCACCGCGACGTTCGGAGCGAGCTTCGCCAGCACTCGGCCCTCGGCCAGCATGCCCTCGCAGTCGGTCGCGGCGACCTCGGCGGAGACCGGGCCCGGCACGATCGCGCAGATCTCCCGGACGATCGTCATGAAATCGCGCCCGGCCTTGGCAATGAGCGAGGGGTTGGTGGTCACGCCATCGAGCAGTCCGGCGTCCGCCAGCTCCTTGATTTCCTTCACGTCCGCCGTGTCGACGAAGAATTTCACGGTCTTTCTCCCTCCGCCCTCGGCTCGCCTCGGTGCGGCCCTTAGGCTATCAGCCTGATTCGGGTTTGTAGTCCGCCGGGTAACACTTTGACCAGCCTCCTCGACATCGCCGGCGAACCCCGCGCCCGCCTCGACCGCGTGCCGGTGCTGCTGCCGGTCGCGCTCGACCAGACCTACGACTACCTCGCGCCCGACGGCCTCGCGCTCGAGCCGGGCGCATTCGTGATCGTGCCGTTCGGGCCGCAGAGCCGCATCGGCGTCGTCTGGGACACCGCGCTCGCGCCCGAGGACGACAAGCCGCTCGACGCGCGCAAGCTCAAGACCATCGCCGGCCGGCTCGAGGTGCCGGTGCTGCCGGCGATCTCGATGCGCTTTGCCGAGTGGATCGCGCGCTACACGCTCTCGCCACTCGGCATGGTCGCAAGGATGATGATGGGTGCGCAGGCGGCGTTCGAGCCGGCGAAGCCGCGCTTCGGCGTACGCTTCGTCGCGAACGCGCCGGTGCCGGCCCGCATGACGCCCGCGCGCACCCGCGCCGTCGAGATCGCGCGCGACGGACTGATCCGGGCCAAGGCGGCGCTCGCGGCGGAGGCGGCGTGCACCACCGGCGTCGTCGACGGGCTGATCGAGGCGGGCGTGCTGGTCGAGGTCGCGATCCCCGAGCGGCGCTACCCGGTCCCCGACCCGAAGCACGCTGTGATCCGGTTCTCCGACCATCAGGCGGCGGCCGCCGCCACGCTCGTCGGCGCCGTGCAGGCGGGCACTTTCTCGGCCTCGCTGCTCGACGGCGTCACCGGCTCCGGCAAGACCGAGGTCTACTTCGAGGCCGTCGCCGCCGCGCTCGCCGAGGGCCGGCAAGCGGTGATCCTGCTGCCGGAGATCGCGCTCACCTCGCAGTTCATCAACCGTTTCGAGGCCCGCTTCGGGTGCTCGCCGGTCGAGTGGCATTCCGCGCTCTCCGGCCCCGAGCGTGGCCGCATCTGGAAAGCCGCTGCGACCGGGGAGGCACGCGTCGTCGTCGGCGCCCGCTCGGCGCTGTTCCTGCCCTATCGCGAGCTCGGCCTGATCGTGATCGACGAGGAGCACGATGCCGGCTTCAAGCAGGATGACCGCGTGCACTATCAGGCGCGCGACATGGGAGTCGTGCGCGCGAGCCTCGGCAAGCTCGCGATCGTGCTCGCCTCGGCGACGCCCTCGATCGAGAGCCACGTCAACGCCCGCAATGGCCGCTACCGCCACCTCGTGCTGCCCGGCCGGTTCTCCGGCGTCGAGCTGCCGGACGTGCAGGCGGTCGACCTCAGGAAGGCGCCACCCGAGCGCGGCAAGTGGCTTTCGCCGGTGCTGGTGGAGGCGGTGAGCGAGACACTCGCGCGCGGCCAGCAGTCGCTCTTGTTTCTCAACCGGCGCGGCTATGCGCCGCTCACGCTCTGTCGCACCTGCGGCCATCGGCTCGAATGCCCGCAGTGCACCGCCTGGCTCGTCGAGCACCGCTTCCGCCAGCGGCTCAACTGTCACCACTGCGGCTTCTCGCTGCCACTGCCCGAGAAGTGCCCGAAGTGCACGGAGCCGGGCTCGCTGGTCGCCTGCGGGCCGGGCGTCGAGCGGATCGCCGAGGAGGTGACCGAGCGCTTTCCCGATGCCAAGCTCGCGTTGCTCTCGAGCGACCTCATCCCGAGCCTCGTCGAGATGCGCGCGATCATCAAGCGCATCGAGACGGGCGAGGCGCACATCGTGATCGGCACGCAGATCGTCGCCAAGGGCCACCACTTCCCCGATCTCGCCACCGTCGGCATCGTCGACGGCGACCTGGGGCTCGGCCAGGCCGACCCGCGCGCCGCCGAGCGCACGTTCCAGCTCATGCACCAGGTGACGGGCCGCGCGGGGCGCGCCTTCGCCCGCGGGCGCGGCTATGTGCAGACGCACATGCCGGAGCACCCGGTGATGGAGGCAATCATCTCCGGCGACCGCGACGCGTTCCTCGAGCGCGAGATCCGGGCGCGGCAAGCAGCCCTGCTGCCGCCCTACGGCCGGCTCGTCGCGCTCGTCGTCTCGCACCGCCAGAAGGAGATCGCGGAAGCGTTCGCGCGCGAGGTCGCGCGGCGCGCGCCGCCGGCTGCGAGG